>ENA-ORXM01000382-ORXM01000382.1-marine-metagenome-genome-assembly--contig:-NODE-382-length-82026-cov-5.241418_pt1 | contig 82026 bp, 70 predicted proteins | sample MGYA00237867_ERZ511480 | MGnify/ENA primary metagenome ERZ511480 (study PRJEB26309, sample SAMN06266103) | marine metagenome | isolation source: Algal blade | place: United Kingdom:Sidmouth, United...
TCCAAATCTATAGGAGCATCCCTATAATACATTCCCTCCATATAGGTAAAGAAAACGGGAGCAGCAAAATCGGCATACTTTTGTTCACCAGTAAACCAATACAAAAAAGCAGCATCTGAAACCAATTCCATGATCTGCTCATTGATCTTATCCATCCCACGTTTATTATATTTTAAAACTATTTGTTCAATCATGGATCAAAATTTTCTGCTTGACTTATTTCTAAAATTAAGGATTTAAATTTATTCCCTCTATCAATAAAGTTTTTAAATTTTCCAAAACTCGGAGATGCCGGGGACAGTAGGCATACTTGTCCTGATTTGGTATGAAATAAACAAAACTTGACCACCTTTCTAAATTCATCGGTCACAAACACATTTCTTGTAGTTTCTAATTGAGGTTCTGCTGCCATCAATAACTCATACATCCGTAGGCCTGATCTATCAAAAAAGACCAGGTTATTAATTTTCTTTTTTAACAAGAACTGTATTAGTGGATCATAATCTATCCCTCTATCTTGGCCTCCTAATATTAAAGCCCCTACTTTCCCAACTGCTTTTACAGCAGCAATACTAGATTGCGGAATGGTAGAAATGGAATCGTTGACAAAACTAACACCTTCTACTTTACCAAGATATTCTAATCGATGAGGTAGTGGTTTAAATGTTTTTAGGCCATCAAAAATTTTTGTTTTTGACAAACCAGCTTCATTGGCAACTGCAATAGCAGGCATGATGTTGTAGTAGTTTATTTTGCCAATAAGTTTAGACTCTATTGCTTTATCTTTTCCTCTAAACAATTTACTGGATAATTTATCTTTCACGATACTTAGGTCTGCTTTTTTATTGCGCAAAGAATAAGATGTCAGCTTAGCATGTCCGACTTCTTTTATGTACTTTTTAATTTCAGTATCGTCAAAATTATAGATCAAAACATCCTCTTCCTTTTGATGTTTGAAGATGTTTACTTTCGAACGAAAGTATTGATCTACACTTTTATAATAATCCAAATGCTCTTCAAATAAATTTAAAAGGACGGCTATATGCGGAGATTGGTCAATGTTAAACAACTGATGGCAACTCAATTCTGCAACCACCCAAGTATCTTTTTTTACCTTGGGAATGAGGTCAAAAAGAGGCACGCCGATGTTGCCTCCCAATAAAACATTTATTCCACCTTCTTTCAACAAATGGTAACACAAGCTACTACAGGTACTTTTCCCTTTGGTTCCGGTGATGCCAATGGTTTGATCTCCAAACCACTTTAAAAATAAGGAGGCTTGACCTTCAATTTTATTATGATACTTTTTTTTAATTTTTGAGAAAGGTACTCCTGGTGATTTTAATAATAAGTCATACGATTCGAAATCAACTTTTTTCAGTTTACTTTTTGCAAATAAATTTACTTGCTTATCCTTACAAAAAATTGATTCATCTATGTCAGCGTTGTCATAAATAGAAATGATATTTTTCTTATCGATCGATCTGATAAATTTATAACTTGATCTACCTTCTAGACCAAATCCAATGATTGCAATCTTCTTTGAAAAAAGACTATCCTTTACTTGCTTCCGCGTAAACTTCATGGATCAATTTTTTAAACCTAGGATTGAGTTTATGCTTCTTATCAAATTGATTTTTAATTTTTTCTATTTCTTTATTCGTAGCGAAAGAATCCTCGTACTTCTTTTTGTAAAGCTTTAGCAAATACATTTTGCTGAAAGCTCCCTCTTCATTTATGTGTAAACAAGTAATCGCCACATTCACTTCATCAATTGTTCCTATGCATTCAAAAGGTTTATGCTTAGAACGACCAATTAACTCTTCAAAAATTTTCTTTAAATTCTTTTTCAAAAACAAATTTTCTCCAAAAACTTTTGCTGTTTTACCAATTCCGATCTTTGCGCTAAGCAAAATAAATACAAAGAGACATTTCGAACAATTGCAACACCATACATCTTTTTTAGAACCAACATTACAACTCTTAAATATCTTCAAATTTTTAGGATTTGAACTGAATATACTGACGATCTGAAATTCGTTGATCGGTCTGAGCAAACTAAAATACAGAAATCGGGAAGAGACATAGCGACTTAGATAATTATTAAAATCTTTTTCAAATTCGTAAGATTTTGAATATTGATGATTGATATTCGTACCTAATATAGTTGGTTCATTTGCTGAAGATTCATTTGAGAGGATTGTATATTTTGCTCCAATTATGACTGAGGCCAAATTACTATAAAAAGCAAGCATGGCTGAAAAAGGCGTATGTCCGTTCAAGTATCCCCTTGCGTTAAGGTCTAGTAAGTTCGAATCTATTGTTCGCTTAATAAAGATACATTCCTCTTTCCATCTGGTAGTTGCAGCTTTGGCAGAATCTTTTGCAGCCTTGGTAGGATTCATTAAAAGGTAAAACTTGTTGGCTTTACTTTTTTTTAAGATTTCTATAGTGGCGAGAGAATCTTTTCCCCCTCCTATAGGAACCAAGTATGTCTTTTCTTTTGAGTTTATCTTATCTGAAACTGAATACTTCTCCTTACTTTCCGTCACAAAAGAAACAAGCTGGTCTTGATCAATATTTATCCCATTCAAGTACAGGTACTCTCCTAACCCTTGATAGTATAATTTTTTCCACCAAGAAACCTGAGTTTTAGTAAGGGACTTATGTTTGACAATTATCGTAGGGGCACAAACAGCTTTCCAATAGCTCAACATTTCGATCATCCCGATTTGGAATACTAAATTATCTACAAGAGACTCCTTAGCTTTTGAAAGTTTTGCAAGAGAAAATTTCTTAGGAAAAGTTATGGTAGATTCTGGCTGAAATTTTATATCGCCTGTCACAAATTCAAAACTCACCTTTAAGTTTTGCCCTTTACACGACCAGCGATGTGACTCATACAAAAAAGTAGGATATTGCTTTCTTAAAAAAGCAAAACGTCTCTTCTTGGGAGGCATTTGTTTTATATCTAATGCCATTAAGCGTATTTATTTTTATTTGTCAAGACAGCAGGTAATGATTCTAGGTCTAGACCTCCATAAGCGCCCGATGACATTAGCAACAAAACAGAATCTTCAAAATCAATATTATCCAATAAAAAATTTAATTCTTTGGATGAGTTTGTTATAAAAAGATCCTCTTTCTCAAAGGCTTTTCTGACGACCTTTCCTGGAAGCTCAGGCATTCGTTTTATCTTCATCGCCTCTGGATCATAATGAACGATGGCTACATCAGCTGCATCCAAGGCACCTTTGTATTGTGGCAAAAAACTAGCATTCAAACTACTGTAAGTATGAAGTTCTGTGAATGCCACCAGTTTTTTGTTAGGATGTTTTTCTTTGACGGCCTTGACAGTAGCTCTGACTTTCGAGGGAGAGTGTGCATAATCTTTATAGATATGTAATCCTTCTTTATCAAATAACAACTCCAGTCTTTTTGCAGCTCCTTTAAAATTCGCGGCAGCTTCATAAAATTTATTAGAATCAAGCCCTATGATCTTAGAGACTTTTTTTGCAGCACATAAGTTTTGCATATTGTGTTTTCCAAAAATAGAAGTCCCAATATTTCTATCTGAAAGCTTTAAAAATGTTTTTCCATCTATGTTTTCGAATGGATGTGCTTTGTAGGGTATAAAGCGATCACCATCTTTTAGTTTTTCAATCAAAGCATTTAATTGTGGATCTTCTTTACAATAAATAACTTTGCAAGATTTATCCAAATTTTTGATGTAGTCTTCAAATACTTTTAGATAGATTTCTTCAGTTTTGAAAATATTTGCGTGATCCCAAGCTATGCCGGTGAGGATTGTTATGTTAGGATGATAATGAACAAATTTTGGACGCATATCATCTGCCGAAGTGGCATATTCATCTCCCTCGATCACAACGTACTTTGCATCATTACTCAACTTCACAGAACCATCAACCCCTTCAATTTTTGCTCCTACTAAATAGTCACAATTAATGCCGGAAGAAAGAAAGGTATGGATGATCATCGAGGTAGTCGTTGTTTTGCCATGACTACCAGCAACAACAATTCTGATCTTATCTTTTGCATGTTCGTAAATCAGCTCTGGAAATGTCACCAACTTTAATCCCTTTTTTTTCGCTTCCCCTAATTCAGGATTATCGCCATGAGCATGTTTGCCCAAAACAACCATATCTATATCCTTAGTTAGTCTGTTTGGAAACCAACCAAAATCTTCAGGACATATATCTTCTTTTTTGAGATTACTCAAGGCAGGATCAAAAATGACATCGTCTGAACCTGTCACTTCGTGGCCTTGATTTTTAAGTTGAATGGCAAGCTGGTGCATGATGCTGCCTCCTATTGCAATGAAGTGGATTTTCATAAGCGCAATATAATGAATTAGTGTAAGTTTAAGTACAAGAAGAAGCTTAAGTTATTCTTAAAGATTCTATCTTTGGTCAACATTAGATATCATGAAAAACCTATTCTATATTATATCAATAATTTTCATTGGAGCGTGCTTGTTCTCCAACGCCAAACTTATCCAAGCTGGATCGAGGATGAAAGTTCAAAAGGAAAATTATGCCGATCTATTAAATTTCAAAGGTCGCTTTTTAGATCCTCAAGAGTGGGTTGGCGATGAGGCTGAGGCTATAAAACTGAAAAGAGCTGCAGAGATTCAGGATAAAGTTGTTGTTTATAAAAATAGAAGTAAATTATATTTTTGGATCATCTTAGGCTTGAATATTGTTTTTTTAGCTTTTGTATTTTTTGCATATAGCTTGTACAAAAAATACATTGTCCTCGGACTTTTGATTTCCGCACTGATGTGCTTGCATGTTGGATTGATGTATCCTATGCTAGAGATCATGGCATTCGAAAGAGATCTGGATATTGGAGAGCTTCCGATAAAAACAAATGTGATGGGTTTTAATGTCGATCTAAAAGTAGCGCAAAAATTTGATGGCGACATGGTATTCTATTACCAAAGCAAATCAGTAATGGAATTGGTTCAGATATTATTTCAACAAAAAAATTGGATCGTAGGGATATCAATTATGACCTTTAGTATTATTTTCCCATTATTAAAACTATTAGGTATCATTGGTATCTTATTTTCTGATAAATTAAAAAATGCCAAATTTATAAACTCCTTTGTAGTACATTCAGGCAAATGGTCTATGGCAGATGTTTTTGTCGTTTCTGTATTTCTTGCTTTCTTAGCTTTTTCAAACATGCAGGTAGGCATAAAAACTGAGAGCAATGTCTTGCTTGGGCTGTATTTCTTTTTTGCCTACTGTATTCTATCGATGGCGAGTTCTTCTTATTTGAAAATTGTGGAAGAAAGAATTCAACTATCTCGTCAATAATGTGAATATTTTAGCTAAGGTCATTGTATTACTACTAAAATATCACATTATGTACCTAAAGTCTCATTCTTACGTTTCATATACTTAGGCATGGAAAATCTCAAGTAAATAGCCTTTGGGGCTGAAAGTTTCATTTGTGACCTGAACCTTGTTTCCCGTCTTAAAAGTGTTATTATTATTATTTAATCATTAACTCAAAATTAATTATCATGTTCGAACAATTAAAGCGTGTAGCAATGCAACAATTAATGCAGAAAATGGCTGGAAATAGCCTAAACGATGCTGCAACTAGTGAAACTGCTGAATGGGGCGCTAACTCTATAGTAAAGACGATTCAAGAAAAATTAGGAGCTGGAGACATAAGTCAAGTAACTGATCTATTTTCTCAAGGAGGAAATTTGGAATCAAACGGCATTTTCCAAGATATCACTGGAAAGCTTACAGAAAAATTTCAAGCTCAAGGAATGAGTGCTGAAGAAGCTCAAAATGAGGCTAAAGCAACTGCTCCTGACTTGATCAACAGTTTAAAGGACAAATTCCAGTCTTCATCAGAAGAAGATTCTGCTTTTGATTTAGGAAGTATTACTAGCATGATCGGAGGATCAGGTAATGCAGGAAATATCATAAACGCTGCCAAAAACTTATTTGGCAAATAATCTTTAAGACAAAAAAATATCAAGCTATAATCTAGCGTTCATCCTTATAGGTTGGACGCTTTTTTTTTGGCCTTCCTTCAAAATACAATCAGCCTATCAAAAAGACCTTTCATTAAATTGTCCTTTAAGCATTGGTCGAGTATTTTTCCTTCTTTATCGAATTACTAGTCACTCCAAGGTACTATGTATTGCATAGTAAGAGTTTTCCCTATATATTTATCCTATGAATATGAAAGTAAAAAAAGCTCCCGTCGAAATAGCTGAGGCACAAATGAGAAGAGGTGTCCTCGAACTTTGCATTCTATCTATTATAGCCCAAGGGGAAGTATACCCTTCAGACATCTTAAAAAAATTGAAAGCATCAAAGATGATCGTTGTAGAAGGAACTATTTATCCCCTTTTAACAAGGTTAAAAAATGCAGGTTTTTTAAGTTACCAATGGAAAGAGTCCAAGACTGGACCACCAAGAAAATACTTTAAAATAACAGCGGAAGGAAAAGTTTTTCAATCAGGCCTGCATAAATCTTGGTTGACTTTATCAAAAGCTGTAGATACCTCCATAAAGCCTAAGAGAAAACCCAGTACTCGAAAATCATCAAAAAAATAAATTAAGAACATGAAAGATATTAAAAATATAAATTTAGGTGGGTACCCATTTATGATTAATGTTGAAGCATATGAAATTCTAGATCATTATCTACATACCATTGAAAGGCATTTTTCAAAAACCTCTGGATTTGAAGACATCGTTTCTGACATCGAAACTAGAATGGCAGAGATCTGGAAAGATGAATTTGCAGATAAGAAAATACTTACAAAAAATGATGTAGAGCTTGCTATCTCTGTAATGGGGCGCCCTGAAGATTTTGGGGATGATTCTAACTATGAAGAAAAATACAACGATCTGCCAATTACAGAATTCAACTTTGGAAGAAAACTAATGCGAGATCCTCAAGATAAGATCATAGGTGGCGTTTGCTCAGGCTTGGCTGCCTATTTTGGAATCTCAGATCCCATATGGGTGAGAGGTCTTTTTGCCGTTTTATTTTTTACTGCAGGTTTTGGTTTCATTCCTTACATTATACTTTATGTGGTTATGCCTGAAGCGATCACTGCATCTGATAGATTAGAAATGCGCGGCGAAGACATAAATGTTGACAACATCGCTAATGAAATTGAAGACGGCTTTGAAAAATTTACAGATAAGGTAACAGAGTTTACGGATAAGCTATCAAATAAAAAATAATAGCGTTTTTACATTGATCGTTCAGTTACGTAAAGTACGAGTTCTTCCAAAGAGTTTTTTGCTTCAGAGGAAGGTAGATCTTTGAGAATTTCAAAAGCATCAGCTCTATATTCGTTCATTATTTTTTCAGCATATTCTAGCCCACCACTTTTGCGTACAAATTCAATGACCTCGTTAACTTTTACTTTATCGGTATTATACTTTTTTATGATTTTAATAATTCTCCTTTTGTCAGAATTACTCGCGTGGTCCAAGGCATAGATCAATGGCAAGGTCATTTTCTTTTCTTTTATGTCAATACCCAAAGGCTTGCCAACATCAGAAGTTCCAAAATCAAACAGGTCATCTTTAATTTGAAAAGAGATTCCAATTTTCTCTCCAAACATTCTCATCTTTTCAATCACCTTTGGATCGTCTGAAGTAGAAGCGGCTCCAGCAGCACAGGCCGCAGAAATTAGGGATGCCGTTTTACCTTTTATAATATCGAAATAAATTTGTTCTTTAATATCAAGTCTTCTTGCCTTTTCTATTTGTAGCAATTCACCTTCGCTCATCGCCTTTACTGCTCTGGATACAATTTGCAAAAGTTGGTATTCCTCATTATCCAAGGCTAGTAATAGTCCTTTGGACAATAAGTAATCTCCTACCAAAACAGCTATCTTATTTTTCCATAATGCATTGATAGAAAAAAAACCTCGACGTTTATTTGCCTCATCTACGACATCATCATGCACTAGAGTGGCCGTGTGCAACAACTCCACCAAAGAAGCAGCGGTGTAAGAGGAGTCATTGATCTCTCCACAAAGTTTGGCAGAAAGAAAAACGAACATTGGACGTACTTGCTTTCCTTTTCTTTTGACTATATATCTTGTGATCTTACTCAATAGAGGAACAGGAGAGTTCATACTATCTCTGAACTTTTTCTGAAAAGTGTTCAATTCAGAAGCTATGGGTTGCTTAATACTGTCCAGAGATTGGACCATAATAATTTCTTTATTTCTTGATGTTAAAATTTCTTAGTCCGCAAGATAATATTATAATCAACAACAATAAAGCAAATAGGTTTGACAAAATAGAGCCTAAATACCTTGTTAATTCAAAGAAAGGGGATACTTTTACATTCAAACTTTATGAAAGTAGTACATAGAGAACTTTACAAAACTTATAATAATACTATCTAATCATATATAAAATATTTTATGAGTCAAGAGTGGGAATTAGGAAAAAAAGACAAGAAAGGAATAAAGGCCAAAAAAGAATATGCCGTGTTGGTAGGCATCATCACATTACATCAAAACGAAGTACAAGTGACAGAGTATCTTGATGAGTTAGAATTTCTTGCGTTGACTGCTGGAGCAGAAACAAAAAAGAGAATCACTCAAAAGTTGGATGCACCAGATCAACGGTACTTTGTAGGTAAAGGAAAACTTCAAGAAATTGTTGAATATGTAGAAGCTAATGAAGAGGTCAACATGGTGATTTTTGATGATGACCTTAGCGGCAAACAGGTTTCTAATCTAGAAGAGGCATTAAAAGTTAAAATTTTAGATCGTTCCATGTTGATCTTGGATATTTTTGCTGAACGCGCTCAAACAGCACAAGCTAAAACCCAAGTTGATCTCGCGCAAATGCAATACTTACTACCAAGATTGAGGGGTATGTGGTCTCACTTAGAAAGACAGAGAGGGGGTATTGGAATGAGGGGACCTGGTGAAAAAGAAATTGAAACAGATAGACGTATTGTCCGTGACAAAATTGCCCTCTTAAAAAAGCACCTTGAAAAAATTGACAAACAAAACTCCACTCAAAGAAAAGGCAGGGGAAAAATGATCCGTGTTTCTTTAGTTGGCTATACTAATGTTGGCAAGTCCACCATAATGAATATTCTTAGTAAATCAGATGTCTTTGCGGAAAATAAATTATTTGCAACTTTAGATACAACAGTCAGAAAAGTAGTTTTTGGTTCCATGCCTTTTTTACTTTCTGATACCGTTGGATTCATCAGAAAACTTCCTCACCATTTAGTAGAAAGTTTTAAATCTACTTTGGATGAAGTCAGAGAATCGGATATAATTATTCACGTTGTAGATATGGCTCATCCTCAATACGAGGATCATATTAATACCGTAAACAAAACATTAAAAGATCTGGGTGCATTAGATAAACCCACACTATTCATTTTCAACAAAGTCGATTTATACAAAGAAAGATACTTTGATGAATTATTAGACGCAGAAACAAGAAAAGAGCTACTTGAAGAACTAAAGATGAGGTTAAGAAATACTTACGAACATGACATCGTATTTATATCAGCTTTGAAAAAAGAAAATATTCAAGACTTGCGAGCAGCGATGCAGAGCAAAATAGAAGTTCAATATAATATTAGATACCCATATCAAACTAAATCCTGGTAAAATGAAAAGCATACTTTCTAAGTACGCCAAACTTTTGGTCAACTATTGTCTAGAAATTAAACCTGGGGATAGGTTTTACATTTTAACTTCTACACTTGCAGAACCTCTAGTAAAAGAAATCTATAGAGAAGCATTAATAGCGGGTGCAAAACAAGTAGAGGTCGATCTACAATTTCAAGGGAAGAATAGAATCTTTATTAAAGAGGCTAATGACGAACAACTACAACAAATTTCTCCGCTATACAAATTGGCTATGGAAGAATTTGATGCTTACTTGGCGATCAGAGCACCTTATAATTTGCGAGCAGGTGCAAACAATGATACAGAAAAGATCGAGAAATATAAAACCAGCAGAAAAACACTAAATGAACTTTATTATAAACGTACTGCCACTAGGGATCTAAAAAGATCTCTTTGTCAATACCCTACCATTGCTTCTGCACAAAATGCAGGCATGTCTCTAGAAGAGTATGAGCAGTTCGTTTTTAATGCATGCAACTTATATGCTGAAGATCCAATGGCAGAATGGTTAAAGGTGAGAGAAAAACAACAGAAAGTTGTTGACCTTTTAAACAATAAAACAATCATTCAATACAAGGGTAACGGCATAGACATCAGTTTTAAAACCAATGGTAGAACTTGGATAAATTCTGATGGACAAACGAACATGCCTTCAGGTGAAGTGTACACCTCTCCGGAAGAAGACTCTGTAAATGGTGTAATTAATTTTTCATATCCTGGTCTTTATATGGGCAATGAAGTTGAAGGTGTCACCTTATGGGTAAAAGATGGTTATATAGAAAAATGGGAAGCAAAACGTGGAAAAGAATTTCTTGACAAGATCTTCAATATGGACGGAACAAGAAGATTTGGGGAAGCTGCCATTGGTACAAACTACAACATTAAGCAAATGACTAAGAATATTTTGTTCGATGAAAAGATTGGTGGCACAATACATATGGCCATTGGTCAATCATACATGCAATGCGGTGGTCAGAACAAATCTTCGGTGCATTGGGACATGATCTCTGATATGACTGATGGTGGTCAGATCATCGCAGATGGTGAAAAAATTTATGAAAACGGCGTATTTGTTTTTTAACCAATAATTGATCTACACAAATATTTCCTGGGGTTTTTGCTTATGCAAACGTCTTTGGTGACCTTTGCAAACTTAATACAAACACAAAACACAACTCAATATGGTATTTAAATTTTACTTTTCTACGCTACTTTTATTAATTTCTTGCACTTGCTCTTTTGGTCAAATCTTAGGGAGCATTGAGAGTGTGGAATATGATCCAGGAAATGACCAATGGTTTGTTTCCAACAACACGAATATTGTTAGCATTGACAACAATGGCACAGAATCTATTTGGGGTTCAGGTTCGGCTGCTTACGGAATGGAAGTCGTAGGAGATAAATTATTTGTTATCAACAATGCAAGGATAAATGTTTATGATACTGGAAGCAAAGAAGAAATAGCATTAGTACCAATTCCAGGTGCAGGCTTTTTAAATGGAATGACATCAAATGGATCAGGCTTGATCTGGGTAACGGATTTTTCAAACAATAAAATTATTGAAATAGATTTCTCAGATTTTACTTATCCTATTATCAAAGAACTGGCAAATACAATTGTAACACCTAACGGCATCGTTTATGAAGCGTCAAGTAATAGTCTTTATTATGTCACCTGGGGTTCTACCGGGCAAATTCTAAAATTTGACCTCAACAATGATCCTCTTCTGCCACCAACAATAGCAGCTTCTGGAATAGGTCTTGGTGATATGGATGGAATCGATCAAGACGCAGATGGCAATTTTTTTGTTTCTTCATGGACTCCTACAAGAATAACAAAATTTAACAATGACTTTTCTTCTAGTGAAATAATACAAACTGGTGCTTTAGATAGGCCTGCAGACATTTGCTACAGTGTTGAGCAAAACACCTTAGCCATTCCTAACTCAGGAAATTCACAAGTGACTTTTATATCCTTCGGAACAACAGCGATCGAAAATATTGAATCAAATAAATTTGATATTGATATTTCACCAAACCCAATGAATCAACATGGCCGTATCAATTTTACAACATCAACCAAAACTCAAATGAGCATTTTCTCTAGAGATGGTAGTATGATATTTGACAAGGCATTTGGTTCTGGAGCATATCAAATCAGTATGCAAAATCTTGGTCTTAAAGTAGGATATTATTATTGTGTTTTGAATGATGGTGTGAATGTAGAAAGAAAAGGATTTATAGTTAGATAAATCTCTGACCAATGTATTTTGACTGTAAATAGGAAGCACTATGTCCTGTATTTACTATAGCTCCAGCAGACAAACGGGCCATGGTGCTTCTTATTTAACAATGCTTCCTACTATTAAATTTAACATTCAGAACTTAAAATTTAAAATTTCCTAAAACATATCCTTCCCATCTTTAAACGCTTGATTCAAAGTTGGAAAGTCAACCTTGCCTCCATGTTCTTTTAAATACTCCAAGACAATCAGCCCTTTTCTGATCTTAATATCCACACTTTTAGGTTTTCCGATCATGTGAAGCAAAGATCTTTGTTTACCAGGAGTGAGCCCATGAAACAATTTATCACCTTCCGGATCTTGATAAAGTAATTCTTGAAATTCATCCGGCATTGGCATGCCGTACTTACTTTTATCTTCTACAAGTTCTACCTCTACTTTATCTCCAACATCAATTCCTAATTTTTTTCTATTCTCTTTATTAACATGCACAAAGAAGCCACCCTTTCCAGTTGACATTAAGGCGGCAGGATACTCTACCGTATTGTTAATTTTTACTACCAATCTTTTTATCCCAGCTTTATTAAAATGGGCAGCAATCTTATCGGGTATGATAAGGTGTGCTGCCCATGTTGGACTTTTATATGGTTGTATTTCTCCTTTGAATTTCATTATTTTCTAGGTAACCACCAGCCTAACCATGCTCCACATATTCCAAATTGAACTGTGGCATCAATAAGATAAGGAATAGAGTTTATCTCGAACCAGATACTATCAATATAGGATATGGAAAAATATCCGATTAACCCAACGAACAAGGAGGAAAGAAAAGTTGTCATAAAATCAAGGTCTGGAATTTTTAACAAGATCCAACAAAGTAATAAAATGGAAACAATGTTGATAATAAGACCTCTTGTCATATTCAATGGCATACTCATATTGTACGATTTTCTATAACTTACAAGCGCCCAAGGTTTGCCCATCATTTTTGCACCCAAAGCTTCTGCCTCCTCCATACCCGCATCAGGGGTCGCTCGTGGTACAAAATAAGTTCCATCTTCAGTCAAATGTTCAGATAAGGCTGCAATGATCTTATCCTGATTTGGTGAATATTGCATGTTTGAATAATGCAGATTGGTTAAGCCCCATGCAACGAACTGCCAAAAAAATAAGATAAGTCCTCCAACAACAGCCCCAATAATCATTTTTTTCATAAGAAGTTGTTTTTAAATTGATAAAATTATGTTGTTTATGTGATCTTGCTTGAAGAGATATTTTTGCTACTTATTTTTTATACTTTCAAACTGATTTATAAGATTCGGTCTGATCTTTCCTGAAGCAATTGAGGCTTCGCAAATCTTGACCAACTTTTGAAACTTGCGATTATTTTCAGATTCTTTGTAAAGCTTCAAACCGTGCAATTGATAGAGAAAAATTGTATTTTCATTCGGTTTTTCTTTTAAAATTTTGATCGCTTGCTCATAAAATTCTTCGCTTTTTGAATAATCTTTTTCAGCTAAGTAAGTCTGAGCTTTATTAAGATACATCGCTGCAATTCCTCTATCAAAATCAACTTCTTTATAATACCTTATAGCTTCATCGGCAGCACCAATGGCTAGATCATATTGTCCATTTGAGGCAAGAAGAGAGGCTTGATACTTAAGCATATTTGCAATTTGCGAAGTATCTTTAGCCATCGCAAAAGAACTCACAGATCTTTGAGCATTAAAAATTGCAGTCCTAAGGTCTCCACTTTTTTCGTGATGAATATTTGCCAACTTCATAAAATTAATGCCCTTCTGATTATGATCTTCTCTTGCTTCTGCCTCAAGCAGTTTTGCTTCAATAAGATTTACCTCCTCTTGCCAAGTATTTGGTTTTTGAGTTTTGCTTTCACTAACATTACTTGCAGCATTTAGGCTACTGTTACTCAAGTCAGATTTTGTTTCCGCAACTTGATCTATTTTTTTACTCCCCATTTTGCAGGAAAAAAGTAGGTTTATTAGAAAACAAATTACTAAAATTTTTCTAAGCATTTTCTTTCTTTAAAAGTTTTAAAATAGATGCAGGTGTTTCTACTCTTTCATCAACATCCCATGGCTGACCGTAAATATGTTCTATTGGTATAACACCAGACCAAATTGGAAGATCCAGATCCGCCTTATCATCTTTAACACCCACGTCTCTGATCTTTGCAGAAGCTTTTTCTAGAGACATTTTTAATACGGCCGTTCCTTTAAGTTCTTTGTCCGTTGTTTCCCTAACTTCATCCCATCTACCTTTGATTATATGATCTGTAACTACCTCAAGGGCATCTAATTTTTCTTGCCTACTCTCAATCAAGACTGCTTTGCCAAAGATAACCACAGATTCATAATTCATAGAATGATGAAAACCTGACTTTGCAAGAACCAAACCGTTGACCTTGCTTACAGTTATACATACCTCAATGCCTTGACTTAGATCCTTTACCATTCTAGAAGCTGTAGAGCCATGTAGATAGATCTCATCATCATTCCTTCCGTACGCAGTGGGGATCACTACTGGATATCCTTCATGTACAAATCCCACGTGACAATAAAAATTTTCATCCAGGATCCTATAGATAGTTTCTTTATCATAATGTCCTCGGGAAGGGACTCTTGAAACTTTTATTTTATTATCCATATTTTATAATGCTTTACTTGCTTCCGCTTGAATGGGACAATAATAGAAAATAGAATCTTTATCTTCTTTGACCAAGTCTATTTCTTTCAAAGTTAATTCAATAAATTTTTCATCGACCATTTTTTCAGCCAATAATTTATCCTTTGCACTTAATAGCAAAGACTTCCAATAATCAAACATTCGCTTTTTTGCATAGATGTTACTTTTATCATAATGTCGATTCAAATTTCTTGTCTTTATTTCTGTGAACCCGGCATCGAATAACAAATTTCCCAACTTAATTCCTAGTATTGGATCTCCCCCCATTTTAGTTTGCAAATCACCATACCTTTTGAAGTATTCCATCTGATAAGGAGATTCTGGGCTGACAAAAAGCGAATTGTTGTAAACTTCTGTAATGTAAATTTTTCCACCGGGTTGTAAATATTCTGATATACTTTTCAAAAATACGGCAGGATCTTTTAAATGCTCCAAAACCCAAACAATAAAAATACTATCATAAGATGCTTTTTTTAATTCTAGTGAATGGGCATCTCCAACAATAAAATTAATCCTATTCTTGATATTCGGCAAGCAATCAAACTCCTTTTTTGCTTGGGCGATTTGCGTTTCGCTAATATCAACAGCATCGATAGCTAGCAATGGATATTTACTTAATAAGATTTTAGATTGGCCACCTGTCCCGCATCCAACTTCAAGCATCCTTCTGCACGAGCTTAAGTCTAAAAACTCGTAAATCATGGTTTCTAAAAAATCTGCCTGATCACTTAACCGGTTACGCTCGGTATCAGAATATCCGTGTAGGTATTTATCATCTGATTTCATTTTTCAATTCTTTACTTTAGATGTAATTGGATTAACTTTTACAATTAAAATAGTCCTTTAACATTCGTTTGTCCGAATTAAAGGCTATAATATCTGAAAAATCAAACTCGAAAGGATTCAATTAAATACATTTGCAACCACTTTGAAGTTTTGTTGTTTTCAATTGGTCAAAAGACCTAATCAAATCTAAATGTATGAATAAATTTATTCTATGTATAACCATCTTGCTCTTATGCTTATCGCTCAAAGCGCAAGAAGGTACCAAGTATACCATTAATGGGTATATAAAGGATGCCACCAACGGAGAAACCTTAATAGGAGCCACAGCTGTTGTCAAAGGTACCGCACGAGGGGTCGCCACCAATGAGTATGGTTTTTATTCCCTATCTCTGGAGCCAGGCTCTTATGAAATAGTCTACGAATCTTTAGGTTTTGAACCAGTTATAAAATCAATAGACCTCACTGGTAATTTAAAAATGAACATTGAACTTGGAGAAGACGCTGAGCTCCTTGAAGAAGTTGTTGTAATGGGTGAGGCAGAAGACAAAAATGTCACAGATCTAGAGATGAGTGTTAATACCTTAGATATTAGTACCATCAAAAAGATGCCTACCCTCTTAGGAGAGGTTGAAATCATCCGAACAATACAATTATTACCAGGTGTAAGTACTGTTGGAGAAGGTGCTACTGGTTTTAATGTAAGAGGAGGAAGTATTGATCAAAATTTAGTCTTACTTGATGAAGCTCCAGTTTATAACTCTTCTCACCTATTTGGTTTTTTCTCTGTCTTTAATCCTGATGCTGTAAAAGATGTGAAGTTATATAAAGGAGGTATTCCATCTAGATACGGTGGAAGATTGTCTTCAATCCTTGATGTAAGAATGAAAGAAGGAAATAGTAAAAAATTGAATGTCGATGGAGGTGTTGGTTTGGTTTTTTCCAGACTTTCAGTAGAAGCACCGATCATAAAAGACAAAGCGTCTTTTATTGTTGCTGGCCGTAGATCATACATTGATATTTTGGCTAAACCTTTTTTGTCTGACGACTTAGGGGACATCGCTCTAAATTTTTATGATCTGACGTTAAAAACAAATTATAACATCAATGAGAAAAACAGAATCTTTCTATCAGGTTATTTTGGGAGAGACAATTTCGGTTTTGGGGCGGATGCTGGATTTAATTGGGGAAATGCTACAGGTACTTTTAGATGGAATCACTTGTTCAACGAAAAGCTATTCAGTAATGCGACCATTTACTATTCAGATTATGATTACGAATTGGCTTTTGGTGATGATGCGATAAACTCGTTCAATTGGAATGCTGGAATTAAAAACCTTGCGTTCAAACCAGAATTTACCTACTTCCTAAACCCTGAAAATGTTATAAGATTTGGAGGACAAACGATCTTGTACACATTTGCTCCAGGAAATGCCGTTGGTATTAGTGAAGGAGAGGTCAGCGATATAAGTTTACCAGAACAAACAGCCATAGAATCTGGCATCTATATAGAGAATGAACAAACACTTGGCAAATTCAAATTGAACTATGGTTTAAGATTGTCGCATTTTAATTATTTAGGAGAAGGCAATTCTTATGAATTTGCAGATGCTCCTCCTGGAGAAAGAAGAAGCGTCACTAATGTTACCGCTTTTGATAATTGGGAATCTATCCAGACCTATATGAATCTAGAACCAAGGCTTTCCTTAAAATACCAATTATCAAAAAAATCTTCGTTCAAAGCCAGTTACATGCGAACTGCTCAGTATATTCACTTAGTTTCGAATACGACGGCTGCAACACCTATTGATGTATGGACGCCAAGTACAAATAACATAAAGCCCCAACTAGCTGATCAAGTTGCCATTGGATATTTTCAAAACTTTGCTAACAACACATTTGAATTAAGTTTAGAGACTTACTACAAAAAGATGAATAGGTTGGTTGACTATGTTGATGGTGCTGATCTTTTGCTGAATGAATTTTTGGAAGGAGACCTTTTAGAAGGTCAGGGCAGAGCCTACGGGCTTGAGATGCAGATCAAAAAAGAAAAAGGTGCGTTCACAGGATGGCTTTCTTACACCTTAGCTAGAACAGAAAGACAAGTGGATGGTATCTCAGGTAGTGAATGGTATCCTTCAAGGTTTGACCAAACACACAATGTTAGCATCACAGGTTTTTACGAAATAAACAAGCGACTGAGTGCTTCAGCTAACTTTACATACGTAACAGGGAGTCCGATAAGTTTTCCAACTTCAAGATATGAAAACGGACCTTATGTCATTCCACACAATGCCACTAATTCAAGAAATAATGCAAGGATCCCAGATTACCACAGGTTAGACTTGGGACTAACTTTAGCAGGTAAAGAGAAGAAAAACAAGAGGTGGTCAGATGAATGGGTATTGTCTATTTACAATCTTTATAATCGCAGAAATGCTTTTTCAATATTCTTAAGGCAACAACAAGAGAGAGCCCTCGCTGGCGAGCAAATTGTAACAGAAGCGATTCAATTTTCAGTAATCGGATCTATCATCCCTTCTATTTCCTATAACTTCAAATTTAAATAAGATGAATAATATAAAATACCTACTATATAGTTTTTGCTTTTTAGGAACACTTTTTACGTTTTCTTGTGAAGATGTGGTTGAACTTGAGTTGGAAGATTCTCCAACCACTCTTGTTGTAGATGCTTGGATCAACAACAAACCAGAACCACAGACCATACGGCTGACTACTACAGCACCCTACTTTGATGCTTCACCAACACCGGGTGTGTCAGGTGCATCGGTTGTTGTAACCAGTGCTACAGGCTTGATAAGAGAATTTACAGATCAAGGAAATGGTGATTATGTATGGACCCCCGGATCTGGAGAGAACATAGGAGAGATTGAAGAAGAGTTTTTCTTAGGGATTGAACTGGATGGCAAAACTTATGGTTCTGCTACGATATTAAACAATGTGCCACCAATCGATTCTATCACTCAAGTCACAGATGAAGAAAATGCTTTCTCTGAAGAAACTATTACTTGCAATTTTTTCTCTAGGGATCTAGTTGGAGGTGGAGATACTTATTGGATAAAAACCTTTAAAAATAATCAATTTTTAAATCAACCTTTAGAAATAAACATTGCTTATGACGCTGGCTTTTCTGCTGGATCAGAAATAGACGGTCTGGTTTTTATCACTCCTATCAGAGATGCTATGAATCCAACTGCCGACCCAATCGAATCTGGAGAAAAATTTCCTTCCCCTTGGGCTGTCGGCGATGAGGTTAGGGTGGAAATTCATAGCATTGATTTAGCTGCTTATTTCTATATGCTTATCGTTAGAGATCAATTGCTAAATTCACTAAATGGAATATTTGCTGAGCCTTTGACAAATACAAAAGGTAATGTGATTCAAATAAATGGCGATGAAGAAATACTAGGGATGTTTTCCGTAGCTGCTATTAGTGAACTGTCATACACGATAGAATAGATAATAGAATATATGAGAAGGTCATCCTGCAGCAAGGGTTGGCCTTTTTACATTTTAGTTACTAATTTTAGCAAATAATAACATTAAAGAAATTAGCCCTCATCCCTTATATTATTATTCTATATCTTTGAATGTGCTCCTAAAAAATTTGGAACATACAACACAAATTTAAAGAACTTAATGTGATTATAAGGTATTTTCTATTATTAGTATTTGGTTCTCTTTCAACCTTTGCCATTGGACAACCACTGCCTTGTGATGAAAACCCAGCAATGACTTCTTTCTGTAATCAAGCATGTGTTATTTGTGATATCGATGGCTACACTGGTGTTAATGATCTTACCGCATCTGGACAAGGTTTTGGCAATTTCTGTACTACGGAATACAATAATATGCAATACATTGCATTCATCGCTGGTAGTGAAGACATAACCATTGAAATTGATGTCTTTAGTTGCAACGGTGGTGTCAATAGTTTAGAAGTTGGCTTTTTTGAAAGTTTAGATTGTGAAACTTTTGATCCTATTACAGAATGCGATACAGATATAGATCCAAATACTACAAGGGTTTTTAAAACCATTAGACCCCTTACTATTGGCCAGCATTATTACTTGGTCATTGATGGTTCAAATGGAACAAATTGTTCCTGGACATTTAATGTGACGGAAGGGTCAACTACCGTTTCTAATATTGATGATTCTGGAGAAATTTCTTTTCCTGAAAGAATCTGCCTTAGCAATCCAACCATTTTCGAAACCAGTGGAGCAGTTGGTGCTGCTTTTTATACTTGGACTATAAATGGAGTAATCCAATCTGACGAAACTCAAGAAATTGAGTTGGAATTTCAAAATGAAGGAAGTTATGAAATTTGTGTAACAGCAGAAAATGCTTGTAATGCCGGACCTCAGAATTGTACTGTATTCTTTGTTGATGAACCAGAGGATACTTTTTTTGAAGAACGTGTTTGTGAATCTGAATGCTTTGAATTAAATGGAGAAGAATATTGTGAAACAGGATCTTACATTCAGACAATAAATTTGATTGAAGGCTGCGACAGTTTAATTTATATCGATGTTGAAATTTTGCCTCAAGCAATCACTGATGTGGATCTCTGGATCTGCAATGGAGAATCTTATTTTATCGGGGATATCCCTTACGGGGAAACGGGATCTTATTCTCAAACAATACTTTCGTCTTCAGAGTGTGATAGTTTGGTGAATTTGGAATTGCTTGCTATAGAGTGTGAAATAATTGGGAGTACCTCCGAAATTCCTGTAATCTGCAAAGGAGATGCTTCAGGTACATTGATCTTTTCTGTTGATCAAGGAGAACCTCCATTGACTTTTACCTACACCAACATTCAAGATGGTAGCATAACTGGAACAGGGACCACCGACTTGCTTACCAATAATGAAATTCCAAATATCCCGGTTGGTTTTTATCAGATATATATAGAAGATAATTTTGGCAATGATGTTGTTGTTCAGCAAGAAATTACTGAGCCAGATTTTCTTGATCTAGATTTAACACCCTCAGATTATTTTGGTTATCAATTAAGTTGTGCCAGTAATTATGGAATTGCTGGATCAGATGGAACATTGCTTGCGGAACCTTATGGAGGTGTAAGTCCTTACAAATATGAATGGTCAGATGGGCAAAGCACTCAGGAAGCAATAAACTTAAAAGCGCAAGAATATACAGTAACCATAACAGATGATTCTGGTTGCACACTTAGTACAAGCTACACACTTACCGCTCCTGAAGAGATCGTTCCTTTGGTAGAATTCAGAGATCCCACTTGTGATGGATTTAATTCTGGCGAAATAGAAATAATTAATGTCATCGGTGGAACACCACCTTATACCTTTTCTATGTCAGATGGAAACTTTACGGACGTAAGACTCATTTCTGATTTGACTGAAGGGATCTATACGCTGTTTGTGAAAGATGCAAACCAGTGTGTTTTTCAAACCGTATCAGAAATTGTCGCGCCAGAAATTCCAGTAGTGGATTTTCTTGAGGATTTTACAATCGCACTAGGTGATGACATAATTCTATATCCAATTTTAAATGATGTTGCGCTAAGTGAAATTGTCTGGTCTGACAGCAGTACATTATCTTGTTCAGATTGTTTGAATCCTTCCGCAATGCCGATTAATACCGGTAGCTATGAGGTTACACTTACTTCTACAGATGGCTGTACAGATTCTGCAGTTGTTCAGTATAGGGTAGAAAAAAGAAGAAGGGTTTATATTCCTAATGTATTTTCTCCTGACGCCAATGGAATCAATGATATATTCTCTGTTTTTGCTGGCCCTGAGGTTGCAGAAATTCTGGAATTTAAAGTTTATGATAAGTGGGGCAATGAAGTCTACATGTTGAAAAAATTTCATGCCAATGATCTCAACCTTGGATGGAATGGAAATTACCGCCGCAAAGCAGTTGATCCAGGTGTATTTGTTTGGTATGTCGAAGTACTTTTTATAGATAATGTCGTCAAGGTCTACAGTGGGAATGTTACAGTTTTAAAATAACATTAGAATACTCCCTTTTAATATCTTTTGCTTTTGACCCATCCAAATTGAAAATCAAAGTTAGCCCAAGTAGATCAAAAAAGCGATGGATGTTCGCAGATTTATAAGTAAAACATCTATTAAACATCAAAATAATAACAAACCCTTAAACCATATCTTAAAACTATGTTATAAACCCTATATTGAAGTAACTCTTTGCTAACTTCAGTCGTCAGTTAAATGAGAATAGTTTTACCTTTACCAAAAATGAAAAAAAATGAAAAAGATCAGCTTCTTATTAAGTTTATGTAGCATATTATTTATTCAAATATCATATGCCCAAAATATCTCAAACGTTAGAGTCACCACCACTGATGAAGATTTAATTGTCACCTATGATATGGATGGAAAACCTGATACTGTCTATGACCTGAATTTAAGTTTCGCGCAAGCGGATGGAAAAAAGATAGATCCGAAAACTTTGAAAGGAGAATTTGGAGATGTATTGCCAGGAAAAGATAAAGTAATTATCTGGAAAGTGTATGAAGACATAAATGGTTTGGACGGAAAAATAGAACCAGTTTTTGATGTAAAAGAAAAAGTCATCAAAAAACCAATCGCAAATAAACCAACGGTACAAGATACACCTACCCCACCTGCACCAAAAGATGACCAAAACGTCAATGTAGTCATTGACAGAACTATTAATAGAGGAACTAGCAACAATCATCGTGTAGGTATAAAAGCTAGTTTTGGAAACTCTTCAGTAGTGGCAACCAACAGGACTGCAGATTGGGGCAAAGAATTTAGTTGGGAACTTGGTTTATTTTATAGGTACAATCTAAACAGAAAACTTTATTTGCAACCAGAGGTATTATACCATTCTCAAAAGTATTCTGAAGATGTGAATAACACATTCACCAATATTTATAAGCATGATCAAGTTAGAGGTCAGCTATTGGCAGGGATAAAGCCTATCGGATTAGGATTGTATTTTAATGCTGGTTTATATTATTCCCATCAGATTGGAGGCAAAGTCACAACAGAAGATGGAGGCAACTCAAGTGAAATGACATTCGCAGATTTCCCTGAAAGAAACGGAGAAGTAGATCCTTTCAATCAGACAGATCTAGGATATATTCTAGGAGGCACAATGAGTTTTAACAAAGGTAGCTTTGCTGTAGGGGTATTGTTCTCAAAAAGTTTTGACAATACTTTAAATAACGACTATTACAGTGGGGAAGAAATTTATGAATCACTTAACTTGAGAAATAGATCCGTACATTTCTTTGTACAAAAAAGAATAAAAGGTAAAAAGAAGTGGAAGTAGGGATTCGTTGATCCCTTCGACTCCTTTGTCGTTCAGGGTAGGCTGTTCTTGCTTTTTCGTTCATCGTTTCTTTTTCAACTTCAGCTTTCTAGATAGTGGATTAATATTTTTTAAAGTAAATTGCTGTTGATGTACAAATTGTTTTTTTCAGTTTCAATATTTTTAAGTCTTTGCCTTTCGGCGAATGCTCAGGTAGATGTAAATTTCCCTAAGAAAGCACAAGAAGATGTAGACAAAATTACTTCTAAAAATGAAGTTGATCTAAATGGATTGTGGGAAGCAGAAATCACGCAACTCTCTTGGCAAGGCGAACCGGCCTTCCAAGGGATAACGGGAAAATTGCATGTCGAAGTAAGTCAAACAGGAAAGCACGTAAATGGAATTATCGTCTGCCGAGCAAGATTTGCAGACAATATGGGGTATCTGTCTTATGAAAAAAAATTCAAAGGAATATGGGACGGTACTATCCTGATGTACGAGGATGTAAAAGTAGAAAATTACATAAATACACATCGCAAGCTTCGACACATTGAAACTTGTTTGAAAACTGCCGAACTTTCATTTTATGAATATGGAGGAGCTATGCACCTTGAAGGAAACTGGAAAGGTACTGGGCACATTTCTGACATATCTTGTAGCCCAGGGAAGATTCATCTAAGCAAAGTTCTTGAAGAAGACATTGTCTCTGAAGAAGCAACAACATACAATGTCACCTTTTCTCAAAAAAATAAAGGTCCTGTTGAACTAAAGTGGGATGGAGACAAGATCAAAAAGATCAAGAATAGAAAAGTCAAAAAAGGCGAGATTATAAAAGTAAAAAATAAGAACCTTAGCATCACTGTTTATGATCACCAAAGAGATGATGGGGATATTATTTCTTTGAATTACAATGGGAACTGGTTACTAGAAAAATATACTTTAAAAAACGACAAACACAAAATGGATGTATTTTTGGATGGCCAAGCTGCTGTTCCAAACTACTTGGTTCTATATGCTCATAATTTGGGAGAGATCTCTCCTAACACGGTGGCAATTATAGTTGATGATGGTGTAACAAAACAGCAATTCGTTTTAAATGCTGATATGAACACTTCGGATGTGATCTATTTCAAATTGGAATAATGACTTTGCAGAAATGCCTGTTCACTAGATCAAAAAAGATCCGAACTCAAATATCTATCTCCCCTATCGCAAACGATACTTACAATGAGTCCCTCTTTGATTTCAGATGCGATCTGTAATGCAACGTGCATTGCACCGCCACTTGACATACCAGAAAAAACACCTTCTTCTGAAGCTAGAGATCTAGCTACCTTTTTAGCATCATTCTCATCTAAGTATATTATCCTATCTACTCTCTCAGCTTCGTAAAATTCTGGTAGGAATGCTTCGTTCCATTTTCTGATTCCCGGTATTCGTGAACCTTCTTTTGGTTGGCAACCTATGATCTGAATATTAGGATTTTTTTCTTTTAGGTATCTCGATACTCCCATGATTGTTCCAGTAGTCCCCATACTACTCACAAAGTGTGTAATTTTTCCTTCTGTTTGTTTCCAGATTTCAGGCCCAGTGGTTTTGTAGTGCATTAAGTAGTTATCAGGATTGCCAAATTGATTTAACAAGACGTACTTTCCTGTACTTGCCATTTCTTGAGCTAACTCTCTAGAATATTCTATTGTTTTTTCAGCAGGCGTCAATATTAATTTTGCGCCGTAAGCTTCCATGATCTTTATCCTTTCGATAGTGGCATTCTCTGGCATAATCAAGGTCACCTCTATGCCTAGTTGCTTGCCTACCATTGCCAATGCAATTCCTGTATTTCCAGAGGTTGCTTCAACGATCTTTGATCCCGACTTTATTTCGCCTCTATCGATCGCCCCTTTTATCATTCCATATGCGGCTCTGTCTTTTACAGAACCTCCAGGATTATTCCCTTCCAACTTCCCAAAGATCTTTACATCCTTATTTGAATGCAAACTTTTTATTTCAACGAGTGGTGTATTTCCAATAAGGTCAAATAATTTCATTAGATAGTAATTGTGTTTGTCTTCCGGATAAGCATAAAGATAAGTATCTACATTGTCAGTTCCATTATTATGCATTTGCGCCTTGTAATAAATTTTAGTTCCTGGAGGCACAGATTTTGGCAACCAAACATTTCCCCCGATGATAGATCCTTTTCCAACAATGGTTTCTCCACCTAATATAGTAGCACCAGCGTAGATTACTACTTCATCTTCAATAGTGGGATGCCTTTTTACAGAGGCGTCTTTTTTATTTACTGACAAAGCTCCCAATGTTACTCCTTGGTAGATCTTAACATTTCTACCTATATGAGTTGTTTCTCCAATTACAATTCCAGTACCATGATCGATACAAAATCTCCCACTAATGGTAGCTCCAGGATGTATATCGATTCCAGTTTTGCTATGGGCAATTTCTGATATGGTTCTAGGTAAGGTTTTAACTTTTAGTTTATATAGTTCGTGAGCGATTCTATGCGCGGCGATGGCGTAAAAACCTGGATAGGATCTTATGATCTCCTCCTTACTTTTTGCTGCTGGATCTCCTTGAAACATTGCATCCAGATCGCTCAATAATAATCCGTAAATATCTGGAAGGCGTTCAAAGAATTCGTCAGCTATAATTCTGGCTTTACTTTCATTTCCATTTTTTGTAAGTGCGATAAAATCAATCTTCAGATTTTGGAAATAAACGGCGAGATCTTCGACAGATTCCAATTCAAAGTCTCCACGTAGTGGAAAAAATGCCGCAAATAATTGCTCATAGAAAGCCTCCACCTCCACCAAGGAAGGAAATTCAGGCGAATTTAAATATTCATTAAAAATATTTTGCAGAAATTCTTTTTTCACGTTGCTTTTAATAACCATTAACCAATATTATCATCGAATATTGAGCCAAAAAGTTTAACAAGAGCGCAATTAGTAATCTTACATATAAAAAAAGGAGCTGCTCTAAATATTAGAACAACTCCTGAAGTAATTTTTGTTGTTATATGTTATAATGCCAGACTACTCTGGTGTACTTTATAATGTTGTGTTTTATATTTTTTTAGTTGTTTCAATAGTTTGTTTATTGCTACCTCGAGTGCATTTTCGTGTAATGGTCCTTTTCCTGAAACAAACACATCTTTGCCTTTTAATCGAGCTTTAATTTTAATCTTTTTAGTAGGATGCTTTGATCCACGACAAAATACTGAAATTGATTCTACGAATAAATATTTTTCAAATAAATCAGATAGTTTTTCGGCACAATATCCTTCAAAATAGTTTGTGCTCATCGACTTTCCTCTTTCTAACTTAATATCCATTAATTTCTGATTTTAGTTGTTAAAAAAATAAATTCTAAACTTTGTAATCTGCCCCTAATACTTAGGTATCCAGGCTTGATCACGGGTTTGTCCATATATTTTAAATTTTATAAGTGATGAAATATCATTCCTTTTGATTGGTAATTTTCCAAAAGGTAAACATTTTATAACCCAAAAACAAACCTTTTAAAAATATTATTTCTCCTCTTATTACAGAATCCCCTATTTATGGCTATTTTATAATAAAACAGAATAAGAATATTATTTGTTTTATTGAAATCAAGATTTATACACCATATCCAACACACTATTGCCGTAAAGCTTTCAAAAAGTGCGGAACGCAACAACAGAAATATCATTGTTTCTCACAATATTTATTTTTTAATATTATTGTTCCCCCAATGGGAGTCGAACCCTTTTTTATTCGCTTTAAAAGACCGATACAAGACCACATTTTGCTACGAGGGAATGACTTTGAGGCATAAAAAAACCTCGACAAACTTAACGCTTGTCTAGCTTTTTTGACTAAAATCAATGGTGAACTAGCTCAACTTGCGTTTAAGTTTGATATGGACCTTCTTCTTTATGATTAGTATTGAATGCATTTTTTTAAATTATATCCTAATTATAAACAAACTCCTTAGTTGGTTCCCTCAACTAGGAAATTATCCTTTTATAAATTTTATTGTTGATCGCCTTCCCTTTTTTGTTCTTTAATTCCAAAAAATAAAATCCTGCTCCATACTTACTTTTATTGATAATTTCACTTACTGGTTCAAGGTCCGTGTCTCGATACACTAATTGACCAGTTGCAGCATAAACAACTAACTCATAAACTTCAAGGGAGCTATTTTCATTCATCAATATCATAAGATGATCACAATTTGGATTTGGAGCAATGCTAAAAGGTAATACCATATTAAATTATCCGTAGAAGCCTGGCAATATTTTACCGATTTTGGGCCTGATGTCTTAGAAAGATTGATCTTGGATACCGATGGAGGAAATACTTTCTTGAGCGCTAATTTGGACTTCACTGCAGAACCTAGTTTGCAAGCACTAAAAGATGTTGGAAGAATTGCGTCCCACAAAATCGTATGGAGAGGTTCCGAACAAATTTGTATCATTGGATTGACTACTCCGGAGCTTCCTTTCATTTCAAGCCCAAGAAATGTGGTAGTAGATGATAGACTTGCAGCTATCGTGCAAGAGCATGTAGGTATACTTGAATCGCAAGGGCTTGTTTAAATCGGTCAAAATTCAAAAAGATAGGGTTTTTAGGTAGATATTATTTAGGAGGCAGGCTCATAAATTGGGCCGGCCTTTTATTTTGTTCACCTTCAACCAATTTTTCTTAACCATTCCTATTTCAAGGCTTCATTGCTGAAAATATTAATCGACGGGGGTATACAAGAGCATAGCCATTTGAACTTTTGATCAAATAAATACAATGGTTCATTTCAGTATTTTTATTTGTAAAAATACCTTCTGCTAAATAATACCTCGAACATAGAGCATGTGTTTCAGAATTAAACATTCAGGTGACAAAGGGAAAATTAAGTGTAGAATCTGTTAATACATTATTACTTCCCACTACAGAAAGTAATTAATGTTGATTATCAGAATCTTACGCATACGAGATACAAATAAGGGACATATTTGTCAACTATTCTTTAATACGCCAATCTTCCTTTGATTTAGATTTGTATGATAAACACACTTGTATGTTCGGAACATACATTGTATATTTGCATACATGGAAGAAGAGATATTTAAAATAGCGACAAAAAAAATAGACGAGTTAATTGGCATTGAGTGTAAAATAACAAAAGCCGAAATGTACAATAAGAACAAATTCGTTGACGCCGAAATTGTAATAAAACAAGGTAATACGGAAATATTATATTTAGTTGAAGTAAAAAGGAAAATAGTTCCAGATCAAGTTCCGAGAATATTGGATCAAAATGATCAGAAGAATCCAACAATATATTTAGTTGACTACATAACTCCTACCGCAAAAGAATTATTAAGATTAAATAACATCCCGTATGTAGATACTGCGGGAAACATGTTTTTAAATAATCAACACCTCTATATCTATATTCAAACTGATAAAACAAATAGGAAAAAACTTAAAACACATACTAAAGCCTTTAATAAAGCAGGTTTAAAAGTGATCTACCAGTTTTTAAAGCATCCAGAATATATAAACAAGCCATATAGATTTATAGGTAAAAAAGCTAAAGTAACAATCGCTACAGTAGGAAATGTGTTGAAAGACTTGTTGAAAGAAAAGTATATAGTTCAAGTTAAAAATAGAACGTACAAATTTCTGAAAAGAAATGAATTATTTGAAGAATGGGTTAAAGAGTACAATAGAAATTTGAAGCCAAAACTTAAAACTAAAAGATATAAATGGTTAAAGAAAAATAAAAATTGGAGGAATGTAAAATTACCACTTAGAACATTATGGGGAGGCCCAAATGCAGCAGAAATACTAACGGAGTATCTAATAGCTGATAAAATTGAAATCTATACTGGTTTGGAATTTCAAGAAGTAATAAACCAAATAAAAATAATTCCGGATAATGAAGGGGAGATTACCTTAACAGAAACATTTTGGGAGGTTCAAGACGAGAATACTGACAATACGGTGGACCCAATGATAATTTATGCTGATCTATTAAACAACACAAATCCAAGATATTTAGAAACAGCACAGAAAATTTACAAAGAACATGTCCAAGATAAGTTATGATGCTCTTGAAATTGATGGCATAAAAGAAGTATTTATTCAAATAAGTGAATCTTGTAAGGAATTAGAAATTGATTTCTTTATAGTAGGAGCAATTGCAAGAAATATATGGTTTGTATCGAATGATAAACTTTCAGAAGGTACTAAAGATATAGATTTTGGAGTATATATTTCAGACGAAAAACAATACAACCAACTATTAGAATTACTAATAGAAAAGTTCGATTATGCAAAAAGCAAAGAAAACCCGTTTTGTCTAAAGACAAAGGATGGAAAGCAAATTGATCTACTTCCATTTGGCGAAATAGAAAAAGATGGTGAAGTAATGATAGAAGGAAAAGGAATGACAAGTTTAAAATTAGATGGGTTTAAGGAAGCTTTTGAGCTAGGAATTGTTGAAACAACGATAGGAGAAGAAATTTATAAAACATGTTCGATTCCTGCTATCATGATATTGAAACTCATTGCTTACGATGATAGACCTGACCAGAGAACTAAAGATGTAAATGATATAAATTCGATCTGTAATTATTATCCTGATATTGAAACTGATTATATTTGGGAAAATCACAATGATTTATACGGTAACGAAAATTTACAGCAAAAAGATATTGGCATAATAGTTTTAGGCAGAGAAATGAAAATCCTCACTAAAGAGAATAAGAAATTAGAAACAAGATTGACAAAAATAATGAACGATGCGATAAATGAAACAAGTCCAATTTTGTCTCTAATGATTCAAGATTCAGAAATTGAAACTATTGAATCCAAGAGAGAAATGATCAAACATTTGAAAGAAGGGTTTATCAAAGATACTTAAGAACGATTTGTGCAGCCTACTTCCCAATACAAAAATCCCTAAAAATACTATCCAACAGATCATCGGTAGAGATCTCACCAGTGATCAAACCTAAATGGTGGAGTGCTCTTCTAATATCTAAGGCAACCAAGTCTGAGCTTACATTATTTGACATGGCAGAAGATACTTCTTCCAAACTTTGTTTGGCATCATTGAGCGCAGAAATATGTCTACTGCTACTGACTATAGTTTTATCCAACAAAGAAGGATCTTCCACAACGATCCCATATAACTTTTCTTTTAAGAAATCTATATTCATCTGATTGATGGCAGAACAAGTAATAAAATTTGATTCATCTACCAAATGACCAATGAAGTAATCTTCTGGTTTTGTGTACGGATTTAGATCCATTTTATTTGCAACAACGAGTAGCTTAGGTTTTGACTTTGACTTGATGTTTTGCAAAGTCTGGTATAACTGTTTTTCCAATTGTGCAGGTTCCGTAGCGATGATGTCAAAAACATAAAGCAAGATCGCTGCCGTTTCAATTTTTTCAAAAGCCCGGGCTACGCCTATGGATTCAATATGATCAGAAGAGTCTCTAAGGCCTGCGGTATCGATGAGTCTGTATTGGACTCCATTTATATTCAAGACTTCTTCAATGGTATCTCGCGTAGTTCCAGCAATTTTGGAAACGATGGCACGTTCTTCATTCAATAGGGCATTAAGCAAAGTTGATTTTCCTGCATTCGGTTTTCCAGCGATAACCGTTGAAACACCGTTTTTCAAAACATTTCCTAGATGAAAAGAATTTATCAATTCTTGAATCACTCCACTGATCTCATCTACTAAATTTTGAAGATGAGTCCTGTCTGCAAATTCAACATCCTCTTCTCCAAAATCCAGTTCTAGCTCAAGCAAACTTGCAAACTTTATCAATCGATCTCTCAAAGATTTGATCTCATCAGAAAATCCTCCACGCATCTGCTGCAGAGCTAATTGGTGTGACATCTCAGAGTCCGAAGCAATTAAATCCGCAACCGCCTCGGCCTGTGAAAGATCAAGCTGACCGTTCATAAATGCACGCATTGTGAATTCGCCTGCTTTTGCATGACTGACTCCATTTCTCAAAAATAAAGCGATCACTTCCTTGACGATGTATGTAGAACCGTGGCAAGACAACTCAACAGAATTTTCTCTTGTATAAGATCTAGGTGCACGAAAAACAGTTGCCATGCACTCATCGATCATCTTGCCTGACTCGTCTTTTATCTTGCCATAGTGAACGGTGTGGCCCTCAACTTTGGTCAGATTTTTTCCGAAGAAAAACTTATCCACGATGGTGATCACCTCAGGACCAGAAAGTCTAATGACAGCAATGGCACCAGCTCCAGCTGCTGTACTAAGTGCGATTATGTTATTTGTAGATTGCAATTAAATTCTATTCTTAATTTGTAAATTTATACCAATAAATTTAGATTCATTGAAAAACCTGTGTTTAATTATATTTTGCTTCTAGCCTTTTGTAAAATTGTCCTCCTTCCCCTAAAAATAGCGCTTAAACCAAAGAGGTCTGGAACTCATCAAATGTAGACAAAAAGCCCAATCGTATTCTGTTTCCTGATTCATTTCAAACCTGAAGCAGAAGATTCACATTCAAGTTCTTATCTTCACACAAAAATCAGAAAATGTCTAAAATTTCTCCAGCAACAATAAAATTCTTAAAGGATATAAAAAAGAATAACCATAAGGCTTGGTATGAAAAAAATAAGGCTCGAAAAGAAGCTGCTTATGCAGAGATGTGGGCTTTCGCCGAAACGCTCCAAAATGAAATGAAAAAGATCGATCAGATCGTTGAGGTTTCTCCAAAAAAAATGATCAAAAGAATTCATAGAGATGTACGTTTTTCAAAAGATAAAACGCCTTACAAAACATACATCATGGGTGGGCTTGGTAGAGATACTGACTATCTAAGAGGTGGCTATTATTTTAAAATAGAACCAGGAAAATCACATTTTGGAGGAGGATTTTATAGCCCTGAACCAAAAGACTTAAAATTACTAAGAAGCCATATTGCCGCAGAGCCAAAAAGATTGAGAAAAATATTGTCTTCAGCAAAATGGAAAAACACTTTTGGTGAATTAATGGGAGAACAGGTAAAAACATCACCAAAAGGTTTTGACAAAAATGATCCTGCAATAGATCTATTAAGATTTAAACAATACTATGGCATGAAGCTGTTTACAGAGAAAGAAGTGACTGCGCCAGGATTTTATAAAGAAGTAATTAAGACTTGGAAAAATCTAAGGCCATGGTTTGATTACATGTCTGAATGTTTGACACATGATCTTAACGGTACACCAATCGTTTAAAAGTATTGGTGGCATCAAATTAAACATTACCATTTTTATATTAGTGCTAAGATATTTAAGACCGCCTCTTTTAATGTTCCACCAAACGCAAGGATACCATCTTGATGACCAGACATAATGATCAGGCCACTACCACCTTCTTTTTCTTTGATTAATTTTTGAATGGCAAAAGCCATTTCTGGCGTACCATAAGGAACATCCCTTGTTGTGGGTAGTTTATTTATGTACTTTTCCCAAATATGAACTGAATGAACATGAACGACTGCATTAATAGTTTCATTAGTTTCATAAACTATAGCATGTGTCAAGGATTCTGCAGAAGCTTGAGTTAAACCATGACAATCAACACTATTTGCTATGAAATCATACTTTTCAACCATGGTATAATGCTCGCGATCTAAATTTGGAAATTTTGCCGTTTGTGTCCCAGTAATGAGAAAAGATTTCTTGCCTTGACGGATACTTACATTACCATAACCCACTCCTTTATCATCTACGCCTAAAAGTAATTCCCGCTTAAGGTATGCAGTCCAGTTATTGATCTCTTCCAAATTGATCTCTTCAGAAATCATTCGTGCTTCCCAATTACATTTAAATTTTATATACTCCATGATCTGCTATTGCTGAAATTTTTAATTGAAGGCTCGTTTGGTCTATTGTTTAAACAATTTTAGGATTTCTTTTTCATTTGCTTTAATGGTTCCTTTGTTTGTGATCAATCCAGTTACAAATTTAGCGGGTGTTATATCAAAACCCAAATTTAGTGTTGGAGTACCTTCAGGGCTGATCTTTACTTTTTCAATTTTACCATTCAGAATCCCTTGTACTGTCTCTACTTCTGTAGGGCTTCTTTCCTCAATTGGAATTTGTACTCCACTATCAAGTGTAAGGTCAAAAGTGGATAACGGCAAAGCCACGTAAAAAGGTACATCATTATCGCAAGCAGCCAAGGCTTTCAAGTAGGTTCCAATTTTATTAGCGACATCTCCATTTCTTGCTGTTCGGTCAGAACCAACAATTGCCAAGTCTACTTTTTTTTGCTGCATCAATAAACCTCCGACATTATCTACGATCAATGTGTGCGGAATGCCATGTTGACCTAACTCAAAGGCAGTGATTCTTGCGCCTTGATTTCGCGGTCTAGTCTCATCTACCCATACATGAATTGGAATGCCTGCATCATGTGCAAGATACATGGGTGCAGTAGCCGTTCCGTAGTCAACACATGCCAACCAGCCCGCATTACAATGGGTTAGAATTTGAACAGGTCTATCGGGATTTCGTTTGTATATTTCTTCAATAATTTTTAATCCGTGCGCTCCAATAGATTTGCATTCTGCAATACTCTCTGTCCTGATCCGATTGGCTTCTTCAAGTGCTATACGTTGTGCAGAATCATAATCTTCAGAAATTTTTTCCATGAGAAGATCTACTGCCCATTCTAAATTTACAGCAGTCGGCCTTGCTGTTTTTAAATAGTCTGCCACTTTGTTTAATTCCGCTAGGGAATCTGTGTGTAAACTAGCTAAGTATATCCCATAAGCTGCAGTAACACCTATTAACGGAGCTCCCCTTACATACATTTCTCTTATAGCTGTAAATACATCTTTAGAATTGTGCAACTGATGGATAGATAACTTATGAGGCAGTTGTCTTTGATCAATGATTTGACAGAATTTATCTTCCTGATCTTTCCAAATTGAGTGAAAATGTTTTTCTTTAATTTTCAAAATTACGAATAAAAAAGCCGATCATTCATTTAAATGATCAGCTTACATGTAGATTGTTTTATTTAATCAATGCAATATTAACAAAATAAATTCGAATGGAGAATTAAACAAGTTAAATATGTCACTGTTACTTATAAAATTAGTTTTTTTATGAGAATACTTATGGTTTGTTTGGGTAATATTTGTAGATCCCCTCTTGCTGAGGGAATTATGCAGAGAAAAATTACTCAATTAGGGCTAAATTGGACGGTAGATTCTGCTGGTACAGGTGCTTGGCATGCCGGAGAAAAACCTGATCCTAGGTCTATTGAAGTAGCTAAGATCAATGGTTTAGACATTAGTATGCAAAAAGCTCGTCAATTTTCAGAAGGAGATTTTAAAAATTTTGATCTTATCCTAGCGATGGATAGTAGTAATTACTCTGATTTGGTCAACAAAACCGATTCTGAAAAAGAAAGGGCAAAAGTTAAATTGATCATGAATTTTAAGGATCAGGGTATGAATGTAAATGTTCCAGATCCATATTGGAATAACGATGGATTTTCCCATGTGTACAATATGCTTGAAGAAGCATGTCAAAAAGTGATTGAAGTGTTCGGGTAGAGATGCAAGATATTGGTAGAGATGCAAGATGATATTGCATCTCTACCCAGTTTGAATTTTATTGATCCTGCTGATTACTTTATAGAGCCTAGTGTATTCATTTACTTCTTCTTCGAAAGGATCATGCTCAAGATAATTTGCAGAAATCAATTTTAATTGAACTACTCTTTGATTATTATCTTTCATCTTTTGTACATACTTCACCCAAAGTCTTCCATCAGCTTTTACAGCATATATCTCATTATCTCTAACTTCATTGATGGATCCTATTTCTCTGCAAATAACAATATCACCGTCTTGAATCACCGGTTCCATGCTATTTCCATCAATTGGAAAGGCAACTAAACCTTCTCCGCCAATCCCAGGTATGGAGAAATATTCTAAGTCTTCTGGAGTACTGACGTCAACATTCGTACCAGCAAAAGCGTGCTTATTTGTGAAGAGGATATTTGCGTTATAAGAAGATGCTCTATCATTAAATTCATTGTCTTTAGGAATAGACATACCAAATGGCTCCCCTTTTCCATCGATCAAGTAGGCTTCATTTACATGATACTCTTCGCAAAGTTTTTTTGCTTGATGATAATCGATGACCCGCTTATCATTTTCATTTAAAAATGCACGTACGATGTGTCCATAGGATTTATTGTCAAGAATTTTTTCTGCTAGATCTCCAACGCCTTTTCCATTTCTATCGTTTTTTACGATCTCCCCTTTTTTTTCTAACAATTTAAATACCTTGATAAATCTTTCATTGAGTTGTATCCGATCCTGTCTTATCATAGATGTATTTTAAACAAAAAATTTAATTATATTCAAATTTAAAACAAAAAATGTTTTAAAACAAATTTTTTCATCTATTTATACATTAGATTAAAATCAGATCTGAGCATTCTAAAGATCAAAGCATCATAACATATTTCGTTTATGATAAAATATTCTTTGAGCATTCCCTCTTTTATGAAACCGGCACGCTCGGCTACCGAAATTGATTTGATATTTTCGACAGCTACAATAAGGTCTATCCTGTTGATGGGATAATTGCTGAAAACATAGCTTAAGAATGGGTTAATAACTTTTGAAATTAATTTCTTTCTTTGGTGATCATGGCTTATCCAATAGCCTATTTCTGCACGTTTATTCATTTTATCGATGCGGTGGAGTGCGATCATTCCCGCAAATTGATCCTCTGAAATAATGATGGCGTTAAATTTTTGGCCACCTTGGTTAAAAAAGTAAATCTCTTTGATCCAGCGGTCTGCATCTTTTGTAGTTTTGATGGTACTAGCAAATGCAGACCACTTCAACATTTTACTTCTGTGCCTTGAAAGAATGTCAAAAAAGTAAAGACTTAATTCCGGAAGTGGTTGACAAAGACTATAATTCTCATCAATTGAAACAATTTTCTTTATTAAAGCTTTTGGAATTTTCATGCTGCAAAATTATATATACAATATTTCGACAATATAATGCTTGAATCATTCGTATTTTATAATAATTTTTAATAATATTATGACTTTATAATTCGAGAAGGTCGAAACCTTCAAATAATCTTAATTTATGGGAAAAATTATCTCACTACTCAATCACAAAGGAGGAGTTGGAAAAACAACTAGTGCTATCAATATTGGAGCTGGATTAGTTGAGCTTGGCAAAAGAGTATTACTTATCGATCTTGATCCACAAGCTAATCTTACACTATCACTTGGAATCTCAAGACAAAAGTATTCCATTTATGAAGCAGTTAGAGGAGAGTCTGAATTAGTGCCTTATACCGTTAGAGATGGCTTTGATGTAGTAACTTCAAATCTTGACCTTTCTGGTGCAGAGATGGAGTTAATAAATGAAGCTGGAAGAGAGTTCATACTAAGAGAACTTTTTGAGCCCATAAGAGATGAATACGATTATATAATAATTGATTGTCCTCCTTCTTTAGGTTTGCTAACATTAAATGCACTTACTTCTAGTGATTATGTATTCATCCCATTACAAACTGAATTCTTAGCCCTTCAAGGTTTGACCAAGATCAAGCAAGTAATCGATAAAGTTAGATTCAGACTTAACAAAAAATTAGATATCGGAGGTGTGATAGCTACAATGTATGATCATCGTAAGGTTTTAAACAGAGATGTCGTCGAAACAATCAAAAAATACTTCGGTCAGAAAGTTTTCAAAACCTTGATCAGAGATAACGTTGCCTTAGCAGAAGCTCCTGCTCAAAGAAAGGATATTTTCAGTTACCAAAGATCTAGTAATGGAGCAAAAGACTATTTAGCTTTATGCAAGGAGATCATAGAAAGAGTTGACAACTATGATCTTACAACCAGGACAGTAAGAAAAGTGCAATCTTAAAAGCTCAGCTTATACTAAAATAAAATTGTTGTGAGTAAAAATAAAAAGAAATTTAAAGCTGGCTTAGAAAGCCTTTTCGGATCTGAAAAAGATGAAGAAACTTTAGCGGAAGAAAGTCCGCTATTGGTGCAAACGCATGCGCTTGTAAAGAAGAAAAAGACAAAAAGAATTAAAAAAACAAGTGGAAAAAACTTCACCTCCGATCTGGACTCCTTATTTGAAGATACTGTCAAAGAAACTATAAAAGAGCAAGCTCAGTCATTAGTAGAAGGATCTCGTGCCGAAAAAAAACAATCAAAAAGGAGAAGCAAAAAACCACTGATTGGCTTAGATGCCCTAATTCAGAGGACTTATGATGGTGTAGATGATGCTGACTTCAAAAAAAGAGTAACTGTTGTCCTTGAAAAGAAAAAAGTTGAAAGACTTAAAAAAATCGCTAAAAGCGAGAAAAAATATCTAAAAGATATCCTTGGCAATCTGGTCACTGAGTTCATGAAAGAATATGATAAAAAAGAAAGAAGAAGGAAGGATAATTAATCTTCTTAAGTCATAAGGTTTTCTTAACTTCAAAAAGGATATAAACGATTTTATATCCTTTTTCGTTTATATAGGGTATTCTATACGAAGTGCATTTTTTTGCCCTTCTATCATAATTAATCGTGAAAATTTCATTTAATGAGAAACATATTACTGTTTGGGCTTATTTTATTGCTAAATAATTTATTTGCTCAGCAAGAAGATACTATTCAAGAAAACCAAGTCGATGTTGCTTCTATTGATATAGAACCCTTAGAAAACTCCCTCTTGTGGAAAATAGAAGGAAATGGTCTCAAGAAGATATCTTATGTATTTGGTACCATTCATATGATTCCTGCCAATAACTTTTTCTTGCCACCAAATACAAGAGAATCTATTGATGCCTGTGAAAGAATGACTTTTGAGATCAACATGGGTGATATGGATGCTCTGGGCATGGATATGTCATTTATGATGAATTTATTTATGAAAGATGGGACAACTCTTCCTAGCCTTATCAGTGATGAAGACTACGATCTTGTCATCGACCATTTCAGTAAAAAAGATTTTCCTTTACCAAGCATGATGATCGATAAGATCAAACCAATGTTTTTAAGTGTTCTTGCATCTACTGATATGGACATGTTTGGTATGGGTGGAGAAGAAAAAGATGTCGAAGAAGATCCTATGGGTGGCATCAAATCTTATGAAATGGAGTTCATGGAATTTGCCAAAGAAAATAAGATGGAAATGGATGGCCTAGAAACGGTCGCTTTTCAAATGAGTATGTTTGATAGTATTCCTTATAAGGACCAAGCAATCATGCTTGTTGAATCCATAAAGATGGAATCTGATAGTCTCGATCCAGGAAATGAAATGGATAAATTGATAGAACTTTACGTTAGCCAAAACTTAACGGCCTTGCAGCAAGCGATCAATGCTGAATCTGCAGGAATCGGGAAATTTGAAGATTTGCTCTTAAACCAAAGAAATAAAAATTGGATCCCGATCATGAAAGAACAAATGGATGACAAACCTACTTTTTTTGCGGTAGGTGCAGGCCACCTCGCTGGCGAATATGGTGTCATCAATCTTTTGAAAAAAGAAGGATACACTTTAACCCCAATTAGTGCACTCAAAGAAGAAAAATAGTGGCTTTAATAAAAGAAGTGAGAGGTTTCAAACCCCAGTTTGGCAAAGATTGCTTTTTAGCAGAAAATGCTACTGTATTGGGTGAAGTAACTATGGGCGATAATTGCTCTGTTTGGTTTCAAGCGGTAGTCAGAGGCGATGTAAATACGATCAAAATTGGAAATAAGGTCAATATCCAAGATGGTGCTATAATTCACTGCACCTATGAAACTGCTCCCACAACCATAGGCAATAACGTTTCTATTGGACATCGAGCCATCGTACATGGATGCACCATCGAAGACAATGTTTTGATAGGGATGGGGGCTATTGTCATGGACCATGCACATGTACCTAGCAATACCTTGATCGCGGCAGGTGCCATAGTTTTAGAGAATAGCAAATTAGAATCCATGCACATCTATGCTGGAGTACCAGCTAAAAAGGTAAAGAAATTAAGTCCTGAAGTTTTTCAGCATAATATCGAAAGAATAGCTAATAATTATGTGATGTATGCTTCGTGGTTTTGAAAAGGCGGTTGGCGGCTGGTAAGTGGTAAGTGGTAAAAAGCTAATTAGCTTTTTCAAACCATACCTTGGTATCATCACTAGGATCTCCATTATAGTTTACCAAAATTTCTTCTCCTGGGGGGATGTCTTTATAGGCATAGTAGGAAAGCGTTCCATTTTCGTGGTCAGGAAAATATTCGGCATTTGGTTTGTAGGAATGATTATAGATGGAACCATAACCCAAAATTATCGCTAGGCAATCATCCTCTTTTCCCCAAATAAAATAATAATCATAGAGTACTGAATCTTTGATCCAGGGCAATTCCTTTTTGGGTAAAATGATCACAGGGCAAATTTCTATGACTTCTCCTTCGGTGATAAAACGAGCGCAAAAAACTCCGGAACCATGAAGTGGCGAAGGAGCAATATATATGTCATTATTTCTTTGAGACATTATTCTGCTTTTTTCCTCTTGTTAAATATACGCCAGATAAAATCAATAAGAAGCCAATAATGTGATAGATTCCAATTATTTCGTTATCAAAATATCCCCAAGCTAAAGCAACGATCGGTATCACATAAGATACCGTACTTGCAAACAATGCATTGGTTCGCTGTACTAATTTATAGAAATATATATTCGCCAGAAATGTACCTAAGAATGAAAGCAAACTTACATAGATGAATGAAGGTATGGCATGATCATCAGTCCTAAAAACTTCTATTACTTGAGTACTCATTAAAATTAATAAAGCAGGCAAGGTGATCAGGCCGAAAGCAATGGAACTGATTGTGATCGGTTTTAAATGCCCTAGGTAGGTGCTTATTGTGTTAACACTGACGGCATAACCGATTGTTGCTATTACAATAAGCATGGGATAAAAGAGATCTGAGCCCACTCCTGTATCTTTTCCGAATGCGATCAGTAACCCCGCTCCTATCATCCCTAAGATCACCCCGCTCACTTTTAAGAAAGTTATTTGTGTTTTAAATAAAATAACTCCGAGAATGAGGGTGAATAATGGTGTCAATGAATTGAGTAATCCAGCAACGGAACTACTAACTTGAGTTTGCCCTAAGGCATATAAAAAGGCTGGAACTCCAGAACCACCAATACTTACGATCAATAAATATTTTATGTCTTTTTTGTTGACTTTTCTGAACTCATTAATGATAAAAGGAAGGAAAGCTATTCCAGCAATTGAAATCCTAAAGCAAGCAACTTGCAAAGGGTTGAATGCAATCAAACTCTTTTTAATAAGGATAAATGAGGACCCCCAAATGATGCTCAATCCGACCAGTATCATTAAACTGATCAAGTCAATACTTGAATCTGTATCAGTTGTAAGTTTTTTGGAATCTGATCTTTCACGCATTGCCCCAAGATATGATTTTATAAAAGGGAAACACTTGATTTGAGATAGGTATTTTTACTTTGCTTTAAGCAAAAAAATAGAGACTGCCTCGAAAGACAGCCTCTATACAATTATTAAATCAACATTTATTCTTCGATGATAAGCTTATGGAATTCTGCTTGAAGACCAGAACTGATCTTAACAAGGTATATTCCTCCAGCTAAATCATTTAAATTAAATCTTCTATTGAGTTGTCCTGAGCTGAAATCAAATGATTCCGATTGAATGGTTTGCCCTAGAACATTCAAGAATGAAATTTCGATTGACTCCTTTCCTTTTCCGATCATTTGTATTGTAAAATCTCCTGTGTTTGGATTTGGAAAAAGATTAAACTCATTTACGAATGAAAGATCTTCCACACCTACTATTTCATCAATTACGATTTCCATTTCAAAAGTACTTACGCCACATGGTCCTGCAACTTGAAGCACAGCTGTGTAAGTCCCTGGCTCCGTATAAAAGTGTTCAGGGTTCTCATCAATGCTAGTATTACCATCTCCAAAATCCCAGATGTATGAGTTGCCATATAAACTGCTGTTGGTAAAAAGTACCTTACCATTATCCTCTGCCACATCAAACGCTGCAACAGGAAGATCATTTACAACAATGTAATTTTCTTGGCTATTGATATCATTTCCAAAAGCATTGGAAACCGCAAGAGTAACTCTATAGATCCCTGGCTCACTATAAGTAACAGTAGGATTTTGTTCATTAGACGACGCAGGAGAACCCCCATCGAACAACCACGACCATGATGATGGATTGGTAGTTGATTGATCCGTAAATTGAACCGTGAAAGGCGCACAGCCTAAAGTTGCATCAGCCGTGAAAACCGCTACTGGTGCAAGAGGCACTATAACTTCATCAATAGTTACTTCATCAGTCCAAGTATCCGTTCCACATCCATTCGTTGCAGTTAAAGTAATCAAAAATGTGCCTTCGTCCATAAATTGGTGTGTTGGATTTGCTTCGTCAGAAGTTAAGCCATCTCCAAAATCCCATAAGTATGAATCTGCATTGTCTGAAGAATTAAGAAAAGATACCGTTGCGTCTGTTTGGTTTAATGTAAACAATGCATCAGGTTTATCTTCTACAATGATTAGATCAGTCTCTACTTGGGTATTTGATCCTGCCGCATTTCCTGCTTGCAAGATTACCGTATATGTTCCTGCCTGTTCAAAAGTAACAATTGGATTCTGTTCAGTTGAAACAGAAGGATTTCCACCATCAAATGACCACAACCAGTTGTCAGGCATATTTGCAGACTCATCCATAAATTGAATGGTCAATGGGGCACAACCCGCAGTCACGTCTGCACTAAAATTAGCATTAGGAGGTACAGGTATATTGAGGTTTATTACAAAAGTAAAATCCGTAGATCCACAATCATTTGTAGAAGTCAATACTACTGTATAGTTTCCACTCTCCTCATAAGTATGTTGAGGATTGGTGTCCGTACTTGTGTTTCCATCTCCAAAATCCCATGAATAAGAATCTGCACCTGATGAAGCATTAATGAAACTCACTGTTGCTTCCGATTGAGAACTTGAGAACATAGCAAAAGGGACATCCTCTATAACGATGTATGAAATCTCAACCTCAGTATCAGAACCTGCAATATTTGAAGTTTCTAGTATTACTGTATAGGTCCCAGGGTTCGTATAAGTAACCGCTGGATTTTGATCTGTCGAAGTCGCAGGCATACCTCCTTCAAAGGACCATGACCATGAGGTAGGAGCATTTGTAGATTCATCGTTATACTGAATAGTCATTGGAGCACAACCAGAATTTATATTGGACGAAAATGCAGTTATAGGTGCTTGAACACTTCCCGTATTTGAGATCGTTATATTCTGACTCATTGTCACAGTCCCGCAAGGGTTCGTAGCTTCTAGCGTCACGGTATAAGTACCATCAGCAAGATATGTGTATGATGGATCAGCATCCGTAGAAGTATTGCCGTCGCCAAAATTCCATAAATATGAATCTGCACCGTTTGATGTATTTGAAAATACAGCGTCTACATCAGAAGTTTGTGCTATTGAAAATCCAACATCTGGAACATCATCAATAACAATGTACGAAAGTAAGACTTCGGTATCTGTACCTGCAGCATTTCCCGCTTGCAATATTACGGTATACGTACCTGGAATATTATAAGTCACTGTTGGGTTTGCCAATGTAGATGTTGATGGTGTTGCCCCTTCAAATGACCATGACCAAAAAGTTGGATCATTAGTAGACAAGTCAAAAAATTGAATGCTCGTTGGTGTACAACCTGATTGGATGTCAGAATTAAATTGTGCCACCGGACTTGTGCCTCCACCTGTGTTTGAAAGATCTATTGTTATTGTTTCTAGAGAAGAACTCGATCCACATGGATTTGTAGCTGTCAAAACAACATCATAAGTGCCTGATACACTGTAAGTGTGCATTGGATTTTGTAAAGCACTTGTATTGCCATCACCAAAATCCCATGAGTATGAAACCGCATTCTGCGATAGATTTGAAAACACAGCATTTCCAAAAGAAGCAGCTAAACTAAAATTCGCTTGTGGTACATCATCAACAGTGATATAAGATAATTCTACTTTTGTATCTGATCCTCCTGCATTAGAAGATTCTAAAATTACAGAATAAGTCCCAGGTGTATTATATGTCACAACCGGATTTCTATCTGTCGAGCTAGAAGGTGTTCCACCTTCAAATGACCACAACCATCCGGTTGGTGCATTGGAAGACAAATCAGTAAATGACATAGTAGTAGTAGCACAAGCTGATTGGTTGTCAACTTCAAAATTAGCAACTGGAGGTATCGGGCCACCACCATTGATCATGCTATCTAAATTGATTGTAACAAAAGTTGAATAAACTTCTGCTGTACAATCATTAGCCGCCGTGAGGTTCACCTGATAGGTCCCACTAGCTGAATAATTATGGTAAGGATTAAAAGCCTGACTAGATCCTCCATCTCCAAAACTCCAATAATAATAACTTGAATTAATAGATTGATTGTTAAAGAGAACCGCTGAAGAAGAAGCACTAGTAAAGTCAAATAAAGCTGTCGGAGCTGGATCTATTTCTATATAATTGGAATAAGTTACCGTTGTTGATTGACCATTATTAGTAACGGTAATAGTTACGTCAAACACGCCATCCGTGTTATAAGTTACAGTTGGATTTGCAACAGTAGATGTCGCTGGTGTTCCTCCAGGAAAAGTCCACAACCATGAATCTGCATCAGGTGTTGTCAAATCTGTAAAGTTTATTGCACCACCTTCACAAGCATATGTTGTATCAGAGGTGATGAATGGTACTATCGGGGTGGAAATATTTTCATTTTCTGTAATAAAAATTGGTCTTTCTGTTAAAGCAATACCATTGGCTGAAATAGTAGATTGAATACCCGTCTCAGCAAATCGCCATTCTTTTTTGTAAACATTCGACAAACCAAAACTTGCTGGAAAACTATAAGTTCCATTTGCACTTTCAACTCTATCCTGTGTAGTCTTAGCCCAAAGCACATAAGTATATTCCCCTTGATCATTAATAAAAGCGCCGCCATCTAAAGAGGCAGGCAAACCTAGACTAGCTGTCTTAGCTGCATCATATCTTGTACCAAATAGAATATCAGAAGAAGTCTTGTATGCAAGCCCTTCATCATTCATTTGTAGATTAACATACTTTTCGTTGAAATCTAAATTCTTGTATAAACCTAAAAGATCAAATTCATGTGTTGCTGCACTTTCAGTTTTATCTTCATAAATACTGTATATGTGAATTTGACGGATGTCTAATTTCATTGCATTTACATAAGTCTTCAACATATAGTTGATCTGCATTTTTTCATCAGCCATAGAATCAGAATTGAATCTTCTTCTAGGAGCATTGAATTCTGTAACGATCCATTCTTTTTGAGGATAAGTATTTCCATCAAAACCATAATTATCCATGATCGATTGGTAAAAGCCTTTTCTTCTTTCCATCGCGAAAGCTGCTCTATCTGAGTTTCTTTCCCAAGGAAAGCCGCCGATGCTAGGATCCCAATCTCCTCTTACTGTACCATCTATATCTGGATAAGAGTGAAAACCCATAACATCAAAATATGCTCCACCTCCGTGTGGGTATTCTGCAGTAGGAGTTCCTCCATTAGGATTGTCTGTATTTCTCAAAATAGAATCAAGAAATCCTCTTGAACCTACTCCGGCAACAGTAACATAATCTTCTGGTGAAATTGTTTTAATCACCTCATAGCTTATCCTAAGCAATCTCACATAGTGTTGTATTGGCGCTTTCAATTCATATCCACAAGGAGGTGGATCCATGTCAAACCAATTTCCAGGAACACCGCTATCTTTCCAAGCACTATTTGTAAAGTCTCTACCTGGTTCGTTCCAAATTTCCCAGAATTTAACATGCTTGGTATACTTTGTGACAACATCCCATAAGTATGCAGCATATACGTTATCATCATTGTATGGTGTGCCATTCGCACCTCCATCCCATATTGGCTCGTACATATTTTTGAAAAGAGTAGATCTACATGCGTTACCGTTATCATCATAACTTAGTATATCTGATCTGTTTGCATCACTAGGATATCCTACAAAACAAGTCAAGTCTTCCAAACCAATATTTTCATAATGCTGAAAAGCATCAACTCTAATATCTATTCCGTATTGTTCAATAAAATGATTTGGTAAAGCAGGTCTGATGGTTTTTGCCCCAGCACCCAATACACCTCCATTGGCTACATCTCCAACAGAAGGGTTTCCAGCAGCTATATTGGCTAGATCCTGATCTGTGTACTTTTGCCCAGATGGTGTAAAATGTAAATTTGATCCAGGTCGGAATACACCAGCGTACGGCGTGACCTGATCTTTTGCGGTGTAAGAAACTTGCGCAGAAAGTTCGATAAAAAATAAACTGACTAAACAAAGAAGTATAATTCTTCCCATGATAATCGATTTTCTTAAATGTTGATTAATAAATAAATTTCCGTAAAATATTTAGTATAAAATGGAGGGTGAATGTAGGAAAGGAACTTTGATTTTAATTACTACCCCAAATTGCCCACTATTGCTATGTACAATCAAATATTTAGTAGTCTTTAACCACTAAATCACATCAAAATACCCCAAATTAGGTACGATTTCATATGTGCAACTACGATTTAAGTTGCTTCGATCTTTTATTAGTATAATGGAGATAAACGGGACAGAAGTTTATTCTCAACTTCTGCATAATGGTTCTTAGCAGGGAATTCTCGATCTCGTAGTACGAAATTAAAATTTTATATGGACTTTTTCACTAATTCTTTGATTTACATGATATAACTGTAGTCTCTAGGTCAATTTATTTATAATGTTCTTGATAAAAAGCATCATAACCATCCAATGATTTAGCTCTCAATATCTGTCTATAATTACTTTGACTAACAGCATATACAGTATACTTCATTCCTTCTGGCCCATAATTTTCTCCTTCACTGGCCGCATCAACGTAAGTCTTCACCAGATCTTTGTTCTTGAATTTACGAATTACTAAGATTGGTTTTTCTACATTTGAGCCCAAAAATATATTTGATAATCTAAGCTTATCCAGCTTGAAATTTTCTCTATTAAAAGCCGCAACAGAAGCCTTTAGTGCTTCGACCTTAGCACCTCCTTTATCACTGACCACAACGATCACATAATGCAAACCTTCTTTATCCGGTGAAAAATTAGCACTGTTTGTATTAGCTGTTTCTGTTTTCGGAGCTGCATTTACCGATTCGTCCCCTAACAACCTTAAGATTTCCTTGGCCCTTTTTTCTTCTTCTGAGTTCGGAAATTTAGCAACAACCTCCTTTAATGATTTTTTGTACTCGTCTTTTCCTTCTGTATTTCCAACAGCCATTGCGCGCAAAAGATAAAACTTTGGCATCATGATATTATCTGGTCCAAATTTATTTTCTGCAGCATTGCTCCTGCTAATAACCTCCTTGAAGTCATTGGTTTTGAATTTTGAATAAGTTTCCTCATAATACTTATTCAACTGATTTTTCTCATCCAAAAAGTCCTTTAAGAAATTAGGATCTGAAAGAATTCTTGCATACGTTGATTCAGGAAACTTATTTGTCAATTTATCATAGTATTCTTTAGCTTTAGGCTTGTTACCTAGATCAGTATAGGCTAAATAGAGGTAATACCAGGCATCTAACTGATTTTTAGTCTCCGGATATTTTTTGAGTAATTCTCCTTCATGGTAGTCAACTGTTTTTTGATCTATTTCTAGTTTGTCCCTGAATAACTTTCCCAATTGAAAATAGGCTTCTTCAATCTTGCCATGTGCTACTGCTTTCTTTTCATCTGTATCTGGAACATTTTTTAGAATGTTTTTTAGTTCATCATCTGTAATTTCTTTGGCCTCATTCTCATCAACATTTACTGTTTCTTCTAGGCTGGAAATTGTATTTTTGGAAGAACGTCTCCAGTTATCTTCGAGTGGTCTTGCCTGCCATTTTTTATCAAAATCTCTCTTTCCTTTTTTCAAACTTCTTTCATTGTAGGCAAAAAATAAAGAGTTTCCGGTAGAAGGGCCTCCTCTTGTACCTCCTTGATTGATGGAGGCACCGCCTGGCCTTGACGTTGCATTTCTTGAGGCATCTCCATACTTACTGGAGCCTGAATTTTTTGCTCCTACTGCTGCAGAAATACTTTTAGCAGAAGCTTCTCTCTCCTTCTTGATCTCTCTTGCAAGCTTTTTCTTTTCTTCAATACTCATGTTACTGACCATCAGCAAACTGTCTTGAAGATTTACAATCTCTATATTCTCAGCAATCTCTTTTAAATTAGTTGCAAACCTTACAACTTCAGGATAGCGATCATCTGTTGTATTAAGTACTACTAGGGTACTATCAAAATAATTTTTTGCATTAACGAATGACTCTTCTTCAAAATAAAGATTAGCCAATCTCAAATATGTTTCTGCCTTTTGTGATTTATTTCTAGTACTTTTTTGCAAAGACAATCTATAATTTTCTATTGCCAAGGATTTCTCGCCATTCTTAAGGGCTAACTCTCCAAGTGCAAAATATACTTGATCCAAATAATCAACATTCTTAAAATCCTTGATCATTCGTTTTAAGGCCTTCCTTGTGTTGTCCAAAGTTTCTTTACCCGTTTCGTATGCGTTGGTCACCATACTTAATTTTGCACTAAACTCCATATCGTAATCATTGGTCAACTTCATCGCCTTCTCAAAATAAGCAACCGCTTTATCAGACTGTTTATTCATCTGATATATTTGACCAAGGATATAAGCATAACGTGATCTTTGTTTTCTAGTAGAGCCCTTTATTACAGCTTCTTCAAGATGAGGAATTGCATTTTTATATTTCTTCTGCTTTAAAAATAAATGAGCTCTGACTGCAGGAATTTCAGCGGTGACTTCAGGATCAATGTCTGATCTCCCTTGCAAGGTTTGAAGTAATCTATCTGCATCGTCGTATTTGTCTCTCTCAATTAAGGTTCTTGCGAACCACAATTGACCTTCTTCATAAGCAGGACGATGCTTCAAGAAATAGTTCTTAGGATCGGTATTTGGATTAGCCTTTAGCTTCTTAGCTTCTTTCTTGGGTATTTCTTCTTTTACGATCTTTTTTACTGGGTCAACATTTTCCTCTTTTTTCTTGGGTGCTTTCTCTTTTGGTGCATCTGGAGCTTTCTTTTTTTTCTTTTTTCCTTTCTTTTTTCTTTTTCTAGCCTTTTCCCTTTCCTTTCTATCTTTTTTCTTTTTCTTTTTTAAAGCCTTATTTTCTTTTTCTCTTATTTTTTGTTGTTGCTTTTTTGTTAAAGTATAATCATCTCTAACATCATAATCATCATCCTTTTCATCCACTGGTTTTTTGGAAGAAGGTTTTTTATTTGGAGACTTTCCTTTTGCTCTAGCCCTTTTTCTTGCGGCTTCTCTTCCCCTCTTTTGAATGGCATTTTTACTGTAGTGCTTGAGCATGTACTCGAGTGTCTCTTCTGAAGATTCGTAATCTTTTTTGAGATATTGCGCTTTTCCGATCAACAAATAACAATCATCTGTCCAATCACTCTGTCTATGTAAAGTGGCTACGATAGAGACTTTCTCAATGGCATTATCTAGATCTGGTGCAACAGATTGAGCTTTGTCAACAGCAACATATTCATAGACAGGCAATATCTTGTTATAATTGTCTTGGTATTGATCTTCTAAAGTCGCTATGCTCTCCATCATTAATACATCAGCATTAAAATAACCGTTGTATCTAGAGTTCATATTGTGCCATTTCTTCTTTAGGCCTGTCAATTCCTCATTTCTGCTTTTTTGCGTTTTGCAAGAAAACAAGATGACTAAACCGACAATTATGAAAAATACATGTTTTAAATCCAAATTCTATGATTTTATCTTTGTCAAAGGTGCTCTTTTTTATTACAAAAAAGCCAACCTTTGATATACTAGGTTGAGAATCTTAATGTTTCAATAAAATAAGGGATAAAGAACCTTATTTTGAGACACTATAGTAACTTTGAAAAAGTAAAAATATTTTAAATATTTAGAAAAAAGGTCAGAATGTCGACTGAAAAGCAAAAACAAATCTCTTTTAAAGATTCTTTAAGTAAAACTTATAGATTCATCATACAAACCAGTGAGACTTTTGAGGAGAAAATAAGCCTCAAATTTAAGCTTTGGCATATCGCTCTTTTCACTTTTTTGGGTCTATTTACCCTTATTTTACTCATTGCTGCCACTCTAATTTATACCCCATTGAATCGACTGTTCTTTGAACATGGTGAAATTAGCCAATACAGAGAAATATATAATGAGCTTGATGAGATGGAGCGTAAGCTGAAAGCGCAGCAGACGTATACTACTAGATTTATGAGAATGCTTAACGATTCCGTTGAGACCGCTGAGGATAATCAAAAGAAGCAGGTCGTGCTCAATGAATCAGATCGCTCCAATCAAATTTCAAAGGTAAAAGAAGATAGTTTGATAAGGCAGGAAATTGAAAATGATGAAAAACTTATTGAAGAAGCACTACTTGCAGTAAGTAGTAGCGATTCCAAGGTTTTACCCCTCGAAAAACTCTACTTTATTCCTCCGGTAACTGGGCAGATCTCCGCCTCTTACATGCCCGATAAAGATCACTTTGGAACAGACATAATTGCTCCCAAAAATACGCCCATCAAAGCTGTCATGGAAGGTTATGTAATTATTTCTGATTGGTCCATGGATACTGGCAATACCATAGGCATTCAGCATGCTAACAATATAATTTCGTTTTATAAACACAATTCAAAAAATCTTAAAAAAACTGGGGAGGCTGTCAAGGCTGGTGAAGCAATCGCTATCATCGGAAATACTGGTGAGCTGACCAATGGGCCACATCTTCATTTTGAACTCTGGCACAAAGGAAAACCACTAAATTCTGAGGATTACATCCAATTTTAGTTAAATAAATCTCGCCTTTGAACTTTGGCATAAAAACTGCACTAAGCAGTAGTTGGAATTATCAACATTACAACTAAAAAGTTTATTTTTACTTCTTAATTTAGGATACATCAATATGGAAAAAGAAAATAAATTTCAGCTAAACACAACCGTCAACGAAAAAGGGGAATCTATCAGTCCTGTTCTTTCAGAAGATGTTAAAAATTTCCTCATTGACATTGATGGAACCATCTGCGATGACATCCCAAATGAAGAACCTGAGCGTATGGCTACTGCTCTTCCTTATCAAGATGCCCTAAAAATTTTGAATAAGTGGTATGATGAAGGTCATATAATTACCTTTTTCACTTCTCGTACAGAAGAACATAGGGCAGTCACCGAAGCTTGGTTGGAAAAAAATAACTTTAAATACCACGGAATCCTTTTTGGCAAACCTAGGGGTGGCAATTATCACTGGATTGATAATCACATTGTAAAGGCGACAAGATTCAAAGGCAAATTCACGGACCTGATCGTAAAGAATAAAGAGATCGAAGTTTTTAAATAAATTACCTTTTCAGCAAAAAATCTCCTTGTAGCTTTTCAATCCGTAGACTTTTTTTATTTCTATAACTTAAGGTGTAGAAATAAATACCTGGATCCAAGGCTTTTCCTTTATAATTTCCGTCCCAGGAGTACTTATCGCCTCCGGATTCGAAAACCATGGTACCCCACCTATCAAATACACGCATAGTTTCAATTTCAAATCCTTTACCGAGTGGAAGAATATGATCATTGATGCCATCTCGATTTGGAGAAAAAACCGTTGGGATATATACTGCAACTTCACAATCATCTTCCAACAAGTTGAATTCCTTTTCTAAAATACAATTATCATATTCCGTTTTAATTATATGAGACCCAAATTCATTTAGGACAACTGAGTCTGCTAATACTTGGCCATCAATAAAAAATAAATTACTAAAATTGGATTGAGGAAAAATAGTATGCGGCAAACTGGATCGGCATATAAACTCCTGACCTTCAAAATTAATAATCTCATCTATTGATAGATCAGGTCGATAGACGTCTATTGATAATTCATATTCGCAAAAACCATCTGTAGCAGTAACAGAATAAGTTCCAGATTCAACAACTTCTATGTTTACTCCTTCTGACCCATTACTCCATTTTGCAGATTTAATTTCTTGCTGGGCATTTAGACTTAAAATGTTTGGCTCTTCCAAAATACATGGTGGAATTGTTTCTTCAATATCAAAAATAAAATCACCAACGATCCACACCTGTTCCACATGTTCATGTGCACAACCTAAATACCAAAGTGTATGGGACACTTCATAACTACCTTCTTCTTCAAAACAATATTCTTGTGGCTGATCTCCTAAGTATAACGTATCAAGATTTGCATTTCTTAGCATCCATTGTTCCTCTAATGTATTATTTTCGGCGAAAGCCAAAGGCATCTGACAAGAAAGATAACAAAGAGTATCAGGAAATTCAAAATCTGATTCGGGCACATCCAGTTCTAAACAATAGTCTTCAACCGACACAGACTTTGTTAGCATAAATACGGTATCAAGTTCCGCCTTAGAAACATCATTTCTAACAACATTTAATATTTTGGTTTCCGTTTCAAAAGGAGTAATTTCCAGGCAAGAAGTAAACAATGGGCAACCACTTGATTGATCTTCTAGCGAAGTTTTAATTATGCCTGATTTGTTCAAAAGCATGCCTTGTTGATCCCGTTCTTCATCATAAGAAAGATAAAAAGAACCTTGAGAACTAACAGTCAATTTGGGCTGATAATGTGGCAAACCTTTTTGATCAATGATCTGACCTTCAGAATTGATCTTAGCTAGGATTACAGAAAAATTGCCCGAAGAGGAATAAGCTAAATGGACATCTTCTCCTACGCAATTGATCTGAGAAGCTCTGATGTCAAATGATTCTGCACTCAAGATCTTTGACCAAATAACATTTAAGTTTTGATCCATTTTTATTAAGACCGCATTTAGGCTGGTACCAAAACCTTCACCCGTTCGTTTTGTTTCACCCAACATATAGAGTGCACCGGATTCGCTGACAGCTAAATTAAAAACTTCAGAATGGCTATCAATTATTATCGACTTTTCGACATTGCCCTCTAGATTAAACTTAATAACACCCGTTGCAAAGTCTTCTGGTCTGCCAAGCGCCATCATGGCATAAAGATTATTGTTTTGAATAGTAACTGCAGCCAAATTAACTTGCGTAACAGAAAAATCAGAACTTAATCTGTAGCCATTCTGCCAAATATTATTTCCGTTAACATCAAAGCAAAAAGCTTTCAAAGTGTAAGCATCCTGGTTTTGTGCATGGCCTTGACTTTGAAAAGAATACAATAAATTGTCATCCTCAGAGAATGCTAATCGATGATGAATTCCAAAGTATTTTATTTTTCTAGCCCAAAAAGTTCGGTCACTAGCATTAAAAAAGAATAGTGAAGTAGTGAGATCCTTATCAGGCATGTGTTGGAAAAAAACAAAGTCGTCTGTATATAAGGTGCCAACTACCTGCCACTCAGGCAACCATGGCTTCGATCCATCTTTATACAAGAATTGAAAAGATCTATTCTGATTTCTTGAAGGATTTATTTCAGTCAGATAGAAATAAGGCGTTTCACTTTCAAAGCTCAATAAAAAAGCTTCTTCCGCTTCGTTGATCATCAATTCATTGCAACAAAAGTCATAGTCATCCTCTATTATTTGTATAGAATAATTCTGAGCAAAATGCTTTAATGGAATTAAAACAAGTAGAAGAAATAGTATGTGCGATGTTATTTTCAAGAAATGAATGCTTTATATTTTCAAAGATATAGCAAAACAAGATCAATCCACATTAAATGTAATCCAATGTCGTTAAATGGTCGGCGCCTGGTGAATTAATTATAAAAGCTCTTTGATCGCTGCATCTATCTTAGGAAATTGAAAATCAAAGCCATCTTTAAGCGCATTTTCAGGATGAACATCAGAGCCATTTAATAAGGCGGTTGACAATTCACCCATAGCTGTTTTCAATAGGAATGCCGGTACAGGTAAAATTATCCCACCCTTAACATCCATAATACTTTTGACCAATGTTTTATTATCAACAGCGTAAGGTGCGGTTCCATTGTAAGTACCGACTACAGAATCATTTTCCAATGCCCAGACATAGATTTTTGCAATGTCATTAATATGGATCCAACTATAGATTTGTGAGCCATCGCCAAAATAGGAGCCTAGCCCAAATTTAGCTGTCATCATAATTTTGGGAAAGGCACCCCCATCGTTGCTTAATACGATCCCAACTCGAATGATGGTTGTTGGTGTACCCAACGCCTCGATCATTTTAATTGCTTCTTCCCAAATGATACAGCATTCAGCTAAGAATCCATCTCCTGAGGTTGATTGTTCTGTAAGCTTTTCGTTACCTCTATCCCCATAATAGCCGATCGCTGAAGCAGAGATGTACTTCTTTAGTTTTAGTTTTTTTGATTTTATATAGGAGGCTATTAGTTGATTACCCTGTACTCTAGAATCTATTATAAGCGCTCTTCTTTGTTTTGTCCATGGTCGATCTGCAATCGGTGCACCAGCCAAATTTATGATGTATTCTACTCCTTCAAGTGCTCTAGGATCTATAAAGTCCTCTTCAAAGCTCCATCGATACCTAGGGATCTTTTCTGTCAAATTCTCCTTTCTACTAAGGAAGGCTACCTCATGCCCCTTTTCAAGCAATAATTCTGTTATTGCGTTTCCAATTAGTCCCGTACCACCAGCAATTAAGATTTTTGACATAGTATATTATTTTTATATAGTAGACTTTAATCAGAACAGATAGATACGATTCTAGTTCTTGTTGAATACCTTTACTATATAGATTTTTCAAATTTGATAGCAAATTAATGAGTGTATTGGGCAATAAACAAATTTAAAAGCGAAAGAAAAAAATAATGATTAAATTAGCCTATTAAGATCTATCAATGAAGAATTATCTACTATTTCTTATTTATTTTTTGTTTTTATTTTCCTGTAGGACGGAGCCTCAAAACACAGCTAGCACTACAAGTGATACTGACTTGCAAAAAATCACCATAAGGATGATGAGTGAGCCAGATGGTCTATCACCGATCCTTGCCAGAAGACGGTCAGCGAGAGAGATTTTTCGCTTGATCTTTGCCAATTTAATGGCATTAGACCCAAAATCAAATGATCTAAAACCAGTCTTAATTAAATCGTCACCAGTCATTGAGGAAATTGAAGAAGGGCCTTTGAAAGGTGGCAAGAAATACACGATGGAAATTAGAGAAGAAGCGAAGTGGGATGATGGAACTCCTGTCACCGCTGCTGATTACGTTTTTTCTTCAAAGATCGTCTTGCATCCTAGCGTAAAAACTCGGTATGGTGTTGTGACAGATCTAATAAAAGACATTCAAACTTATCCGAACAATACAAAAAAACTTTCAGTACTTACTAGTGATTGCCACATTCTTACAGAAGGCAGTATTACAGCTGATCTATTCTTGTACAAAGAAAAATTATTTGATCCGAAATTGGCGCTTCGTAAGTATGACTACCTTGCGTTCAAGGAAAAAGATAAGGCTCAAGAAATTGTGAAAACAGATTCTACAATAGCCGAAGTTGGTGACTTATTTATGGACGTCAGTTATTCGAGAGAGCAGGGGAAAGTTGTCGGAGCGGGACCTTATAAATTAAAGGAATGGGTAACTGGACAAAAGATCGTCTTGGTGAAAAAAGAAAATTGGTGGGGAAACGACCTCTTCCCTGCAAAACCAGAAAGCATTACTTTTGAAATCATACCCGATCACATCACGGCATTGACGAAGATAAAAAATGGCGAGCTCGATCTTTGTGGGGAGTTGCCTTTTGATCTATTTAGTGAAAACAAAGACAATGAAAATTTAAAAGCTTACACAGCTTCCACTCAGGATATAATCTTTTTGGCATTGAACAATGAAAAAGGACCACTGGCAAGCAAGAAGGTAAGACAAGCTGTTGCACATTCTGTCAATGTGGATGAGATCATTGAAACGATCTCATTCGGTTACGCAAAACCTACATCAGGTCCTTATACTCCCGATGCTCCTTTTTATGACAAATCCATAAAGTCACGAAAATTTGACGTTGCTCGTTCTCGAGAATTGTTGGAGGAGGGTGGCTGGAAAGACAGCAACAAAAATGGTACAGTAGACAAAATGATAAATGGCAAATCAGAAGAATTAGAATTGGAATTCATCATTGCAAGCTCAAGTAAATTGGCTAAACCGATTGCGGAACTTTGGAAAAATAATGCTAGTAAAGCGGGCATAGGTGTAAAGGTTATCTTAAAAGATCCCAAGGTGTTTAGAAGTGAAAACTTAGCAAAAGGAAATTTTGATGTAGTCGCTACAGGGACAGCAGTTGACCCCGGTCTTTATGATCCAAAAGGGAGGTGGCATTCAGAATCGATTCCTCCAAGAGGAGGTAATTATCCAAGATTCAACAACAAAGAAGCGGACCGCTTGATCGATGAGATAAGGTCTGAATGTACTGATGTAGAAAGAAGAAATAAACTTTATGCTGACTTACATAAAATCATGTACGAAGAACAGCCTGTAATATTTTTATACAGCCCACAAGGAATCATGCTCACACGAATGGAGGTAGACGGACTTGTCACTTCTTCTGTCAAACCAGGATTTTTTCCTGAATACATCCAGATCAAGAATTAAGCATCTTTTATGCTTAGATATATACTTTTAAGAATCTTTTATTTCATTCCAACCTTGATAGGAATTTCATTGGTTGTATTTCTGCTTAGCAGTAATACCCCAGGTGATCCTATAGAAAAATTTATGATTGAAGACCTCGATTCTTTCGAATCCTTCGAAAGCAGACAGAAACGTAGGTCAGAGATCTTAAAGGATCTCAAATTAGATCAGCCTGTTTTTTATTTTGGTTTAAATAAAAATGAGGACGGTTCTTATCCTATTTTTCCAAACCTAAAATGGAATGGTCTTAAGAACCAATACCACAGCTGGTTTTTTGGTTTTTTAAAAGGTGACTTTGGAAATTCCTATTTCGACAGACAACCAGTCACTAATCGGATATGGTCTGCCTTACAATGGACTTTCCTAATAAATATCCTTTCCATTTTGCTGGCATACCTGATCGCAATACCCATTGGCGTGTTTTCTGCTAACAAGGTGGGTTCGAGATTTGATAAGGTCACAGGTTTTATTTTATATATTATATATGCGATCCCTGCATTCTGGCTAGCGACCTTGTTGATCATGTTTTTTGCCTCTTCAGATTGGTTGTATTGGTTTCCTGCTGGAGGTGTCAGAAGTCTAGATGATGGTTTTCCTTTTTGGCAAAGATTTAGAGATGTTTCTTGGCATTTAGTTTTGCCTATCTTTTGTATTACCTATGTAGCCTTGACCTTTATCGCTAGACAAGTACGCGCTAGCATGATAGACAATTTGAATCAAGACTACATCAAAACGGCTTATGCAAAAGGATTGGATAAAAATGTAGTCCTATGGAAACATGGATTTAGAAATTCGCTTTTCCCATTGCTGACGATGTTTGCCAATATCCTTCCGGCTACTATCGGAGGATCTGTGATCATTGAAATTATTTTTAGTATTCCTGGAATGGGCCGACTGGCTTATGAAGGATTATTTCAACAAGATTGGCCCTTGGTTTTTACCATCACAATGCTCGGTGCGATACTTAGTTTAATTGGAAATCTTATTGCAGATATTTCTTACACCCTGGCTGACCCTAGAGTATCCTTTTCAAAACGTGTAAATTAAAATGGAAAAGATACCAGAAATAGAAAATACTAATTCCTACTTTAATATTTTGAAACGAAGTAGTTCAGGAAGAATATCCTTGGCAATTATCATAATGTTTTTCATGGTTGCCATTTTTGCTGATTTCATATCGAATGAAAAACCCATTTATTGCGTGCACGAGGGGGAGACTTATTATCCTATCTTTAATAGCTATGCAAACGGATTAGGAATTGCAGACCTTCAACATCCTGACTATACAAAAGAATGGCGCGACATTAAGTTCGAAAAAGTATGGTGGCCAGTTTTACCCTACTCTGGTTATACTGCCGATCTAAAAAATATATTTAAAAGTCCTTTTGAGAAAAAAACTGTTATCAAAGGATTTGGAAACCATCCATTGGGATCAAGTGCGTTGGGCAAAGATGTTCTTGCAGGAATTGTCCATGGTACTAGAGTTGCACTTTTGGTTGGCATTTGTTCTATGATAATAGCTGCCCTTTTCGGAATATTTTTTGGAGGACTTGCAGGATACTTTGGTGATGACAAAGTCAAGATCAGCTGGCTCCACATCTGTTTACTTATGCCATTTTCACTTTTAGGATCCTATTGGGCTTATATTTCTTCATATCATTTCGACAGTGCTTTTTTACAATTATTTTTTGGAAAGTCGATCCTATTCTTTTCTATCTTTTTTTCTATGGCTTTCGCCGAAAGGCTTTGTATTATTTTAAAAATCAAAAAGAATATAGCGCTACCACTTGATCTTCTCATTATGAGACTGATAGAAGTAATAAATTCAATTCCCGGATTACTTTTATTATTTGCATTACTTGCTATAATAGATACTCCTTCTGTATTGACACTTATTATAATTATTGGCTTGGTCAGGTGGACAAGTATTGCAAGGTTTATGAGAGCAGAAATGTTGAAGCTGCGTGAAATAGCATTTGTACAATCCGCGAAAGTTTTGGGTTTGTCATCCCTAAGAACTTTTTTAAGTCATGCCTTGCCCAATGCACTAACTCCTGTCTTAATAACAATTGCTTTCGGCATTGCTTCTGCCATCTTAATCGAAGCATCATTATCATTTCTTTCCTTGGGCGTTTCTGATGAAACCATGACCTGGGGAAAAATGCTTTCCTATGCTAGACAAAAACCTTCTGCTTGGTGGTTGGCTATATTTCCTGGCTTAGCCATCTTCTTCTGCGTTTATGCCTTTAATAATCTTGGAGAAATATTAGGTCAAAAACGAAATTAGCCTTACCGATATCTTTTTTTAAATTTTTTAGAAACCACTGATAACCTTTTAAGTTTTACGCAATAAACTGACAACAGACAATTACTAACAGAGTCAAATGGTTTAGAGTAAAATTTAGTAATCAAGTTACAATCTATTATTATGAAGAAGATGAAAGTACTTATTCTAGAACAAGAATATACTGTTGCTACACACATTGATACGGTATTACAAAAAGCAGGATATGAGATGGTGGGTATTATTGACAATGGTGAAAAGGCTTTAGAGGTGGCTGCAAATCAGATGCCTGACCTAATATTAATGGCTCTTGATCTCAAGGGAAAAATGGATGGCATTGAAACTGCTAAGATCATCAATCAAATCAATAACATTCCTGTAATCTTTTTAACTACAAAATTTGACAAGGTAAGTTTTAAAAAATCCATGGAAGCAATGCCCTATGCATTCTTGACAAAACCGTTTGATGAAGAAGATCTATTAAGAAATTTAGATTTGATCACCCATAGGTTGGCTTATGAGAATAGTCAAGTAGCTGGAAAAGATAGTAGTAATACTGTCAACAAGAAAGTGAATATAGGTTCTATGAAAAATGGCAGTAGTATCTTTGTAAAGGATAAAAATAGAAAAGTTAGGTTAATGATAGAAGATATATTATTTATTGAAGCAGAAAGAAACTATTGCAAATTGACAACAAAGAGCAAAAAATTCTTACTCACCGTTCCAATGAAAACTTTTCTAGAAAGAGTAAGTGTAGATTTTCTAATACGCACGCACAGATCGTTTGTAGCTAATATTTCACAAATTGATAGCTTTGATGATAACTACCTATTTTTTGGTGTTGATCGCGTGCCATTAAGCAGAAGTCATAGAGGTCAAGTCATTTCAAAATTGAATGTAGTGTAGTGGTAAAGTCCTATGCTCTATGCAGGTGCTAAAAATAAGAAGCATTCATAAATAAGAATCACCATGGCATGCCATGGTGATTCTTATTTATATCCTGTGTTCATCCAGTATTTCATAATTTATCAGGTGCCACCAATTTTCTTGTTTATTAGCACTTGATAATTCTTATTAGAAATATTATTCTAAAAAGAATGGATCCGGGATTGATCACCCGTAAAGATCTAATTCTTGCCTTTTCTCATATTTTTAGGAAAAAGGTTAGATTTTCCTCCTTTGGTAGGCAATTGACCCTTTTTATTAGGTTTGACATGGGCGCGTTCATTTACTGGACAACCGGTTTTACGATTGCATGAACTGTTAGAGATAAAGAATAAACTTAGAAAAGCGATAAAAAGAAAACCAGCGTATTTCTTAGACATATAGATATATTTTGTTCAAAAATAACGATTTCTCTTTGTTAAAAAGTGCAAATTTTGAAACGAATTCGTAAAAATATGGTTAATAAAGTCGAAATATGGCTCAAAAGTCCTGATTTTAAAGGATTGTTGGCAATTTTTATACTAACTGTTTTGTTATTACAGAATATTGCACCATTTTAGTGCCGCTTTGTTAAATTAAAAATATTTATAACATGAACAAAGGTGATTTAATCAACCGAATTGCAGAAGATGCAAACCTTTCAAAGGCTCAGGCAACTGAAGCTTTATCAGCAACATTATCAGCTATATCTGATTCACTCAAAGAGGGAGATAGAGCTTCACTTGTTGGTTTTGGAACTTTCTCAGTAACCGCTAGAAAAGCTAGAGAAGGCAGAAACCCAGCAACAGGAGCAACTATTCAAATTCCTGCTAAGAATGTAATCAAATTTAAGCCTGGTAAGGAGCTTAATGAGACTGTAAATTAATCTTATTAACAATAAGGTATAAGAGGCATATCATTTATGGTATGCCTCTTTTTTTTATATTTTATACCTTTACCGCATAACTAACTGAACATATCTTCTGATGAAATTTGAAACCAAAGTAATACACGCTGGGATCCAGTCTGATCCAAGTACAGGAGCGATTATGACTCCTATTTTCCAAACTTCTACTTACGAACAAAAAGCACCGGGGGACAACAAAGGATATGAATATGCCAGATCCTCAAATCCAACAAGAGATGTTTTGCAAAATAATCTTGCTGCTTTAGAAAATGGGAAGTTCGGTATTGCTTTTGGATCCGGACTTGCGGCTATGGACGCAGTCATCAAATTATTAAAACAAGGAGATGAAGTCCTTTCTGTCAACGATCTTTATGGAGGATCTTATAGATTGCTTACAAAAGTATATGCTCAATTTGGTATTGAGTCCAGATTCATAAGCATGGAGGATCCCAATGAAATAAGTACCCAAATAACTAAAAAGACAAAACTCGTTTGGCTAGAAACTCCAACCAATCCAATGCTGACTTTGGTAGATATCAAACGAGTAGTAAAAAAGGTAAAAGAAGTAAGCAAAAGAATCTTGGTCTGCGTAGACAATACTTTTGCATCGCCTTACTTGCAAAACCCACTTGACTTAGGAGCGGACTTAGTGCTTCATTCTGCCACGAAGTATATCAATGGTCATTCAGATGTTATTTTAGGAGCAGTTATTACCTCTAAACCTAAATTAGCTGAAAAATTATATTTCATCCAAAATGCAAGTGGCGCTGTACCGGGACCTCAAGATTGTTTCTTGACGATCAGAGGCATAAAGACACTACACTTAAGGGTTGAAAGAGCTTGCAAAAATGCTAAGAAAATTGCTCGCTTCTTAGCTGCACATCCCAAAGTAAATAAGGTTTATTTTCCCGGTTTTAAAGATCATCCTGGCCATAAGATCGCAAAATCACAAATGAGAGACTTCGGTGGTATGGTTTCTTTTGATTTAATATCAGATTCCTTTTCTGATGCAAAAAAGATCTTAAGCAACACCAAGCTTTTTACTCTTGCCGAATCACTTGGAGGTGTAGAATCTTTGATCGGGCATCCCGTTAGTATGACTCATGGTTCTATTCCAAAGGAAGAGCGGCTAAAAGTGGGGATAACTGATACCTTGATCAGGTTGAGTGTGGGAATAGAAAATATAGATGACTTAATAGAGGATCTAGAAAAAGCTTTTACCAAAATCTAAATAAGAAGCACCATGGCCTGCTTTCGCTGAAGCTTCAGCAGACAAACATGTCTTGGTGCTTGTTATTTTATGACTTCTTTGGTAACACTTAAAGTTTAAATTAGAAAATATTACTAATTTAGAGGCAAATATAAAGCTAAAATTATGAAAATTTATCAAAACAAGCTCCCCATCAAGAGTTGGGCGGAAGCTGATCGTCCCCGTGAGAAACTTTTACTCAAGGGACAAAAAAGCTTAAGCGACGCCGAATTAATTGCCATCCTATTATCCTCCGGAAACAGAGAAGAGTCTGCTTTGGATCTAAGCAAAAGACTATTGAATTCTGTCAATAATAATTTGGATAGTCTAGGCAAGATCACCTACGCTGATTTGAACACATTCAAAGGTATTGGAAAAGTCAAGGCTATTTGTATCATGGCCGCTCTCGAACTTGGTAGAAGGAGAACCCTTAGCAATATCAGTATCAAACCAAAGATAAGCGCTAGTAGAGATGTCTATAAACTCATGGCGCCTGAATTAAAAGACCTGCAGCATGAAGAATTCTGGGTCCTTTATCTTAATCGGGCCAATTTGGTCGTAAGAAAAGTTCCTATAAGCAAGGGTGGAGTGTCAGGTACAACCGTTGATGCTAAAATAATATTCAAATATGCCCTAGAGCTATTAGCATCTTCAATGATACTTTGCCACAATCATCCTTCGAGCAATTTAAATCCTAGCCAAGCAGATATCACAGTAACAAGAAAACTTAAAAATGCAGCTGCTGCGCTAGATATAGAAGTCCTTGATCATTTGATTATTGCAGGTGATTCGTATTACAGTTTTTCGGATGAAGGGATAATTTAATATTTAGAATTTCTCAAAGGATTTGTAAATCTTTATAGAACGTAAACGAAAAGCTTACCTTTGTTGTTGATTGAATATGCCTGAGAAAATTATAGATAAAAGATACTTGGACATCGCCTTGTTAAAGCGTGTTTTCAGCCTGGCGAAGCCTTATCAAAAATTTCTATACTTTTCAGCTTTTCTAGCGATCATACTTGCACCGATAACTGTAGCTAGACCATATCTGGTCAAAGTTATGGTAGATGATTACATATTTCAATCCAATATTCAGGGAATGATATATATGTCACTACTAATATTTGGAGTGCTTATTTTGAATGTGATCTTTAGGTACTTATTTATTTATTATACAAATTGGTTGGGGCACTGCGTCATTAGAGACTTACGAGTAGATGTTTTCAACCATATTTCAAATTTGAATTTGAAATATTTTGACAATACTCCTATTGGTACTTCTACCACACGTACTATCAATGATATAGAAACCATCAACACCATTTTTACACAAGGACTAATAACAATTATCGCTGATATCATTTCACTGATTACTGTTTTAGTAGTGATGTTTCTTACTAGCGTGAAGTTGTCTTTGATCTGTTTAGCGACCATGCCTTTTATGATCATCGCTACCTACATCTTTAAGGAGAAAGTAAAAGGTGCTTATCAAAAAGTAAGGACACAAATTCAAAAAATGAATGCCTTTTTGCAAGAAAGAATTTCTGGTATGCGAGTCATCCAAATTTTTAATGCAGAAGAGCAAGAGATGAAAAAATTCAAAACCATAAATAAAGAATACACTCAAGCCAACCTTAATTCGATCTTGTATTATGCTATATTCTTTCCTGTGGTAGAAATTATATCTGCTTTTGCTTTAGGTTTGATGGTATGGTGGGGTGCAAATGGAGTGATCTCTGGAGGGGTGACGATTGGAGACTTAATTGCTTTTCCTCTTTTTCTTTCTATGCTCTTTAGACCAATGAGAATGTTGGCAGACAAATTCAATACCTTACAAATGGGTCTAGTTGCATCAGATCGAGTTTTCAAATTGCTCGACACAGAGCAGAACATTGAAAACACAGGAACTACTGTTGTAAAAAAACTAAAAGGTAAAGTATCTTTCGAAAAAGTCTGGTTTGCTTATAATGATGATAATTATGTTTTGAAAGACATAAATTTTCAAATTGATCCGGGAGAAACCTTGGCCATTGTTGGAAGTACAGGATCAGGAAAATCTACCATCATCAATATCCTTAATAGATTTTATGAGATCAATAAAGGAATCATGAAAGTAGATGACCTTGATGTAAAAAGTTATGAGCTTAATAATTTGCGTGAACGAATAGGTTTGGTGTTGCAAGATGTCTTTTTATTTTCTGGTTCTGTCATGGAAAATATCACCTTGAGAAATGAAGCCATTTCTGAAAAAGAGGTCAAGAATGCCGCCAAAATAATTGGTGCCGATAGTTTTATAAATAACCTTCCAAATGGTTACGAATATCAGGTTATGGAACGAGGGGCTACCCTATCAATGGGGCAAAGACAATTGATATCATTTGTCAGGGCACTCGTATTTAACCCAGACATCTTGATCCTAGACGAAGCGACTTCTTCGATAGATCCAGAATCAGAGTCCGTAATACAATATGCCATTGAAAAGCTGATCAGTAAAAGAACCTCCATAATCATAGCTCACCGTCTTTCAACCATCAAACATGCTGACAAGATCATGGTTTTGGATAATGGTGAAATAAAAGAATTTGGTACCCACAAAGAACTTGTTACCATTGAAGATGGGTATTATAAAGCTTTGTATGAAATGCAATTCTTAGAAGTAAGCTAAAATCCTTAAATTGACGTTATAGAATGATTGATGTATTCCCATTTCAGATTACCTTCATTAGGAAATAGTTTTATACCATAATGGTCTGATTAAATCAACCATTCATCCAATATTTAGCTTTATTAGCAACAATTCCATATTTTTAATGGTTGGAAATATAAACTTTAAATCATGGCACCGCAAAATTCATCTTCATTATTAAAAAGCATCGTAGGCATTTTAGCCATCATTGCAGTCATTTGGTTGATCTTTCAAGTCATTAGTGGCTTGTATAGTTTGTTGTGGTACATTGGGCCGATACTCCTGATAGCTACTTTTATCATGAATAAAACAGTCATATTTAATTACTTAAAATGGATAGCCAAATTATTTAAATCTAGTCCAATTGCAGGTATAGGAGCTGGCTTTTTAAGTTTTATAGGGTTTCCTTTTATCAGTGCATTTCTTTTTGGTAAAGCATTTCTTCTCAAAAAATTAAATGTTGCCGGTGGTCCTGCAGCAAAGAAAGAAGAAGAATTTGTAGAATTTGAAGAATTAGAATCTGAAACTTTAGAAGAACTTGATTTAGATGATGTAGAAAGTTTTGATAATTTTGAACCTTTAGAACGACCTGAACCTAGAATGAATGACATTAAAGATTCAAATGATTATGAATCTTACTTCGAGGACAATAAATAATTAAATTGGATACATCTTTCTTCTTTGTATTTCTCTGTATTCTCTTCTCTCTAGTTTATTTTCTTATCATCCTAAATTATCTCAAGCATTGGAAGAAATTGTCCTCTTGGGAGATCCCTGAGGATTTTAATCCGAAAACAAAAATCACTATTATAATCCCTGTGAGAAATGAAGGAGCATATATCTATGACCTTCTTCATTCGATTTTAAATCAAAACTATCCCAAAAACTTATTTCAAATCATTCTAGTTGATGATCATTCTGATGACGACACTGTTGCAATAATAAATTCGTTTAACTCTGATCAGATCAGTATCCTACCACTGGATCAATTTGAAATAAATGATACATTTAATTCTTACAAGAAATTTGGAATTGAAAAAGCAATTGAACTCGCAAATGGAGATCTTTTAGTCCACACAGATGGAGATTGTGTTGTACAAAAAAACTGGTTGGCATATTTTGCTTCACATTTTGAACATCATCAAAAATCTTTTATCGGAGGTCCCGTAAATTTTCATGCTGGCAATAACGGCATTCAAAATTTTCAAGAATTGGATATGATGGGGATGATGATAATTACTGGAGCTGGTGTTCAAAAGAAGAAAGGTCACATTTGTAATGGTGCTAATCTTGCTTATACGAAATCTTTGTTTGAAAAGGTAGGCGGATTTAAAGGTATCAACAAAATGGCTTCAGGAGATGATGTTTTGCTTATGCAGAAAGTAGCTGCCCAAGCTCCTGAAGAAATTGCTTATTTGAAAAATTCCAAAGCAACTGTTTTCACACAATCTGCAAAAACATGGAAAGTATTTAAGGAGCAGCGGATACGATGGGCGACCAAATCAAGTACTTATAAAGATAAATCTGTTACGCTAGAGCTAGCAGCAGTTTTCTTTTTTCACTTAAGTTTAGTAATAAGTCTAGTAGGTTCCTTATTTTTCGGTAGGCTTTTTCTTGGAATTTTTGTTGTGATGCTGCTTGTAAAAATCGTGGCGGATTATTTATTACTCCGCATAGCGACTAGATTTTTCAACAACGAAGATGCTATGTTGCAGTTCGCACCTTCGTTATTGATACATATATATTATATAGTAAATATAGGAATCCTGGCAAATCTTAGAGGAAGTTATGAATGGAAGGGTAGAGTTGTTAAGTAAACCTTGGCCATCCTAGCAACATTCTAAGCTGTTTTATACATCAACCTTTGCATACTTTGCATTCTCCTCGATAAAAGCTCTTCTTGGTGGAACTTCATCTCCCATTAGCATGGAGAAAACTCTGTCAGCTGCTTGCTCGTCATCTATGGTCACTTGACGTAATGTTCTTGTGTCAGGATCCATTGTTGTTTCCCAAAGTTGGATGGCATTCATTTCACCAAGCCCCTTGTATCTTTGAATTTTGACGCTAGGATCATTTTCTTCTTTAGAATAAGTTGCGACTGCTTCAGCTCTTTCTTCTTCATTCCAGCAGTAGATAAATTGCTTGCCTCTTCTCACTTGATATAAAGGAGGAGCGGCTACATAAATGTGACCGTTTTCAACCAATGGTTTCATGAAACGGAAGATGAAAGTTAATATCAGTGTAACAATGTGTGATCCATCTACATCGGCATCACACATGATAATGATCTTGTGATATCTTAATTTTTCTAAGTTTAAGGAGCGCTCCCCATCTATCTCTTGTATGCTTACACCAAGTGCTGTGAACATACTTTTGATTTCTTCATTTTCGTAGATCTTGTATTCCAGTGCTTTTTCAACGTTTAATATCTTACCTCTAAGTGGTAGAATGGCTTGAAAAACTCGATCACGACCTTGTTTTGCAGTACCACCGGCAGAATCACCCTCCACAAGATATATCTCGCATTCTGACGGATCTTTGGAAGAACAATCTGATAACTTACCTGGCAATCCACCACCCGCAAGCACATTTTTACGTTGTACCATTTCACGGGCTTTTCTTGCAGCATTTCTGGCGGTAGCAGCAAGAATTACTTTATCAATAATTCTTCTAGCCATTTTAGGATTTTGCTCTAAGAAATCTTTTAGTGCATCTCCTACTGCTCTAGAAACTATTCCAGTGACTTCTGAATTGCCAAGCTCTCCTTTTGTTTGTCCTTTGAATTGAGGCTCTGGAACTTTCACAGAGACAACAGCTGTTAAGCCTTCGCGAAAGTCATCTCCGGTAATTTTCACATCCTTTAACTTACTAAATAGGTTGTTATCTTTTCCGTATTTGTCAAATTCTCTATTGATCGCTCTTCTAAATCCACTTACATGTGTGCCACCTTCTCTAGTGTTTATATTATTTACGTAAGAGTAAATAGTTTCACTATAAGAATTATTATAATGGATGGCAACTTCAACTTCAACATTTTCTTCTTTTCCGAAAACGTGAATTGGTTCTTCAAATAAATTTGTTTTGCCTTCATTTAGAAATAAGACAAATTCTTTCAGCCCACCTTCAGAATAAAATTTCTCCTCCTTAGGTTTGCCATCAATTATTTGTCTTTCATCGAAAAGCATGAGCGTTAGACCACTATTTAAGAATGCGAGTTCACGCATTCTATTAGCCAATGTTTCGTATTTATATTCTGAAACTTCAAAAATTTCAGCATCAGGCATGAATGTAATTGTTGTTCCATTACTGGAAGAAGTTCCTACTTCTGCAACATCAGCTTTAGGTTTACCTTGACTGTATTCTTGAATGAATATTTTACCTTCTCTATGGACTTCAGCTTTTAAATAAGAGGACAGTGCATTTACACATGAAACCCCTACCCCGTGCAGACCACCAGAAACCTTATAAGTGTCTTTATCAAATTTTCCACCAGCGTGAAGAACGGTCATTACAACTTCTAAAGCAGATTTTTGAAGCTTCTCATGCATTCCAACTGGAATCCCTCTTCCGTTATCGGTGACTGAGATAGAATTGTCTTTGTGGATAACAGTAGTTATCTTATCACAATGTCCTGCTAGATGTTCATCAATTGAGTTATCTATGACCTCCCAAACCAGATGATGGAGTCCTTTTGTATCGGTACTTCCGATATACATCCCAGGTCGTTTTCTCACTGCTTCAAGGCCTTCTAGTGCTTGAATATTATTTGCACTATAATTACCTTTTGACTTCTTTTTTTCTTGATCGCTCATAGGGTCAAAAATACGAAAAAAAGCTTGGATTTACTCAATTTTCAAAGCTAATTTTGCTTTCAATTGAAGAAATAAAATTAATCATTAAATCTTGAATATCAATAGATTACAAATCCATTTGCTTCTAAACCCAGAACCTCCTAATATGGCTCTAATATTTCGTAAATTTACGCTATGAAGTGGTCCAAAGCCCTTTTATATATTCTGGTTTTAATTTGCTCAGTTAGCTCTTTTGCTCAGCAAAATACTTATACCGTTTATACCACCGAGAATGGGCTTCCTTCTGAAATTATTTATGACATTTGCCAATCTGAAGATGGCTACCTCTGGATCTCTACGGAAGGTGGATTGGTAAAATTCAACGGTAAAAATTTTATCAAAAACCCCATTCCATTAATTGGTGAAAAAGAGATCATCAGTATTTTTTCTGATTCGACAAAACGATTGTGGTTTATCGCTTTATCTGGAGACATATTTTATCTAGAAAATGGCATGTGCTTCCAATTAGAGGATGAAAAATATACCCTAGATAAGGGCTTTATTGACATCTCAGAAGACTTTAATGGTCGTTTGTGGCTATCAGGCAGGTTTGGCAGTAATATCTCCATACTCGATGTTGCTGATTTACAAAAAGTTCTAACACTTGACAAAGATTCTCATGGATTAGAATCAATTGAATCTATCTGTCATTTCAAGGATAAGAACATGATCATCAGCGTGCGTGAAGTTCATCTTTTGGATAATTCCAACGAACTGAAAAAAATAAGTTTGACTAAAAAAGACACTAGATATTACACCTCTCCTATGTTACTTAATGATAGCACTTACCTATTATCTAGTAACAAGCAAGTCTTGATCGCACTTAATTCAGAAAACATTCCTGGTGATGAAATTTTTTCGGAATTTAATTCTTATTTCAATTCCACAATCCGAAACATCTTTATAGATAGAGACAGAACTATTTTCATCTCTACTAAAAATGGGATTTTTATTTTAAAGCAACAAGATGATGGAACCATACATTTTAATCACATTCTCAAAAATTTTAACACAGGTATTATCTTAACAGATAAAGAACAGAACTATTGGGTTGCTACAACCAAAGGCCTCATTCGAATGGCTAGTTTTGATATTCAATTTTTTGAGAACGGAGACGACGGCAGGTTTATTTCTCTAGCAGGCGATAAAGATCATCTTTTTGTTGGTACTGATAAGAATAAATTTTTGGTTTATAACAAAAAATTTAACTTAATATCTGATAACAGTTTGTCAGATGTCAAGGATGATATTATTTATGAAATGACATCAACTAAAGATAATATATATGTAGCTACAAATGAATTTATCTACTCGGTCAGAAATGATCCAAGTTACAGCAATGAAATGATAGCAAGTGGTTTTTTTAAATCCGTTGCTTTAGACAAGGAAGATAAACTTTGGGTAGGAGGTGGTTATTATTGTTATTATTTTCATCCTGATTCATGTGTTAAACATAATTTTTTTAATGGCCGAACGTATGCCATTTATCCAATAGATAGCACAAATATACTTTTGGGGACAGTCAAAGGTTTGTTCACTCATAACTATTCAAAAAATACAACTAAAAAACTATTGGGTACCCTTGAAGAAGATATCAGAGACATCAAAGTTGATAAGGATTCTACCTATTGGATTGCTACTCAGAGTGCAGGATTATTAATAGCAAGAAACAATGAAATTATAAGAACGCTCAACACTGACAATGGGTTAAACAGTAACAACTGCAGGAGTATATTACTTTTAGAAGATCAGGTGTGGTTAGCTACTAACAAAGGTATTGCTAGAATTAATAAAAATACTTTTGAAATAAATATTATTTCTCAAAGTATTGGTCTTCCATCTAATGAGATACATGATATAATGTATTGGAATAAATTTGTTGTTGCTGCAACTAGTGATGGTCTTGCAGTTCTGAAACCAGATAAAGAAATATCGTTTTTAACGCCAGAATTAAATTTTTCTTCTGTAAAAATTGTAGAAAAAGATACAAGCATTTTAGAACAATATATGTTGAAACCCAATCAACGAAATATTAAAATTGAATTTGATGGTGTTTCTTTTCACAACGTAGATGATATCATGTACGAATATAAAATGGAAGGGATTGATAATGATTGGATCAGAACCAAAAACAATATAGCTCAGTATCCCTCCATGCCTCATGGCGATTATACTTTTTTTGTTAGAACAAAAGGAATCAATTCAGATTGGTCGAAAACAAAAACAATGAAATTTGGGTTGGCAAAATACTTTTTTGAAAATACTTGGTTCTATTTTTTTTTAGCACTGATTTTTGGTTTATTGATTTATTGGTATTATTCAGAAACACGTAATAAAGAAAAATCACAAAAAGAATTAATTTCCTCTCAGCTCACCGCACTAAGAGCTCAGATGAATCCTCATTTTATTTTCAACTCTCTTAATTCTTTGTCCTACTTTATTGAAAATGGAGAAAAAAGAATCGCAAACAAATATGTAAGTCAATTTTCCAAACTAATGAGACTCATATTAAATAATTCTGACAAGTCATATATTCCCCTTAAAGAAGAGCTAGAAGCATTAAAACTGTATGTGTCTTTGGAGGCCTTAAGGTTTGATGACGACTTGAATTATTCTTTCGATGTAGCTGATAGTATCGATGAAAGTAATATTGGAATCCCCCCTCTTTTGGTACAGCCCTACGTTGAAAATGCAATTCTTCACGGCCTAAAACCAAAAAAAGGTAAAAAAACCTTAAAGATCATTATTAAGAAATTAAAAGAAAAAGTCACTATAATTGTAGAAGATAATGGGATAGGAAGGACTCAATCTCAAAAAAACAAGGATTCCAGCAAGCAAATCTATAATTCTAAAGCGATGGGGATAACTTCAAAGCGTATTGATCTTATCAATTTAAATTCTAATAAGAATCATACTTTAGTTATTGAAGATTTAATTAATGATCAAACAAGAATAGTTGGAACAAAAGTTATCTTACAACTTGATTGGATCGATCTAAAACTAAAGCAGAATGATAAAGAGTATAATAATTGATGACGAACCCAGGGCAAGAAGTCTCCTTGAAAATCTGATCACCAACTACTGTAATAATGTAGAGATAATTGCGACTGCGAATGATGTATTATCTGGTATAAAAGTGATTAACCTTCATCAACCAGATCTCATTTTTCTAGACGTGCAAATGCCCAATTATGATGGTTTCAATCTTTTAGACCAGTATGAAGACAAACCTTTCAAATTTGTATTTACTACCGCTTACGAAGAGTATGCTCAAAAAGCTTTAGATCTAAATGCCCTAGGTTATTTGCTAAAGCCAATTGACATTGATGAATTGGTCAAAATTGTAAATAAATATGAAATCAGCTTACAAAATACCGATCAAGATAGCGCAATTGAAGTAGAGAAACACATCAAGTTAAACCGTGAAAAAGGAACCTTGGTAATTCCTTGTGTTGGCGGTCTACTAAACTTAAGATTAGATGATATCTTGTATATAAAGGCAGAAGGTAGAAAAACAGATTTCTTTTGTAAAGATGCGTTGACAATAACTTCGAGTATAAGCCTAAAAAAATGTGAATCGATATTGAGAAGAACTCCTTTTATCAGAGTTCATAAATCAATAGTGGTAAACCTAAAACACATTAAAAGATACTCAAAAGGAAGGGACAGTTACATCGTTTTATATAATGATAAGATGTTAGATGTTGGTAAAAATTATAAAGAATATTTAAATAAAATTACTTCTTTTTTTCCAAAATAATTACACTTCCCATTCCTCATTTTTCCTAAAAACAGTCCCTTTAAATAAGGCTACCGTTTTTTCATTTTGGTTAGAAATTTTCACATTGTAAATGCCTAAATTTTTAGATAAATTTAAAAGTGTTGCCTCTGCAATAAGAACATCTCCGACAAATACTGGTCTAGTATGAGATATCGAAGTCTCTACAGAAACTGCTTTCTTCCCGTGTGAATTTGAAGCAAAAGCAAAGGCTGAATCTGCAAACGAAAAAGTGATCCCTCCATGAGCAACATCAAATCCATTTGTCATCTCCTCTCTCAATTCCATTTTTATTTTGCAATAACCTTCCGATTCCTTTATGCGCTCTATTCCAAGCCATTGACTAAAAGAATCTTTTACCATCATTTTGTCTATGATACGATTAACTTTAGTTTTGGCTTCTTTCATTTTACGATGCTTATTTTTTCTGTGAATACATTGCCAAGATCATCTCTATGAACCAAATAAAAAACTCCTTGTTCGAGGTCTGAAATATTTAAAACAATTGATTCAATCATAACATGACTTTGCAATAGCATTCCATCAGAAGCAAAAATTTCTAAAGTTCCATCTGATAAACCTACGACACTCAAATTACCCTTGGAAGGGTTTGGTGATACAGCAAACTTACGTTCAACCTGAACTTCTTCATTAGAGACTAAGCTGATATCTATCCTAAAGGTCTTGTCAGAAACTTCTTGTTCTTGCATCATACCCCCACAAATAATTATGCTACTCAATGATAACTGTGCGCTTCCTCTAAGGTCCATTACTTGCAGTTCAGGAAGATTATTTACCGTAAATTTATCCCGTTCAGGAGTGTATTCTAAGATCCTTGGCAAAAGATCTACACCTAGACCAGAACTGTAAGCCAGGCCATCAAAATTATATCCAGCTGCTCCCCCACCGATCCATATTGGTTTTGAATCATTAAAGTGAGCAGCCGCCATTCTATAACCGATCGAAAAGCTAGAAATATTAGATTCCCAGGATATTTCGGTTGGTAGTGCTGGGTTTATTACGCCTATTCTGATAGCATTCGCAGAAGCAAAATTTCCATTTACATTTCTCACTCCACCACAATAATAAATGGTATCTCCAATTATGACGCCAGAGGCTCCAAATGCTTTATAAGTTGAATTGTCCGGAGTTGAAGTTCCTATAGACCATTGGTTGACACTTGGATCATAAATTTGTACATCTGGAACATTATCTTCATCGCTCCAACCCGTCACTACATAGATCAAGCTATCTCGCCACACTGCTTGAACATGATCATCTATCGGGACGGGAATAGCGGCTCCATCGGCAAGGTATTCGTTCGTTTCAGGGTCATAGACATGGACATTATCATAAGAAATTTCAAAGCCATCTTCAAAAACTTCATAGCCGCCAATTATGTAAATCTTATTTTTTACCACCGATGCACCTGCTGCAATTCTCCCATTGCCTGACGGTAGATCGGCAATGGATTCCCACGTATCTGTATTGGTAGAATATCTAAAAGCTCGCTTGTGTATACCTGAATAAGCCTTTGTCTCATCAATACCTGCGAAAGAATAAACGAAAGTTTCTGATCCTACTTTAGCTTGGCAAACAGCATTATTGGAAACCTTTTCAGGCATGCTTGCCAGTTCAATAATTTGTTGTGAAAATAAAAGTTGTGATGAACCTAGAACTATTAAGAAGACAGAAATAAATTTATGCATAATGATAGAAGGTTTTACCTGCTTTTGCCATGCGTCTCAAGAGTGGACTACATCGGTATCTATCTTCATGGTATTCATGATACAAATGATCAAGTCGATCTATACAAGTTTGAATACCGATCTCATCCGCCCAGGCTAGCAATCCTTTTGGATAATTTACACCTTTGCTCATCGCCAGATCGATGTCTTTGGCAGACGCTACATTAAGAAACAATGCATCTGCAGCTTCATTGATGAGCATGGCTACAATTCTATCTTTGATCTGGTTTCCCAATGCTTCTTCTTTGTTTGGCAAAACCTTCTCCGCTCCATCACTGTAATCATAGTAACCTCTTCCTGATTTTCTACCTAAATAACCAGCCTCTGAATATCTTTTTTGCGTAAAAGCAGGTTTATATCGGGGATCGAAATAAAACGCTGTAAACACCGTTTCTGTCACGATGTAATTAACATCATTTCCAATATAATCCATCAAGGTAAACGGTCCCATACGAAAGCCACCTAATTCAGTCATTGCCCAATCGATGGTTGCAAAATCTGCAATTCCTTCTTCGTATATTCTCAACGCTTCTCCATAAAAAGGTCTAGCCACTCTGTTGACAATAAAGCCTGGCGTATCTTTTGCAAGCACCGTCAGTTTGCCCCAAGATTGTATAAGTTCGCTACTTTTCTGTACTACCTTTTCGCTGGTTTGAATGGCAGGAATTATTTCCACTAATTTCATTAATGGGGCAGGATTGAAAAAATGTATTCCGATAACTCGATCTGCATTTTCACAAGCAGCTGCTATTGCCGCTACTGAAAGAGAGGAAGTATTGGTTGCTAAAATTGTTTCCTTAGAAACAATCGATTCCAATTCTTTAAAAACGGATTTCTTTATCTTAAGATTTTCAATGATGGCTTCTATAACCAAACCACAATCACCAAATGAATCAAAATCTGGTTTAAAATATATTCTACCAAAAATAGCCTTTGATTCTTGATCATCCAATCGACCTTTTTCAACCAATCGATTTAATATCTTCAATAATTTATCTCTTGCTTTGACTAAGGCTTCTGGGTTTTTATCACAAAGGTAAACCTCGTGACCTGCAGTGGCAGCTACTTGTGCTATTCCAGAACCCATTGATCCAGAACCTATGATACCGATTTTCATTTTTTCGTTTTATTATGCGCCTTTAAAGATAGGTTTTCTTTTTTGTAAGAAAGCATCTACACCTTCCTCGTAATCTTTTGTATGGCTTGCTAATGTTTGAAGTTGGTCTTCGATACCAAGCTGTGTATTCAAGTCATTTGTTAAAGAATAATTTAAAGCCCTTTTTATATACCCCAGACCTTTGGTTGGCATATTGGCCAGCTTGTTTGCAATTTTAGATACTTCTTCTTCAAAAACATCGTCTGCAAAACATCTATAGATCATTCCTATCTCTTGTGCTTCCTTTGCTGAAACTTTTTCCGCCAACATCATCAAAGCAGTTGCACGTTGCATTCCAATCAGCCTAGGCAAAAAATAAGTTCCTCCAGTATCAGGGATCAATCCAATTTTACTAAAAGCTTGAATGAAAGAAGCAGATTCTTTCGCAACAGCAATATCGCAAAGCAAAGCCAGATTAGCACCTGCTCCAGCCGCTACACCATTTACTGCTGATATGACTGGCTTTTCCATTTCTCTTATTTTGATCACAAGCGGATTAAAATGATCGTTAATGATCTCAGATAATTCGGGGCCATCTTCCGCTACAACTTCTTGGAGATCCTGTCCAGCACAAAAAGCTTTTCCTTCACCGCTCAAGACAACACACCTAACCGCATCATTTGTTGCACAGTCATCTAAGGTCGATTGGAGCTCAAGTGCCATTTCTTTGTTAAAACTATTATATACTTCAGGTCTGTTCAAACTGATCCTGGCAACAAGATCTTTGATTTCGTACTTAAGTGTGCTCATGCTTTTTCGTTAGTTTTTATCTTTTAATGACATTTGAAATAATCAAATGGTTCTTGACAATCTTTGCATCTGTATTGCGCCTTGCAAGCCGTAGAGCCAAACTGACTGACCATCTCTGTATTTTCAGATTTGCATTGAGGACATGCTATTTCATCGGCTTCTGCAAAGAGTGCTCTTTTACTTTTTGCTTTCCCTTTTGGAGGAGCAATTCCATATGCGAGGAGTTTTTCTTTTCCTGATTCTGTAAGCCAGTCTGTCGTCCATGCTGGAGACAAAATAGTTTTTACTTTTACCTTTTCGTAATTATTTTCTTGAAGAATGGCTTTAATTTCAACCTCGATCATATCCATTGCTGGGCAGCCTGTATATGTGGGAGTGATAGTAATTTCTAGATGATCTTCCTGAAAAGAAACATCTCTAACTATCCCTAAATCCAATATAGAAAGCACAGGAATTTCTGGGTCACAGACCTGTTCGAGAAGTGCGTAAATTTTCTTTTTTTCGGAAGCTCGATCTATTACCATTTTTGACCGGGATAAGTTCTTTGCAAATATTGCATGTCAGCCAAAATGAATCCCAGGTGTTCGGTGTGAGCTCCCTTTTTTCCGCCTTTTTGCATCCAACCTCTTTCTGGAACTTTAAGACCCGCCAAATCAAAGATCTTGTTCACTTCTTCAGCCCATAGAATTTCTATTTTTTCAAGATCTACTCCTAAACCAGATCTAGCCGCCTCAATTTCATAATCTACTGGGGTGAACAATTCTCCTGTATATTTCCATAAACTCAAGATTGCGTTTTTTACACGCAGTGATGATTCCTCTGTTCCATCTCCTAGTCGAATGACCCACTCAGAACTCCATTTTAAGTGGTAGGTAATTTCCTTCAACGATTTTTCTGCAATTGCTCTTAACTGTTCATTATTACTTTTGAGTAATGCTTGATAGTTGTGATAATTATAAGCATCGTAAAAAAATTGACGAACGATCGTTAACGCAAAATCACCATTCGGCTGTTCTACAAGTAGACAATTTTTGTAATCAATTCCAACCCTTAAAAAAGCAAGATCATCTTCAGACTTTCCCATTCCTTCTAAATCACTAGCTAGCTGAAATAGACTTCTAGATTGACCAACTAAGTCCAAAGAAATATTTGTCATCGCCATATCTTGTTCTAAAATAGGTCCATGACCACACCATTCAGAAAGTCTTTGACCAAGGATCAAGGCGTTATCAGCAAGATGTAAAATATATGCAACTGATGTATCCATTAAATGTGTTTTAATTCTTCAGGGAGGTCATAAAAAGTTGGATGTCTATACACTTTATCGTTTGCAGGATCAAATAGAGCTTCTCCATCATCTGGATTTGAAGCTGTGATATTTTCTGATGCTACTACCCAGATACTGATTCCTTCAGATCTTCTGGTATAAACATCTCTGGCATTTTGCATTGCCATTTCCGCATCCGAAGCATGGAGGCTACCAACATGTTTGTGCGATAATCCGTTTTTACTTCTGATGAATATTTCCCAAAGTGGCCAATTGTTTTCCATACTATGCTACTTTCTTTTTATTTGCTCTTTCTTTTCTTTTCTCGGCATGTGCCAGTGCAGCTTCTCTCACCCAAGCACCTTCATCCCAGGCTTTGTTTCTCGCCTCCAATCTCTCTTTGTTGCAAGGACCATTTCCTTTTATGACTTGCCAAAATTCTTCCCAATCTATCTCCCCAAAATCATAATGACCTCTCTCTTCATTCCATTTGATATCTGGATCTGGCAAAGTGACATTTAAAACTTTGGCTTGTTCGTAACAAACGTCTACAAATTTTTGTCTTAGATCATCATTGGAAAAACGCTTGATTTTCCACTTCATGGATTTTGCAGAATTTGGAGAATCATCGTCAGAAGGACCGAACATCATTACTGAAGGCCACCACCATCTATCGACAGCAGATTGAAGCATTCGTTTCTGTTCTTCAGAACCTCTACTCAAATTTAAAAGGATTTCAAATCCTTGCCTTTGGTGGAAACTTTCCTCTTTGCAAACCCTGACCATGGCTCTTGCATATGGGCCATAGGAACATCTACAGAGCGGTACTTGATTCATAATGGCAGCTCCATCAACAAGCCAACCGATAGCACCTATATCAGCCCATGTTAAAGTTGGGTAGTTGAATATGGAAGAATACTTTGCCTTTCCTGAGTGTAATTGCTCAAAAAGGGTGTCTCTATCGATACCAAGGGTCTCGCAAGCACTATATAAATATAATCCGTGTCCTGCTTCATCTTGAACTTTGGCCATCAAGGCTACCTTTCTTCTCAAGGTTGGCGCTCGGGTTATCCAATTGCCTTCAGGCAACATTCCAACGATTTCAGAGTGGGCGTGCTGAGATATTTGACGGATCAAGGTCTTTCTGTAATCATCAGGCATCCAATCTTTCGGCTCTATTTTCTGCTCCTTATCTATCTTTGATTGGAAGATTTCTTCAAGATTTTTTTCCATAATTGATTTATTTTGTACAAGTTATGATTATTTAACATTAAAAACGAACATTTGTTCGTGTATTTATATAATTCACTTATTTTATCTTTTTTGATTAATTGAGGTAAAATATTACGACTTTTGCATGGAATTTGTCTCTCATATGTTTTTGAGGGATTCTTACAGTTATTTTTCTATAACGATTCCCTTAACCTTTTACATAAAAGATTGCTCAATAAAGCGAGACTAATGAAGATCCTAGGCATTTCTGGTTTATTCCATGATTCTGCGGCGGCCATTCTAAAGAATGGTGAGATTATAGCTGCAGCTCAAGAAGAACGATTCACAAGAATCAAGCATGATTCTAATTTCCCCGTTAATGCTATAAAGTATTGCTTGGAAGAAGCGAATATTAAGATAGAAGAATTAGACGCGATAGCGTACTATGAAAAACCTAACCTAAGATTCGAAAGATTTTTTGATGCATACATTCATTATGCACCTCAAGGTTTTGTGCCTTTTCTAAAACACATGCCTATATGGCTCAACGACAAATTTAATTTCAAAAAGATGTTCATGAAGAATCTAAAGTCTATCGAAGGCTTTGATGCTTCAAAAGTAAAAATACTTTATCCAGAACATCATTTATCGCATGCAGCAAGTACTTACTACCCTTCTACCTTTGATGAGTCAGCAATCTTGACTATTGATGGTGTTGGAGAATGGGCTTCCGCTTCAATTTGTTATGGCAATAAAAATAAAATAAAGATCATCAAGGAAATGAGATTTCCTCATTCTCTTGGGTTTTTATATTCTGCTTTTACCCAGTTTTTAGGATTCTTGATCAACAATGGGGAATACAAAGTAATGGGTCTTGCTCCTTACGGGAAATTGAATTCCGACCAAGTGAACAAGTTTGTTAAAATTGCTAAAGATAATTTGGTAGACATTGCCGAAGATGGATCTATTTGGCTGAACCAAGAATTTTTCCAATATGCCACTGCAAGTGGAGGGATGATAAAGGTAGACAAGTGGGAAAAACTTTTTGGTCTTTCAATGAGACCACAGGACACAAAGCTTGAGCAAGTGCATTGTGATCTAGCCTTAGCCGTTCAATTAATAACTGAGGAAGCGGTTTTAAAGATGGCTGAGGAAGCAAAAAAGTTGACTGGCTCTGACAACATTTGCCTTTCTGGTGGAGTTGCTTTAAACTGCGTTGCAAACGGAAAATTATTAAAGACAAAATTGTTTAAGAACATTTACATCCAACCAGCTTCTGGAGATGCAGGATGTTCATTAGGTGCGGCTCTTGCGGCACACTATATTTACTTTGATCAGCCTAGAACTGCTACGAAGGATTCGGATGCCATGAAAGGTGCATACCTCGGTCCTGAGTATGGAGAAAAAGAAATCAGAGAATTGATTCAGGCTGAAGGTTTAGAATTTCAGCAATTTCATAATGATCAAGAGCTTTGCGACTATGTTGCTAAGTGTATCAACGATGGAAATGTAATTGGTTGGTTTCAAGGAAGAATGGAATTTGGCCCCAGAGCTTTGGGCAACAGATCCATTCTTGGCGATGCAACCAATCTAGAAATGCAAAGAAGAATAAATCTGAAAATAAAATTCAGAGAAGGCTTCAGACCATTTGCACCTTCTGTGCTTGAAGAAGAATGTCAAGAGTATTTCAACTTAGATGTAAAGTCTCCATACATGTTGGTTGTAACCGACATACAAAAGTCTCACATGAAAGACTTGCCTGCAAACTACGAAGGAATGCACTGGAGAGACAAGCTTGATGTTGAGAGATCAGACATTCAATCTATCACGCACGTCAACTTCTCAGCTAGAATACAAACGGTGACAACGGATACAAATAAGCGATACCACATGCTTATAGAATCATTTAAAAGTTTGACTGGTTATGGCTTGTTAGTCAATACAAGTTTTAATGTAAGAGGAGAACCAATAGTGAATACACCTGCTGATGCTTACAGATGTTTCATGAAAACAAATATGGATTTTCTTGTCCTTGACAATTACGTTTTCTCAAAAAAAGGTAATGCCATGAACAAGTCCATTGCATCCAATTCGTTTGTAACAGAAAAAAAATAATCCAATGAAATTATTTAAGACTTTAGCTAAAGTATTTCTTTCTTTCTTATTGATCTTTGTTTATATCTTTTATATCCTGCCTGCGTCATTATTTAGAAAAAGTAATAGATCCTATCAGAATTTTATTTTTGAAAAAAGACCTGGAGGATCGTATTTCTTTGAAAGAAATGTGATGTATGGGAAGAGGGAATTAGAAGAAATGTAAGGAGGATGTTTATTTGTTTATTCGTCAATAAAAGATGCCTATTGCATTTATTTGTTGTACAGAAATACCTACGGCATTTGATTGGTATGCAAAAAAAAATTTGAAATAAAAATTCGTTTTAAAGAATAAGAAGCGTTCGTTAAGCAAGAAGCACCACGGGTTAAATAAGAAGCACCACGGCATGCCGTGGTGCTTCTTATTTTTACATGTACCTTCTTATTTTTCCATGGTATTATTTTATTTAACACAGATGTTCTAATTTAATTCGCGATCCTAGAAATCCATTAATCCTACAATCCTAATCCTTAATCCCCCGCATACATTTTCAAAACCCTTGCACTTGGATCAGAAACATCTCCGCACCATTTTGGCAACCATTGGTAAGGCGTCAAGTTTTGATGATGCTTGTATGTTTCTGTGAATTTCGATCTGTAATAAAATGCTTCCTTTGATACTGGTTGATCTTTTTGATAAATCAATTTTTCTTTTTGAAAAGCCTCATCCGTCATCAGTGTATCTATGTGGTCTTGAATAATTGTCGACCAAGATTTATTCATGTTTGAAACAGAATCTGAGAATCCATTTTTTCTTCTCCATAGTACCTCCGTTGGTAGTAGGTCGTCTTTTTCGAATGCTTTACGGATTAAATATTTTTCCATTTTTTGATCAGAGAACATTCTGAATCTTGGGTGAATCCCCATGTAAAACTTAATGAAATTTTTATCGGCAAATGGAATGCGCGCTTCTAAGCCAGCACTGCTTATTGACCTATCTCCCCGCTTGTTATCAAAATAATGGATGTCCTTTAACAAACGGATCGCCTCATCTTGAAATGCTTCTGAAGAAGGTGCATTTTGAAAATACAAGTAGCTACCAAATTCATCAGCAGTCTCTCCTGAAAACAATACCTTCACATCTGAATGCTCTTTGACATACTGTGAGATCAATCGATGTCCCACTGAAGCTCTGATCGTAGTTACGTCAAAAGAACCTAAGCTATAGATGGTATCCTCCAAAGCGTCCAGAAATTGCCTTTCAGTACATGACACAGAATGATGCTTTGAGCCAATGTGATCTGCGACCAATTGTGCATTGTAAAGATCTGGCGAGCCTTCTAAACCTATTGAAAATGTTTCTATTTTTTCGTCTAATTTATAATTCTTTGCAGCCAAAGCAGCTATCAATGACGAATCCAAACCACCTGACAATAAACACCCAACAGGCCGCTCAGACATTAACCTTTTTTTGACTGCATCTTCTAATAAATGACTGATTCCTTCCAAAAAGTACTTGTCGTCTTTGAGATCTTCAACAGGATACTCATGCTCATAAAAAGACTTAAATTCCAGGGGTCTATCAGATCGCCAAAAATGAGCAGGTTTAAATTGTTCTAGTTGATCCATGAAAACCAATGCCTTCCCTTCAGAAGCAAATCCATAAACTGATGGATCTTTACCTGATCTACCTATGTACATACCTCTTACACCAATATGATCTCTTGCTGCAAATACCACATCCAATTCTGTGTCATATAACACGATGGCAAATTCTCCTTCTAAAAGTCTCAACATTTTTTCAAAGCCAAACTTCTTATATAGGTGAATGATTATCTCACAATCAGAACTAGTCTCCAAAGTGATATCATATTTACTTGCTAATTGTCTGTGGTTAAAAATCTCGGCGTTTGCTATTAGGTGGCAATTTCGCAGGTTAAAAGGCTGACCAGATTTCTGATCCAATCCATTGATAGCTAATCTATGAAAGCCAAAAAAAATGTCTCTTCTTATTCTTTCAAATCGACTTTCATCTGGGCCTCTATGTTGGATCTTATTAAAATGGGACATTAGTGTCCTTTCATCTTTGTCTTGTCCTAAGTAAGCAAATATTCCACACATAATTAATACATTTGATATTTTAATTAATTTTATTAACTTTAGTTCAATTTATGATTAATTTTATTAATTATCAACATCATTATAGTTAAAATGGATAAAATAGATAGAATATTATTAAAAACTCTCTCCAAGGATGCTAGAGCTACTTTGAAAGATCTCGCAAAAGCCTGTAAACTATCAACTGTTGCAGTACATCAGCGTCTAAAAAAACTGGAAGAAAGTGAAACGATCAAGGGATATGAGATCGAATTGGACTATTCAAAACTGGGGTATACAACCATGGTCTTCGTTGGTGTATTTTTAGAAAGGTCAAGTCTTTATAGAGAAGTTTTGAAGAAACTCAAAAAAATTCCGGAGGTATTGGAATGTCATTTTACGACTGGTAATTATAGTCTTTTGATCAAGATCATTTGCAAGGATAATGTTGACCTTATGCATGTCTTGAATGATAAAATTCAGGGTATTGAAGGGGTGTCTAGGACGGAGACATTTATA
>ENA-ORXM01000384-ORXM01000384.1-marine-metagenome-genome-assembly--contig:-NODE-384-length-81832-cov-60.257550_pt1 | contig 81832 bp, 53 predicted proteins | sample MGYA00237867_ERZ511480 | MGnify/ENA primary metagenome ERZ511480 (study PRJEB26309, sample SAMN06266103) | marine metagenome | isolation source: Algal blade | place: United Kingdom:Sidmouth, United...
ACACCACCTGTATTAACAGTACCTGTAGATCAAGTGGAAGAGTGTAACGATATTATAGTAGATGTAAGCACATGGTTATCAGAAGCTACAGCGACTGATGATTGTGGCACCGTAACTATTCAGTCAGAATTATGGAATACAATAAGTGCATGTGGTGGTGGAGATACTAATACATACTTATTTACGGCGACAGATGATTGTGGTAATCAGTCAACAGGATTAGCTGACTACACCATAGAAGATACAACTGATCCATCAATTATATGTCCGACTAACTTGTCATTAGTGTGTGGAGATGAGAACAATGATCAATTGATATTATCATGGATTAATAGTGCTACTTCTTCTGATGTGAATGATTGCTCAGTTACGGAAATAATTAATTCTTTCCCAGGTCAATTACCACTTCTTGATTGTGGTGGTAGTTCTGGAATTGATATCACATTCACCGTGACAGATGCATGTGATAATAGTAGCTCTTGTGTAGCTACGATTACTATGGATGATACAGAAGTCCCATACTTTAGCAACTGTCCATTAGATATTGTAGTCAATGTAGATGTAGACCTCTGTGAAACCAATGTCGTCTATAGTCAGCCGATAGCCTTAGATAATTGTGATGAAGATGTAGATGTAACACTGTCAAGAGGTATCGCAAGTGGATCACCATTCCCATTAGGTACGACTACAATATTATATACAGCGACAGATGATTGTGGTAATACGAATACATGTACATTTGATATAACAGTAACCGACAGTGATGTGCCGAGTATCTCATGTCCGAGTAATGATGTCGTACAATGCACAGATGCAGGGACATGTACATGGACATCTGACGATAGTACAGATCCAATATATAATGACAACTGCCCAGGATTAACTGTGACATATACAATCACAGGAGCAACTGCAGCAACTGGAGATACAGATCCAGTCAATACGGTAGAAGGAGATGGAATTATTTTTAACATAGGAAAAAGCGAAGTCTGTTATACAATTACGGATCCATCAGGTAATAGCAGCAGTTGTTGTTTCGATGTAGTCATAGAAGATTGTGATGTGCCAACGATTACATGTAATGATCAATTAGATATCGCATGTGGTTCAGAAGATGTAGCAACATGGGCAGCAGGCATAGAAGCGACAGCAGCGGATAATTGTAATAGCAATGCAGAGCTGACAGTAGACATGTTATTACTGACAGACTTTAGCAGTTGCGGAGGTACATTTGAGAGAGTGTATCTATTTACTGTTACAGATGAGGCAGGTAACCAAAGTACATGTACAGCGACATACATGACAGTAGATAATGTAGTCCCAATAATAACGGATGCAAGCGATCTTACATTAGAGTGTAACGGAGGTCCACAGAGTACAGCCTTACAAGCATGGTTAGCTAATAATGGTGGAGCTACTGCAACAGATGTATGCAGTGAGCCAATAACTTGGACCAACGATTTTGTAGGTGACTTAATGGGTACATGTGGAACAAATGGAAGTCGACTTGTGACATTCACAGCGACGGATGATTGTGGTAATACGAGTACAACATCAGCGACATTTACAATAGAAGATACGACTTCTCCAGTATTAGATCTGCCAGCGGATATTACCTTAGAGTGTGGAGATGATATCAATGCAACGGTGATAGAAAATTGGTTGAATAATGCAACAGCAGAAGACGCTTGTGAGAGTACATTAACTGTCACGAATACTTATCCCGATATCTTAGTAGACGGATGTGGAATGACGGGTGTGCACACGATTACATTTACTGTAACAGATGCTTGTGACAACAGTAGTACAGATACAAGAACGATAGCTATAGAAGATACGACAGAGCCAGATATTGTATTAGAAGCGCAGGATATCACATTAGAATGTGCTGACCCTAATAATGCAACTTTGATTGCTATGTGGGTGGCTAACAATGGAGGCGCAACTGCGACTGACGTATGTAGTGACGAAGCATTATTATGGACTAATATGGCCTTGCCAGAATTGACATCATGTGGAAGTACGGGAACAACCCTCTATACATTTACAGTAGAAGATAATTGTGGTAATACAAGTACGACAAGTGCAAGTGTAATCATAGAAGATAGGACGGATCCAGTACTGACATTACCAATAGATCAAGTAGAAGAATGTGGCAACATAGTTGTCGACCTTGCTGCATGGCAAGCAGAAGCATCTGCTACTGATGAATGTGGTAATGTAACTATCGAAGTAATATTATGGAATACGATCAGCGATTGTGGTGGGACGATGTCAGAAGAATACTTGTTTACCGCAACGGATGCATGTGGTAATCAAGCAACTGGTATTGCAACATACGAAACTGAAGATACAAGTATACCGACTATAGTCTGTCCGTTAGAATTGGTACTGACATGTGGCGATGAGAATAATGATCAGAGAATATTGAATTGGTTAGAAAGTGCAACTGCGACAGATGAGTATGGATGTAGCGATGTTACAATTACACACGATTACCCTAGTCGCCTTCCTGATTTGATATGTCAAGATGGAATAGGAACGACAATAACATTTACAGCTACGGATGCTTGTGGCAACACCCATACTTGTACTTCAATAATTACAATGGATGATTCATTTGATCCATATTTTAGCAACTGCCCATTAGATATTGTTGTGAATGTAGACACCGATCTATGCGAAACCAATGTCGTCTACAGTCAGCCGATAGCCTTAGATAATTGCGATGAGAATGTGGAAGTCACATTAACAAGCGGTATTGCAAGTGGAGATGCATTCCCATTAGGTACTACAAATATATTATATACAGCGACAGATGATTGTGGTAATACAAGTACATGTACTTTTGACATAACAGTAATCGACAGTGATGTGCCAAGTATCTCATGTCCGAGTTATGATGTTGTACAATGTACTGATGCAGGAACTTGTACGTGGATATCTGATGACAGCACAGATCCAATATATAATGACAACTGCCCAGGATTGACTGTGACATATACAATCACGGGAGCAACTACAGCAACTGGAGTTACAGATCCAGTTAATACGGTAGAAGGTGATGGAATTATATTTAATATAGGAACAAGCGAAGTCTGTTATACAATTACGGATCCATCAGACAATAGCAGCAGTTGTTGTTTTGATGTAGTCATAGAAGATTGCGAAGTACCAACGATTACATGTAATGATCAATTAGATATAGCATGTGGATCAGAAGATATAGCAACATGGGCAGCAGGCATAGAAGCGACAGCAGCGGATAATTGTAATAGCAATGCAGAGCTGACAGTAGATATGTTATTACTGACAGACTTTAGCAGTTGCGGTAGTACATTTGAGAGAGTATATTTATTTACGGTGACAGATGAGGCAGGGAATCAAAGTACTTGCATTGCAACTTACGAGACAGATGATAATATAGCACCAGTTATAACTGATGCAGCAGACTTAACATTAGAGTGTAACGGAGGTCCACAGAGTACAGCTTTACAAGCATGGTTAGCGAATAATGGAGGAGCTACTGCAACTGATGTATGTAGTGGTCCAGTCATTATAACTAATGACTTCACAGGTGACCTTATGGGTATATGTGGGACAAATGGAGAAACCTTAGTCGTTTTCACAGCAACTGATGATTGTGGTAATACGAGTACTACATCAGCGACATTTACAATAGAGGATACGACTTCTCCAGTATTAGATCTGCCAGCGGATATTACCTTAGAGTGTGGAGATGATATCAATGCAACAGTAATAGAAAATTGGTTGAATAATGCTACTGCAGAAGACGCTTGTGAGAGCACATTAACTGTCACGAATACTTATCCTGATATCTTAGTAGACGGATGTGGTATGACGGGTGTACACACGATTACATTTACAGTAACAGATGATTGTGACAACAGTAGTACAGCTACAAGAACGATAACAATTGTTGACACGACAGATCCGGTAATAGAATCACCTGCTCAAGACTTGACATTAGAATGTGGTGGAGTTGATAATGAAATGATGATCGCAGATTGGGAAGCTAATTTTGGTAATGCAGCAGCGAGTGACGCTTGTAGCGATGAGGCTTTAGTATGGTCTCTGGATAGTACAATCAGCTTAGTAAGTTGTGGTGAAACTGGATCGACTTTATACACATTTGTAGTAACAGATAATTGTGGGAATACGAATATAACTACCGCTACAATAATCATAGAAGATGCGACACCACCAGTACTTGTGTTGCCTATAGAAGAAGTTGTAGAATGTAACGCAGCTCCTGTAAGTCTTGCAGAATGGCAAGCAGAGGTAAGCGGTTCTGATATATGTGGAGATGTTACTTTCACTTATGAGTTATGGAACTCTATCAGTGGATGTGGCGGGACCTATACAGAGACGTATTTGTTTACAGCAACGGATGCATGTGGTAATGAGACGACAGGATTTTCTGATTACAGTTTAGAAGATACTACAGCGCCGATTATTAATTGTCCTGCAGATCTCGTCTTACAATGTGGTAATGAGCAGAATGATCAGTTGATTAATGCTTGGCTTTCTGCTGCAACTGCAATAGATCCTAATAATTGTAGTGACGTGGAGATAAGGTCTACTTTTCCAGACGGACTACCTTCACTAGAATGTACGTCGCCAGGTGGTATAGATATTACATTTACCGCGACAGATGATTGTGGTAATGCTACAACTTGTATTGCTACAATCACAATAGATGATACAGAGGTTCCATACTTCAGTAATTGTCCGATAGATATGGTTGTGAATGTAGATACAGATCTATGTGAAACTAATGTTGTATACAGCCAGCCGATAGCTCTTGATAATTGTGATGAGAATGTTGATGTAGTTCTGACAAGTGGAATTGCAAGTGGCTCACCATTTCCATTAGGAACGACAACTTTATTATTTACCGCGACAGATGATTGTGGTAATACTAATTCTTGCGAATTTGATATAACAGTAATAGACAGCGATGTGCCGAGTATCAGTTGTCCAAGTAATGATGTTGTACAATGTACAGATGTAGGAACTTGTACGTGGATGTCAGATGAGAGTACAGATCCGATCTATAATGATAACTGTCCTGGCTTGATAGTTACTTATACAATCTCAGGTGCTACAACAGCAACGGGTGATGCAGCTCCTGTCAATAATGTAGCTGATGATAATGTAATATTCATTATTGGATTAAGTGAAGTGTGCTATACAATTACAGATCCGAGTGGTAACAACAGCTCATGTTGCTTCGATGTTATCGTGGAAGATTGTGAGTCACCGACGATCACTTGTAATGACCAATTAGATATTGCATGTGGCTCAGAGGATATCAGTGGATGGTATACTGCGATAGCTGCTACAGCTGCAGATAATTGTAATAGCAATGCAGAGCTGACAGTGGACACGTTATTGCTGACAGACTTTAGCAGTTGTGGTAATACATTTGAGAGAGTATATTTATTTACCGTAACTGATGAGGCAGGTAACCAGAGTACATGCACAGCCATCTATGAGACAGATGATAATGTATCGCCTGCAATTACTGATGCAAGTGATCTCACATTAGAATGTAATGGAGGTCCTCAGAGTACGGCTCTACAATCATGGCTCAATAATAATGCAGGCGCAACTGCTACTGATATTTGTAGTGAGCCTATTACTTGGAGTAATAATTATTTAGGAGATCTTAATAATTCATGCGGAAATAATGGAAGTATCGAAGTTGTATTTACTGCGACAGATGATTGCGGTAATACGAGTATAACTTCTGCAATGTTTACAATAGAAGATACGACATCTCCAGTATTAGATCTACCAGCGGATATCACCTTAGAGTGCAGTGATGATATCAATGAGGTAGTCATAGAAAACTGGTTAAATAATGCGACAGCAGAAGATGCTTGCGAAGGCACACTGACTGTGACGAACACTTATCCAGATGATTTTGTCGATGGGTGTGGTCTGACAGGTGTGACGACGGTGACATTTACAGTAGTAGATGCTTGCGGCAATAGTAGTACTGATACAAGAACGATTACATTAGAAGATACGACAGATCCCATCATAGAGTCAGCGGCTGAGGATCTACTATTAGAATGTGGAGACACTGATAATGATGCACTAATTACAGCATGGGAATCTAACTTTGGGAATGCCGTAGCAAGTGATGTGTGTAGCGATGAAGCACTCGTATGGAGTATATTAAGCACCACTGACTTAGAAGGTTGTGGGCAATCTGGAACGACGATGTATACATTCGTTGTAGAGGATAATTGTGGTAATACAATGACGACTGAGGCTAACGTAATCATTAGCGATACCACGCCACCTAGCTTTGTAGAATTGCCCAAGGATAGAATGCTTGAGTGTTATCCATCTGGTAATGATGGTGCATTATTATCTTGGCTTGCGGGTCAAGGTGGTGCAGTTGCAGAAGATGATTGCAGTGACACATTTTTATGGTCTTATGATCTTATTAATGTAACATACGATTGTGATGATAATGGTACTCGAACCTATAGATTCTATGTAGAAGACGAATGTGGTAATGTGTCCAGTGCAGATGCAGACTTTATATTATTTGATAGTACACCGCCAGAGATTAATAAAGAAGCAGAACCTTTCATAGCAGAATGTAATGGATCGAGTAATGCCGCCGAAATACTTAATTGGCTTAATAATAATGGATTTGCTGAAGCTAGTGATATATGTGGAAATGTATCCTGGAGTAATGATTATGGTAGTATAGATTCAGATTGTGGAACTACAGGCGAGGTACTAGTAACATTTACTGCTTCTGACGAATGTGGTAATTCTTCTACAACTGCAGCGACATTTACCATTAATGATATGACACCACCACAATGGGAATTAGAACCGCAGGACTTAATCATAGATTGTGACGGATCTACTGACCCGATGGGACGCGTAGAAGCTTGGCTTAATACTGTCGGTGGGGGAGAAGCAGAGGATGATTGTAGTCTGATTATTTATACTAATAATTTCGATGCCATCGAATTAGAATGTGATATGTCAGGTGGAGTCTTAGTGACATTTACAGCGACAGATGCATGTGGTAATATGACGATGGCAACAGCCATGGTAAGTATTACTGATGAGGAAGGTCCAGCGATTACTACTCCTGCAAGAAATGCTGAAGCAGAGTGTAATGGCAACGGCAATATGGATGATCTACAAATATGGTTAGATAACAACGGTAATGCAGTAGCAGAAGATCAGTGTAGTGCTACATTGACATGGTCATACCGACTGGTCGAAACAATAGAAAATTGCGGCCTTACAGAAACACACACGTATGCATTTACAGCGTCAGATGAATGTGGAAATAATTCATTAGAGACCTTGGCAGAGTTTATCATCAATGACGTGACCATTCCTGCATTTGATGTACTACCAACTGATATGGTAGTAGAGTGTAATGGAGAAGGCAATGATGCTGAATTAGATAACTGGTTAGATAATTATGCTGGCTTAGTCACTACTGATATATGCAGTGAGATAGTCAGTATAGAATATGACTTGGTCACTGAAGAAGATAGTTGCGGTATAACTGGGATACAAGTATATCGATTCACAATTACAGATGGTTGTGATAATACTGATACGGCAGAAGCTACATTTACAATAGAGGATACAACTTCACCTGATATTGTGGGTGGAGAGAATATGCTGATGGAGGAATGTGATGTGAATGCCAATACAAGTTTCGAAGATTTTGATTTCTGGAGAGAATCACATGCAGGAGCTACAGCGACAGATGATTGTGGTATCGTTACATGGACTGATGATTATGATCCGGCAAATTGGGAAACGATATGTGGCAATACAAGATTCATAGACATCACTTACACTGCTACAGACGATTGTAATAATAGTAGCAGTATCACCCACAGATTTGGAATAGGTGATGTTACGCCGCCTACTTTTGTTAATTGTCCAAGGCCTCCTGTGGTTGTCGATGCCCCAGATGGATGGTGTAGTTCTTTTGTCAATTTCTCTCAACCAGTAGCAGAAGATAATTGTAGTGGAGTCACACTGACACGTACGGATCTGACAGGATTAGAATCAGGTGACCTATTTGCAGTCGGGTTGACCTTATTAACTTATGTTGCGGAAGACGCTTGTGGTAATACAAGTACTTGCGAACTAAAGATCATTGTCAATGACTTCCATACACCTCCGACGATAGAGTGTCCAGAGAGTATAACTGTTAGTAGTGATGGTAAGACATGTGGTGCAATCGTCAATGGAATCGCTCCTGTGTCTTATGAGGATAACTGTCCTAATAATCTTGCAGTACTCTATGAGATCACGGACGCAGCAGATAATACTGTAGATTGTGGTGTAGAGGATGCAAGTGGTTACTTATTCCCTATAGGTGATCATAAGTTGACTTATAGTGTTATCGATCAGCCTGTCTTACTGATTACAGAGGTGATACAAAATGGAAGTACTACAGGAATCGAGATTACAAATTTTGGTCCTGCAAGTCTGGATATTAGTTGTTTGGATATTGTCAGAGAGGGTCCTGACTCAGAATTATATAATGTACCTAACGGAACAGTAATATCTGTCGGTGATGTGTACACACAATTATTTACAGAAATTAATCCAGCATCAGCGGCAGGGTATTACATTAGTTTTGTAGATAGGGTAATCGATGGTGTTTCTATTAATGGATATGCAGCTACTGATTATACATATAGTGGATCTATCAGTGGTGATAATATATATAGGCAATGGATTTGTGATCATGATAATGCAGGAGATTTTATATCTGGTAGCTCATGCTTCTCAGGTAATTTCGGAGAGACTAATCCTATGCTTCCTTTCTTAAAGGATAACGGTACGACTGTGGGTCTACAAGGAGCTGCGCCGAGTATGGCAAGCTGTAGTTTAGATATTACAGTGGAAGACATCGAAGCGCCATTCTGTGCAGAGTATGATAGCACAAGATATGAGCTCGACTTACCACTTGCTGTCGCAGCTAACAGTTGTACAGAGATAATCTATAATGTCAATGTAGGAATAACAGCTGGAGATATTAATGTATTAGATATAGCTATAGAAATAGCAGATGCAGGTGATATATCTCTCAGTCTGACAAGCCCTAATGGAACAACTATTAACTTATTTAATAATCTATGTGGTGGGACTTCTGATATTGATATTTCTCTAGACGATATGTCGGATAATGCCTTGAGTACTATTACTTGTAACCCATTAGGCGGCGGTGAATTCTATCAGGCAATAGGTGATCTATTGTCTTATTATGGAGAAGATGCAGGGGGTGATTGGATTATAAGTATACAGAATGATGGTGATACAGATGGAATAATAAATTCGGCGACTTTGGAAGTATTAGAGTTAGTACCGTTTGCGCAAGATGATGTGGTGATTAATAATGATCCAGGTCAGTGTGGCGCATTGTTTACTTGGAGACATCCACTGGTTTCTGACAACTGTAGTTTTGGAATGGGTGACTTTAGATATGAGACGACAGATGAGATAAGTCTACCACCTTCTGGAGATTTTGAGCAAGGAGAATTAATTACGTCATACTTTGAGGTAGGAACGACGACAGTCATTTACACGATGACAGATGCAGCAGGTAATAAGTCGCAATGTAGTTTTGATGTATCTGTCAATGATGGGGAGTTACCGTTAGTAGATCCATTGTCATGTGTAGATCAAGTCGTGCAATTGCAAGCGGGACAATGTGTTGCACCAGCTTCAGCATTGACACTACCATTATTAAGTGATAATTGTGGTAATGCGAATCTTACTTCTAATCTGGAGACAAGTGGCCTTACGGCTGGATTCCATGAGATGCAATTATTCTATGCTGATGCAGCGGGTAATGTTTTGCCATGTGAGTTCTCTGTCACAGTACTGCCATTCGAGCCAGCAGGTAATCAGATTAATTGCTTAGGTAATGTTAATCTGAGTCTTGGTCCAGATTGTATGGAACAGATAACAGCAGAGATGATGTTAGGTCCAGGAGGGGAATATGGTTGTGTAGATGATTTCTGTATTACTTTGATAGATGAGGATGGACAAGAGATAGGTAATTCTACTGATGGGACTAATATTGTAGATGAGGCACATATCGGTCAGTACATTACAGTTAGAGTTTGTTTTGATTGTACAGGCGGTAACTGTTGTTGGGGTGAGATATTTGTGGAGAGTAAGTTGATTCCAGATGTGGTCTGTCCTCCAGATGTGACCATATCGTGTAATCAGATATTCTTACCTACAATTACAGGTGAGCCTGCAGTAGAATCTTGTGAACAAGAAATCTACTTTAGTTATGAGGATAATTTTACCTCATTGGGTATGTGTGAGGATCCTTCAGCAGTGCTGGAGAGAACTTGGTATGTCACTGATGAAAGTAATAATGTCATAGAGTGTGTTCAGAATATAACGATAACGAGCTTTGATATTAATGATGTCGTCATTCCTGCTGATACAATACTGACAAGTCGAGTGACCTGTGAGGATGTGGTATTAGACCCATCGCTTACACATCCAGATAGTACTGGATGGGCGATGATTATGGGTGTGCCTATCAGCGAGACGGGCGATGGCTTATGTTCTCATTTCTATAATTGGGATGATCAGATATTATATAATTGTGTGGGAAGTTATGAGATCTTACGTAAGTGGATTATCAGAGATATGTGTGAACCTATCGTACCAGGTATTAATCCAATAGAGCGATTCCAGTCGATTAAGGTATTAGATAATATGCCACCACAATTTACGGATTGTCCGACAGATATAACAGTGTCGAGCACACCTTATGATTGTACGGCAGATGTATTGCTAAATGATTATTTCCCTGAGATTACTGAGTTATGCGGTTCTATTAAAGATACGTTGATTACAGTCACACCAGGATCAGTAACAGAGAGTCCGAGAGGGCAATATTACTTAACTAATCTCTCAGCAGGTATGCATACCGTTAAGATTACAGTTAGAGACCAGTGTAGTAATTTTAACAGATGTACTTTTGATATCAATGTCGTAGATAGCTACGGACCTAATGTAGTTTGTAATCAAGATATGAATGTCTCATTAAGTAGTACAGGAATTGCAGAACTAAGAGCTGAGATATTTGATGATGGATCATTTGATAATTGTACAGGATTGGATTACCAAGTCTTACGAATGACTGATGCATGTGGAGATGTAAGCGATTTAGAATTTGGTGAAAGTGTCAAGGTCTGCTGTGCAGATGTGCTTAATAGTCCAATCCAAGTGATGCTTAGAGTATGGGATGATGCTGATGCTGATCAAGTATTTGGTACCGCAGGTGATTATTTTGGAGAATGTATGGTTAGAGTATTCGTGACAGATTTTCCATTGCAGCAATTTAATTGTCCTGATGACATTACGATAACATGCACACAAGATTATAATAATATCAATCTGACAGGAGCACCAGCCAATTCTTCTATCTGTAATATAGAACCATCTACGTATGAGGATGAACTGGAGTTACTAAGTGATTGCAGTACAGGTCGAATTTTAAGGACATGGACAGTGGATGCGACAGGTCAGCAATGTAAACAAACGATTAGCTTGCAAGCAGCTGAGCCATTCACAATAGATAATATTATCTGGCCTGCTGACTTCGAGGGAGATTGTGCTGATGGATTACCAAATGATGAGCCAGTTTTAGATATTCCAGGTTGTGCAATGATCGGTATCAGTGTAGAATCAGATACCTTCTACTTTGCTCAGAATGTTTGTTTCAAAATATTAAATACATGGACAGTCATAGACTGGTGCCAACGTCCTGTGGATGCTCTGCCAGGCGATACAACTGGAATGTGGACATATGAGCAGGAAATAAAAATTACGGAATCAGAAGGTCCAGTTATTGTATCGTGTGATGATTATAGTGTCGATATACTGACAGAAGATTGCATATTGCCAGTTCTTAATATTACGCATACAGCTACTGATAATAGTTGTGGTTTAGTGCAAGATGTAGACTGGACTTATCAGATCGATGCAGATGGAGATGGTAGTTATGAGGTAGATGGATCAGATCAGAGTGATGCACTGAGCGTGAGTGTGACTGATGTGTCAGCAGGAGAAGTTGCGGTCGTCATAGGAGCCTTTGATGGATGTGGCAATAGTACGGCATGTACTTATTCCGTTACTGTAGAAGATAGAAAAGCACCTACGGCTGCATGTGTTAATCTGACAGCAAGTGTTATGCCGAGCAACGGGCAATTACAATTATGGGTTGCAGACTTTAATGCATCCAGTTCCGATAATTGTACAGCACCGGAAGACTTGATCTTATCTTTTGATCAGAATACGGTAGAAGGATTTATAGATTTTGATTGCTCAGATATCCCTAACGGTGTCATGCAGACAGTCAGTGTAGATGTATGGGTGACCGATGCCGCAGGTAATCAATCTGTATGTACTGCTATGATAGAGTTACAAGATAATAATGGTGCTTGCCAGGATACAGAAGGAATGATGGCTATCATCGCTGGTACGATAGAGACAGAAAATACCGAAACGGTAGAAGAGGTAGAGACATATCTAACGATGGGTGAGGGAGAAGATTATATGGATATTACAGAATCAGATGGACGATTTGCATTTGAGAATATGCCGCAAGCCACAAATTATCTGATCAGACCAGTTAAGAATATTAATTTCTTAAACGGTGTAACAACATTCGATATCCTTCTTATACAATCGCATATTCTCAGAGATAATCCTTTTGATTCTCCTTATAAGATCATTGCAGCAGATGCGACAGGTGATGCTTCCGTATCAGCGTTAGACCTGATAGAGCTTAGAAGACTGATTCTGGGATCGATAGATACTTTTAGTAATAATACATCATGGAGATTTGTAGATTCAGATTATAAGTTCTTGGATACTGATTATCCATTCCCGTTTGATGAGGTGATTATAGATAGAGCGATGCAAGCAGAGAACGGCGGTAATGACTTTGTAGGTGTCAAGATAGGAGATGTGAATAGCTCCGTGAATCTATCCCTTAAGTCTGCTGATGCAGATCAAAGAGACAATCATCAGTTGTATTATGATATGTCAGTAGAATCTGCTGAGGCAGGTACACTCATACCGATATATTCTAATGATAATGGGCTGATACATGGATTCCAGTTTACGCTGGAGGCGACAGGACTCTCTCCGACACGTATCTTGCCAGGCAGCGTAGATATACAATCTGATAATTATGTTATCACCGACAATGGTCATATACATGTCAGTTGGCAATCAGTAGATGGAGCTGTATCTGGCCCGAGTACACCGCTATTCTACATCGATGTAGATCAATGGGATGAGACGAATAAGACCTTGTCATTAATAGAGCAGAAGATTGCTCCAGAGATATACATAGGTTCTGATTACATAACTAAAGTACCAGTTCTAAGTACAAGATCTTCTACTCGATCTGATAACTATATTATGTATCAGAATGAGCCTAATCCATTCGTAGATAAGACTGAGATCAAGGTCTATTTGCCGAAAGCTCAGAATGTAAGGCTTGAGATATTTGACGCAGCAGGAAAGTTATTATACAGTATAGAGCGAGATCTGCTGGTAGGGGAGAGCAGCATTGAGATAGACGCTAAGAATGTAGGTGGCACAGGCATTATGTATTATTCCATTGTCTGTGATAGCTATTCTGATACTAAGAAAATGATTATAGTAGAGTAAATAACGATTATGTATAAAAGAGCCATTGAGTAATGCTGGATTATACACTCATGATAGAGTTCCGACTATTCGTCGGGACTCTTTTTTGGTTTTTTGCTGGGTTGAATTTTATTGGATAGCCATTAGTATTTAAGGTCGCCATCGCTCATTACAGCTTGCAGCTGAGATGCAATATGTTATACACTAAAATAAACTACCGCTTCCGCCCCCTCGTATTTCGCTTCACCTTATTTTTCACAAAAATAAGTTTGTGTCTACTCTTAGTATTTTCTCTTTGTTCTATATCGAAGTGTCCAGTAGACTTAATGAGTGGTGTCAGTTTCTCGAAGCCATAATTTCTGGAATCGAAGTTAGGTTGCTTTTTCAATAACAGACTTCCGACGTCACCTAAGAATGCCCAGCCATCTTCATCTGACAAATCGTTAATAGTAGAAGAGATGAGTTTGATATCTTTCTTAGTAATTTCGTCGACTTCTGATTCTGTGACTTCTTTGTTTTCTATTTTCTTTTCGGTTCTTTTCTTAAGGATTTCTATATAGATAAACTTATCGCAGGCGACAATAAATGGGTTAGGAGTTTTCTTTTCGCCTATACCGATGACCTGCATACCAGCCTCACGCAATCGGGTTGCTAATCGTGTGAAGTCACTATCACTAGACACGAGACAGAATCCATTGACTTTTCCGCTATAGAGGATATCCATAGCATCTATGATCATCGCAGAGTCAGTTGCATTTTTGCCTTTGGTATAACCATATTGTTGCACTGGGGTAATAGCATTTTCTAACAATAGATTTTTCCACTTTTTCAATCCAGGTCTTGTCCAGTCACCGTAGATTCTCTTAATTGTAGGGTTACCGTACTTCGCAATTTCTTCCATCATTTCCTTGACATGAGCAGATGGGATATTATCACCATCTATGAGGACAGCTATATTTAGATTTTTGTTATTCATTATAATTAGATTATTTCTATGCTGAGTGAGATTATCATGTAAGCCTCTACTGCTTCATTATACTAATTGCAAGGTAGCTAATTATAATGGGTATAGTGCCCTTTGGTGTTCTAAGATTTTATTGTATCGCAGGATGAGGTTCCCATGGCAGAAGTATGACAGGCTTAGCCAGGTTACTTACATATTTTTAATAGAAAATTGTTAACCTCATTGGTTATACTTAAGCCCTTAATTTGACTACAGTTCTTAATCGCTAAAAAATGGAGAAACTGATAACAGTCTCTCCATTAGAATTTGGTTTAATTTTTTGGATACGACTACATCTTCTTGAATCCCATTACACAGATGCATCCATCCTCATCCATATCATTAAATAGGCCTTCATTTCTCATTGAGAAAGTTAGACAATCCTCTATGCCATCGCATAGCTCAATGGAATTATTAACCTCGTCTAACATATAAGTCAGCTTGATTACCTCTAGGGGGTCGTCTGTTCCTGCATCACGTACTTCTGCTTTCCCATTCTCTAATATGTTAATAGACATGCAACTTGTATCACCCATTACATCTATGCAGCCCTCTTCATTAGAAAATGTTATGGGTAAGTTTTCGCTTTCATCATCACATGAATTAATAACGAAGGAATTAATCTGCCATTCACCTATTACTTTTTCCTGTAAGGTAGGTGTCTCATCACTTTTGTTACATGCAATTGTGAATACTAAAAAAAATAGGAATAAGATTTGATTTTTCATAAATCTGTTGTTTATATAATTATTAAATGAATTAATGATTTATTGTTTTTGAGTCTGGTTTTATATTCTTAAGGTCTATCCATTTCTTCTTCTATTAAAAAGATATTTTAGCTCCACTCCCCAAGAGAAGTATGTGTTCTTAAGATTAATATCTCTGAATACAATTTCATTTTGGTCATTTCTTTCAGGGTATTGAACTAAAGCAGTCCTATCAAATGCATGGTTATACTTTCCCATGATTCCGATAACTACACTATTGAAAATTCTAAAATCTATTCCTGATTCTATACCTGCATTTAGAAGTAGATTATTTTTATCAGTGACAAATCCAGTTCCTGAAATATTAGATATTCTCTCATGGGTTAATCTAAAGTCTGTACTGAATACCCCTTTACCATAGAGTGATATTCTTGAGCTCTGTAGTAAATCATACCTCAGTGCAAAGGGAACTGATACTACTTTTTGTTGCCCTGAGCTGGCTGTATTAATACCTGTGGGAGTCGAAAAAACAAATTCTGAGTATTCTAATCCGAACTCAAAAGCCATTTTTTGTTTGATATAATGACCTACAAAAAAGCTTTGAGTTTTATTAGTATTAGGCCTGACTAAGGCTCTTGTGAGATCATCAGTATATTTATATGTTTTAGTTCCATAGCGTACTCCAAGATACCAAGGATTCTTAAGTTTAAGAGATACTTTTTTTAATGTTTTCTTTTTCCATGGAAACTGCTTTCTCCCAAACCCATACGTCATTTGTACTTTGAAGCCAGAAGAATTGGCTCTGAAATTTCCAGAGACTGCGGCTTCTTCTGTAGTCTGGATTAGTGAATAATTACCCTCTGTTACATTTTCTAATTGGTGCATATAAGCGACTCCGATTCCTATATTATTTAGCTTATTAGTTAGAAAATTGTAATTGATGCCTAACTTGATTTTACCACTTGCAATGTTTCCTGATCTACCAGTAGCTTGTAATAATATCAAATCAACATCATTATTTATAACAGATGGTACACTCGTTCCCTTCCCTGAATTAATTTGACCACTTAATGGGTTAAAAGCATAATAGCCTCCATAAATATTTAATTCCGAACGTTGATTGAGAGGTAAGAAAAAATGAATATTACTAAAGAATTCATGGCTGGTCTCGAAGACATTAGAGGAAGCCTTAGAATATTCTGAGTCTCTAAAGCCATATTCTCCTTCTTGAAAATAGTGTGCGATTGTTTGTGATTGATATGCGGCTTGTGCACCTACTTCTATACCCCAGTTCCGATGCATTCTATACAGGTACGATAGAGATAGAAATATTTCTTGCTTAGAAATTGCAGTAGGAGTGATGTCTCCCACAATAGGATCATCAATATCAAGCTGTGTCATGCCAGCACCTATTGTCATATTAATCTGATGCTTAGGACGATCGATTTTCTGTGCTATCTCTACTATATTTGCATTAAAAGCAACTTCTCTATTATAAGTAAATATAGACGACGATGTATTATTTAAAATAGATAGCTCTTCTATTTCAATGTTGTCAAGTGTCTTGATTTCTTCTGATATAATGTTATGTACAGATTCACTGATTTTTGTCTGTTCTATATTTGTAATGCCTGATGTAATCTCGTCTGTGTCACCTATTATCTGATCGTATGTAGATACATCGTTTGTCTGCTCTTCTTCTTTTTCTTCTTTTATTACATTCTTTGTTACCAATTTACGAGTGACGACATTATCTGCCTCACCGGATACCCGGTTTTTTATTGTCTTAGAATTCTGCTGAGGGGAGAATATATAATTTGGCGCAGACTTGATTGTATTATTAGTTGTCGGCGAGATTTCTACAGACGGAATGGCTGTATAGGTAGAGGAATCAGAAGTAGTATTCATGTCTGGGGTAGGATTAGACATAGAATCGTCAATAGATACTACTTCTGAATGACCATTAGCTTGAATGTTGTTATAATGAAATGACCAGTAAGTAATTGCTGCTATGAGTAATATGGATAAGCTTCCTAATAAGTATCTGTACCTGGTAATCCAAAATAGGTATCGTCTCTTAGGTTCGTCATCTAATTTTTCTTCGATCATCTCCCATGCCATTGGGTCAAATGGTAATTCTTCGGTAGATAATCTATCGTGAAGCTCTTTGTCGAATTGTGAATTATTATTGTTCATATCTATGCTTCTTTTAAGAGTTCTTGTAATTTAATTCTCGCAGTGGAGAGATACCATTTCGATGTTCCTACTGATATTTTTAGTTGCTCAGCTATTTCCTTATGCTTTAGATTGTCTAATACATACATGGAAAAAACCAATCGATAAGAATCTGGAAGCTTCTGGATGTTTTCATATATCATCTCTAAGCCCATATTAGAGATCGCTTCATTTTCTACAGTTATATCTTGGGGTTGTATTTCGGTTTTTATCTCGTCGACTTTGTAGTTTTTACGAGCATAGGCATACGTCGTATAGAGAACGATCTTATATATCCACGCTGAGAGTTGACCATCCCCCTTATAAGTATTTATAGATTTAAAGACCTTCATAAAGGCATCATTTAAGACTTCATATGCTTCTTCTTTAGTCCTGGTGTACCTGATGGCGACACCAGACATTTTACCAAAGTACTTCTGATAGAGTTCTTTCTGGGCAGCCCGATTGCCAGAAGCCACACTTCTGATTAACTCTTCTTCTGTCCTTCGTTCTATACCCAAAATCGGATTTTTCTGCTTTTGTTTATGTGTAATTGCTAATCCCATAAATTATGCTTTCTATTCTTAATGTTGCTGATAGAAAGTCAATGGTTGGTGAATGAGCTATATATTTATAATATTAACTGGATTCCAGTCATAATAGTGATCTATTATGGATAATATATGCCTGTTTTATTGAGAGATGCTGAGCATAATTTAAGAATTAGATATTCAAAATAATTTGTACCTCTATTATAACTTAGTCAGGGAATATATTACAAAGTTCTTATTCAGATTTTTTTTATTTGCAATTTATCAATGATTGTTTTATGTTATACAAAAAAATACATGGACAATATATTAAATCTCTAAACGACATGCCCTTTGAAGCACCAGTAGAATTATGGAATCAGTTTTCTGAGAAAATGATCTATAGAGAATTCGAAAAGAATGAAATTGTCAAACCTGCAGAACAGACAGGATCATATATAGATCTTATTATCAAAGGTTCTATCGGCGTATTCATGTGGGCATAATCTTAGATAGGGTAGCTTTCTAATTAATAAGCGCTATTGCAAGATGCTTAAGAGTGTATACATTAAGGAAAGAAAGATCTAAAATATTTTCCAGAAATCTGCACATAAGAACCTTATCTCAATTACCTTGCAGCATGAAAACGTTTGAAGATTTCAAGATCAAAAAACCATTGCGTATTGCACTCATAGATATAGGTATTGAAAAGCCTACGCCTATACAAGAGGCGTCATATTCTCCGATATTGGCTGGCTCTGATTTTGTAGGTATTGCACAGACTGGTACTGGTAAGACGTTTGCTTTTTTGCTTCCTATTCTACAAGACTTAAAGTTTTCTGACCAAGAATATCCAAGAGTCTTAATCCTTGTACCCACAAGGGAACTCGTCCTTCAGATCGTTGAGGAAATCGAAAAACTTTCTACATACATGACCCTAAGAGTAACAGGTGTCTACGGAGGAACGAATATAAAAACTCAGAAGCGTGCCATATTCGAAGGGCTCGATATTATCGTCGGGACACCCAGACGATTGTATGACTTAGCACTTTGTGGCGCATTACGTCTTAAGTCCATTAAGAAATTAGTAATCGACGAAGTCGACATCATGTTGGATTTTGGATTCAAAACACAATTAAGAAATATCTTTGAATACCTACCCACTAAGCGTCAGAATATTCTTTATTCAGCTACGATGACAACTTATGTGGATGAATTAATAGATGACTTTTTGATTAATCCAGTTAAGAAAACGATCTCTATAAGTGGTACGCCATTAGATACAATTAGTCAGACATGTTATGCAGTGCCTAATTTCTATACTAAGGTTAATCTTCTTAATCATATATTGAAAGATAAGGAAGTGCACAGTAAAGTCTTAATCTTTGTAGGCACTAAAGTTAGGGCTAATAGATTATTTGAGACATTAGATTTCGATTCTGAAATTTCAGTCATACACTCAAGTAAAGAGCAAAATCACCGAACTAAATCCATAGAAAAGTTTGAAGATGGTACGAGTAGGATACTTATTGCGACTGATGTAATTGCAAGGGGTATTGATATAGAAGGTATAACGACTGTGATCAGTTTTGACACTTCTTTATACGCTGAGAATTATATCCACCGTATCGGTCGTACAGGTAGGGCAGGGCAACTTGGAAAATCTATTCTTCTATATAGTGATAAAGAATCTGACCTCAAGGATGCCATAGAAGGCCTGATGAACTACAAGATACCAGTTATTGATATTCCAGAAGAAGTAGAGATCACTACTCGACTCACTCCAGAGGAAGATCCATCGATATATCCTGACGATGTAGATGATAACATTGTCATACCGAAAGGTGGCGGTTCTATGCATGAAAAATCAGCAAAGAATAGCAAGCAAAATCAAGTCAGAAAAAGTTATAATAAGAAATTAAAAGAACGCTACAAGAAACCCATAAAACGAGGTGACAAGATACAGAACATGAAAAAGAAGAATAAGAGGTAACTTTCTTGGTCACCTTTTCCAATTTCCAGAAGAATTAGACTGCCAATTTAAAACTGGCTACACCCTAATCAATCTAATACTTGTAGACCAGGTACGTCCATTGTATAATACACCCACATACATGCCAGCAGGTAGTGATTTTCTTATGATTAGCTTTTCATATTCAGGAGATAACTCTATAGAAAATACAGATGATCCAATCATATCATACAGCTTAAAAGTATAACCAGAAGAAGGTACACCGTAACTAATTTCGAAGTCATCATTAGTCGGATTAGTTTTACAAGAAAGATAGGTAGAATATGCATCTGATAGATCAGATGTAGATGAAGTGACACATTCGTAGTCAAAAATTTCCTGCTCTGAATTACACCCCAAAAGATTATTTCTCAATTCTAAAATTTCTATTTGTTCAGATTCTAAGATAGATAAGAGTCCACAACAATCTGCTAATGTACTATTGCCTTCTATACTAATTTCTCCAGTGACAATAGACAGATATGATAAGCCGTCTATATTCTCAAGATTGTCATTACCTGATATTTTAAGTTCACCAGATACTTCTCTGAGGTTTACTAATCCATTTATATGCATTAGTCTAGTATGATTTGTGATAGATAATTTACCACTTACGTTATTTATTCCTGATAGTCCATCCATATTTTCTATCTTATTATTGAGATCTATTAGCAATCTACCTGATACATCATTTATATTAGACAAGCCATCTATATTTTCTAATGATTCATTTAATGTGATTCTGATGACTCCATCTTCTCCTATTTCCGTGATATTGGATAATCCATCTATGTTCGATAATCTATCATTAGAATGTAATATGATTATACCATCCAGATATGTATAGTTTTGAAAAGCGCTTAGGTCCACTAAATTTTCATTGTATCTAAGAGATATTATACCTGTCAATTCTGAAATACTTGATAAGGCATCTATATTCGATAAGTTCGGTATTACAAATATATCTAGTAATCCACTTACATCATTCAGACTTGATAAGCCATATATGTTCTGAAGAGATTCATTTCTCTGTATAGCTGCGGTTCCTTCTATATCTGATAGTCTCGATAAGGCATCTATGTCCAATAATTTGGGGTTTTTATTTATTCGCAATAGACCCTTCACATTTTCTAAATTTTGCAATCCGTTGACATTGATTAAGTTTGCGTTTTCAGTTATTGATAATTCGCCAGATATCGTAACGATGCTCGAAAGGGAATCAATATTGACGATATCTTCTCCTGTAATAGTGATAACCATACCTTGGGGAATTTCTGAGGTAGACTGATTCCACGCATCTACTTGCGCTTGGGTAGATATATCAATCATCTGTGCATCCAGAGAAAGAAAATTTATAGCAATTAATATGAACGCTAAAAGCAACTTGCAAAATGTTAGATTTTTCATTTTATAGTAAGATGGTTTTAAAAATAATAGACAACATATCTATAGCTACTAAAACAAATACTGCAAGCCAGATAATTTTAATAGACATTAGATTTTATAGAATAGTAATATATGTTATTTGTTCTGGAGAATCTATCTCCTAATCCAAAACCAAGTCAAACCCATGAGTTGCTAAAGACATACCACTGAAAAAATCCAAAGACCTTACAACGCCATCTTTAAGATTATATACTCTCATTTTTAGAGGCCCATCTACATAAGTATAACTTACAATGTCTGTGATTAACTCATTGTATTCATTTCCAATTAATATATAATCTTCTGCATAGCCAGTACTAGACCCATTTTTATATAATATATTGTCAGTAATCATATCGATTCCATTTTCTGTGCCTCTTATGAGAGAGAAACTATAGCCGTTGGCTTCGCTAGGATACCAATCACCCGCAATATTCCATATAAATGATTCCTTGTAGTCTTCTGCATAGGGGAGAATATGCAATGAATCATTATCAAAATGCCATTCATTAGTAACAACTTTTGATTGCGGGTATATGGGCGAACCTAATAGACCAAATATAGAATCTATAGATTCTCTAACAACAAATCGATTAACATCTATCTGATCTACAATCCTGACGTTCAGTTCTACATCCGAGTACTCTAAGGGTGTGTACGATATATGATTGTTATTCTGATAATATAGGTAAGTGCTTTGTTGTCCCACTGCTGGCTGACCCAGGCTGATATGATTCTGTATCAGTTGATTGTCGTCATTGCTTTGATAAGCATATCCACTAAGACATCTGACATCATGATAACTGACTGTTGCGTTATTAGCTAACCTTTGCAATGATATATATGTGCCGAATTCTTCAAACTCGATATTGACATAGACTCTTTCCGAATTGATTATAGAGATTGTTGCTTTTCCATCAGCATTAGATACTGCTGTCTTAATAGGGTTAATGCCTGCTTCAGCATCTTCTTTTATTTTATAGATCTCAATATTCAAATTACTGATTGGAATCTTTTCAGTACAATGAATTGTTTTGCATTCATAGACATAAAAATCCAGCGATCTATTATCAACTTGTGTATTAGTTGGTACCTCCACTATTGGTTCATCCTTGCTGCAGGAGACTGCCAGAATAAGAAATATCAGAATTGGAAATATTCCTTTCATAGTTATAATTTAAGATTATGAGGTAATTAAAAATAAAGAATAAACTTTGATAAAAAAGATCAACAGGTTATTTAAATGATTTTTGTATTACAATCATTGACTCATGTGGCTACGACGACATTTGAGATTCGACTATCGACATTTTCTTTTTAGTGATATGTTAGTTGGTGGGATTGTAATCTATAAAAATAAGCTGTTATTCAGAAATGATTTGATTCTAAGTATATGCTAGAAATCTAATAACTCACTATCGATCATGTCCATGAATCGTTTCGCTTTTTTGAGGATTACTTTGAAATGATGTGTCTCTTCTCTATTGACAAATGTAATGGCTAATCCTTTGGAGTCAGCTCTTCCAGTCCGGCCTATTCTGTGAACAAAGTCTTTCGGTGATCTTGGTAGTTCATAATTTATAACATAGGGAAGCTCACTGATATCAATGCCTCTCGATATTAAGTCAGTTGCTACCATTACCTGTAGCTTTCTTGTTTTGAATTTTTCTAATACACCCTTTCTCGCAGATTGACTTTTCTTACCATGAATAGATAGAGCTTCTATTCCATTCTTAGTTAATTTGTCAGCGACCTTATCTGCCTTCTGTCCAGATGATGTAAAGACTAATACTTGCTGCATATTCTGTTCCCTGATTATATGCCTGAGTAGAGGCCCCTTTCGATCATCACTGACAAAGTAACCTGATAGATTTATAAGATTTACAGTATCGACATTATCTTGTATCTGAATGGTAACGGGATCTACAAGCAACACTTTATTTAGTCCGGATAACTTTTCACTAAGTGTGGCTGAGAAAAGCATATTCTGTCTTTTGGCCGGTAAGAGCTTAAGAATTTCTTCCATCTCTTTTTCGAAGCCCATGTTGAGCAGTTTGTCTGCTTCGTCTATGACCAAGGTTTTTACTTTATAGAGATCGACAGCATTAGATTTTTGTAAGTCTAATAGTCGGCCAGGCGTAGCGACTAATATTTCTATACCATAGATAGCCTTCATTTGAGGATTGATAGACACGCCTCCGTATACGGGCATACATTTGACAGAACGGGGTATATTAGGTGACAATTCTCTAAATACATCACTCACTTGAATAGCTAGTTCTCGAGTAGGTACTAATACTAAAACTTTAGGTTGTCTACTGCGTGTGCCTTCTTCCTGAGACAATATGGAGTGTAAGATAGGTAATACGAAACTTGCAGTCTTACCTGAGCCAGTCTTTGCAATACCCAACAGATCCCGTCCTTCCAGTGCTATGGGAATGACTTTAGATTGTATATCTGTAGGAGTCTCATATCCGAAAGAATTTATTCTATCGAGTATCGGGGTGAGTAATTTCAGTTTTAGGAAAGACATTGTGCAAATTAACTAATTCCGTTGTCTAAAACTTATTTTCTCAATACTGACAAAGTAAAATAAGCTCAATTAGTTAATTTTAGTATCAATTAAGAATCTATGTATAAATATGAGTTCGTCAGAGTAGAATTAAAGACTAAGTTTCTTAGTGTAAAACCAGCCGAAGATTACCAAGAGATCATCAAATATTTCGCAAGTGAAGGATGGCGGTTTGTACAAATATTTGCACCTGCAATAAAAGGATATGGAGCCGCAAGTTACTACGAATTGATATTTGAGAAAGAAGAATAATTGTGAAACCACAATGTTAACTAATGAGAAATATGGAAGGAAATAATAGAAGTGCCATCTCTATCGGCGATCTCGTGGAAGTTGTAGAAAAGCAGAATCAATCATCAGGCGAATTAACTCAAGGATTGGTCAAACGGATATTGACAAAATCTAAGAATCACCCTCATGGGATTAAAGTTATGCTGGACACTGGAGAAGTGGGACGAGTTAAGAAAATAATAGAAGAGTAGCTCGATACTACATTGTTAATTCTCGCTCATAATAAATTTAATTAATCTACCTTCGCCGCTAATAAAAAATGACCATTACAGATGAGTGAAAAAGTAAGAGTTAGATTTGCCCCAAGTCCTACAGGCCCTTTGCACATAGGAGGTGTCCGTACAGCTTTATATAATTATCTTTTTGCTAAGCAGAGTGGCGGTAGCTTTATCTTGAGAGTAGAGGACACTGATCAGAATAGATATGTAGAAGGTGCAGAAGATTATATTAAAGAAGCACTGGACTGGTTAGGATTGACGCCTGATGAAGGACCTGATCAAGGTGGCGACTACGGCCCATACAGACAATCCGAACGTAAGGGGCAATATGCAAAATATGCTCACGAGCTTGTAGAGAAAGGACATGCTTATTATGCTTTCGATACGTCAGAGGAATTGTCTAAGATGAGAACAGACCAGGAAGCTCTCGGTCACCACTCAGCTAAGTATGATCACAGGACAAGATCTCTGATGAGAAATAGCCTCACACTATCTCCAGAAGAATCTAAAACGCTGATCGATAAAAATGAAAATGTAATCATCAGGCTAAAAATGCCAATAGATGAAGTCGTCACTTTCACTGATCTTGTAAGAGAAAATGTAAGTTTTAATACCGATGAGTTAGACGATAAGGTCATCCTTAAGAATGACGGAATGCCCACTTATCACCTCGCTAATATAGTAGATGATCATCAGATGGAAATCACACACGTTATCAGAGGAGAAGAGTGGTTGTCGAGCACAGCACATCATGTACTGATGTATCGATTCTTAGGGTGGAAAGCACCTAAGTACACACATTTACCGTTAATCCTAAAGCCATCTGGTAAAGGGAAGCTGAGTAAGCGTGATGGTGCTAAGTTTGGATTTCCAGTATTCCCACTGCAGTGGCAGCAAGAAGAGGAAACGTATGCAGGATTCCGAGAGCATGGCTATAATCCTAATGCTCTACTTAATTTTCTCGTTCTCTTAGGGTGGAACCCTGGTAATGATGAGGAAGTGATGACTGTAGAGAGAATGATGGAGATGTTCTCTCTGGAAAAAATCGTAAAGAGTGGTGCAAGATTCGATGTAGAGAAAGCTAAGTGGTTTAACCAAAGTTACATTCATAACCAAAGCATAGAAGAATTACTGCCAGTTGCTAAGGGTGTCTTATCTCAGAATGGCGTCACTGTGGATGATGCCTACTTGACGAACTATATTACCCTTATGCAAGAACGTATTACCTTATATCCAGATTTCTACACCGAAGGTGTTTTCTTTTTTATTGCCCCCACGGAGTATGATCAGAAGCAAGTTAAGAAGAGATATATACCAGAATTAGACTCACATTTTGATGCGATAAAGTCGATGATTGCAGCTGTAGATACTGATGCAGCTAAGCTGACTGACAATGTAAAGACTTATCTTAATGATAATGATCTAAAGATGGGTGTATACTTGCCGCTGCTTCGTATTATGATGTGTGGTTCTCTGACAGGTCCAGATTTGTTTGAGATTATTACACTCTTGGGAGCTACTGAATCTAATGAGAGAGTGGATAATGCGTTAAGAGCTTTTAAGGCAATGGTGTAGCTTAACAAGCTAATTTCTGTTACACACTCAATGGTTATTATTGACCACTATTCTACTAATGTTTTGACTTATATTAGATGGTATAGCTATATGATTTCTTGACTTCCTTAGCTTTTCCTTTCTTTGGTGTTACCGTATAAGATATAGATAATTTACCCTGATTAGTTTTGACTTTAGTAGGTTGTTTGACATCTACTTTTTTGACCTTTTCTTTAGGTAAACGGAAATTGATTTTTGTATCCTTATGGAAAGTGACCTTTAGTTTTCTCGGTCCTTTAGGTACTTCGTATTTCAGTAATTTTATTAGTCGAGTGGCCTCTTCGTCACATCCGTGACCGATGCCTTTCAGTACTTTTGCGCCGATGACTTTCCCTTTGTGATCGATATCATGTCTGACAAGTACCGTACCTTCGATCTTTTTTGCAAGAGCTTCTTTGGGGTACTTCAGATTTTCTTTGATGAATTTCCTAAGTGCCGTAATACCACCGGCGTAATATGGTTTTTTTATAAACTGATTATCCTTTCTCTCTTTACTCATTGTGCTGCAAGTTCTGCCTCATATTTTTTAAAGTCCTCATAATAGAGGAATTCTGGTTCTATATTTCTGTATAGTTTCTTGACCATTTTAAAAGCCTCTTTAGCTTCGCTGACTTTGCCTTGGGCTAATTTTGCTTTTGATAATTCTAATTGCAATTGTGCATCTCCTGGTTTATATTTTAGATTATCTATACAGTAACTGATCGCTTTTTCTAATTGTCCTTGTTTGCGGTATTCCTCTGCTAGCCAGCTACTTAAGTTTTCGTCTGACTGACCTGTACTGTCGATATAGGTTTCTAACAGTTTTGCAGCCGTTATATGATCATCGTTCATCTTAGCGGCGAGTGCATCTGCCATGATACCAAAATGCGGTGTCGAAGATTCTATCAGTTGCCTACATTGTCCTTGATTATACTTTATATAATTTTCCTTATCACTCCATGTCATAGCGATGAGAAATTCTGAGACACACTCATAAGTGAAGCTATGTTCTTTTGCTAAGACCTCTACTCGCTTAGCAAATTCTCGAATTTTTTCTTGTAGTCCCGCCATAGCATAGGCGCTACTGAGATTCAGAGTTGAAAATAAAGCACTCATTTCACCTCCATTATTTTCCACCAGAGTAAAATAACTATCTGCAGTTTTTCCGAATTTTGATGTTTCTCCAGTGATGAGATAGAATCTTAATTTTTTTCCCAGAATATCAAGTGAATCTTCACTTAAGCTTGATTTAGATAATGCTCTGTTGTAGTTTGCCTCTGCCTTGTCGAGATCTCCTTTAGTCGCGTATAAGTCAGCTAGGTTGGCTATCGTTTTTCTATCTCCAGGATTGATGAGAAGTATAGATTCATAATTATTTTCTGCTTTATCGAATTCTCCTTGCTTCAGGTATATAGATGGTAGCAGGTCATCTTCTTTTATATTCTTATCAGGAAATAATTGGTAGTATTCATTGATATACTTCTCGGCTTCATCGAATTCTTGCCGACTGATACATATCGCTGCTAACTCTCTAAGTACTCTAGCGCCGTGTCCATTATCGAGTGCATCGAGTGCAATTTCTTTGGAAGTTCCAAAGTTAGCCGTCAGTGTATAGTGCCTCATAAGTCCTCTATATGGTTCATAATCTTTAGGGTATAGATCCTTCCATAATTTTTGCAATAAAAGCATTTTGTCTACCTGATCGGAATATTGATAGTATTGTCTTTTGATTCGGAATTTCTGTCTTTCAGGTAGATCATCAGATTGTGAGATGAGATCTTCTAATTCACTGATTGCCTCACTTTTTTTACCACTGAAATAGTTGATTTGTGTTTTAGCACCTCTGAATTCATTGCTGGATTTATCTATAGCCAGGGCCTGATCCAGTAGTTTTTCAGCCTCCTCCATTTTATTACTACTCAGTAATAATCGTGCTTGGGAGTATTTCTTAAGTGCTTCCTCATTATTAGTGATTAGATCTCCTACTGGAAGGTCAGTTCTGAAGTTTTCCTGGGTCTCATTATCTTTTAGAAACAGATTACTCATTAGCTTATTGCTGATGATATCTACGACTCCGATCATATCTGTCGTCTCTATATTCTCAGAGAAAAATAATTCTCCAGTTTTACTTTCATAGACCTTGATGTCTAAGCTTAGATTGTCACCTTCCAGCGTATATTCTCCTATTATAAAATAGTCAGTGATATTATCTCTAGCGATCTTAAGATAGGTACGGAATGGAATGTCATTATCTACTATGCTATGATTAGCTGATTCTATCTCATAATTAAAAGACATAGGGGATAAGCAATATAATCTCATATCCTGCTCCATATCCAAGTCAAAGAGTGTGGGGAGTGCATACTTTATCCAAGCGTCTTTTTCCTCACCTTTATTTATAAAAGGAAACATTGCAAAACTCTTAGTTTGACCATGTGCAGGTACAAGCCTCGTTACAGTATCTCCTTCCTCTGTAGTAATTTGTACTTCAGTAGGAGCAGCACTGAGTTGGTCGCTTCCTCCTCCGATAAGTGCAGCGGCTCCGATAGCCATAACTAAATTAACAGGGTATAGCGCTTTTTCAAAAGGCTTCCATGAATCTACACCAGGTCTACCATGATAATATATGTATAAGATCACGCTCGGCAGAAGAATTACACTGAACAATAAAAACTTGTCTATGAGGTGATCAGCTGTATTGTATCTTCCCGTTACAAAAGCTATAAACTGTGTGATACCCCATACAACGCCAACATAGGTAGCTGTAAATTGCGGAACCCTTCTCTCCCAAAGGTCTCCAAAGAACGAATTTGCTTGTTTTTCTGTCATATCTTCCGTTATATGCTACATCCACAAAATAGACACTATTCTTTATATTGCAGTACATAAAAGTTCTATTTAGCTTTGCACAAATAATATTTTATCAGAAATGAGGGCTTTGGTTATATCAGGAGGGGGTAGTAAGGGTGCTTTTGCAGGTGGTGTAGCGGAGCAACTCATAACAGAACGAGGCTTAGAGTATGATGTCTTTGTAGGATCTTCTACAGGCTCATTGCTCATACCTCACCTCTCACTAGGCTATATCGATAAGATAAAAAAGATGTATACCAGTGTGCAGCAATCGGATATATATAGTACCTGTCCATTTAACTTTAAGTACTCTGCAGACAATAAATTATCAGTCTCCATAAATCATTTTAATACTGTAAAAATGTTTCTTAAGGGTAAGAAGACCTTTGGTGAGACAGAAGCATTACGAAGGACTATTAGTAAAACTGTATCGGAAGAAGACTTTAACGCCATCAAGGCATCTGACAAGAAAGTTGTCGTCACGGTGTCAAATATTTCCAGAACAAGAGTAGAGTATAAGTATGCAAGAGATTGTAAATATGAAGATTTCCTCGATTGGATGTGGGCATCGAGTAGCTTCATCCCTTTCATGAGTGTGGTAGAGAAAAATGATTATGAATATGCCGATGGAGGATTCGGAAATTATATTCCTATAGAAGAGGCGATCAGCTTGGGCGCATCGGTCATAGATGTCATAGTCCTCAATCCTAGGAGACGTCCACAGACTAATATCAAATCTTCCAATCCCTTTGACTTATTGCTTAAGTCATTTATGTTTATGCAAAAGCAGATTGCATACGATGACGTCCTGATAGGTCATCTACAAAGTATCTATAACAAAGATGTGAAAGTCAACTTTATATTTACACCAAGAGTACTTACTCATCATGCTTTTTTCTTCGAGCCGCAACAGATGCGAGAATGGTGGAAGGAAGGATTAGAATTTGCTCGGACGCAGCGGATAGTCTAGAGCACAAGGAAGAATCAGAAAATTCTTATCTTATAATATTTAGTATTCTATAGCAGTTATTCCATAGCATGGTATAACCTAACTACATGAAAATAAAAAATCAAATATCTGAACTAATAGAAGCTGAGGTTATATCGACAGATGTAGCGACGAATATAGAAGCTTACTATGCTTCTAAGGCAACAGATAAGGACAGTCGTCTTTTTTTAATATTTGGGGTCATTGGAGCTGTGCTTGTGGGATTGGGACTTATTCTTATCATGGCTCATAATTGGGATGAGATGACTGTCTGGCTCAAGGTGGGAATTGCATTCACACCTCTCGTATTAGGGCAGCTATTGTGTGTGTTTTCTATCTTCTATAAGAGTAATAGTGCCGCTTGGAAACAGAGCAGTGCTATGTTTTTATTTCTTAGTATTGGTGGATGCATTTCTCTGATCAGTCAGATATATAATATTCCTGGAGAGATTACCAGTTTTATTTTTGTTTGGATGATATTGGCACTTCCGATTATATATATGATGCCTTCATCTATTGTGTCACTAATGTATCTCTATGGAACTGGATACTATGCCACACAATCAGGGACTTGGAGTGAGTATGCAGATGTCAATTATAAATTTTGGATTTTGTTAGGCTTAGTATTACCATACTATTTATATATAAGTCGTTCTTACAAGAATAAGCTGCTGACGATCTTCCATCACTGGGCTATTCCTGTTGTCTTAGCTGTAGGTTTGCTGATGGCCTTATCATCATTGGACCCATTATTATCTATAGTGTTTATAAGTTTGTTTGGGATTTATTATATGATTGGACATATAGATTATTTCCGTGAGAATGCCCTCCGGGCTAATGCATACTTAGTATATGGTTCACTTTCTACAGTCATATTTTTATTCGTGGCGAGCTTCACAGACTTTTGGAAGCATATCACGAGAGATAATTTTTTTGTAACTGATGGTATATTTTCTTCCTTGGAAGGACTTGTTGTAATTATAACTGTACTGATAGCATGTGTGCTCATGTCATATTTGATGAGTAAGAGAAGATACCAAGATTATAAACCTATATTTTTTGCTTACTTTATGTTTGTAATTTTATATCTATTAGATATTGGACCATTTGCTTCAGGTATTATTGTGAATGTATTCTTATTAATAATAGGCTTAACTACCGTTAAGGAAGGTGTAGACCGTAACCATGTAGGCATTAGTGTCCGGTTAAAAATCAAGATTGCAATTTTCAGGTTCTAAGTTGTTGATTCTCAATTTAAAATTCAGGAGTAATATTTTTGAGCCCCATACTTAGAATAACGTTGGCGGTCTTGGTTTGCTTTCTATATTGTTAATTATAAATTTATCAGGATCTGACAGAAATTTCATCATCTTAACATAACTCATAAGATGTATTCTCACCATTGATGATAATCCTGAAAATGACCAATTCCTTTTCAACTTTGCTTTAACTATTTTCAATATTAAGTCTGCTATTAGGGCACACCATGTTTGTATTTTTATTGCGTTTTCATTATCTCCTAAAAAGTTTCTTAAAGGGTAATTTTGTTTCATCCGTTTAAATAGCAATTCTATTTGCCATCTTCTTTTATAGATTAATGCAATAGATTTCGCTGACAGTAATTTGTTATTCGTAATAAATTCGAAGTGTTTATCATTTTCTGAATCATAGAATTTCACCATCCTAGCTTTTGTTCTTTCCTTTAGGGTTCTACTCTTTCCTCCTAACAGTATGTTATGGTCACTTTGGACGCCTGCTTGTATATCTATTGCTGTTATCTTACGGTCGCTTATGATTTCGTGGGGGCCTTTTGATTTAAGTCTTGTTACCCAATATACTTTCTGACTAGACCACAGGTCATATTGGACATAGTTTATATAGCCTTTGTCAAATGTAACTATGGAACCCTTTGGTAGCTTTAGCTTATCTATGAAGTTAACATCATTACAAGCTGCTTCTGTCAACTTAACTAAACATGGCACATCTTCATTTGCCTTTATTAGCGTATGCACTTTTAGACCTCCTTTAGCTCTTCCATTTAATGGTCCCACACCATTACCTCTGAGTATTTCACTGAACAACTGTATAGTCGTTGAATCGATGATATAAAGTCTTTTTAACCATGATTTACTCTGTCGGCTGTCCGGTAAACTTCTTTTGTTTTTATTGTATACAGACATATAGACACTTTCAAATACCTCATGGGCTCTATTCGCATTAGCTTCTGATAATGTACTTCGTCTGGGACAATACGACATACCTAAATGATTCAGCTTATGAAGACTGGCTTGCATGCCTGTGGTCACTTCACGCAATGAAGTACACCTTTGATAAATAGCAAATAACATGGTCACTAAATGATCATAAGTTTTAAACTTCTTATAATATCTGTCTGACTTATGGGAATTAGCCATACGCTGAATATCCCGCTTATTAATAAAAGATAAGAGCTGTGTGAATACAGGCTGTCCGGTAAAATATTCATCTTTGCGCATGGTGTATTTGTTTGTGTGGTAACTACAAATATCACCTTTGGCTGGAATTTATAATAATTCCAGCCAACTTTAACCGGACACTAATGACCATGTAGGTATTATGAACTATGGATTACTGATTACATCCATGTGGATCATGGTCAGGTTTCTTAATACAGATGTTTCGTTCGTAGTTAGAGGCATCATTTTGGTAGTCATGGGGATCGGATTTTTTGGTGCTAATTATTGGTTTTTGCAATTAAGAGGAAAAACATGATACCTAAGAAATACCTAATATTACTCTTCGTCCTTACAGGCGTCGCTCAGTTAGCGGTTCCTATATCCATGGTCTACAACCATAATTCTGTTTTAGAGAATGGAACGCCATTTAAAATAAAAACTATTCCTATAGATCCCAATGATCCATTTAGAGGTAAGTATATCGTACTCAGATATAGAGATAATAAAATAGAAAGACCCACAACAGAAAAATGGGAAGAAAATGAAAAAGTCTTTGTGAGTCTGAGTCATGATGATGACGGCTATGGATATATATCTGATATAGGAAAGGATGTACCTAATGATATCAGTAACTATATCCAAACAAAAGTATCCCATGTCACTCCCGTGAATGGAAAAGTAACTCAGACAGTATGGATAGATTATCCATTTGATAGATTCTATATGGAAGAATCTAAAGCACCGAGAGCAGAGAAATTATATAATGAGTCTACCAGAGATACAAGCTCGACGACTTGTGCATTATTAATGGTTGCAGATGGAAGATTTGTTCTTAAGGACGTTCTTATAGATGGTGTACCTATAGCTGATCTCTCAAGAAACGGGGAGTAGTATAATGAATGTTTTTTCTTTGAGCTAGATTATATCTCGCCTCTATCTGCTAGATACCATATCAGTATCAAAACAACCACAGCAGAAAAACTCAAGAAGGGTAAAATTGTCATACGGTTAGGATTTCGTTTTTTTTATAAATTTTCTAAAAATCAAATTCTATCGTGTCACCTGGTGAAAGACCTTTATTTCCACCTTTGTTAGATTTTCTAGTATCCGATTTGGTATTAAGACTGTCAGTAGGCGGTTTTGTCACTGGTTTCCGTTTAATTATTTGCTTTTTTTTTGGCGGAGTGGAACTTTCTTCCTTTTCCACTTCTACATCTGGTACTTGCTCATGTGCATTGATGCCTTCTATCTTTAGTATTTTATATTCACCTAATTTATTTCCGATAGCTTTCCATCCTTTTACATCTATAAATTCTGCCAAGTCGATTTCCTCCTCGTGCTTTTGTTTATCCTGACGATAGGAGAACTTTACTTGCGGGCTCTCATCTAATGATGCATGATAGAGCTTACTCATCTTGTGGTCTGTGATAAATCTGGTGTATGTATCCTCATGATTTGTTTCGATGTGGAATCGCTTCACCATTGTCCAGCCTTTCTCAGCTTCATAATAGATACAACTTAGCACAGTCTCCTCATATAACTTTGCGGCATCGACTAGATTTGCACCATCATATTTCTTATCAAAGTTAAACTCACTCAACATGTAAGTTCCATTCTTATAGACGGTGATAATCATATCACCTGCATCGAATTCTCCCAGATACTTACCTCTGCCTTCTTTGTTAAGCCTACCATTAGCAGTATCGATCCATGCTTTTATACTTCCGAGACTACTTTCTCCGATCTCTAACTGGGTGACCTTACGTATTGGATACTTAGTAACTGTATTACCTTTTGCGCCTCGACCTTTGATATCTAAATCTGCAAAATCAAATTCGAATGTTTTCTTCTGTGCCCTACATCCTGCAGTTAATTTTATCTCTACAGTTTCCGTCTCTCCATTAGGATGAGCGGCAAAGTATACGACCTTCGTTTTCTTATCATCGGTACCGATAGGGTATTCCTTATCTCGTGTGATAGACTTTACATTAAATCGCTTAGCGAATGCCTTGCCCGTCTTACCATCTATATAGATCATATTATAGGTGGTACGCTCATCTCCTTTTTTCCAGACAGCCGTATGTAAGATGTTTTTTCCGATGAATACCTTATCACCGACCCGAACGACTTTCATCTTAGCGGCTCCAGTAATGCCTATAACATCATCTATGTCAGAGCATTCAGATACGAATTCCTCTTTCTTAAGGCTCTTCCCTATGAATCCTTCCTTACGATCTACATATAACTTAGCATTCTTAGCCACCACGGTTACAGCCTTGATCGTATGGAGTTCCGCAATCTCAGTTCTTCTTTCTCTACCCTTACCATATTTCTCTAAGAGGTTCTGAAAGTATGCTACAGCGAATTCTACGATATGTTTTATGTCATAATTGACCTGCTTGAGTTCTGCTTCTATACTGGCAAGTAGTTCATCCGTTTTAAATTTATTGTACTTCGAGATTTTCTTGATCTTGATCTCGGTAAGCCTGATGATATCTTCTTCCGTGATATCTCTTTTGAGTTGTATCCGCTTATCACCTTTCTTAGCCTTATCGCTGGGAGTAGCAACATATTTCTTTAGACCCTTAGCAATGATCTTTATCACTTCCTCGAATGATTCCGCCTCTTCTATATCTCTATAGATTCTATTCTCGATGAATATTTTTTCTAAACTCACCGAATGCCACTTCTCTAATAACTCATCACGTTTGATCTCTAATTCGAGCTTAAGTAAGTTCTTCGTATTCTCGGCTGAGATCTTAAGCAGTTCTTCCACTCCTAAGAAGACGGGCTTCTTATCCATGATTACCACAGCATTAGGAGATATCGATACCTCACAATTAGTGAATGCATACAAGGCTTCCAATGTCTGGTCTGGAGATACACCAGATGGTAATTCTAACATGATCTCTATATCTGCAGCTGTATTATCAGTGACTTTTTTGATTTGGATTTTACCTTTGTCATTTGCCTTAAGGATACTGTCTATCAGGGAATTGGTCGTGACGCCATAAGGTAATTCTGTGATCGCTAATGTCTTCTTGTCTATCTGCTTGATCGTTGCTCTGACCTTGACCTTACCTCCTCGCTTACCACTATTATATTCTGATACATCTGCTTTGCCACCCGTCGCAAAATCAGGGTATAACTTGAAGTATTTCCCTTGTAGAGCCTTGATAGATGCCTTAATGAGTTCTATGAAGTTATGTGGCAATATCTTAGTAGATAGACCGACAGCGATACCTTCTACGCCTTGCGCTAAGACAAGAGGGAACTTCATCGGTAAGTCGATAGGCTCTCTATTACGACCATCATAAGACATCTGCCACTCAGTAGTCTTTGGGTTAAATGCGACCTCCAATGCAAACTTAGTCAGTCTTGCTTCTATATATCTTGCCGCAGCGGCAGAGTCACCCGTTCTATAATCTCCCCAGTTACCTTGCGTATCGATGAGAAGGTCCTTTTGCCCCAGATTAACCAGTGCTGCTCCGATGGCTGCATCTCCATGTGGATGATACTGCATCGTCTGTCCGATGACATTAGCGACCTTATGGAATCTTCCGTCATCCATCTGCTTCATGCTGTGCAATATTCTTCTCTGTACTGGCTTAAGTCCATCTACGATTCCTGGTACAGCCCGTTCCAATATCACATAAGAAGCATAATCCAAAAAATACTCCTTATACATACTCCCTAATCCTCCACCATCTGGATTTAGATCAAGATTTATACGTTTTACTTTGCTCATTGCCTTTGTCTGCTTATATGTGGGATAATATTCATATCAGAATATTGTATAATGTCTATAATGCTGATTATGATGCAAATATAATCAGATGGTGGTTTTATTGGATAGAATTTCTAATGATTTAATCATTTCTAATAACTAACAGAGGCTCTTTGAGTAATAGCTTTCTGTTTTTATTAAATAATCTAATGTCTAATTCTGGTTTGACCTGGCTATTTAAACTATGAAATTAACTTACCTAACAGATTTTATTGTAAAAGGTCATATTCTAAGTCAATCATATTGAATTAATTACAACTATGTAATAGATTAAATATCAATTTACTAACGAATAGAGTTAAATAATCTTATAAAAATCACCCATTTCCAAAGTCACACATAGGTTATTATTTTAAACTAATTTTAAATATCAGCAGCATCTGAGGTTAATTTATCGTTATTCAGGTGCAATTATATTTCATCATAGGTATTTGAGCAATACTTTAGCTCCCATGGAATTGACAATTAATATTAAAGAAACCGAAAACGACTTTATCAAAGCCTGCATTTCTAATGAGGAATGGGCCCAGAAAAAGATGTATGAGGACCACTACTCGATGATGTATCCTGTCTGTCTTAGGTATGCTACAGACGAGGAAGAAGCTTTAGATATATTACATGAAGGTTTTATTAAGGTCTTCAGACATGTGTCTAAATATACAGTCGGTACATCCTTAAAAGCGTGGATCAAACGTATTATGGTCAATACAGCCATCGACTACTATAGAAAACGTAGTCGTAGGAGAACAGAAGATCTGGATAATGCGAGAGGATTAAGCTCAGGTGCTCCAGATGCTATAAGTGATATGGCAGCATCAGAAATACTATCTGCATTACAAGAGCTATCCCCAGCTTACAGATCAGTATTTAATTTATATATAATAGATGGCTTCTCTCATAAGGAAGTCGCAGAAAAACTAAATATTTCAGAAAGTACCTCAAGATCAAACCTTGTGAAAGCAAGACAAAAGTTGAGAAAAATATTGAAAGCTAACGGAACAATCTATGGACAATAATAAATTCGATAATATCATCAAAGGAAAACTGGATGCCCTTTCCAGTGATTCTGCGCCAAGGTGGGATCTCTTCAAGGAGAAGCTCCAAGCACAAGATGTGAAGAGAGCGGATAGAGATTTTGATAACAGCATCAGAAAGAACGTATCAGAGGTCACCGTAGATTACGATCCTAACCACTGGTCATTACTTAAGTCAAGATTAGAGCGTATATATGCTGTACGTAAGTCAGTATTCACTGTTAAGTCTTATGAAGTCATTGCGATACTATTATTAACGTTTGCAGTGAGTACACATTACGAGTTCCTTTTCGATACCAGTACTTCTCCGACAGCTATGCTATCTGAGACTAATGCCGATGATCTATCTTCTGATAATATTATAAATGCAGGTATAGCAACTGCTTCTGCATCTACAAATAGAGAAATTGCAGTTAGAGAATATAATAGAAATACTACTGAGGAAGAATCAATAGGAACAGTTGTGCAAGTAGTCAATTCAGCTGTTTCTAATAATCTTACGACTCAGAATATTAATAATAATGAGACTTTGCAATCAGTTGATTATTCTTCTGCTTTAAGAACAGAAAGTAGACAAATTCAGAATATAGCAGCAAGCGAAATTGTTAGTGGACCGTCCGAAGACCATTCAGCAAGTGCAACACCAGTAGCATTAGGTCACATAACTGATAGTCAAGTTGCAAATGATAATACAAATGATCATATAGCATTAGCTTCATTAGCTACTCTAAAAGCTCAGTCTATTACGGGCTTAGCGGATAGAGATATTGTAACGATTAATGATAATCAATTTGGGATTAAGCCAGTTGTTGCAACACCTACTCAGAAGTTCGTTCATGTTGTCGCATCATTTGATAATAATATTATCTCGACACCATTTAATGAGCAGTATAATTCTCTTGGACCTGTAAAGGCTGAGATGTTTGGTTTCAGTGTGAGTGGGTTGTTTTCTTTGCAGAAAGACAAGTGGGAATATGAGACTGGCTTTGCATATTCATTATATAATAAGCCTGCTAATATTGCAGAATATTGGGATGATAATGCTGGTGGCGTATTTAAGTATGCTTTTAGCAATGTCAACTATAACATATTAAGTGTTCCACTAAGAGTGAAATATCACTTTGTTACTAATCCTGACTGGTCATTATTTGTCTCAGGAGGTTTATCTCCTGAGTTTATTGTGAATACTGGTTACGAAGAGAGTAGCGAACAATTAAATATACAAGTCCCTATTCCAATGAATACAGAGCCAGGAACAACGATCTATGAAGAGGGGCCATTCCGAAGAAATAATAACTTTCATAATGGACTATTCCAGAAAGGATCATTTTCTGAAAACTTCATGCTTAGAGCTCATGTCGGATTTGGAATGCAAAGAAATATTACGCCGAGCCTATCGGCTTACTTTTCAGGACAGATATACAAGTCTGTGTTAACTCAGACTTATGGTCCGACTGATGATACGATTAATAAGTTTTCTATATCATTTGGTCTAAGAGAGAAGTTCTAAGAGTACCTGTTTCAATATCAATATCAATATCAATCAAAATTTCAATTTAGATTGATATTGATCTTTTAGACAAAAATCATTTTTTTTGGGAATGATCAATGTTAATTCTAAGCGGGCCGCATCGATTCGAGATTATCCAAAATTCTGCGTTTATCTATCTTTATCATTGGTTAAGTAAAGTAGTTCTATTTTCAAATGAACTCTAATACATAGATAATACGTTATATTTGTATTCTCATTGTTTCATATATTACTACAGAATGAACAAACTTCAGAAAACAGCGTACATTAAGGAGTTTAAAGCTTTTACTCGTGAAATTAACTCCACTTCAGCCAAGGCAAAGAGTTTTTACAATAAAGCTGGTATTACCACTCCTACTGGCAAATTAAAGAAAAATTACTCCCACCAACCTGCAAAGGAAGCTTAAAATCATCTCAGTATCTCATGTACTCATCCAGGAAAGGTTTAATATTAGGGTTTCATGGATGTGATGAACAATTAAGGGATGAAATTATCTCTAAAAAAGGCGTGCTGCTGAACGAGAGTAACAATGACTATGATTGGCTTGGTGGAGGTATATATTTCTGGCAAAATGATGCTAACCGAGCTCTGAAATTTGCTGATTTCCTCAGCAATAGCTCTGCCCATAATAAAAAACAAAAAATAAAGATACCTGCAGTTCTTGGAGCTGTAATTGATCTTGGTTATTGTTTAGATCTTCTTGACTCTGAATATCTTGAATTACTCAATATTGGATATAAATCGTTAAAAACATCTGAGACTAAACACAATATTACTATACCTAAAAACCTTCCGCTTAAAGAAAACGGTGATTTATTAATTAGATATTTAGATTGCGCAGTTATCGAGTCAATTCATCAGTTTAATAGGGATAAAAAAATAGAAGAATTTGATTCAGTTAGAGGTGTTTTTTTTGAGGGCGAAGAATTATACCCAAATGCTGGATTTAAAAAGGACAATCACATACAGATAGCTATTAGAAATCCGAACTGCATTAAAGGATTTTTTGCTCCACGAACTTTAGATAAATCTTATAGGAAAATATAACGCTTCCCTACACTAATGATGATGTAAGAATTCGTACTACACTCCTACTAATACTCATATTCAAAGCCCAGAATAATTATAGAGTAATCTCAATCTAAGTAGGGCTTTTTAATTTACAAATTTTGATTGCAATTGATATAGCATTGCCCCTCCTACTGCATCTTCTTAATCCGATCCAGATCTCTCTGAGCGTCTTTATTCTTAATCGACTGTCGCTTGTCAAATGATTTCTTACCCTGAGCAAGAAAGATTTCTATTTTGACATATCCTCTTTCTGAGAAGAATATTTTATAAGGCACTATGGTAAGTCCTTTCTCTGTAGATTGGCGATGGATTTTTTTGAGTTCCGTTTTTTTAAGCAGTAATTTTCTATCTCTTCTTGTCTCATGATTATGGATATTGCCATGATCATATTCAGCGATGTACATACTCTTAATGTATAGCTCATTGCCATGGAAGTGACAGTAGGCATCCGTTAGATTACCTTCACCCTTACGTAGGGCCTTAACCTCTGTGCCCTTAAGCATGACACCAGCGATAAAGCCTTGTAGAAAACTATATTCGTACTTCGCTTTTCGGTTTATTATTTCTTTGGGATTATTCACTTCTTATAATTAAGGTTTCTCATCAGGAGCATTGTCCAGCGTGCCACTCTTTAGTTTGGTATTGAGGAAATTAGTCATCTTAGTGTATAAGTGTAATCTTGCATTATCACCACCGATTCCATGACTTCTGTTAGGGTATATGTATGTGTCATATTGCTTATTCGCTTTGATAAGAGCATTGTACATCTCCATCGTATTCTGCGCATGTACGTTATCATCTCCTAAGCCATGCATGAGTAGATAATTACCCTTCAGGTCATCTACAAAATTGATCGGAGAATTATTATCATATCCATCTTTATTCTCTTCTCTTGTACGCATATATCTTTCTGTATAGATGGTATCATACCACTTCCAATTAGTTACAGGTGCTACTGCAATAGCAGCCTTAAATACATCATTTCCCTTAAACAAACAAAGTGATGACATATATCCACCGTAACTCCAACCAAAAATACCAACCCTCGAAGCATCTGCATATGGCAGACTCCCTAAGTACTTAGCTGCTTCTATCTGGTCGATCGTCTCATAATGACCTAATTGCTGATAGGTCATTTTCTTAAATTCTGAACCTCGACCTCCCGTACCTCGATTATCCACACAAGCGACTATGTAACCTTGCTGTGCCAGCATCTGGAACCACCAGTAGTTCTGTCCCTTCCAGCTATCCGTTACTTGCTGACTACCTGGACCACCATATAAGTACATGAAGACGGGATATAGTTTGTCCTCTTGGAAGTTGCTTGGCTTGATCATCCAGCCGTTCAGCTTGACATCTTCACTTGTCTTAAAATCAAAAAATTCTATTTCACTTAAGTTTTTTCGCTTTTGTATTTTCTGAAGTTTTAGGTTGTCTTCTATGATTCTAACAACTTTGTTATTGTTGTCATAGACCGTGTAGCTCGCAGGACGATTGATCGTACTATTGTTATTGACATAATAATCGAATGTACTGCTAAACTGTGCCGAGCTACTACCATCTGTATTAGTAACTAACATTGGTCTTTTTCCATTGAGACCTACGGCGTATACATGCTTCTGCATAGCATTCTTAGCAGCGGCTTGATAGTAGACCTTTTTTCTTTTCTCATCAACACCATAGAAATCTGTAACGTCAAATTTTCCAGATGTCAATGCCTTTTTCTCTTTTCCATTGATGTCATGGAGGTATAGATGATTGTAACCACTCTTTTCACTTGACCAGATGAATTCTTCACCATTTTCTAAGAATCGAATATCGTCAGTAATATCGATATAGTACTTGTCTACCTCTTTGATTACAGTCTTCGTATTTCCTGTAGAAGCGTTGGCACTTAATACTTCAAGCGTATTCTGATGTCTATTCATTTTGTAGACGAATAAATTATTAGGATCTTTAGTCCACTTAAGCCTCGGGATATAATGCTCGTCATCCCCTAAGCGGATGTCTAATGTTTCGTCAGTATCTACGTTGTATATATGGGCTGTAACCAGAGCATTCTTTTCTCCTACTTTAGGATATTTGAATTTTTCGTACTCAGGGTACATCTCATCGTTGTGCTTAGTCATAATGAATTCCGGTACTTCCGTCTCATCGAATCTCTGATAAGCGATCTTCTTAGAATCAGCACTCCAGAAGAAGGCCTTAGCAATTGAAAATTCTTCCTCATAGACCCAATCGGATGCACCGTTTATGATTTTATTTTTTTCACCATCCATAGTAACAGGTAGCGTGACGCCATCTTCCAGGTTGAGATAATAGAGATTATTATTCCATACGTAGGCGACTTTCTCACTATCAGGGGAAAGGGTGGCATACATAATCTTTTCGTCTTCGTAGATGGCAGTAAGTTGCTTAGAATCTCTTTCATATAAATAAAAGAAAGCCTTAGAAGATCTCCTGTATATACCTTCTTTCTTAGATTCTATCATGATGATACTTTCATCATCATTAAAAGTATAACTGTCTATCTTCCCGTCAAATCCTGCATTACCTTCCAGAGCAGAGCCAACTAATATATCCTCTACAAATGAGCCAGTAGTCAGATCATATTTCTTAATTGTATTATCCTCCAGTCGAGTGTAATGCCGGCCATCGTCCATGAAATTAAATCCAGGAACCCGCTTAGCGTAATACTTGTAATCTTTCCATATCTCCTCTAATGTGATACTCGACTGAGCAGTCGTAGTAATGACGAAGCTCAGGAGACACATTATGGTAAGAAGCCATTTTGCCATGGTGTTATTATTTTGTAACCAAATATCCATAAAATATACTTATCAAACGTTCAAATTAAGAGGGATAAGAGCTATTTTTAGATTGGAATGCTCCTTTCCTGATTTTATTTTGTTATTCATTGTATAGAGACGAAGAAATATGCTTAATTGATATCATCAGTATAATGGGTATACAATATTTGAGCTTTGTCATTCGAATAGCATAAGACCTAATTGGTTATAATAATTTTTAAAAAAGTCAAATTTTATTTATGAATTCTAATAAACTACGATTAGCTATCTTCTGCATAGCATGTACATTGGTTCTTGCCTTTAGTAGTTCTCCGCCAGCAGGAAGGACAGGTGCACCAGGTGATGGTTTGTGTAGCGACTGTCATTCTAATAATGCCAGTTTTGGTGGAAGTATTTCTCTGTCAGGTATACCTGCTAATCCAGTGCCTAATACAACTTACTCCGTTAATATAACCGTATCAGTCGGCTCAGGGAGTCCTGCGAGAGGTGGCTTTCAGTTAGTAGCATTAGATGACACTAATGATAATCAAGCGGGAACTTGGAGTGGGACTGGATCATCTAGTTCGATTAAGATGGGTAGTGGTCGACAATACTGGGGACATGCCCCAGCACAATCACTGACAGGTGGAAGTATGTCATATGACGCAGACTGGACAGCACCTAATATTAGTGATGATGTAACCTTCTATGTAGCGGCCCTCTTAGGTAATGGTAGTGGAAGTAGTGGAGATAGAACGATTACAAGTGTCGAGACATTTACAATAATGGGATCAATGCCTATAGATCTAGGAATAGGTTCTACCCCGACGACTTGTAATGGAGACATGGATGGTACCGCTGAAGTGACTGCCTCTGGAGGAACACCTCCTTATGAGTATATGTGGAGTAATGGTGATGATACACCTATGATTATGAGCCTGTCCGCAGGAACTTACTCCGTAGTCGTGACAGACGTTAATGGAGATACCATGGAAGCTACGACTGATGTAACAGAACCAGATCCACTTTTTGCTAATCCTGTTATTCTTAGTGGTATCACTTGTTCTGGAGATTCAGACGCTTCTGTCGATTTTCAACTGATAGGAGGGACTGGTACCACATCTTGTGATTGGGGATTCTCTGATGTCTGTTCTCAATCCGAATTATCAGCAGGAACATATGCTGTTACAATTTCTGATGCAGTAGGCTGCGAAATCGTAACTATGGTAACCATAGATGATGTAGAACCTATATTAGCTGATCTAACCATAACTAATGCAGATATGGGTAATAACGGAAGTATTACGGCTATGCCTGCTGGTGGCTCTGGTAGTTATAATTTTTCCTGGTCCACTGGATTCATGGAGGATAGCGCAACTATGAGTACTATCAGCGATCTTGCTGCAGATGATTATAGTGTGACTATTACAGATGGTAATGGTTGTATGACAATGGCATCTGGATCTGTAATGGGATCTGATTGTACTCTATCAGTGCAGGCATTTATTAATAATATAGAATGTGCTGGAGATAGTACTGGAGCTATTCAGCTTGTAGTCGATGGCGCAAGTGGAACACCGACTTACCAATGGTCAGACACTTCTACTAATCCAATACTGCTGAATGTATCAGCAGGAACATATTCTGTAACTGTCACTGATGATAATTGTATGCAGATATTAGATAACCTTATGGTTGTAGAACCAGATACCCTGATGGCTACCACACTTGTGAGAGTCAATGCTTCTTGTAGTAACACAGATAATGGAAGAATCACATTAGGCATCACAGGTGGTGCATCTGATTACGACCTGAGATGGTCTCACGGACCTACTAATGATACACTTATGAATGGTCTAATTAATCTTCCTGACACGCTTGTGGAATTATCCGTAGGTACATATGCTTACACGCTCACAGATGGTAACCTTTGTACTATTATGGATTCTATTATAATAGGTAATGGAGATATACTTGCTCCATTCTTAATGATCGAAGAAGCGATGGTATTATTAGACTCTATGGGTAATGCACCAGCACTTGACTTTAGTGATATAGATATGGGATCGTTTGATAATTGTGGGATTGTAGATACACTCTTTAATGCAGGTCCATTTACATGTGCAGATATAGGGATTGTGATGGTGCCAGTCACTCTAATAGATGGCAATGGAAATGAGACAACTGAGATGGCATCTATTGCCGTAGCGGAGACTATAGCACCAGAGATAGAATGTAGCCAATCTACTATTACGACTAATAGTTGTGATGCCGTATTCTATTCTGTACCACTAGCGACAGATAATTGTGATGTACCGCTAGTAGAATTAGTGAGTGGTCTTGCTTCAGGGTCTATCTTTCCACCTGGGATCAATTCAGTCACTTATCGTGCTACAGATAATTGTAATAATAGTGCAGAGTGTTCATTTACCGTGACTGTAACAAGTGATCTTATGGCAGAAGCAGTAACTACTTCTGCTAGTTGTGCTGATAATGATGGATCTATTATGATCAATGTGACAGGAGGGACACCACCTTATGAGATACTTCCATTCGGTATGGAATCAGGACTATCATCAGGTAACTATCCAGTTACAGTGACTGATTCTTTGGGTTGTGTGACTGAGCTCACAGCTGTAGTGGAGCATTCTGGGAATGATGTTACTGCATTAGTAGAGACTACCGATGTAAGTTGTACTGGAGCCAGTGATGGCTCTGTTACTGTATTCCCATCAGGGGGCTCTGGCAATTATACGATCACTGGTGATACCACAGGTCTTGCTCCTGGTATGTACGATATTATCATAAGCGATGATAATGGATGCATGATTACTGAATCTTTTGCCATTAATGAACCTGATTCAATAAGTGTAGAATTTGATGTCATGGTCGACCCATGTGTCGGTGCATCTGGATCGGTTATAACCACAATAGCGGGAGGCGTCCCACCATATCAGATAGATACAACATCTATCAGTACATCAGAATCAGAATATACTATAACGGATAGCAATGGATGCATTGCGACATTTAATTTAATAGTACCTAATGTAACTCCTCTTGGTCTTAGTGCTGCAAATATAATTCCAGATACAGGAGGCGGGACAGGAGGTGTTACTGCAGAAGCAGTAGGTGGTACTCCGCCATACTCATATAACTGGACAGATAGCGATAATAACGTAATCAGTACAGAAGCAACTATTTCCGATATTGTGGGCGGAGAAGATTACACAGTCACAGTAACCGATGCAAATGGATGCATTATATCAGCAACCTTTGTCGTCCCGTTAGTATCGACTACAGCTGACTTGGATAGCCTTAATAAAATCGCAGATATCTATCCTAACCCTGCATTTAATATATTGAATGTAGCGTTCCAAGATCAAATTGCCGATCAGATAGCCATTTACAATATAGAAGGAAAGCAGGTGTCTCAGATTAAGAATCTTACTCAGCAGCAATCTATTGACTTAAGTGAAATAAAATCTGGTTTGTATATGATACAGCTGGAGTATGAAGACAATATCTATGTGAAGCGATTTATCAAAATGTAGATAATAAAGATTATTTCTAATACCATTTTCCTGCTAATGCATAAGTGGTAGAAATACGAAAGCCCTCGATATTTAGGTCGAGGGCTTTCTGTTTATATTAGAATAATGATTGGACTTTATCAAGCAATTTCTAACATTGCAGCTGGAGCAGCTGCTTTAATATCTTCTCTTACTTTGGATTCGAATTGTTTGAAGTTTTTATTAAACATGCCTGATAGTTCTTCTCTCTTTGTATCATATGCTTCTTGATCAGCCCATGAGTTTCTTGGACTTAGTAATTCTGAAGGCACATCAGGACATGTCGTCGGAATACTAAAATTGAAAACATCAAAATTCTGGAATGTAACATCTTCTAATTTGTTTTCTAATACAGCCGTGATTAGTGATCTTGTATGCTTAAGAGAAATTCTATTACCTACGCCGTAAGCGCCGCCTACCCATCCGGTATTCACAAGCCATACATTGACATTGTGTTTTTCTATTTTCTCACCTAATAGCTGAGCATACTCATTAGGATGTAACGGCATAAAGGGTGCACCGAAGCAAGCTGAGAATGTCGCTTGCGGTTCTACCACACCTTCTTCTGTACCTGCGACCTTAGCCGTATATCCTGATATGAAGTAGAACATCGCTTGCTCAGGGGTCAACTTAGAAAGTGGAGGTAATATTCCGAATGCATCACATGTTAAAAAGAATATGTTCTTAGGCTGATCGGCAACCTTATTTTCGTAGATATTATTAATATGATGTATCGGATAGGATACTCTTGTGTTTTGTGTTATGGATGTGTCTGCGAAGTTAGGTCGTGAAGTTCCAGGGAAGAATTTGATATTTTCTAAAATTGCTCCAGGTCTGACAGCTGCCCATATATCTGGCTCGTTCTCTTTTCTCAGTCCTATACATTTAGCATAGCACCCTCCTTCGAAGTTAAACATTCCATCTTCTGACCATCCATGCTCATCATCGCCTACAAGTTGTCTCTTAGGATCAGCAGATAAGGTCGTCTTGCCTGTGCCACTTAATCCAAAGAATACGGCCGTCTCTCCGTTCTCTCCTACATTAGCTGAGCAATGCATCGGTAAGACATTATGATTCTTAGGAAGGTTATAATTGAGTACAGAGAACATACCTTTCTTAATTTCTCCAGTATATCCTGATCCTCCGATTAGTATTGTCTTGGATGAGAAATTTATAATAGAAAAATTCTCTGCTCTTGTGCCATGTAGCTTAGGGTCTGCCTTGTAGCCAGGTGCACAGTAGATTGTCCATTCTGGTGTAAAGTCCGTGATCTCTTCCTCAGATAATCTGATAAACATGTTGTGCACAAAATTAGCACTCCAAGGATATTCTGCTATTACCCTTGCTTTAACCTGATAGTTGTTGTCATTACCGACAGCAGCATCTTTTACGTAGATATCTTTATCAGCAAAGTAATTACAGATATTATTCTTTAAGACTTCAAAATTTTCATTAGCGAATGGCATATTGATATCATTCCAATCTACTGTAGCAGATGTGATATCGTCCTTAACTATATATCGATCTTTAGGTGATCTTCCTGTAAATTTTCCAGTATGTACGACAAGAGTTCCATTATGAGAGAGTGTACCTTGTCCTAATCTAAGTGTATGTTCTATAAGCTGTTTTGGCTTTAGGTTCCAAAAGGCATTCTTGTAATTTGTTATTTGACTATTAATGAGTGAAGCATCGGGATTTTTAAAGCCGTGATTATCCATATATGGTTAATTATTAAGTACTTAGTTAATTCAAATAGCACTACAAATAAACTAGTCCTAATACGATTTGATAGTGTGGCACTTACAGGAACTGTAGATAGAAAGGCTCACGACATATAGTGTAAAAATTGCGTAAAGCCTATATATGATACATTATAGCGGATAAAATAGATTATATTTTAATATGTTAAGGTTGTGTTAAGAAATCAATATATAATTATGACTTATATGTTTCCTCTTCATTATGAATGGTATTAGCAAAAATATTTTCTTGAAATAAATTAGGATAGAGTAGTGGTATTCGGTTTGAGATGCATCTTAACGAATAAAAACCGCAGTATGGAAGCTAATGCAAAATATTCATATCTACAGAGTCTAAGTCTATTGCAGACATTAGATGAGCGATACATCTCTCAGATTTCTAATCAGTCTACTATTGTGACATATCAGAAAGGAGAACTCTTATTCAATACAGGTGATGCGATTAATTATGTCTATATCATAAAGTCAGGATCAATCAAGGTAGGTCTCAATACCTCAGGAGATAAGATACTTATTAAGGAGATTGCTTACGAAAATGAATTAGTAGGTGAGAATATATTCAATGAGCTTACAGAAAGAAGACAATTTGCTGAGGTGCTTACAGATTCTGAGATTATTAAGATTCCATCTGCTTACTTTAAGTCACTCATAGATCATAATCCTATGCTATGTCATGAGGTGACAAAGGTTCTCATTAATAAGCTATCCAATATAGAACAAAGGATGAGTAACTTCATTCTTAAGAAAGCACAGAATAGAATCTATGGCTTCCTAAAGAATATGGCAACAAATAACGGGATCAAGATTGGTATCGATGAGATATTAATTAATCATGGTCTATCCCACAAAGAGATTGCTAATATTACAGACACATCACGTCAGACAGTAGCAAGAGTATTAAGTGAGCTAAAGAAATTAGACGTGATACATTTTAGCGCAAGAAAACCACATAAGATATTAATTAGAAACATGGCAATGCTTTCTTAAGCATATTTTGCCATTTAGTTTTTTCATAGTTGATTGATAGTAAAGCATTCCGATATCGGGATGCTTTTTTTTGTTCACGCTATAATGGGAATGTTCCTTTCTCACTGATGGTCGCGGTCTCCGACCTCTATCCTATACACTCATAATGTATGCCTGTCATTTTATAAAGAAAGAAAGTCTACTTAACATCTAAGCTATCCAGATAATAAGCTGAAAATCACTCGACTTATTCTTTGCTCGCGATGAAAAAAAACTCTACGTCCGTTAAGCGTAGTTTGCAGAAGAGCTTTTGTGATAAGCGAACTACGTTTGATATTTCATCAAGATTCTGTCTTGAGTAACTTGCAAAAAAAAATCCTGCTAATCGAAAAATCCTCAGAATCCTGACTCTGCCCTAATCTCAGAGATGGCTTTTATTATAAAGAAAGAAAGTCTACTTAACATCTAAGCTATCCAGATAATAAGCTGAAGATCACTCGACTCATTCTTCGCTCGCGATGAAAAAAGTACTCTACGTCCGTTAATCGTAGTTTGCAGAAGCGCTTTTGTGTTAAGCGAAGTACGTTTGATATTTCATCAAAATTCTATCTTGTGTACTTGGCGAAAAAAATCCTGCTAATAGAAAAATCCTCAGAATCCTGATTCTGCCCTAATCTCCGAGATGGCTTTTTTTATAAATAAAAAAAGTCTACCTAATATCTAATCTATCCATTAATATTCCGAAGATCACTCGACTCATTCTTCGCACGCGATGAAAAAAACTCTACTTCCGTTAAGCATAGTTTGCAGAAGAGCTTTTGTGATAAGCGAACTACGTTTGATACTTCATCAAGATTCTATCTTGAGTACTTGGCAAAAAAAATCCTGCTAATCGGCAAATCCTCAAAATCCTGATTCTGCCCTAATCTTCCCAGTAAGTTTTTTTATAATAGAAGAAAGTCTACTTAACATCTAAGCTATCCAGATAATAAGCTGAAAATCACTCGACTCATTCTTCGCTCGCGATGAAAAAACTACTCACCCTTAACAATCAGAGCCGTACAACCAACCCTCTCCCTGTTACCTGATGGTCGCAGTCTCTGAGCTCGATTCCATGTACTCCGAATCTTAATACCCAATAGAAAAACACATATACGTCTTGATTTATATATCTTAGCAGCCTACTAAATTATTGTAATGATATATTTAATGACAATGCCAGATTTTGCCAGTTCGGCTGTCTGGATGAGCTTGTTGACTTTGACATTTTTGGAAATCGTCCTTGGTGTGGATAATATCATATTTATATCTATTGCGGCAGGAAAGATTAGAGAAGAAGAAAGGAAAAAAGCAACTAATGTAGGACTCGTCTTGGCAATGGTGATGCGTATCGCTTTACTTTTTGGTATCTCTATTCTGATAGCGATGAAGGAGCCTTGGATAAGTATCGATCAGAGCTGGATACATGCAGGATTTTCTGGTCAGTCATTGATCTTGATTGCAGGAGGTATTTTTCTGTTGTATAAGTCAGTGACAGAGATACATCATAAGTTAGAGGGAGAGAACCACGTAGAGGGAAGCTCTGAGAAAAAGAACACATTTACAAGTGCTATTATACAGATTACCATTATTAATATTGTCTTTTCATTTGATTCTATATTGACCGCTGTAGGTATGACTAATGGATTAGAAGGAGCATTAATGATTATGATTATAGCAGTTGTATTCTCTGTGATAATAATGATGTTATTTGCAGTACCTGTCGGTAACTTTGTGAATAAGCATCCGACAATACAGATGCTTGGTTTGACATTTTTGATTTTGATCGGATTTATGTTGATTATCGAAGGAGGACACTTAGCCCATCTTTCTATATTAGATAATGAAATTGGAGCTGTACCAAAAGGTTACTTGTATTTTGCAATTGCATTCTCATTGCTGGTAGAATTCCTAAATATGAAATTACGCAAGAAAAAGGAGCCAGTACAATTACATAATGCCGTAAAAGAGGCACAAATAGACGGAATAACAGATTATGCTTAAAAATACTTTTGATATAAAAAGAGACATAGTATTCTTCGACATAGAAGCCACTGGTCTCAATGTCGTCAAAGACAGAATAGTACAGATTGCACTTATCAAATTCTCTAAAGGAAGCGAAGAGTCCCAAGAGTTAGAGATGCTCATTAATCCTGGTCCAGTTATGATCTCGCAAGAGGCATTTGATGTACACGGAATATCGCCAGCGATGGTGGCTAAGGAACCGACCTTTGATCAGGTGGCTCAGAAGATTTGGGATTTCATAGGTGATGCAGATTTGGCAGGTTATAACTCAGATCGTTTTGATATTCCGATGTTGATGGAAGAATTTGCAAGAAGTGGATTTGAGTTAGATTTAGATAATCGTAAGACGGTGGATGTACAGAAGATCTTCTACAAAATGGAACCGAGGACATTATCTGCAGCATACAAGTTATATTGTGATAAGCACATCGAGAATGCTCATGATGCTCTAGCAGATGTCAGAGCGACAGTAGAAGTATTGCAAGGTCAGATTAGAAGATACAAAGATGTAGATTTCGTGGATGGAGATGGTTTCTCTCATCCGACACCGATCACTAATAATGTCGAAAAATTAGCTTCATTCACCAATGATGCAAGGACAGTAGATGTTACTCAGAGGCTAAAGTATAACCAGAAAGGTGAGATTATATTTAATTTTGGAAAGTACATCGGTAAGAATGCCGCTGAGATTCTGAGTAGAGATAAGCAATATTACAATTGGATATTAAATAAAGATTTCTCTGCACAAGTGAAGCAGATCGTCAAAAGAATCGTCAAGGAATATGAAGCAGCTAATCCTCGTCAGTAGTATAGTAGCAATACTTTTCGTCTTAGCTTGCGAGACCACAGAAGATGGATGCTTGGATCTACTATCTTCTAATTATAGTGTCCACTCCGTATCAGCTTGTGATTCATGCTGTACTTATCCGACTGCAAGATTTAATTTTAGAGTAGACTACGATACATTTCTGTCGAGGGGATTGATAGATACTTTCTTCATAGATGATATGGATGCTTTCTTCCTTCATGATATCAAGCTGTCATTCACTAATTTCTTATTCAGTGATGCAAATGATAGTTATCAGATCAGAGATTCTGTTAGAGTCGGGACTGATTTTGTTCTTGACGATTACTTATTTGTCGACGGGACTGGTTCATATAATGTAGGTGACTGTAGATTCGCTGGAGAGACTCAGAATATTAGCTTTGATCTAGGGGAGGATGCAGATGTGATTGCCAGTTATAAGCCATTCGATGAGATCAATCAGAGCAGTAATCTGGATGAACTTATAGACAGTATGTATATAGATGATCCATCTCAATTAGCGTTGATCAGATTAGAATTGCAATTAGCTGATAGCATAAGGACACTACAAGTATTCGCCTCAGAATCGATTCCTCTAAGTTATTCTGTAGATATCGAGAATAGTGCAGGAGAGCCATTGATATTCGATCTCAGAATAGATATGGCTAGGTTATTAGGAGAAGCAAGTTCTAACGATACCAATGAAGAATTAGAGGCGACAATAATAAGGAATATAGCTGCAGCAATTAGAGTGGAATAACAACTTTTCTATTTATAATAGCGTTATGATTCATGTATAAATTGTCCATAACACTGATGATTATCAATAAGAAGTAAGTGTTATTTTGCTTCTGTATTTTTTAGCCTATGTTTCCATTTAAAATTTTGAATAAATGAAAATTCAATATCTATTTCTTCTTTTATTAAGCTTTGCATTTTGGTCGTGTGCTGATACCCTTGATATAGATGAAGAACCTAAATTGGATTTAGACTTAACAAATATTCCCTACAATCCTGTCGATTACGAAATTAATAAGCCTATAGGTTTTCCAATATTCGAGCAGCCAGACGATAACCAAATGACTGAGGATGGTGTCAATCTTGGCAGACATTTATTCTATGATCCCATCTTGAGTCTTGATAGTCTCATGTCATGTAATGGCTGCCATATGCCAGAAGGAAGCTTTACGGATAATAAAGCTTTTAGTACAGGTGTCGATCAGATAGAAGGGGAGAGAAGCTCGATGTCTTTACTCAATGTGGGATTTTATTACAATGCATTATTCTGGGATGGCAGAATCAATACCTTAGAAGAACAAGCATTATTACCTATAGAAGATCCGATAGAATTGCATACGATGTGGCCTGATGTGATCGATAAGATACAGCAAGCCCCAAGATATCAAGAGATGTACAGAAAGGCCTTTGGGATTACTAATGCTAATATGATAAACAAAGGCCTGACAGCAAAAGCCTTGGCGCAATTCGAAAGATCACTAATCTCCTCAGGAAACAGTAAGTATGATCTGGCAGAGGCCGGTCGATACGTATATACTGATCAGGAACTTTTAGGATTTGAGATTTTCTTTGATACCAACATCGATTTGCCTGATGGTCAGTGCTTCCATTGTCATGCAGCACCACTTCTGACAACTAATGAGTACCTTAATAATGGAATAGACCTTGCAGACGATTGGTCAGATTTTAGAGACCTAGGTTTAGGAGGATTCACTGGAATAGAGACACAGAACGGAAAATTCAGAGTGCCCACACTTCGCAACATAGAGCACACTGCACCATATATGCATGATGGAAGATTTGAGACTTTAGAAGAAGTGATGGAGCACTACAACAGTGGTGGTTTTATATCTAAAGGAAAAAGCCCATTTATGGATTCTATCTCTCTCGATGCAGAACAAACAGAGGCTGTCATTGCATTCATGAAGACACTCTCAGATGAAGACTTCATAAATAACCCGCTTTTTTCTGATCCTAATTAGAGCTGCTAAAACTATTTTTAAGCTTTTCAAAGAGTCATATACTTTTAAATATATAGAAACTACTGTTTCTCTAACTCACTAGTGATCGTACAATCGCCAAATGGGTTAATAAGAGTTATAGTGTTATCAGTTACAACGAATGTATTTGAGTTATTACTTGCATCTAAAGACGTAATGGTATTGTTATCTTCGTTGACAGTATAAGTTAATTCTTGAGTCATGACCACTCCATCTGTTGTGGAAGTATTGGTTGCAGTTCCATCAGCATTGAATGTAACAGTCTGACATATATCAGTCCCATTAGCAGTGAGACAACCATTAGAATCGGCTGTGATCAATGGTAAATTGTTAGCGGAGTCAGGACAAGCAGATATTGTAATAGATAATAATTGCCATTCGCCTACGATGCTATCAGAAAGTTGGTCATCACCACATGATGCAAGTATCATTACGAATACTATATAGATTAAGTTTTTCATAGTGTTTACGTTTTAAAATGTGTCAAATAAGAGTGGGACTCTCAACTATTGCTAATTGTAGTACGTATTGTAACTTATATTGTTCGATTCTCTAACCCAAATGGTTCGAGTAATGACAGACAATAAGGAAAATGAGTAACATGATCTTAGTTAACTAAGGTTGCGTTCTCATCTATATTTGAATTGCAAAATCCACTAAAGTTATTAGTAAGAGAAAATTAGATCGTGGATATCTAACGCTCTTTTTTTGTACTCCTTACTCTCCCTTCAAAGCCAAAGAAACGATATTAGAACCCATACGCAATGCACGTAGTCGGACCTCCTCTGGATCTTTGTGTACAGCCCAGTCTTCCCATCCATCGCCTAAGTCTGACTCATAACTATAGAAGCATACAAGCCTACCTTCCCATATGAGTCCAAATCCCTGCGCAGGCTTGTCATCATGCTTGTGGATCTTAGGTAAGCCATTATCAAAGTCAAACTTCTGATGATACACAGGATGATCAAATGGTAATTCTATAAATTCTAATTCTGGAAAAGTCTTCTTCATCGCTATCCTGACGAATGGGTCCATGCCATAATTATCGTCGATATGCAAGAATCCTCCAGCAATAAGATACTGCCTCAAGTTATCAGCATCGGCATCTGAGAATACGACATTGCCATGTCCTGTCATATGCAGAAATGGATAATTAAAAAGATCCAGGCTACCGACTTCTACAGTGCCATAATTGATATCTATATCAGTGCCTAACTGAGTATTGCAGAATCTTGCCAGATTGGGTAAGGCGGTAGGGTTAGAATACCAGTCGCCACCACCGCTATACTTAAGTAATCCGAGTTTGTAAGTCGGCTCTTGGTGGAAGGAAGAACATAGAAATATGATACTAATGATAAATATCAACTGCTTCATCTGACTGTATTAGTAGTTATTAAAATGACTGGACTTTGATTTGATTACTCCTATAACCTTTCCTTTGAGCTTTTGATTCCAAAAAGGGCAGTTTTTTGATTTAGATCGATTTGTAGAATCATCAAAGGTCCATGATATCGAGGGATCGAATATACATAGGTCTGCGACCTCATCTACTTCTATATTAGGAAGCTCTATGTCGAGTATCTTACGTGGATTAGTGCTTAGGCATTGGACAATCTTAAGAATAGAAATCTTAGTTGCATGGGTCATGATACCGCTGAAGCAGGTCTGTAATCCTATCGCTCCAGGCGTCGCATAAGTGAATTCCATTTTTTTGAGATCACTTTCTACTGGAGTATGGTTGCTCGTGATGATTTCGATCTTACCTCCACTGATTGCTTTGATTAGAGCTTGTCGATCATCTTCTGACCTTAGAGGTGGATTGACCTTAGCATTAGAATCAAAGTTGCTAATGGCATCTTCTGTCAGGCATAGATTGAGATAACTCACAGAGGAAGATAATTTCTTGTCTTTATTTTCAGTGACTCTCTCTACGCTACTCTTACTACTTAGATTGTGTAATAGAAGTTTAGAGTCTGCATATTGGAGTAGTTGTAAGTCTCTGTCTAATGTCAATACTTCTGATAATACTGGACTTCCCTTAAGTCCTAAACTTGTACTTACTTCGCCTTCGTGTATCGTGTTACCGTTAGATAGGCTATTGTCTTGTGGTGTGTGGATGATAAGTGCATCTGTAGTTTTAGCATATTGCAATGCCATAAGCATCAGGCCACTCTTACTCACTGGTCTCTGACCGTCAGAGAACGCCACTGCTCCTGCTTTTTTCATATCTATCATCTCAGTAATCTCTTCTCCAGCAACATCTTTGCTGATGGCTCCTATGGGGTGGTAATCTACGAGATGATCTTTGGTACTATTGATTATATACTGTACGCTGCTTTTGTTATCTACAACTGGGAGTGTATTAGGAAATAGTGCAATGGCTGTATATCCTCCTGATGTAGCCGCAGCCGTGAGTGTCGTAAGAGTTTCTCTATGCTCATAACCAGGCTCACCTCCGACAGTTCCTACATCCATCCATCCTATAGATACATGCAAGTCATCAGAGCTGATTACCTTCGCATTATCAGCAGGTATGCGACTGGCTATTTTAGTAATTTTTCCGTTCTGTATAAGGATATCTCGCCTTGTATTATGATGCTGCGAGTGAGCGGCGATTATCAGTGCATTTTTAAGAAGGATAGTCATATTGCTTGACGCTGATGTTTAGATTTTTCAGAATCTTAATAAGATTGTTTCTAAAGCTAAGAATATTAATGCTGCGATCAGGCACCATCTCCAAAATCGTATGCCTTGATCTTTTTCTTTTATAATGTGGCTGAGGTCTGCATTTGCGGTATTTCCGATGACATTAGCATTGTCTCCATATCTCTTAGAGAGCATTTCTTCTGTGAGATAATCGAGATTAGATTCTATCCGATTGTAATTAAATGCCAATCCCTTGACTAATTCTGATTCAAGATTAAGGTTATAGAATCCTGCCTTTTTGATCATGTTATTAAAGTTGATTAGAGAAGTATTTCCCATGTTCGTTTGTCCTGGAATAAATTCTTCTTCTCCTTTCATCTTATAGATAACCTCATTGCTGCTGGAAGAATTAGTAACTTCGGTACTATTGTCTTGGCCTATAGTGTAGGATATCTTCTCGTTTTGCGTAGCAGAGAATGATAACTTATACAATAGTGGAACGAAAACTTCTGCATTGGTTACTAAGGTATTGTACTTCACATCTATGGGTGTAGCACATACATATAACTTACCTCTGCCTCTGTTGTATTTGGTAATATAATTCTGACCGCTTCTATATCTCAGTAGGTATTCTCCACCTCTTGCGCTGAATGAAGAAAAGTTATAATGCCCAGTCGAAGTCGGCAACTTCAGATTAGATCCAGTAGAAGTATATACATTGTCAAAAACAAATTCTGATACATTGATATCATACACACTCTGCTCCGTATCTTCCCATACCGTGATACTATTAGCATTCATCTGGTTAAATAATGCATTGTAGGAATCTATGTCAGCAGTCCGAGTGGGGAATACTAATGCATTACCGCCGTTTTCTACATAAGTCTTTATAGAACCTGTCAGTCCTGATGTGACACTGGATAATGATGTCAATATGATGAGATCGTATTCCTTGAGTTTATCATATTTAATATTCGCCTCGTTGATATTATCAAGTTTGAATTGGTTGAGGCCCTTAAATAGCGCCGTAAGATATCTGTCTGGTCCTGATCCATTGATAGATAGTACTTTGATCTCTTCTTTTACATTGAAATTAATGTAATAATCATCATCGAACTGGATAGGGTAGTCATCTATCTTAATGACCATCTCCTGCCAGCCTGGCTGCGATAACAGTAAGTTGATCGTATCTGTGACGCTGCTATTAGCAGGAATATTCATAGTGCCTTCTGGTCTATTCTGACCATTGTGCTGGATACTGATTCTTATATCTTCTTTATTTTCAGGGCTGTGATTTTTGACTCTGACGTAGAGCTTATTGTTTTGATTGATAGAAGGCACTACGGATTCGAACCATGCACTGTCGATCGCTATGTTGCTTTCCTTGACAGCTTGCATGGGGATCAGATTGATCTCCACGGTTGTATCTTTTTCTATTTCCAGATCTGTAATTGTATTCTGGAAATCTGACAGATAATATATAATGTGATTACCATCTTGAGGAGCTGTCTGCTTCTGAGACAAAAGCACGTTGGACAGCGGATTGACTTCAGGACTAAGTTCTATTTCTTCCAGAGTTGGTATGACATTCTCTTTATTGATCCACCGTTGCTGACTGCCCTTCAGCTCATGTGTGATTATCTGGAACTGATCTGCAGGATCGTAGGCTTGTACGATTTCTTCTGCTTTCTTTTTGGCCTTATCCAGTAGAGGGACATCTTCTGTCGCAGCCATCATGCTATAAGAGTTATCTATGAATATGCTGACATAGTTCTTACCAGACTTAATGGTATTATCCTTAGATATAAATGGCTGAGCAAATGCAAATATGAGAAACGCAAATGCCAATAACCTTGAGAGAAGGACGAGAAAGTTACGGACCTTGTTACGAGCACTTTTTTCTTCCTTAATCTCCTTTAGCAATCTTACATTGGTAAAATATACCTTCTTAAATCTCCTAAAATGAAATAGGTGGATGATGATCGGAATAGCTAATGCTAAGAGCCCCCAAAGAATCTGTGGATTTACAAATGACATAGAGAGTGTAAAAGTATAAAATCATAACTCATTATACTGATAATAAATTTTATAAGTCAGTATTCTTCTTTAAAGAAATTCTAAAGAATCGATATCATAGAATCTTTTAGTGTAATGAGCATATCAGGGAATCAATTATTGATGATATTACCAATCTTAGAATAGGCTTAATTAATGAGTGCTTTCTTTATACTATTAGTATTCCGATTAATGTTTATTTTATAAATAGCAAAAAATCAACATTTTATACATTATTGATAAGTTATATGTGTTAAAATTTAATATTTTAAAGTTTTCATAAAACCGAACAAAACAAAAGACACGTATACTTTGATATGCTGGTCAGACAAGAATATTATTCTGATAATTTCAAAAAATCAACTTTATGCATTATTCCCATCGTAATTTACGGCAATTAATTTTACTCCTTGCGGTTTGCTCCATATCATTAAGTGTCTCAGATACTTCAGCTCAAGCGCAAAGCTCAGTGGAGTCTTTATACAAAAACCTACTGACACAATTACCCAATGTTTCCAATTACAACATAAGTGATGATAGAGGTACCCCTACATTTGTTGAGTTCAATACACAAAGCCAATTAAAATCTAATTCGGATAGACGATCTCTCGCAGAAAACGCGTACGGATTAAAAAACCTAAAGCAAGAATTAGCATTTACAAAAAGAACAACTCTGCATAATGACATACTTGTAGAAGAGTATGACCTTACCCATAATGGATATAAAGTAGAACATGGAATAATAAAGGTGTTGTCAAGAAACGATAAAGTACAGACGATTAGTGGAGAAGTTTATGCCACGCTTAAGCCTCTAAATAAATCTATAAATCTTACTGAAGAAGAAGCTAAGAAAGCTGCTAAGAAACATATCGGTGCTACTAATTACGCTGATGATGATCTACAACAGATTAAGTATAAAAGCGGTCCTATTAGTCATCAGATGCTCAGGGCTATAGACAGGCTTAATACCGAGTACGACCCAAAGGCAGAACTAGTTTATGTTGACGATTATAGGACTAAGGAAGTAGACCTCAAGCTGACATACAAGTTTAATATATATGCAACTGCTCCGCTCAGTAGAGATTTCGTATATGTAGATGTCAGCAACGGAGAAGTCATCTTAAAAGACCCAATAATAAAGCATGGTATGGGAGTTACAAGATATGCAGGTAATAAAACCTTTCCAACTACACAGAATGCAGCAGGTAACTTTGAGCTATCGGGTAATGAAACTATATCTAATGTAGATGTCGTAACTAAAAGTGTGGACGGAGCAGGAGGTGGATTACCCATATCGCTTTCCCAAGTATATGCACTGGCAGTTGAGATAGAGGATAATAATGATGACTTTACTGCAGCTGAACATAGACCTTACGTTATTGGTCCTAATGCCGGGTCTGGAGAATGTACTTATACTCCAACTACGACTATGACAGGTACGGAATGTAACGAGGCTAATAATGATGACGTGGCTTTAGATGCACATTGGGGTGCCAGTGTAGTAGCCCGTTATTGGCATGAGATACACAATAGACATAGTTATGATGATAATGGGACACCCATACAGTCATTTGTACATTATGGCGATGCTTACGATAATGCATTTTGGAATGGTAGCGTAATGACTTACGGAGATGGAAGTTATCAGGGTGGTACTAACCCTGCGGCAAGTAACTTTGCACCTCTTACATCATTAGATGTATGTGGTCATGAGATAGGGCATGCCGTATGTACGCATACTGCTAACCTCGTCTATCAAAGAGAGTCAGGTGCTATGAATGAGGGTTTCTCTGATATATGGGGAGCTGCGATAGAAAGATATGTATTAGATAACGTGGACAGTTCTCTACCATATGATCAGTGGGGAATCGGAGAGCAAATAGATGAAAGAGATGGTGGATTGCCTCCAGGAAGTAGTACCTCAAGAGCTCTAAGATGGATGGATGATCCCAAAGCAGAAGGAAATCCAGATACTTATGGCGGTACTAACTGGACCGAACCAGAATGCGGCGAACCTACATTAGCTAACGATCAGTGTGGTGTACATAACAATAGTGGTGTACTTAATAAATGGTTTTACTTATTGGTAGAAGGGTCAGGACAACAATTTTCACCAGGTGTATCTAAGGCTTTAGCTGATGATAGTACTAATGACATAGGTGATACATATTCAGTGGTAGGATTAGGGTTTACAGATGCAGAGAAGATTGCATATTTGGCAGAGACCATTATGACACCAAATTCAAAATTTGCCGATGCTCGAACAGCTTCGATCATTGCTTCTCGTATATTATTTGGGCCATGCAGTCAGCAGGAAATGAGCGTGAGAGATGCATGGTATGGTGTGGGAGTAGGTCTGTTTTCAGTACCATGTACACCCTTGATAGCTTTTAATTCATTTGCTAATGGATCTTTTGCACCCGAGAAAAGCTCGGCTATCGGATGTACAGCATCTAGTGATATAGAGGTGTCTATTTTTTCTGTAAATACTACAGAAACAGTGGCGCTTACATACTCAGGTATTGCAGTACGAAATGTAGATTATACGACTTCGACATCATCTCTTAGTTTCAATGGTACCGAAGTGAAAACAATTACTTTGACAATTCTGGATGATAAAGTACTAGAAGGCGATGAGACGATAATAATAGATGCAGTAAGTCCTACTTACACAGATTCACATACGATAACCATTAATGATGATGAGATTGTCCCTGAGCCTGGTAATTCAGCGGTAGAATTTGTAGTGGAAGATTTTACAGCTACAATGGTGCCAGCTAACTGGTCGATAGTAGATGTTAATACAGCAAGTGTTGTGTCTTGGAATTTTAACGGTACTGGACCAACGCAGGGGATGGCTTATGCTACAGATGTTCCTGCTGGTGGGCAGCCGGTCTATACAGGCGCAGATTCAGATATAATACTGATGACCCCTCTGATTACTGCTCAGGGATTCAAAGATATTAGAGTCAAGTTTGACTATATGGTCGGTGGAGAATATGATGGAACCGTATTCGATTATGGTGCTTTAGTGGTCAGTTACGACAACGGTGCTACCTTCAGAGAGTTACAACAATTCTACGCCATACAGACTGGCGCTGTAGATGATGGCACATATGACATAGTCCTAAATCAATTGGATAACCAAACATTTAATTTAGGATTTAAATGGTTCAATGATCAATTGGCTAACGGTTCTTATTCTTTCAGCGTAGATAACGTCTTGGTAGAAGGTCAGCCGATCGCTATAGAAGGAAATATCGCTGATAATACAGAAGCTGGTGTACCTGCTGGTCAGGATGTATTCTTTATCAGTGATCAGGATGGTGAATTAATAGCGAAGATCAGTAACGCTTCTGCAGACCTAGGTTGTGTAGAGATAAGAATAAGCGAAGAAATAGGTACAGGCAACGATCATTCTGCATATGATGCCGGACTCAGATCAAATAAAGTATATGAGGTATTACCCACTGACCTTACGGCAACATACGATCTTACTTTATATTACGCTGATATTGAAGTTGACCAATGGGCAGTAAACCCCAATACACTTAATATAATTACAGTATTCGACTCTGATATAGATAATATATCAGCTGGTCTTAACATTGTAGGAACATCGGATATTATCGTCGATGACTTGATCGCTACTAAAGGTTACATAACGTATACCTTCACTCATCAAGGTGAGAGCTCTGTAACATTGACTGACATAGATTGTGTGAGTCTCTTGCAAAAAGATGAAATGCCAGTAGCCGATGGTAGTCACAATGCAAGCATAGCGGTATTATCTGCAGGTAACGTATCATCTACAAGTGACGTCCAATATTATGGAGGTGATAGAGTAGAATTGCAATCAGGTTTTGAAGTTAACCTCGGGGGAAAATTCATAGCTGATATTGATGACTGCCCGAGTAAGTAATAATTGATTTTTTTTTGGATATAAAAAGTAATAAAAATGAATAATGTAGAGAAACAAATAGTATATAAGCCAAAATATCCCAAATCAATTCCACTATTAACTGATAGAGAAAAAGAAGTACTCATAGAATTATCATTCGGATATACAAATCACGAAATAGGTAAACACCTTTGCCTGAGTCACCATACTGTAAATTCTCATCGCAAGAGATTGATTATAAAATTTAATTCGAGAAACACGGTGCATCTTGTCCGCCAAGGGATACAACTTGGACTTATAAGTTTATAAGAATAAGATCAATAGTTATAAAAATAAAATCAAGATTGAGTAGCGCTTTGTACATATCGTCGATGTACAAAGCGTTTTTTATATCATTGGATATAGATACACTTAATTTTAGATATTAATTGGTCATATGTTCTATCTCAATACAGTCAGATCCCCAGCTACAGATTCTACTTCTCCGTTAGCCAAGCGCAATATCGCATAGTACACATACACACCTTGCTCTACAGCAACATCATTATATAATCCATTCCACCCAAGAGAAGTGTCATTAGCAGCAAAGTTTTCTCTGTTGTACATGTTATTGCCCCATCGATCATAGATAAGTAAGGATTCTATTTCTTCTATTTCATTCTCCACAGAGAAAATCGTGAAGCTGTTATCATTGCCATCAGAGATTCTTATGACGTTAGGCACGTAATATGGGATGACTCTGTTGATTTTTATTCTTAGTTCTACTTCGTCTATGCAGCCATTGATATCAGTTACAGTGACGAGATATGCTGTATTGGTTGTCCCGGAGAATATAGGATCGAGACAATCATAACAACTGAGATCTTTCTCTTCGGTCCAGCTGATGCTTTCTATTTCAGATAGATCTCTATTGATCTCTAATAGTAACTGCTGGTTTTCACCAAATGTGACTTCTATTTCTGGTTGCTCTTCTATAATGACAGGGTCCACTGCTTCTAAAGTAAATGAAGTGTCTATAGAGCAGCCTTTAGCATCTACGATATATATATTATGTATCCCTACACCTGTAATAAAATTGTCTGTAGCCGCAGGAGGCGAGACTCCATCTATGAGATAATCATATGGTGGTGTACCGCCTGTGACATCCGATGCGTAGAATAATACAGTCTCCTCACAATCAGAAATAAATGTTGTGTACTCTATAAATTCGATAGGATTACTCGGCTCGTTGATTACGAAATCTTCAGATCTTTCGCATCCATTAGTAGCAGTCACGACTATGGTGTAGGTTCCGATTTCGCTTATTAGTGTGTTTTCATCACCAATTTCATTTCCATCATTATCTAATACTATCGCTCTCTCATAGTCCTCCATTGTAAAAAACTTAATCTCAAGCGGCGTAAAATTACAATCTAATTCTGCATCTAATACTATAAATTCTATGCTGGAATTATCAGAGAATATTTCTATATCTGAAGACGAAGAGCAACCGTTATCTAATGTAACTTCTACAGTATAGATGCCAGCCTGAGTAATAGGTGTCGTGATATCACCGATGAGATTATTGTTTGCGTCTGAGATAGTAGCTGTCTCATAGCTAAGATTATAATCGAACTCTATCATGACAGACGGACGATTACAAGTTAGACTATCCGCTAATAGGTTAAAGCTAAATGAAGTCATATTGACCTGCGCTTGTATCTCGTCTGTATTCTCACATCCATTAGCACCGATCACTTCTATTGTAATTACACCAGTGTAGTCTGTCGTTAAACTATTGCCAGATCCTAATAGAGCACCAGTCTCATCATAGTAATTAGTCTCGACGATATCATCGAGAGGATCGACTATAACTGTAGAGAATAGGAATTCACAATCTATCTCACTGGCCATAGCCATAAAGTTTGGCGTGCTTATATCTTCCGTGACAATATGGTCAGCAAGTGAGATACAACCATTGTCACCTGTCACCGACAAGTTATATATGCCTGGATCTTCGATTGTAATACTTTCTTGGTCAGAGGAGAAGTTATTGGATTCCCATGAGAGACTTCTATATGAGTCTGCAGATTGTAATTCTGCTACCACAGAATTGGTGTTACAATTAAGTAAGGAATCACCTTGTATCGAGAATAAGACAGAACTTGTATCTATATCTATGGTCATCATAGACTCTGATTCGCAACCGTTATCTCCGATTATTTTTATCGAGTAAGTATCAGGTTCTGTTACAGATAAGGTATTATCATTTTCATTGTACCAACTTCCAGTGTATACTAATTGAGAGTATGATCCATCGATCATAGCAGAGCCATTATATTCAGTCATATCACAATCAAGTGTGGCATCAGTAGGCAGTGATATCGTGGGCGCTATAGTATCTGCTGCGATTTCTATAGAAGCTAATGCACGACATCCAGCATCTGAGAGAACCTCAAGATTATATGTGCCGCCTTCATCTATTGTCACGCTTTCTGTATTGGATAGAGCACCACTTGGTCCTGACCAAGAATAATTAACGAGTGGAAGGTTAGAATTAATAGTCAGTGTTGACTCATCTACTAAGCAACTGAGATCATCTCCATTAATAGAAATAATCGGTAGTTGTGCTGATGCAATGACTTCTATACTGTCTGTCTGAGAACATCCATTATCTCCAGAATAAGTATAGCTGACATATCCAGTTTGATTGATTTGGAAAGAGTCTCCATTGCCACTATTGCCGTTAGGGTGGGTCCATGTGATATCGTGACCAGACGGGTTGTCTGCTATGATCGTACTCTCATTATTATTACAATCTATTTCGCTAGCATCGACATTTCCTAATGTAGGTAATGCAAAGTCTGCCATGATAACGATAGAGTCATTCTCCTCACATCCTAATGTATCTAAGAAAGTGACGTAGTATGTGCCAGCTTGATCTATTGTAAATGATAAAGAGTCATCGTAGCTCGCAGTCAAATTACTCCATGAAATATCAAAGAAGGACGTATCTAAAACTATATCAATTTGTGATGTCGGTGTATTACAATCGATAAGATTATCAGCTGTAATAGAGTAAGGAATCACAGAGGAAATATTCAAGACATTAACTGTATCACTGTGTGAGCATCCATTACCATTCTCTAAGTAGGCGATATAGGTACCTGATACAGCAGTGGTAAATGAGGATCTACTTGAGATGTCTTCAGTGAAGTTATTTGGTGTCTGCCATGTCAGGGAGTCAGCTTGGATATCGATGGCAACAGTTGCATTGTCATTAAAGCAGTCCAAGTCGTTAGACTTAGAGATCATAAAAAATGGAGCTATGGTATCTGCTTCTATTGTTATTTCTTTTGTAATTGTACAGTTCGAAATTTGACTTTCGGCGATTAGAGTATATAATCCTCCTTGGTTTACTATCAGGCTTTCGGTATCGCCTATCACACTATTGTCACTATCATACCACTGATAGTCCAGATCTTGATTAGAAGTGATGATTGATATTTCTACGTCAGGATTATCGCAGGTGATTATACCATCAGAGCTAAGCTCTAATTCGATTAATCCAGTTCCTGGATACACCTCAGTTAATTCTTCTTTTGTACATCCGGTGTCATCTGTTACGGTTACTAGATATAGACCTGGCTGATCGACAGTAATTTCTGTTCCGAGTCTATCTTCGATAATATTTCCATCTGGCGTAGACCATTGTATATCGCTTATACCGTTTGCGATTATCTGAGTATAAATAGTTACTTCTGAGGTATTACAATCTATATCTGCCGGGTCATCTATTTCTATTTCTATTTCAGATACAAAAACTGTTACACTTTCTTGGTCCATACAAGTTTCGTAAAAGGCGATATTATCTAAGGCAAAATCATTTCCACCAGCAGCTGTATTTTGATTGGTAACACATATTTGTACTGTTGTCTGTCCGGTAGATTCCCATGTCTCTACAAAGGAAATCCAGCTGCAAGGGCTTGATAGCCCAACTTCACCACCTAAAGGATCGCCATCAATCGAAAATTGAAGTAAGCCTGGTGAATCTGGATTTACAGAGGCGGCTTCTGCACTAAATTCATAACTGCTGTTAGGACTTACACATACGAATTGGCACCAAATATTCTGAAAACTTGCTGCTCCATTGACGACCATCATATTATCGCTGATACATGGGCTAAAGTTAGTGTGACCTTCACTTGGATCACTGATTACAGCATAAGTACCTTCACAATCAAGGTATCCTGCGCCAAAACAATTAGCGCTGCCAGGTCCTACACTTACGTAGTCTGTGTCGAATCCTGCATCTCCACTTTCAAAGTCTCCATTTATAACTAAATTGTCTCCAGAATCGTAGACGGCTTTTAGTGTAAATGTTGTCTCCTCAGTGATGTTAGCCATATCCTGAAGGTCGTAATTGGTGGCTTCACCGTTTTCACACCACAGAAAGCTATCATAGGAGCTACTAATGTTTCCTTCTAATAAAAAATCTTCTCCTGGACAGACCAAAAAATCTTGTGGCACTTCCACTTCTATTTCACAATCAGATAGTACTAAATGATTGGATTTGGGAGGATTCTTCTCAGCATATCCAACACCTCTGGAAACAAGCGTTATTATAATTAGGAGAAAATAAATGATATATTGATTCATCTTAATGCCAATATAGAAATATTAAGCATAATTATTTGAACCTTAGATACGTATATAGATCTTATGACAATTTTAAACAAGTTTTATTGCCTACTACTCTTATTAATTATTGGACTTTCAGCGCAAGCTCAGGATATTGATTTTGATCAATGGAAAGCTCTAAAATTTAGGAATATAGGGCCAGCAGGAATGAGCGGTCGGATAACTGCAATAGATGTAAATCTTAAAGATAAGGATCATATTCTTGTGGGATCTGCATCTGGAGGTGTGTGGGAATCAAAAAATGGAGGCATCACTTGGAAGCCTATTTTCGATGATCAGCCTACCTTATCGATCGGAGCACTAAAAATTAATCAAGCTAACCCTTCGGAAATATGGGTAGGTACCGGAGAAGGTAATCCCAGAAATAGCCACAATAGTGGAGCGGGTGTATTTAAGTCTATAGATGGTGGTAAGACCTGGTCATATATGGGCCTGAAAGAAACCAAGCTCATCCACAGAATAATCATCAATCAATTAAATCCTAATGAAGTACTGATAGGGGCTATGGGCTCAGCATGGGGAGCATCTAAGCATAGAGGTGTCTATAAGACAAGCGACGGCGGTAAGTCTTGGGATAAGAAATTATATACAGCGGATAATGTAGGCATAGCCGATATGGTGGCAGACCCACATAATCCGAACAAGATTGTAGCTGCGATGTGGGAATTTGGGAGGACACCTTGGGGATTTAATAGTGGAGGCACAGGGTCTGGAATACACTTAAGTTATGACGGAGGTGATACGTGGAAGAAATTATCTGATAAGGAAGGTATGCCTAAGGGTGATATCGGTAGAGTAGGATTGGCATTTGCTCCATCGCAACCAGACTTAATCTATGCACTAATAGAAGCAAAAAAGAATGGAATCTATAAGAGTACCGATGGCGGTGAGAAATGGAGCCTCATCACGAATAAAGATGTCGGTAATCGACCGTTTTATTATGCGGAATTATATGTAGATCCTCAGAATGAGAATAGAATATTTAATCTATGGAGTTATGTATCTATGTCAGAAGATGGTGGTAAGACATTTAAGACAATTGCTGATTATGGCAACAATGTCCATCCTGATCATCATGCATTTTGGATAGATCCAGACAATCCAGATTTTCTTATAGATGGTAATGATGGCGGACTTAATATCTCAAGAGATGGTGCTAAGACTTGGCAATTTGTACCTAATCTTCCTGTGGGACAATTCTATCATGTAGATGTAGACAATGATTTTCCGTATAACATCTATGGAGGTATGCAAGATAACGGATCGTGGGTAGGTCCAGGATTTGTGCTTAAGCGAGGAGGGATTAGAAATTATGATTGGCAGGAATTATATTTTGGTGATGGATTCGATGTAGCACCTAGAAGAGATGATAATAGATATGGATACGCCATGTCACAGGGTGGAAATGTTGCATTGTGGGATAAGCTAACTGGAAAGACTGAGGCCATACAGCCGCAGCATCCAGATGGAGAGAAATTAAGGTATAGTTGGAATGCAGCACTTGCGCTAGATCCTGAAAGCGATTGTGGATTATACTTCGGCAGTCAGTATGTACATAAGAGCCTGGATTGTGGGAGAAGTTGGGAGATTATAAGTCCTGACCTCACCACTAATGATACTATCAAACAAAACCAATCTAAGAGCGGCGGACTGACCCTAGATATTACTGGAGCAGAAAACCATACTACGATATTGTGTATAGCTCCGAGTCCTCATGATAGTAAGATCATATGGGCAGGGACAGATGATGGTAACCTACAAGTGACTAAAGATGGAGGCCAGAGTTGGACTAATCTGACTTCCCTATTGCCCTCATGTCCTAAGAATGCATGGATACCGCAGATAGAAATCTCTAAGACTAATCCATCTGAAGTATTCGTCGTAGTTAATAATTATCGACAAAATGACTGGTCGGCATACCTTTATTATACTAAAGATAATGGCGCTACATGGAGAAGAATAGCTAATGACAATTCTGTCAAGGGATTCGTCTGTTCTGTAGTGCAAGATCCTGTGGAGGAAGATCTGATATTCCTTGGTACAGATGTCGGACTATATTTCTCTACTGATCATGGTCGTCAGTGGCATAAGTGGAAGAAAGGCTTACCACCAGTTCAGATCAGGGATATGAAAATCCAAGAGGATTTTGGAGACTTGGTATTAGGAACTTTTGGAAGGTCATTCTGGGTACTGGATGATATAGAGCCTCTCAGAGAGATGACTCGATCTGGTCTGAAGGGCACTATGGATAATGACTTCAAAGTGTTCCAAGCTGGTACGGCTTATAAGAATAATTATAGGTCTTATGATGGCATTAGATTTATTGCTCAAGGAGAATTTGTAGGGGATAACAAGGGGAGAGGAGCCATATTTACATTATGGAAAAAACCTAAAGAAGAAAAGCCGAAAGACAACGATAGCTCTCCTGGTAAGAAAGCAAAAAAAGATAAGAAGAAAAAGAAGAAAAAAGGAAAGTCGTCTGATAAGAAATCAGATGAAAGTATAAGTGATCAAGAAACTAATGTCGCAGGAAAAGACGAGAAGAAAAAAACCAAGAAAAAAGATGAAGTCACTATATACTGTATCGATAATGACGGAGATACTCTCAGAACATTTACAAGAAAAATAAACGATGGGATGAATCGTATCTCGTGGTATCCTGATGCTAAAGGAATAGATTACCCAAGTAGGCGAGAAGCAAAAGAAAAAAGAGAGCCAGGAGGAATGCCATTATTACCTGGTAATTATAAGATGGTATTTAGTTATATGGATCATAAGGATTCTACTCAGCTGGAAGTCGCTCTCGACCCCAGAATAGAACCTCAGAAAGTAGATACAAAAGCTAAGTATGAGGCTATGTCTAATTATAATAATGTCATTACCGCAGCGACTAAGTCTTACGAAAATCTAAAGAAGGCAAAGAAATCACAATCTCTATATCGGCAGATCATAGATGTACAAGAAGATACGGTTAAGGAAGAATATGCAAAAATGCATAAGACGATGAATGGTCAGATAGATAGCCTTATGAATCTGTATATGTTGCCAGAGCCTCCAAAACCTCAATATGAAGATGACTCGCATACTCTGATGACTCAGATATATGGTGGTCGCCGATTCCTATCTGCTTCTGATAGTGCTCCATCGCCTAATGGGATGCATGCGATTAATAAGGCAGAGAAAAGAACTAAAGAAGTGGTAGGTGCTATAAATGATTTTTTCTCTACAGAATGGAATACTTACTTAGAAAAAATCAAAAGCCTGCCGATGGATATTTTCGATGAGTATGAAGAGATTAAAATTAAGTAAGAAAAAAATTAGGGAGTAGAACTAAAGTCTACTCCCTTGATTTTTTAGGGTAAAAGTAAATCCTGATCAGCATTCTAATCGACAACTAAAAAGTTGTTTAATAATAACTAAATTCTATAGTGTGAAGATAGTCTAAGCTCTCTCACTTTTTATCACCCAAAAAGGTGATTTTCATTCTATAATAATGTTTGTTGCAATAAGTCCTGCGGTTTCTGTTCTCAGACGGTTAGAGGATAGATTGACTAATTGTATCTTATTCTGCAGGGCTTCTTCTATTTCAGATTCTGTAAAGTCTCCTTCCGGCCCTATGATAACAAGTTTGTTTTCTTGCCCATTAGAGATATCTCTGAGGTGTGGATGCGTCGGATCATAATGTGCTAAGTATTTGTTCGTATCGGGCTGATCAGATAATAGTAAGCGGTACATGTCATCGAGCGACTGTAGATCGCTTATGTTAGGGTGGTGATAACGCAGTGATTGTAGAGCGGCACTCCGCATGATTTTCTTAGATCTATCTACATTGATTTTTATTCTTTCAGAGTTTTTAGTTCTTAATGGTATGATTAGATCTATTCCGATTTCTACACTCTTTTCTACGAACCATTCCCACCTGGATCTGTTTTTAGGTGGAGCTATCGCGATCGTTGTAAGTGACTCTTTAGGTTGATGGATGATGGTTTCTATTATTGTCAGGTGAGCCTCTTTCTTACTGATGCTTTCTATTTTGGCTTTTGCTTGTCTGCCTTTACCATCCGTAATGTGTATCTGATCACCTATTTTTTTTCGTAGAACCTTGCAGCAATGTATGTATTCATCCTCTCTCAGGAAGGCCTCTGTGTCATTGATATTGTCCGAATAAAATAGGTTCATAACTTAGCTTGACATCTGTGACAGCACATTAGAAGTAAGATTATAATGGTTGAGTTTCCATTTTAATAATTGTTACTTTTACGCTCTCATTCGTGTATTGATTTTAATACAATATTACTGATAATAGCATAAAAAATATTATGTGGATTACCATTGCCCAATTTATTCTTAGTCTATCCATACTTATTGTACTGCATGAGTTGGGACACTTTACGGCAGCTAAGTGGTTTAAGACAAGAGTAGAGAAATTTTATCTTTTTTTTAATCCCTACTTTTCATTGTTTAAGGTCCAATATGGAGAAACTGAATATGGATTAGGGTGGTTACCGCTTGGTGGCTATGTTAAGATATCAGGAATGATCGATGAGAGCTTCGATACAGATCAGATGTCAGGTCCACCTCAGCCATACGAATTTAGATCTAAGCCGGCTTGGCAGAGACTCATCATAATGGTCGGTGGTGTAACGGTCAATTTTATTTTGGGAATAGTTTTATTTGCAATAATAGCATACACATGGGGAGAAAGTTATCTTCCTAACGATCAGATGAAGGAAGGTATAGCTGTAACGGCACAAGGGTACGAGTTAGGCCTCCGAGAAGGTGATAAGCTGCTGATGATCGGACAGGATACAGTTAGAAAATTCAGCACAGGATTACTCAATAAAAATATCATAGTCAATAGCGCCTCCGATCTCACCGTATTACGTAATGGAAGGCAAGAGGTGATTAAGATAGATCCTAAGTGGACGACATTCTTATCTAAGTATGAAAATAGAGATGTCAGACTGGCACAACTAAAAATGCCTGGAGAGGTGGCTGAGATTGTAGACAATTCTCCAGCAGAACCAGGAGCGGCAGGGCTAAGAGCAAAAGATATAATCATTGCTGTAAATGGTGATGAAGTAAACTACCAATTCGAATTTGTAAATCGGATTATGGCATTGCCTACAGATAGTCTGCCTATAACAGACCTTACGGTCAAGAGAGGTATAGATACGCTTACTGTTAGTTACAATACACTATTCGATAAGAAGAAAAGCTTAGCGCAAAAATTGTTAGGTAAGGATGCTGACAAGCGAAGACGATTAGGATTTGATATGTATGGTCCAGATCATTATTATAAATTTGCAACACAGAAGTATGCACTCGGGCCTTCGATAGGGAAGGGTTGGAATGATGCTTGGGGCTTCTTAGTAGATCAGGTCAATGCATTCGGTCAGATGCTGACAGGTAAGATTAAGGCTAAGGATTCTTTGGGAAGTTTTATAACTATAGGAAAATTATTCGGATCAGATTGGGATTGGCATAGATTCTGGAATATGACTGCGTCATTATCTATTCTCTTGGGCTTTTTTAATCTATTGCCGATACCTGCATTAGATGGTGGCTATGTTATGTTCTTGTTATACGAAACCATTACGGGTAGGAAAGTTTCCGATTCTGTCATGGAAAAATCCACGATGATTGGATTTTTTATCTTAATAGGATTTATGATCTATGCTCTATTTCTTGATATAATGAGACAGCTTTAATCATATGAATCATTTCGAATTGTTCGATATCCCAGTAAGCTTAGAGCTCGAAAAGTCATTGCTGACTAAGAAATACTATGCACTTTCTATGCAGTATCATCCTGATCGATACACTATGGCTACAGACGATGAGAAGCGAGTAGCTCTGGATACATCTACGCAGATAAATGAAGCTTACTTAGTGCTAAAGAACAAGCACAAAAGAATGAGATATGTGTTAGAATTATCAGGTGTATCATTTAACGAAGGAAAAGAATCTGTTCCGCAGGAGTTCCTCATGGAAATGATGGAAGTTAATGAAGCATTAATGGAGTACAAAATGAACCCCTCAGACGTTACTAAATTAGAAATAGAGAAACGCTTGACAGAAATACAAGACAACATATATAGTAAAGTATCAGCATTTATTACTAAATTTAGTTTTGAAAGTAATAACAAAGACGCATTAATTACCCTAAAAGAGTATTACCTAAAAAATCAATATCTTAATAATCTTAAACAAAATCTAAATGGCTAAATCTAAAATTCCGGAGAATAGAGCTAAGAAAATAAAAGAGCTCAAAAATGAAGAATGGAAGAAAATCAAAACTCCAGTACCTTCGAATAGAGTCAACTATTACATATCTAATAAAGGTAGACTCAAATCAGTACACAAAAAAAATAAGTCAGAATATCTACTTAAGCCTTCTCCTGATAGACAAGGTTATATGAGATCTTCTGTAAAGTTAAAAGATAGAAACTACGCCATCTACATACACATGCAAGTGGCAAAGTACTGGTCTAAAAAACCTACCAAGAAAGAAATAAAATATATACATAAAGATCTAAATAGATCAAATAACAAGCCTAATAATGTAATCTGGGTAACCGAAGAAAGATGGAAAAAATACATCAAGGATAGAGCAAAGAAGTTTGGTTTTGTAGCTCACAGAAAAGGTGGTAATCCGAAGCTCAATGAAAAGCAAGTGGCACAGATTAAGAAATTGCTAAATAAAGGCAAAATGATCAAGAAGAAAATCGCTGAAAAATATGATGTCAGTCACACTCAGATTAATCGTATCCAGAGTGGTGAGAACTGGAGCCATGTGAAAGCTGCAAAGTAAAATCAGTGAGTTCAGATAAGAAAGATTTATATGAATTGATAACCACCTCCAGTTCGAGAGGTGGTTTTTTTGTGTACAGAAGTTTCTTAAGTCTATGCTAACTATATTTTTTAGGCACATTTATTGCATTTCTGTAAGCGAGAACCGAAACGTGGAAATATTAATAAACGAATATTTCTATGCAAAACCTACACCTTTCACACACAGCAATTCATAACGGAGCATCCGTAGAATTATCTGGCAGTCTAACTTCTATAGATGCCATAGATCTAAAATCAGAATTACATAAGTACATTAATAAGCGTCAGAAACTTATCGTCGATATCACGGGTATCACCGATATAGATCTCACTGGGCTTAATGCATTAATGTTTACTAAAATCAAGTGCTCTATTAAGTACTCTGAGATGGTACTGGTTGCAGGAGACAAGCATCCTATTATGAAGTTGTTGAGATTGACGAGATCAGAGGGAACGTTTTCTTTTCAGAAACCTGTACTGGTTTAGGGGAATTATTGTAGATCAATAGTTGCTATTGGTTTATACTTCAGGACTTTACAAGTGCCTAAGAAACATCTGAGGATTATTAAGGAATGACTTAGTCACAGAGTAATGCTCTGTAGATTCTAAGTCAGTGATAGACATAGAGTCATCTGTGAGTTCATAGATTAAGGCCTCAGGATATGACATCAGAATAGGGGAGTGAGTGGCGATGATGAATTGTGACATGTGCTGCTTCAGATGCTCTTGTATAAAGTATATCAAGGAAAGCTGCTTAGTCGGCGATAATGCAGCTTCCGGCTCATCCAGAATGTAGATGCCTTTATCATTTATTTTTTCTTTCATGATTTTTAGATAGGCTTCTCCATGAGAAAAGCTCTGCAGATCTTGCCCGTAATTATGTCTCATGTGATGTCTTTGCGTATTGGCGTTCTCTACCATTTCTTTGATGATATGATCCGGAACTTCACCTTCCAGACTGCTTAAGTTTCTATGCAACACATCATCCCTTCTGTCTATGCTGTTAATGAGATCTCCGAAGTCCTCTGCTCTAAAGAGAAAGCCTATAGATCGCATGATGCCCCAATCTAATTCTAAGTATGGCAACAACTCTCTGGCTGTGGCGAAGCTATCTTTGCTGTATTCTGATCCATCCATATGTGGCAACTGTAGACGATACGCTAATGTCTCCAGCACTGTAGATTTTCCAGTACCGTTATCACCTATCAGGAAAGTGATTTTTTTATCTAACTCGATATCCTTCGCTAATGTGACCACTGGAAGGTCATATGGGAAAGGTCGTTTCTTATCCGAGTTTATCGAGAATGATTTGATGTATGGCATCTGAGAATGTACTTTACATTCTGGAAAGTATAACATTGTCTATACATCCACGAGAATCAGGAAGGGATAGAGTCAATCGATCTCCATCTACGGTGCCGATGTAACAATCATTGGTGATTTCGCAATAAGTGATTTCATCTATATCGTCGTTGACTGTATAAGTTATATCAAACATCTGTGCATCCGAATCATCCGTATATTGTATTACGCCTTGGCCATTAGATCGGAATCTAATTGTATAGTTACAGATTACGTCACCTTGCCAAGTGATACAACTGTTTTCTACTTCAGTTAGAGCAATATTTTCATCAGGGTCATCACAATCAGATTGCTCCAGAGATACTAATTGCCATGTACTATCTATAATGTCCGTGGATAAAGGATCGCTTCCGCAAGAATACAAAAGTATGATAAGAGAAAATAAGATAAGTTGTTTCATAAGATTATACATTTTTTTTAATTAGATAACTGATTAGTATAGTAATCCTTAAAGGAAACTTTGATTAAAATTATAAAACATTGAAGATATAATTTTCGACGGTATCATAATTGCAAATTTTTGTTAAACATAAATTTTGAAGCTCTGATATATATAATGTAGGCCAATCACATTTTAGTATTCTTATTTATTTTAGCTTGCAAATTGTAACTTTAGAAGTAATGGCTACGTATGAGATATATACTGGTTCATTTACAATTACGACACCTTAAAAAAAATACTAATGAAACTCTTCCTATCTACACTTTTAGTTCTATCTATTTCCTTATCTCTACATGCTCAGTACGAATACAATCATGAAGAAACTCATGCGATTGCAACTGATGGTTTATTGACATTAGATACTGAAGACGCTGATGTTGTTATAACTGGTACTACTCGGTCAGATGCATATGTGAAAATACATAAGAAGGTCACAGGTAAGGAAAAGCGTAGTCATAAGTTTGATATAGAGTATATAGAGGAGGGTGGAAATCTCACGATCAAAGAGAAAAGGAATAAGACTGGTAATTCTTATACAATGGGTTGGAATTCTAAAACGGTATATACAGTAGAGTTAGGATTACCGTCAGGTGTCAGTATGGATATTAGTGGAGAAGATGATAATTATACCATTACTAATATTAATGGCAGTATCAAGATCAAATCTGAAGATGGCGATATCAGCCTCTCTGACTCAAGCCCTAAGATGCTCGATGTAAAATTAGAAGATGGCGACGTGGAATTATTGACTGTCAGAACTGATTTTGATATAAAGTTAGAGGATGGAAATATATCTGCTGAGAACTGTGAGTTTGGTAATCTTAATCTACGATTAGAGGACGGAGATGTCATGCTAAATGAGGTGTCACTTGGCTCGACTAAGATTGTTACTGAAGATGGAAATATTGCTATAGCGGTGAATTGTGATAGCAAAACTCAAGTCAATATTAACTCTGAAGATGGAGATATTAAGATAAAGACCAGCGGAGAAGGAGCAACTGTAGATGTCAGCTACGAAGATGGAGATGTAGATTATGATGGCGACGATTACGAAGTACTGAACAAGACTAAGCGGTCAAAAAAATTGAAAACTAAAAAATCTGGACAAGCTTCATTTAAGATATCAGTAGAAGATGGAGATGTCAGATTATCGAATATGTGATTAGGTACATAGTATTAATAAGCAGGACACTTCTTTAGGACGTAGTATATACAAAGTAAATTATTTGTTAATTTTTCTTGCTGAGGCGACCATTTAGAGATAATTAGCGTTATATAGTTGAATATAAATATGTATTGAACTGTAAAGCAATTACTTATGAAAGAAAATATAGCTAAGACCAGCCAGCAACAACTTTCTTTGGGTAAGCTCATAGCTGCTCATCGAGAGTTTCAGTTAGAGTTAGATATAATCACTTCTGCTAACAATAATCCAGACATCATTGATGCATTAATCGAAATTAGAAAATTTAATATCAATTGTATAAGCAGATACAGCGCTATGTTAGTTAAAAGTAATATAGATCTTACCATTTCTAACACAAATCCACGTCATTACCTTAATCAAGTAGAGGAAAGTGAATCACTTTGGCAGATCCGCCAGCATATACTGAAGATGATTTCTACCTACTCAGATGTCATGATTAGTGGGGAAATTAATGAATTCAATAGAATGATCATCGCTCGTAATTTCGATAAGATGGTACTCCTTAAGGAGGATCTCCTGCATCCAATAGTTGCAGTATAGTCGTATATATGATTAGTGGTCAGTGCTTAGAATTGTCGTGTAAAGACAGTTTCTGATAGAAATGATCATTTTTCTACTATAAATTATAGTATGTGCAATAAAAATAATAGTTTTACTATTATAAATGTAAAATACACTATTATGGCTATACAAGATCAGATTCCGTTTTTATATAAAGTAGCTTACAAGTACACTAAGGAAAGTGAAGTTGCAGACGACTTAGTACAAGAGACGGTATATAAAGCGCTAAAGAATGAGAGTAGTTTTAAGAAAGGAACTAATCTCAGAGCTTGGTTATCTATTATCCTACGAAATAACTTTATTAATGAGTATCGCAAGAAATCTCGTTATAGCAATACTGATAATATTGTCAGTTATGTAAAGGATAATGAAAAATTCAAAGAAAGAAATAATGGCGACTCTATCATGCAGGTAGAGTATATTAATAAAGCCATTACAGATCTTCCTGATAATCTAAAGCAACCATTTCTTCTTTATTTCGAAGGATTCTCATATGATGAGATTGCGACACAATTTGACATTCCTCTAGGAACTGTAAAGAGTCGTATTCACCATGCCAGAAAAAAACTAAAGAAATCTTTAATCCATTTAAGAGCAGCATAGTTATAATAATACGCAGTTATTTTATTCCTCATAGAGACTAACTATTCTTAATGGCTATTAATATTTCTATCTCCGTACACCCTAATACTTTCCTTAGAGATCCTAAGGAGACGACGCTCGGTAAGAAAATTATCAAGCATGGTATAGATGTATTATCAGAGACTGGATTTCAGTGCTTTAACTTTAAGCAACTCGCTAAGCAAATGCAATCTACGGAAGCATCAGTCTATCGATACTTTGAGAATAAGCATATGCTTTTAGTATATCTATCTTCATGGTATTGGGATTATCTTAATTACTTGATAGAGATCGATACTCGCAATATCACTGATCCACAGAAGAAATTATCTATAGCAATAAGAACTATCGTCAATGGATCGACGGCTGATAGTCCCGTAGAGTATATTGACCAGAAGAAATTGCACACTATTATAGTAGAGCATTTCTTTAAGGCTATGTTTAATAAGACAATCTCTACGGAAGAGAAGGAGAATCTATTCGCTAATTATAGGAATCTTAACTCTAATCTTACTGAAATAGTTAAAGCTGTGAATCCAACTTTTAAATATCCATGTGCTCTGGCATCTACAATTATAAAGATGTCGATCGATCATAGCTATTACGCAGATCAGATCTGCTCTCTCACAGAGATCACTAATTGTATCCACACCAAGAAAGATCAAATTGAAGAGATGATTAGGCACTTTGTAGGTAAGTTATTAGCATAGGGTTAGTACAGCATTCTTTTTTCTTCAATAATTTTTAGAAATAAACATCTTCAAACATAGAGCCTAAGCTTAGGGGTATTCTGCGTCATATTAAATAGTATAATAACTGACAGAAGGCAGTAGCTTAATCCTGTTTCAGGATTTAACAGTTTTACCTTTTATAATTATGATCTTTTCGCATTGTGTAAATTATAATTGCTTTCTTACTCTATGTCCATTTGTTGACATAAAATGTTAAATACCAACTTTAGCATACCGTTCACGAACCTTCTCATGTTTTTCATCGTCTTAATAATATCATTCCTACCAACCTGCGATAACCTGAATGTGTACATCTAAAGAGTTCCTTCTTTAGATATCTCTTCAATTTTATTAATTAAAGATTTAACAATTTATTATGAGAAAAATGATTATGTGTGCCCTATTGCTTATAGGTGTAGTAAATTTTGGTTTTGGTCAATTGGTAACTAAGTCCGAACGGATTTCGGTTAAGACATATAATAGTGATGGAATAGCAGAGCAATTCCAATTAAAGGGAGAGGCGGCTCTTGCATTTGATATACCAGCATTCATTAATGATAGCGAACACATGGAACGTGTTCTTATTAATGGAACATTTAAAAATGATCTATCTACAACCATCATTAGGTTTGACTCTAGTGATGAGGCTAACCAGTATGGAGAATATATTTGCAAAGAGACAAGCACAGATCAGAATCCATTCTTAGGTGTGTGGGGTACAGGTAGTGTAGACCTTAATGGAGTAGACATTAAGAAAGTGATACCGACTACTTCTGCAGCTATCGCAGGCATACTATCTAATGAAGTTATTACTGAATATGACGGTGCAGACATCAATACATTCTGTGATCTACAGGAAGCTGTAAAGGCAAGTACAATAGGAGATAAAGTAGAATTAAGATTAGAGAAAGGCACTAAGCAATACTCTAAGTATGTAGTTGTCGGAAGCAGAGATATACATAGAGTAACTTATAAGTATTGTGTAGACGAGCCGATTAATATTGTAGATTCTGAGGCTTTAGATTCTGATGTTATCTCACTCTCAGCTTATCCTAATCCGACACCTGCTCTGACATACATTAACTTTAAGTCTACTTCTGATGAGGATGTTATATTTACAGTAACAGATATGACAGGAGCCTTAATACATAAAGAAATATTCTCAAACTTCACTGGTCAGTTAGGCTTAGATTACAACCTCGAAGCGCAAACGGATGGCACTTATATCATCTCTATCCAGCAAGGAACAGAACTATATAACCGTAAGGTGCAATTAGTGAAGTAAGATTCATAGAATAAGTTTTGAAGCGAGGGTCAGTTGTGGCTCTCGCTTTTTTTTGTGCCTTATCTTTTAGGTTGCTTAATTAAGTATATAGATATTTCGAGAACAAGCATATGCTATTAGTTTATTCATGCTCATGGTATTATGATTATCTGAATTACTTGATCGAAATAGATACACGTAATGTATCTAATCCGGAAGAAAAATTAAGAATAGCAATAAGGACAATAATCAATGGTTCCTCTGCTCAGAGTCCGTCCGACTTTATAGACCAGTCTAAATTGCATATTGTAATAGTAGAGCATTTCTTCAAAGCGATGTTTAATAAAACAACAAGCGTAGCCGCTAAAGAGAATCTTTTTGCTCATTATCGCAACTTGAATTTTAACCTTACGTCTATTGTCAAAGAGTTTAATCCTGAATTCAAGTATCTATATGCTATGGCTTCTACGATCATAAAAATGTCAATATTGCTATTATGTAGATCAAATATGCTCCCTTACAGAAATCACTAATTGTATCAAAACTAAATATGATCAGATAGAATAGGATGATTAACTATTTTGTTCAGAAGTTACTCGCATAGAGTTAGGTAGTGGCCTTTATAAACAGTTCTATCTATAGTTCTAATAAGTCATAGTTCTTCTAATTAGTGCTTCACATATTATTTGTAGTTTTAATAAATTAATCATCTAAAAAACAACAATCTTATGAAGAGCATTACAACTTTTACTTTTTTTCTTATTATTCTATTTTGTTCATTAAATGTGAACTCGCAGACTGTCATCACAGAACCTGAAGATACGACTGACGAAAGTGATAGTGGAATATTCCATAGTATTGGCGATAATTTTGCCTTTGCATATAATGAGGATATTTCTGCTAATCTGAGTTATGTAACTGGTGATGCGTCAGCAACAACATTGTTCTTACATAAAGGATTTTCTAATAATTTCGGTCTGACAGTAGGAACGGCAAACAGTGATGTCTATAATCCCGAAATATTATACATTTCACCATCTTTCAATGTGAAGGCTGCAGATAATATCCATGTAGGATTGGAGTTGCGTACAGGTTATTTAATAGACGCATCTGAGATTTTAATGTCTCCAACTTTACAGATTTCAATTGGAAGTATTGAAAAGCATTTTTCTGTAGGTTATAGTTTCGCTACTGATTTTGAAGAGTTTGAGAGTATGACCTTAATAGATGGCTTATACTTGGATTCTTCAGTCAAATTTGGTGGAAGAATACCAGTTATAGACAACGTAGCAATAGTGTCCAGAAATCAATATTTAAATTTTGATACTTTTGTTGGCTCTGGTTCAGCAATATCAAGTCGAACAGGGATAGACTTTCAGGTTTCATCTTTTTCAGTACAACTTATGTTCTTCTACGCAAGAGTTAGCTTTGGTGGTGACAGTGAATCTGAAGAGCAAGGAGTTATAGGTGTTTCTTATCAGTTTTAGAACAAGATCTAAATTTTTCTTAGATAAATTAGACTAATCAAATCTTTCAATTAGGATTTGATTAGTCTAATAAATTTTCTAAGT
>ENA-ORXM01000385-ORXM01000385.1-marine-metagenome-genome-assembly--contig:-NODE-385-length-81785-cov-12.729353_pt1 | contig 81785 bp, 84 predicted proteins | sample MGYA00237867_ERZ511480 | MGnify/ENA primary metagenome ERZ511480 (study PRJEB26309, sample SAMN06266103) | marine metagenome | isolation source: Algal blade | place: United Kingdom:Sidmouth, United...
GAAGGCGTGGAGACCGCAGCGCAATACGGGTGGCTCGTCGAACACGGGTGCGACCGCCTGCAAGGATTCTTGTTGTCTCGACCGGTAACTGCGGACGCCGTGCCTGCGATGGCCGGTGCTCGGCTCCCCGTCGCGCCGCCGAGCTGAGTTGCGTTCGGCGCCACGAACTGGGAGCACGCGCTCGGCACGGCTCACCGCACTGCTGGTCGCTTCCGCCTTCGTTGCTGCTGCGTGCGGTGACAGCATGGCGGAAGAAGCCGCATCGACGGCGGAGACTGTTGCCATGACCACACCGCCCAGCACTCCCCCGCCGCCGACCAGCCCGGAGCCGGCGTCGGTCGAATCGGTGCCTGCGGACACGATCGCAGTCGAGACCACCCCGGCGCGTTCGGAGCCGCTGGCTGTCGAGTGCCGTCGGCTGACCGACTTCGACGAGCCCGAGGACGCGGAGCGCTGGGTGATCGTGAACGACGGCGTGATGGGCGGCCGATCGGCGGGCTTCGTCGAGTTCGCTGATTCGGCGATGCGTTTCTCGGGTGAGTTGGTCACGGCCGGCGGCGGCTTCACATCAGTGCGATTCCGAACGATCGGCGATGAGCTGGTCGGCACCGTCAGGCTCGTGCTGCGCCTCCGATCCGACAACCGCAGGTACAGCGTGACGTTCAACGATGCGCCCGGCACTCGCCAGCGAATTGCGCACGGCGCCGACATCACCAGCGACGGAACCAGCGACGACGACGGCTGGTCGATCGTCGAGGTCCGATTCGACGACCTTCGACCAACAGTCTTCGGTCGACCCGTCGACGCACCTGCATTCGACCCAGAACAGGTGAGCGAGGTCGGCATCATCATCTCTGATGGCATCGACGGCAGCTTCGAACTCGAAGTCGATTGGATCGACGCCTGCGCCAGCGCCTGAGCGGCGACGCAACCCCAGAGCCACGCCGGGAAGCGCCGACATGAGGGCCAACAGGCTGTTCGGGTGGAATACTGAGCTGATGCCGGGTCTCACGCAATCGTATGCGGGTCGGCTCCTGGTGTACGCCACAGCAGCGACCATCGGGTCGGTTGCGGGTTCGACGTTCACCTGGTCGAACAGCGCCTGGGAAGACGCCGATCCACTCACCGCCGGGCCTCTGACGGCACTGTTCAGTCTCGGCCTCGCGGTGACTGTTCTGGCTCTTGCCCGTCTGTCGACGCCGCAGGTTGCACTGCTCGCAGCAGTCGTCGCGCTGGCGATGATGCTGATGTGGTACCTGTTCGCATCGACGGATTCGTCGACCTCGGCATTGGTGTTCCTTGCGGGATGGTGGATCGGCGTACCGGCCGCAACCTTCGTTGCGGTTCTCGACCGTCGGCGCATCATCGACGTGCGCAGCCGGGCCTGACGCTTGGTCACGCAAGGGATCGGAGCACGGCAACCTCGGGGAGTTGGTCGGGGTCGCCATAGCCGTTCTCGAACAGCCACCTGACGGCACCGAGGCAGCGGAATGCCCACCACCCCCGCACAAGGTCGCGATCGACGTCGCGTCCGTAGCCAGCAACGAGATCATCGAGGTGGGCATCGTTGGCCAACGTGATCGAGGCGATGTCAAACAACGCGTCGCCGCTGCGGGCCTCGGACCAGTCGATGATGCCACTGACCACGTCACCATCGACGAAGACGTGTTCGAGATGGAGGTCGCCGTGGATGAAGGCAGGGGCGTGGGGCCGCAGCACCGTTTCGGCCAGGCGACGGTTGCTGCTGATCACCTGGGGCGGGAGGACGTCGTTGGCCGCGAGCCAGTCACACCCGTCAGCAAGTCGTGCTGCGAGCCGAGCGCCACTCGGCCCCGAAAACGGTGGCAGCGGCGCATCGTGCAGCGTCCGCAGTGTTGCACCGACCGCGGCCCACGCATCGGGCGATGCCGTCGACGGTTGGCCGAGTCGACCGAGCGTGCGGCCCGGAACCGCGCCGAGGGCGAGCACTGGCGGGTGACGCCACAGGATCTCTGGCGTCGGGACGGGTGCCAACGCGATCGCCTCGACTTCGATGTCGGTACGGGTTTGATCGACATCGACTTTGACAAAGACATCGCCGACACGCAGCGTCACGCGATCGTTGTTCGCGAGAACGACGTCGACCTGGTCCATGCCCGTCTCCACGACACCATCATCGCCGAGCCGTCCGGCCAGCCATCAACAGGTTTGACGGTGTGACGATGATCCGATGGCGGTGCAGCTTGGAACGGCGCGATCATGGCGTCAGGTATTTCGTGATGACCGAACGTAAACCGACCGGCCTCAGCTGGGAATCGTGGATCGACCGCCAGATCCGGGAGGGCCAGGCGCAGGGCGCGTTCGACGACCTGAGCGGTGCTGGCCAACCCAACGAGCGAATTGGCGTCGTGCACGACGAGATGTGGTGGATCAAGGCCAAGCTACGCGACGAAGACATCAACTATCTCCCGCCCACGATCGCCATCCGGACCGAGCGTGCCGATGCGATCGATGCTGCAATGCTCGCCAACACCGAGGACGCCGCACGCGTGTTGATCGACGACGTCAACGCACGGATCCGCTACGTCAACAGTCATGCCACGGCGGGGCCACCGTCGTCGGTCATGACCATCGACGTCGAGACCTTCATCGAGCGCTGGCGGGCAGCGCACCCCGGGCACGACACCGCCGACGTTCCGCCCGAGGCGCCGGACGAGACGGGTGAAACAGTGGATCAACGCCGGTGGTGGCAGTGTTGGCGGGCCTGGTTCGCCCGGCACTGAACGAGCCGAACCTCAGCCCTCGCGGGCATCGAGTTGAGCGATTGAGCGCTTGGGAGCGGTCAGCCGATACGACGCATCGAGGAGCTCTCGGACCTCGGTCCAGTCCGTCTCATCGCCGAGGTCGACGCCGATCCATCCCGATGGACCGAGGTACGCGGGCACGAACGTCCGGTGGTCTTCGAGGAGTGCTGGGCGGTCCGCTGGGTCCGGCTGCACCATGATCGATTCGCCGTGCTGGATCCACTCACCGTCGATTTTGAGCGAGCCGCCGTAGTAGGCGAACACCTTCTTGGTGAAGAACGCAGGGCGGCCGTGAGAGACCTTCTCGTCGCTCTCAGGAAACTCCGAGCAGAGTCGCCGGATCTGCTCGAGGTAGGGGTCGTTGTCGTCGAACATCTTCGGGTGGGCCACGAACCTCAGCGTAGATCGCTTTGCAGGGCCGCACCGTCGAGTCGATTCAGGTGTCGGCGAGCCGGTGCGTTTCGGTTCGGAGTGCTGCGACGAGGTCGGGGACGGTGTCGTGGACCCAGGCGGGTTCGCTGTGGCGGATCATGAGCCAGAACAGCGACTTCACGTCCCAGAAGGTCGCGTCGAGGACTCCCGGTTCCTTCGGGTCCCGCTTGAAGTGCCAGTGCACCGAGTTGGGGAACTTGGTTCGCGAGTAGCTACCGATGTGAGAGATGTACAGCCCGGCCGACGCCGCAGCGCGTTCGACCGCGCGCATGATCTCGCCGCGAGAAATGGCGTCGGGGAGGTCGATGTAGTGGTCGTCGGAGCGTCGCGTTGCCATGTCTCCAGCTCAACGGACGACCCACTCAAAGTCAACACCGTCACCCAGGGCAGACGCGACAGCGCGCTGTCTTGCACACCATTCAGCCGAGTCACCAGTGGCGGAGGTCGACCGCCCAGCGATCGACGACTGAGTCGCCATCGAGCACCCACATCTGCTCGTGCTTGGCGATGGTCGGGTCGATGTGTGCGGGTTGGAGGCGGACCTGATCCCCCACCTTTCAGGCACTCAGATCCTTGGGCGACAGCGTGATGTGCTCGTCGGAGAGGAAGAAGACGTCGCCGTGCTCCCACGTCGGGTTGCCGTGGTCCATCGCCATCGACTTGATGCCGGCGTCGGCAATGATCCACCCCTTTGCACTGACCGAGATTACCGTTGCGACAACGGTGAGGGCGATTTCAAAGGGCAGGTCCAGCTTGGCGTAGTCGGTGTCCATCAGCGTGTAGCTGCCCGCCTGGATCTCCGTGCACCACGTGTTGCTGAGGCACGTACCGGTGCCACCGCCGGACACGATCTCGCCACCGACATCACCAGCGGCTTGCAGTAGCAGTTCCATCGAGGCACCGACCTTCTCGGCTTTCTCGGTGGCATCGAGCACCATCATCAGGTGCCCTTCGTAGCCCATCACGCCGCGCACCTCGATACCGGCAGCGCGAGCCCGGTCCGCCAGGCGGCCGGCGTCGGCGGGGTCGATGCCACAGCGCGGGAGGCCGACCTCGACGTCGATCAGTACGGATCGCACGCCGCCGTCGATCACCGCGTCGAGCGTTGCATCGGAGTCGACCGCCACGGTGATGTTGGCCTGCTGGGCGACGGCACCGAGACGTGCGACGTCGAGCGACTCGTTCGCAAGCAGCAGGTCGTCGCCCAACCCGGCTGCGACCATCCCTTCGACCTCCCGTGGCGTCGCACAGCAGAAGCCCGCGTGTCCGTCGTCCGCGAGTTGCTGTGCCAGCGCGGTGCTCTTGAACGCCTTGACGTGAGGGCGCAGCCGATCACCGGGAAGGCGCTCATCCATCGCTGCGCGGTTCGCATCGAACACGGATCGGTCGACAGCGAGCGCAGGGGTGGGAAGGTCGGCAATCGTGTCAGGCGAGAGATCAGGCGCAGGGTCAGGCATCACCCCATGCAAGCAGGTCGCGCGGTCGGCATCCCCATCAACGTCCAACCACTTCACTGCCCTCGTTCCGGTGAGACCTGGGGCGCAACGGTCGTCTCACCTCTCACCGGAGAGCGGATGACAGCGGTTGCGGTGAGAGCTGGGGCGCGACGGTCGTCTCACCTCTCATCGCAGTGAGCTTGACAATACAAGTGAAATACAAGTAGAAACGTCGCGATGGCAGCGACCGACTGGGACCCCGAGCAGTATGCGAAGTTCGAGGAACTGAGGTCCCGACCGTTCTGGGACCTCACTGCGCTACTCGACACGAGCAGCAGCATCGGCACCCTCGTCGACCTCGGGTGCGGATCAGGCGAGTTGACCGCGGCACTCGCCACCCGACTCGGAGCGACGTCCACCACCGGAATCGACTCCTCGCCTGCGATGCTCGATCGCGCCGCGGCTTCGGCCTCCGAACACGTCACCTTCGAAGCAGGCGACATCGCGGCGTGGTCAGGCACCGACATCGATGTGATCGTCGCCAACGCCAGCCTGCAGAGGGTTCCGGACCACGCCACGGTCCTACAGCGTTGGATCGGCTCACTGCGTTCCGGTGGACAGATCGCCGTGCAGGTGCCGTCGAATGCCGACCACCCGTCACACATCTGCTCCGCAGCAGTTGCTCAACGCGAGCCGTTCCTGTCCGCCTTCCGCGCGACCGGAGCCGGCACTCCCCCACCCGATCCTGTTGCCGAGAACGTATTGCTTGCCGAGCAGTACAGCGAGTTGTTCCACGATCTCGGGATCGCGGACCCACACGTCCGCCTGCAGGTGTACCCACAGGTGATGCCGTCGTCAGCCCATGTCGTCGACTGGACCGCTGGGACGAGCCTCACTCGCTTCTTCAAACAGCTCCCCGACGACCTCCATGCCCCCTTCGTCGCCGCCTACCGGGAGGAACTCTTGGCAGAGGTCGGCTGGCACGAGCCGTACTTCTATGCCTTCAAGCGAATACTGATCTACGGCCGAGTTGCCGACTGAAAGGCAGGCACTGGTGACGAACGACGCCACCGACCCGACGTCGGCGAGCGATACCGTTCAGTACACACGACCGACCACGCAACCAGGAAGGTGCTCATGCTGATTGCAGCGAACGAGTTGATGGCGGCCCGGTACCAGATGGCGTTGTCGCTCGGCTTCCACATCGTGCTGTCGTGCTTCGGCGTGGCCCTGCCCTCGCTGATCTACGTCCTGCACCGACGGGGCCTCAAACACCCTGACGCCGAGGTCCGGGCCACCGCGCTGATGCTCGCCAAGAAGTGGGCGAAGGTGTCCGCTGTCCTGTTCGCCGTCGGAGCGGTGTCGGGCACCATCCTCAGCTTCGAGATGGGATTGCTCTGGCCCGGCCTGATGTCTGAGTACGGCGACGTCATCGGGCTCCCGTTCGCACTCGAAGGCATTGCGTTCTTCGTCGAGGCGGTCTTCATGGGCATCTACCTCTACGGCTGGAATCGACTCGCACCGAAGGTGCACCTCCGCACGCTCATCCCGATGATCATCTCGGGCGCATTCGGCACCTTCTGCATCTTGACCGTCAACGCGTTCATGAACAATCCGGCCGGCTTCGACCGGGATCCGGTGACAAACGAGATCATCAACATCGACCCGCTCGCAGCCATGTTCAACAACGCGGTGTGGGGCCAAGCAGCCCACATGTACATTGCGACCTTCGCGGTGACCGGTTTCCTCGTCGCCGCGGTCTACGGCATCGGCATGTTGAAGGGCCGCCACGACCTCGCGCACCGGATGGGCTTCACGGTCGCCATGGTGTTCGCGACCATCGCTGCGCTGATGCAGCCGATGATCGGACACTTCGCCGGCCAGCGCCTCGCCGAAGACCAGCCGAGCAAACTCGCAGCGATGGAACTCGCCATCGAAAGCGAGGATCGGGCACCCCTCACGATCGGCGGGTTGTACATCGACGGCGAGAAACGATTCGCGATCGAGATCCCGCTGCTCGGTTCGATCGCTGCTGGCAACTCACTCAACCAGGTCGTTCCCGGATTGAACGACATCGCCGAAGACGAGCGACCGCCAGTGAACGTCACCCACATCGCCTTCCAGATCATGGTCGCTGCAGGGACCGCAATGGCCCTCGTGGCGACGTACTACTGGTGGCGGCGGCGGCGCGTCGGTGACGCCGTGTTCGAAGAACGTTGGCTGATGCGCGCCGTCGTCGTCTGCGGACCGCTCGCCGTGCTCGCGCTCGAGACCGGATGGACGACCACCGAAGTCGGCCGCCAGCCCTGGATCGTCTACGGCGAAATGCGCACCGTCGATGCAGTGACATCAAACAGCGGCATCTGGTTCAGCCTCGCCGCGATCATTGTCGTGTACACGAGCATGGGGGTCCTGGCGACCAAGATCATCCGAGGGATGACGCGTCGCTGGCGAGAGACCGACGACGTCGACCTGCCGACCCCCTATGGGCCGTCGGTCGCCAACTTGCAGCTCCAGGGACACGAGGCCGACGAGCTGGTGAACCGCTGATGGGTCTCAGTGACGTCATCGCGGCGCTGATGTTCCTCGGTGTCGTCGCCTACGCCATCTTCGGCGGCGCCGACTTCGGGAGCGGGGTCTGGGACCTCGTCGCCGGCGACGCCGAAGCGGGAGCCCATGTGCGGGCCCAGATCGACCGCAGCATCGGCCCGGTCTGGGAGGCGAACCACGTCTGGCTGATCTACATCCTCGTGTTTCTGTGGACGGGTTTCCCTGAGGCATTCGCTGCGATCATGACCACGCTGTTCGTGCCGTGGATGCTCGTCGGGCTCGGCATCGTCCTACGCGGCGGCGCCTTTGCCTTCCGCAAGTTCTCTGCCACGGTGCGCGAAGCCCAGATCCACGGAATCGTCTTTGCTTCCTCGTCCGTGATCACACCGTTCTTTCTCGGCATGATCGCAGGTGCCATCGCCAGCGGCCGAGTCCCTGCCGATAGCACCGGCGACATCTGGACGAGTTGGACCGGGCCGACATCCTGGGTAGGCGGCGTGCTCGCCGTGCTGACCTGCACGTTCCTCGCAGGTACGTTCCTCGCTGCTGACGCCGAGCGGTCTGGTGACTCCGACCTCGCCGCAGACTTCGGCCGGAAGTCGCTGTGGGCGGGGGCCATCACCGGCGCGGCTGCCATCGCAGCCGCTGTCACGCTCGAACTCGACGCCACATCGCTGGCCAGCGGGTTGCACGGACGCGGTCTCCCGCTGATCATCCTCTCCGCAGTCGCCGGCTCGTTCAGCATGTGGCGATTGCAAGCCGGCCGATGGGCTCGGGCACGCGTCGGTGCGGTCATCGCCGTCGCCGCGATCGTGATCGGATGGGGTGTCGGCCAGTACCCGGACATCCTGGTCGATGCCGTCACGATCGACGAGGCGATCGGCGCCCGCTCCACACAGATCGGACTACTCGTCGTCTTCGGTTTGGCAGCAGTGACCGCCGTGCCGTCGCTCGCCTGGCTCTACGTCCTCGTCAACCGACCCGACTGGGCGCAACCGCCGTCATCGGATGACGTGATCGAGAGCGAGCTGCGGAGCTAGTTGATGAGTTCGTCAGCGAGCACGCCGACTGAGGCGATGCGCTCGAAGTCTGCGCCGACGTGGTCGTCGTACGGGTCGATGAGGATCGGGTGGAGGCCTGCTGCAGTCGAGGACATGATGTCCATCGCAACACTGTCACCGACGTAGGCAATCCGACCCGGCTCGAACTCTGCGAATGACGGGAGCGCATGACCGAAGATCGCCGGGTCCGGTTTGGCCACACCGACGACGTCACTGTCGACGATGCAGCGCATCGACACGAACGGACCGTCGCCGACCTGACAGACCGAACGGTTGAGCGACCCCTCGACCTGGCCGCTCGCGTTCGACACGACACCCATCGGGACACCGGCATGTGCGAGACGCCCGAGGGCGACGAGCGTCTCGGGAATCGCCCAGCGCCACAGGTCGGCGGTGCGCGTCCGGTTTAGAACGTCTGCGGCTTCGGCACGGTCAGCCGTTCGGACGCCGATTGCGTCGACGTAGGCCTCGTCGTACACCAACCAGTCACCCTCGCCCGCGTTGGCATGGGACTTGTCGCGCATCCCTGCGTAATGGGCGCGACGATGAGCCGCAAGCGAGGCATCGCCGCCATAGAACTTGAGGAGCGGGCCGAGCACAGTCGGATCGGGCAACACGAGCACGCCGCCCGCATCGAAGAGGATCGCATCGAAGCGGTTCACCAGGTAGCGATCAGCGTCACTGCCCGCCGCCCAACTCGGCGAGGCGATCGAGGCCGATATCGCACTCTTCGAACACGTCGAGCATCGCTGCGACGTCGCCGCTCTGCACGGCCGGGTCACTGAAGTCCAAGCTGTCGGCGATGCACGCCGCCTCGTCGCTGCTCAACCCGATCGATTCGAACTGCGACACGAGTTGATCTCGCAACGTCCCGCCCGCTGGATCGAAGTCGGTGTCGCCACCTTCATCGCTGTCTGTATCGGTATCGGTGTCGGTATCGGTATCGGTGTCGCCATCGATGTCAGCGTCTGTGTCAGCGTCCTCGACGAACGGTCGGCCACACTCGCGCTCGGTGTACTCATCGATCCGCTCGCCGGCTGCGTCCATCCGATCTTCGAGCTCAGAGTCGCTCAGGAACGCCAAGTCGACATCGAACACGTCGTAGTCGGCCTCGACAAAGGCCGTGATCAGCATCTGGGTCCCCTCGGTGATCAACTCGACGTCGTCGGCGATCTCCGCGGGCGCCTTTTCCGGCAGCTGCTCGATGAAGTCCTCGACCTGCTGCAAGCCCTCTTCGAGGTCAGCGGGGTTCGCATCGAAGGCGTCGAACGCGTCGAAGACACCGGAGCCCTCGGCGAGGTCACACCAGGAGTCAGCGGAGGCGGCACCGCCTCCGCTGTCGCTTCCGCAGCCTGCGGCCAGCAGCGCGACGGCTGCAGCGCCGGTGACCAGACGAAATCGAGTGGAACCATGAGCCCGTGAAATCATGCCTGCCAACGTAGTGGGCAGCAGGTGGCTCCCGCAGTCATCCGACAATCGTCACGACGTGAGGATCGAGCGATCAGGCAAGGTGTTCGTGCAGGAACGCCGTTACCTGCGGCCAGATGATCGACGCGAGCTCGGCGTCGCGAGTGCCGAGGGCATTGTGCGGCGCCATGAACGCGTGCCCCGTTCCTTCGTGCACCGTGATCGTCGCGTTCTTGCCGAGCGCTTGGAGTTGGTCGTGGAGGTGCAGCGCCGCCGACGGTGGGAAGAAGTCGTCGTGCTCGGCCATGTGTCCCTGGATCGCGGCGTCGATCCGGGAGTAGTCGGGCTGATCGTCGCCCTGCGGGAAGCCATAGAACGGGACTGCAGCTTTGACCTTGTCGGGCCGTAGCGCGGCGAGGACGAAGGTGAGGAGTCCACCCATGCAGAAGCCCATCACACCGATGCCATCGCCGGTGGTGGCAGGGTGGTCGGCGAGATGGTCGACGGCACCACTCATGTCGCGACCTGCGCGATCTGCAGGCAGGGTGTTCATCAACTCTGCGGCCTTGTCCATCTCCGTGTGCTCGGCGAGTTCGCCCCGATACAGGTCCGGCGCCAGTGCGACGAAACCGGCAGTCGCCAGCCGGTCCGCCATCTCCTTGATGCCGGAGTCGAGGCCCCACCACTCCTGCACCACGATCACACCGGGTCCGCTGCCCGACTCTGGCAGGGCCAGGTACCCATGCGCGTTGTCACCGTTGCTCGCAATGTCGACGATCTCAGCCATGGTCCGAGGTTACGCCCGGGCCCGACCGCTGAACAGGGTCGGACTCGGGCACGACCAACACGGCCGAAACAACCGCCTCAGCTGCCGCCCGGGTTCAGCGTCACGTCAGTCGGCGCATAGTCCGCACCGAACAGGTCGACACCCGAGTCACCGAGCAGCGCCCATGCTGCTTCAACGATCTCGTTCGTGAACGACGTGTCGTCAGGCGCCGCGGTCAACACGGTCGCTCCTTCCAGGTTCGGCGTGCTCTGGCTGATCTCGACCGTACGGTCCCACGCCGCCTGATCAATGAAGCCGATGCCGTTCTCCGACGGCCAGATCAGCTTGTTGACCTCATTGGTCTGCCACAGCTGGTGACTCTCGCCGAGCGTTGAACCCTGAGCGACGACGATGTCACGGCACGATTCGATGTTGTCCCGGCAGTACGCCCAACCTTGCATCGATGCTGCAACGAACCGCGTGGCCTGGTCCGTGTACTCGGGGTCGCTGGCGAGGCGTTCACCCGATGCCCAGATGGCGTCCTGCAACATCCCGACGCCTTCTTCCTCGTAGCTGATCACGTTGAGATCGTCCGGCGTGTACAGCTCACCCGTGTCAGGGTTCTCGGCTTCCAGCACCATTGCGTACTCGTTGTATGTCATTGCCTCTGCCGCATCGATCTCGCCTTCGAGCAGCGCGATCATGTCGAAGTTCTGCCCGACATGTTCGACATCGTTCGTCAGGTCGAGACCCGCAGCACCGATCGCAGCAAAGACTTCGTACTCGTTGCCGAAGCCCCAGTTGCCGATCTTCTTGCCAGCGAAGTCCGCGGGTGAAGTGATTCCCGCCTCCTTGAAGCTGACCTGCAGGGTGCCGGAACGCTGAAAGATCTGGGCGACGTTGACGATGTCGGCGCCCGCCTCGCGGCTCGCGAGAGCCTTCGGGACCCATGCCAGCGCGAAGTCGACGTCACCGTTGGCGAGTTGCGTCTGCGGCACGATCTCCACGCCACCTTCGACAATCGTGACGTCGAGACACATGTCGGAGTAGAAGCCTTGGTCTTGGGCGGCGTAGTAGCCGGCGAACTGCGCCTGGGTGAACCACTGCAACTGGAGGCTGACTTCGTCGGCTGCCGCACAATCGGCGGCGGCGACGCCGTCGTCGTCGTCGGCCGGGGCGTCAGACGTCGATGACTCATCGCCAGCGGCTGCTGATGTCGCTGGTTCTTCGGCTGCCGGTTCGTCACTGCCACACGACGCCGCGATGAGCGCCAAGCCAACGGCACCAGCCGTGACCAGTGTGATCGGATGCTTCTTCATGTCTGTTCCCCTTGTTTTTGGTGTGTGCTGTTATCGGTGTGTTGTCGACTGTTGCTTGCTGATTGCGTTCTCCAGCCAGATCGAGATCAAGTAGAAAGCCAGGCCCAGCGCGCACGCCCCGACCACATAGGCCCACATCACGTCATTCTTTGATGTTGCGGCGTTCGACGTGATCCGAAAGCCCAGGCCGTTCTGCGACCCGCCGAAGTACTCCGCGACGAATGCGGTGATGACTGACAGCGGCGCCACGATCTTCAGCGCCGTGAACAAATACGGAATCGCATTGGGCACCCGCGCCTTGAGCAGCACCTCCCACGGGCTCGCTGCGTACGACCGCATCAGTTCGAGATGCGTCGGCTGCACCTGACGGAGACCCTTGGCAACGTTGATGAGCACCACGAAGAAGACAATCAGCATCACCATCAACCGACGGCCGACCTGCGACGTGGCCGAGAACATGTTGTTCAAGATCGGCACGACGATGATGATCGGAATCGCGTTGACCGCAACCGCCAACGGTGTTGTCAACTCATCGAGCAACCGGAAGCGCATCAGGAGGAAACTTGCTGCAACGCCGAGCCCGACGCCGAGGAGCAGTCCGACGAACGCGTTGCTGCCCGTCACGGTCGCGGCAGCCCACACATTGCCCACGTTTTCCAGCAAGGCGCTCCAGATCGCCGACGGTGCCGGCAGCAGGAAGACGTTGATGTCGTTGATCACCACGATCGATTCCCAGACGAGCAGGAAGACCGCGCCGAACAGCGCCGGAGGCCACAGTGCCTGGCCCAGCCGCGCCACACCATGGCTCATCGGTCGTCCAGTCCTCGAATGCTGCGCGTTCCCGGCCCGTTCGGCGGACCGGTCTCACCGAACTCAGCACCGCGCAATGCTTCTCTGACCTCGGTGATCTTTTTGTAGAACGTCGCATCTTCTCGAGTTTCCTCGTCGCGGTCGACGCCGAGGTCGACTGCCACGACGTCCGTGATCCGACCGGGCCGCGGCGACATCACCACCACACGATTCGACAGATACACGGCCTCGGGTATCGAGTGAGTGACGAACACAACGGTCGTGTCCGCGGCCGCACAAATGCGCAGCAGTTCGACCTGCATGTGCTCGCGTGTCATTTCGTCGAGCGCTCCGAACGGTTCGTCCATCAGCAGCAGCGGTGGGTGAGCGGCGAGCGCCCGCGCAATGGCCACCCGCTGTTGCATCCCTCCCGAGAGTTCCCAGGGCCGATGGTCGCCGAACTCAGCAAGCTGCACGAGGGCGAGCATCTCCTCGGCGCGTTCAGCTCGACGCTGCTTGTTCCAACCCTTGAGCTCGAGCGGCAGCTCGATGTTCTTACGCACCGACCGCCAGTCGAACAGGCCGGATTGTTGGAACGCCATCCCGTAGTCCTGGTCGAGACGAGCCTGCGCCGCTGGCTTGGCGTTGACTGCGACGCTGCCTGCCGTGGGCGTGAGCAGGTTGGCAATCAGTCGAAGCAATGTCGATTTGCCACACCCTGACGGCCCGATGAGCGAGACGAAGTCTCCTTCATCGATCGTCAGGTCAATGTCGCTCAGCGCGTCGACCTGATTCGGTCGACCGGCGTTGAAGACCATCGACGCACCGCTGACTTCGACTGCGAGCGACACGGTCACGTCGTCACCTCGCGTGGACGATGACGCATGAGCGATGTTTCCACGAGAGCAACAAGGCCGAATAACACCAACCCCAGGACCGCCGCACCGATCACGGCGGTGTACACCTGGGCTGGCTCGCTCGTCGCCTTCTGTGCATAGGTGAGCGCAGCCTTACCGATTCCGCCCGACAGCCCCGTGGAGATCTCGGCAACGATGACACCGATCACCGAGGCAGTCGCAGCGAGCTTCACGCCTGGCACGATCGATGGAATCGCCGACGGGAACCGCAACTTGACCAGGATGGTCCACCAACCTGCCGCGTAGCTGTCCATCAGTTCGACCGATGCTGCTGGCGCCGCCTTGAGGCCGCGCAGGGTCGCAACGGTGATCGGGAAGAAGGCGAGGAACGCGCCGAGCAGCGATACCCACGTCCACTTCGGCAGCCCCCATGTTCCAGCAATCGTGGCCACTTGCGGCGCCAGGGCGATCAACGGCACGGTCTGGGAGGCAATGACGTACGGCAGCAGCCCGCGCTCGACGATCCGAAATCTGGCCATCAGGACAGCGAGACCGATGCCGAGGACCGCACCAGCGATCAAGCCGACGACGGCGAGCCGGAACGTGAACCAGGTGTAGCCGACCACGGCCTGCCAGACCAGTGGCGTGTCGCGCACTTCTGGCTCCAAGAACTCGCCGAGCATTTCCCAGGTGTGGGGCATGACCCGATCGTTCGTCTTCGGAATGATGCGCCAACCAAACACCTCACCACCCGCCTCCGGGCCGATGGCCTTCCACGCTTCCCACGCGACCGCGACGAGGCCGAGCGCGACGATGAACAAGGCTGATCGCCGCAGCGCACGACTGATCACTGCTTGGCCAACGCCTCGTCGCGCAACGTCGGGATGATGTGCTCGCCATACGCGGCGAGCGTGTGGTCCTTGCCATCATGCTGCAGGTAGATCGCGAACTGATCGACGCCGAGTGCTTCGAGCGCACCGAGCCGTTCGAGTTGCGCTTCGACGGGTCCGAGGATGCAGAAGCGATCGACGATCTCATCGGGGACGAACGACGTGTGGGTGTTGCCCGCCTGACCATGCTGGTTGTAGTCGTACGCTTCGCGGCCTGCGATGTAGTCGGTCAGAGCGTCGGGGACCGCGGCCGAATCGCCGTATCGGGCGACGATGTCGGCGACGTGATTGCCGACCATGCCACCGAACCAGCGGCACTGGTCACGCATGTACGCGATGTCGCTGGTCGGGCCGACGTACGCCGGTGCGGCCACGCACATCGTGATGTCGTTCGGATCGCGACCAGCGTCGATCGCGGCGGTGCGGACCGCGCCGATCATCCACTCTGCGATGTCGAGGTCGGCGAGTTGCAGGATGAACCCGTCGCACGACTCGCCGATCATCTTCAGCGCCTTGGGCCCGTACCCCGCACCCCACACTTCGAGCTCGCTCTTCGCTGCCCACGGCAACGTGATCGTGGAGCCGTTGTAGTCGACGCTGCGGCCGCATGCGAGTTCACGGATCACGTTGATCGACTCGCGCATCGTGGCGAGCGTGGTCGGTTTGCCGTTGGTCACCCTGACCGCAGAATCACCACGGCCGATGCCGCACACCGTGCGGTTGCCGTACATCTCGTTGAGGGTCGCGTACGTTGATGCTGTGACGGTCCAGTCGCGAGTGGCGGGGTTGGTGACCATCGGCCCGACAACGATGTTGCGCGTCTCGTTGAGGATCTGGGAGTAGATGACGTACGGCTCCTCCCAGAGGATGTGGGAATCGAAGGTCCAGGCGTGGCTGAATCCGTAGGTCTCAGCACGCTTGGCCAGGTCGATGACGCGCGCCGCCGGCGGCGTGGTCTGCAGTACGACTCCGATGTCCATGATCGCTCCGAACGGATGCCGGCCGTGAAGATGACGGCCGAGATGGTGGGTTAGTGGATGTACTGGTTGAGGCCGCGCTTGACGAACTTGCCATGCCCCTTGGCTCCGACGTAGGTGTCGTTCGCGACCACGACGCGCCCCCGAGAGATCACCGTGTCGACCTTGCCGTCGACGACGAAGCCTTCATAGGAGGAGTGGTCCATCGCCATGTGGTGTTTGTCGTCGATGCCGATCTTGGTCTTGGCGTTCGGGTCCCACACGAGCACATCGGCGTCGGCGCCCGGTTCGAGAACGCCCTTCTTGTCGAGGCCGAACATGCGCGCCGGCGTGGTGCAGCAGGTCTCGACCCAGCGCTCGAGGGTCATCTCCCCCATCACGACGCCCTGGTAGATCAGCTCCATGCGGTGCTCGACACCGCCCATCCCGTTCGGGATCTTCGAGAAGTCACCAAGACCCAATTCCTTCTGGTCTTTCATGCAGAACGGGCAGTGATCGGTCGACACCACGGCGAGTTCGTTCATCCGCAAGCCTTTCCACAGGTCCTTCTGATGGTGCTCGTGCTTGGTGCGCAGCGGCGTCGAGCACACCCACTTCGCCCCTTCGAATCCGGGCTGCGCGAGATGATCCTCGATCGAGAGGTACAGGTACTGCGGACACGTCTCAGCGAAGACGTTGAGGCCCATGTGCTGCGCTCGTGACACCTCTTCGAGCGCCTCGGATGCCGACATGTGCACGATGTACAGCGGCACGTTGCCGGCAACTCGCGCCAGCTTGATCGCTCGGTGGGTCGCTTCGGACTCGAGCTCTTCGGGTCGCGTGTAGGAGTGGAACTTCGGGTCGCTGTCGCCACGGGCCAGCGACTGGGCGACCAGCACGTCGATCGCGATGCCGTTCTCGGCGTGCATCATCATCAACGCGCCGGACTCCGAAGCGTTCTGCATCGCCCGCAGGATCTTGCCGTCGTCGGAGTAGAAGACGCCCGGGTACGCCATGAACATCTTGAAGCTCGTGACGCCTTCGTTCTCGACGAGGTGCGTCATTGCTTCGAGTGATTCTTCGTTGACGTCACCGATGATCTGGTGGAACGCGTAGTCGACGTGGCATTCGCCGGCGGCCTCCGCGTGCCGAGCCGCCAGGGTCTCGCGCACGTCCAGACCGACGGTCTGGGACGCGAAGTCGACGATCGTGGTCACGCCGCCCCACGCGGCAGCTCGCGAGCCGGTGTCGAAGTCGTCGGCAGACACCGTGCCGCCGAAGGGCAACGACATGTGCACGTGAGCGTCGACACCGCCGGGCACGACGTACTTCCCGGTCGCATCGATCACCTCGTCGGGTGTGATGCCGTAGGTCGCAGCGTGGCCCGGAGCGAAGATCGCTGCGATCGACTCCCCGTCGATCAGCACATCGGCCTCGCGCCTGCCGATCGCCGAGACAACCGTTCCACCCTGGATCAGTGTGATCGCCACGACGCTCAGCCCTCGACCAGTTCGCCGTAGGCCTCTGGGCGACGATCCCGGTAGAACTGCCAACCGTCTCTGACCTCGCGGATCAGATCGAGGTCGAGATCACGGACGATCAGTTCCGGGTCGTGGGCACTGCCCTTGTCGCCCACGTACTCGCCGCGTGGGCCGACGAAGTAGCTCTGGCCGTAGAAGTCGTTGTCGCCGAGCGGTTCGATACCGACTCGGTTGATCGCGCCGACGTAGTACATGTTCGCGACCGCTGCGGCCGGTTGCTCGATGCTCCACAGGTACTCCGAGAGACCCCGATGGGTAGCAGACGGATTGAAGACGATTTCGGCGCCGTTCAAACCGAGCGCACGCCAACCCTCGGGGAAGTGGCGGTCGTAGCAGATGTAGACACCGACCTTGCCGACTTTGGTGTCGAAGATCGGGTAGCCGCCGTTGCCGGGCCGAAAGTAGAACTTCTCCCAGAATCCCTTCACCTGCGGGATGTGTTGCTTGCGGAACTTGCCCAGATACGTGCCGTCGGCATCGATCACTGCGGCGGTGTTGTAGTACACGCCGGGTTGTTCGATCTCGTACATCGGCAGCACCATCACCATGTCGAGTTCCTTGGCCAGCGTCTGGAACCGTTTGGTGGTCGGCCCGTCAGGGATGTACTCGGTGTACTCGTAGTACTCAGCGTCTTGCACCTGGCAGAAGTACGGGCCATAGAAGAGTTCCTGGAAGCAGATGATCTGCGCACCCTGAGCGGCGGCCTCGCGCGCCGCCTCCTCGTGCTTGACGATCATCGACTCCTTGTCGCCGGTCCAGTCGGTCTGCAGGAGTGCGGCTTTCACGATAGTTGCCATTTTCTGACACTAACGACCCAACGCGCCCAGGGCAATCAGTCGGCGAGGCGTTCATCGCGCCGTAACCCGGCATGACGGACGAGACCGGCCCTATTGCGGTTCGGTCCGTTCGATGCCGGTGAGCGCGATCACGAGACGATCTTCCTCGCGCGAAGAAGCGAGGTCGACCTGGCCGAACACGCGCCACTCGTCATGGCCCTGCGGGTCGTGGATGGTCTGGCTCACCTGGCCGGTCCGTGCGTCGAAGGCGAAGCGGCTGGCGTTGCGCGCATCGCCGTTGATCTCGATGGCGTCGTACTCGTCCCAGTACGGCTCCATGAGTTCGCGAGCGTTCAACCCGTCGATCGACCCGGCGGGCCGTTGCTGACGGGCGAGCTGTTCGATCCAACGGAAGGCCGCGTTGCGAACCATCGTGTTGAATGCCCGCCGATCCGACGTGATCGTGATCTCCGCATCGGCTGCGTCCGGTGCGGCGCCCGACGGCGGCCTGACGGCGCCGCCCTGATCGCCTGCGTCATCGGGATGCTGCAGGCGTTCCCATTCGTCGAGCAGGCTCGAGTCGACCTGCCGGACGAGTGTGCCCAGCCAGTGTGCGATTTCGTCGAGCTCGGTGTTCATCGCGTCTGCTGGCACGTTCTGCGTGATGCCCTTGTACACATCGGACAGGTAGCGCAGCAGCACGCCTTCGCTCTGCTTCAGGCCGTAGTGATTGGTGTACTCCCCGAAGGTCATCGATCGTTCGAACATGTCGCGAGCAATCGACTTCGGCTTGACGGTGTTGCCACCGACCCACGGGTGCCTGGTGCGGAACTCGTTGAAGTCGGCGTACATCCAGTCCTTCATCGGCCGCGGCGGCTCGACCTGGCCGAGGCGTTCCATCCGCTCCTCGTACTCGACACCCGACGATTTCATCTCGGCCATCAGCTCGTCCTTGGCTTTGCGCAACTGGGCGTTGACCACGACGCCGGGGCTCTCCTGCACGGCCTCGATGATCGTCAACACTGCGAGGGCACGCTGGACGTCGCCGTTGATCTCGGCCTCGACGGTACGCGTCTCGGTTTGGTCGTCCGCGCTCGGGGATGAGCCGGCCCCCGGGCCGATGGAGCCGTTGATCGCCGCTGTCTCGCTGGCCACCTCGGGGGTGGTCTCGCTCACCGGCTCGGGAGTCTCGGGCAACGCAGACTCCGGCTCCGGCTCCGGCTCCGGCTCCGGCTCATCGAGGACGAGGCCGGCCAGAGCGGCGAACGCATTGTCGGCCGGCGGAGCGTCGTTCCGGTCGCCTGGTTCGTCGCGGTCGGACCGATCACGCCCGATCGCATCGTTCTGCTCGCCGTGTCGATCGTGTCGATGTCGGTCGTGGCGGTGTTGATCATGGCGGTGTTGATCATGGCGGTGTCGCTCCTCCACCTCGAACTGGCGGTCGAGATGTTCGATTGCATCGAGGGCCCAGAGCGACAGGGGCTGGTGGAGCGCGAATTCGTCCTGAAGGTCGAAGTCGACGCGAACTCGACGGCCCAGTTCGTCGGGTTCGGCCGGAAACTCGAGCAGCCCAGCTTCGACGAGTGACCGATAGATCGAGATCGATTGGCGAATGTGTTGGCGTTGACGCTTGCGCGGCTCGTGGTTGTCGACCATCAGTTCACGGACGGCTCTGCACCCGTCACCCGGACGATCGAGCAGACTCATGATCATCTGATGATTGACCTGAAAGCTCGACACCAGCGGCTCCGGCTCGCCACTGACGAGCTTGTCGAATGTTGCCTCGTCCCAGTGGGCGTACCCACGATCGGGTGCCTTCTTCTTGACGAGCTTCTTCTTCTTCTTCGCATCTTCGGCCGCCTTCTGCAGCATCGCCTGATTCATCACGACGTGCTCGGGTGCTTGGGCCCACACCGTGCCCTCGTCGTCGAAGCCGCGACGACCGGCTCGCCCGGCGATCTGTGCGAACTCACGGTTGCGGAGCAGCCGGGTGGTGCTGCCGTCGTACTTGCAGAGCTGTGTGAAGAGCACGGAACGAATCGGTACGTTCACCCCGACGCCGAGCGTGTCGGTACCGCAGATGATCTTGAGCAACCCGGCCTGCGCGAGCCGCTCGACGAGCAGCCGATACTTCGGCAGCAACCCTGCGTGATGGACGCCGATGCCGGCCACCAGGAATCGGCGCAGCCCCTTGCCGAACGGTGAGTCGAACCGGAACCCACCGATCAATTCCTTGACCTGTTGCTTTTCGTCCTTGGTCAGCGGGTCGAGGCTGATGTAGCTCTGCGCTGCTTCAGTCGCATCGCGCTGGGTGAAGTGGACGAGATAGATCGGTGCCCGGCCTGACTCGAGCAGCGACTCGATCGACGTGTGGAGCAATGTCGTGCGGTACTCGAAGTCGAGTGGCACCGGGCGTTGCGTCGACTTGACAAGCGCCGTGTCCCGGCCGGTGCGCGTGGTCAGTTCGCCTTCGAAGAACTGTGTGTTGCCGAGCGTTGCCGACATCAGCAGGAACTGGCAGTGCGGGAGTTCGAGGATCGGTAGCTGCCATGCCCACCCGCGTTGCGGGTCGGCGTAGAAGTGGAACTCGTCCGCGATCACGATGTCGACATCGGTGCGCTTGCCGTCGCGCAGGGCCCAGTTGGCGAGGATCTCCGCCGTGCAGCAGATGATCGGCGCGTCCGGGTTGATCGAGCCGTCGCCGGTGATCATCCCGACTCGCTCTGACCCGAACTGACGACACAGTTCGAAGAACTTCTCACTGACCAGAGCTTTGATCGGAGCCGTGTACACGCTGCGCTGATCGCGCCCCAGCCCGACGAAGTGCGCGGCGACCGCGACGAGGGACTTGCCCGACCCGGTGGGCGTGTTGAGGATCACGTTGCTTCCGGCGATCATTTCGAACGCCGCTTCCTCCTGAGCCGGATACATCTCGATGCCCTGTTCGAGGGTCCAGGCGGTGAAGCCGTCGAGGAGCGCACTCTCGTCGGGCGCCGGTGGGAGGTGCTGCAGAATCGGTGGCAGCGCTGAAGATGTCTGGTCAGTCATGGGCTGCTCCTAGTGTGCACACATGCCGACGTTCAGGAGTGCGTGGAACTGGGTCTTCGGCAAGCATCCACCGAAGCCGCCGAATCCGGACAAGACCGTCGAGGCCGGTTGGGTCCCGGTGTGGCAGGGCCCGATGCTCACGCAACTCCTGCAGGACGAGGGGGTCCCTGCGGTCTGGACCGAGGACTTCAACCTGAACGTCGGGGTCTACAACCGCGAGGCGATGGCCCGCATTTTCGTCACGCAGGACCGCCTCGCCGAGGCCGAGCAGATCATCGCAGACTTCACCGGTGTCGCCCCTCGCCACCGCAAACTCTGAACTCTCGCGAGCCCCCACGCCCCCAACCGCCCCACCACGCCGGTCACTCTCGTTTGCGTGACGAAAAAGGTGCTCAGGGCAACCGAAATCGTCACGCAAACGAATGTTGTTCCCTTTTCGGCTCGTTGCCACCCGCTGCAAGGACATGGACAGCCAACTCATCACACTGGCCGAGCAGCAGGACGGCCTCGTCACGCTCGCCCAACTCCGGGCCTGCGTTCCGGCCCGCCACCGCCAACGCAAACTCGTCGCCGACGGATCGATTCGCCGCATCGCTCCGTCGACCTACAAGATCTCGGGGTCCCCCGGTTCGCACCGGCAGCAGCTGCGCGCAGGGCTGCTCAGCCTCGGCCACAGCAGTTGGGTGAGCTACGAAGCAGCTGCGGCGCTGCACCGACTCGATCGATCCGACCCAACAGCGGTGGAGTTCACGGTCACCCGCGGACGATCGGTCTCCTCGCTGCCGTTCAGCGTGCACACGACCGCGACGGTGCCAACGATCGATCGGGTGACGGTCGACGGTCTGCGCTGCCTCTCAGCGACCAGAACCATCATCGATCTCGCCCATGCCCGACGACCGGTGCCGCGCATCGAGGCTGCGATCGACAGTGCCGTCAGACTGGGGCTGAGTGCTCCCCAAGCACTCGCAACCCGACTCGAGACCTTGCGCGGCTCCGGTCGGTGGGGATGCCGTCTGATCGAGGGTCTCGTCGTCGACAGCGGTGGCCATTCACCGCTCGAACGCCGCTTTTTGCAGATCGTCCGGGAGGCCGGCATCACGCGACCCACGACCCAGGCGATTCAGCGCCATGGCAGCAGACACATCGCTCGAGTCGACTTCCTGTTCGAGCAGCACTCGGTCGTGGTGGAGGTCTCTGGCCAGCACGGCCACTCCAGCCCGACGGAGCGTGCTCGCGATGCTCAGCGCCGAAACGAACTCCAAGAGCTGGGGCTGCGTGTCTTCGAGTACACCTATCGCAACGTCATGCGCGAGCCCCAGATGGTCGTCGGCACGCTTCGCCGACGTTTGTGTGACGAAAAGTGAGTCGATGCGCACCGATTTCGTCACGCAAACGATGTTGGCGGCGGCAGCAGGCTCACATGGCGCTGCGACGGAGGAGTTCGGGGGCCATCGGGCAGTCGGGTTGGATTGCCGGCGGACCCATCGGCACCTGACCGTGGGGGCCGACCACATGGGTGACCATCGACGTCGGAAGGATCTCGACATCCATTTCCCACGGGTCGACGGGGTACTCGCCGTCGGGGTCGGTGATCGTCGCGTAGCGGGCTGCCATGTGGTCGACGAAGCCGCTCGGCAGTCGCCGCCCGACGCCGGCGACCAACCACACCGGTCTGCCCCACGCGATTGCCGCTGCAGCGATGGTCGATGACCCGATGGGCACGATCGCCCGTTCACTGTCGCACGCCAACGCCTCGACCAGCACCACGTCGGCGGAGCGCACCGCAGCGCCGGCGGCACCGGCGTCAACGGGATCGCTGTCCACGTCGTACCGTTCGAGCTTGCGAAGGAACTGCGTCGCCGAATGCCCCGCATCGAGGGCGAGGACGCGGACGTCGCCGCGCCGGATCAGACCGTCACCAATGGCATCCGGAGCACCGATCGTGACCACCGTGGCGTCGTCGGGCAGCGCAGTGGCCAACTCGGCATCGGTCGGGTCACGACGGATTTCTTCGGCCAGTTCCCAGACCGCATCGAATGGTTCTGACGACGTCGACACGCTCGCACACAGCCACCACAGCGCACCGGTGAACGGATGACGTTCGACGATTCGTCTGCACGCCACGACGACGCCCGACGGGTCGAACCGCAACGACCCGAGTGCATGCGCCGTCTCCTCGACGAGCGCCGCAGGGTCAGCGCCTTGTGCACGGGCAACGTAGCGAAGGTGCTCGATGGGATGCATCGGTGTCGACGGTACCTGAGCCGGGTGGGTTGTGCCCGATGGTTGGGGTCTGAGCCGGTCGAGTCGCTACGCTCTCGGCCGTGGCCGACCCCACTGTGCAGCAGCTTCCGACCGAACTGACCCTCACCCCACTCGTTGCCGAGGGAAACCAGCGCGTGCTCGGTCAGTCGCGGCCGATCATGGACTGGCTCACCACGTTTCACCTCGCCTCGGTCGTGCTCGATCCGTACACCAACGAGAGCTCGTGGGTCCTGCGTTCAGCAACACGCATCTTGGAGCAATTCCGCAGCTCACACGCCCGCATCAACTTCATCGTCACGGCCGGCGCCGCCGACGCACAGGCGTTTCTCGGCCCACTCGCCGACGAGTTTCTCGTGTTCTGCGACGCTGATCGATCGGCGGTCAAGGCGCTGGGCCTCACGCAGTTGCCGGCGTTCGCCTTCATCCGCGTCGACGGAGCCGTGACCGCCAAAGCAGAGGGCTGGCAGCCTTCGGAGTGGGAGGTCGTCGCCGACGAGATCGCCGACGTCACCTCGTGGACCTCACTCGACATCCCCGGTGCCGGCGACCCCGGACCGTTCAGCGGTTCGCCTGCGCTCGGCTGACCGGGCGCTGCGGCACCCTCGGTTCAACACACCATGGCCGAACATCGGTCCGCCCGCGAGCTTCCGGACCTGCCGGTTGTCGAGGCGATCGACGATCTGCTCGCAGCGCTGTCCGATCACCGTCGCGCCGTCCTCGTCGCCCCACCCGGTGCCGGCAAGACCACCGTCGTCCCACTTGCGCTCCTCGACGAACCCTGGCTCGCAGATCAGCGAATCGTCATGCTCGAACCGCGACGGCTGGCAACGCGCGCAGCGGCACAACGGATGGCTGCCACGACGCGGACACCGATCGGAGAGCTGATCGGCTACCAGACACGCGACGAACGCCTCATCACGGCGAACGCGCGCATCGAGGTCGTGACCGAAGGGGTGCTCACCCGGCGGTTGCAGAACGACCCCGAACTCCCCGGTGTCGGCGCGGTGATCTTCGACGAAGTCCACGAACGCAACCTGACCACCGACATCGGGCTCGCGTTGACGCTCGACGCAGCAGCCTCCCTCCGGCCGGACCTGCGGATCGTCGCGATGTCGGCAACCCCGGACACCGACGGACTCACGCGCCTGCTCGACGCACCGGTGATCACCAGCGAGGGACGGACCTTCCCGATCGACATCCGCTGGCTGCCACGCACTGCAGGTCGATCCGGAGGCGGACGCGGCGGTCGGCAGGGTGGCGCGCGACCTCGACCGGGGCGCGGCCCGGACCGCATCGAACCCGATGTCGTGGCAGCCGTTGTCCAGGCACTCGGCGACGACGAAGGCGACGTGCTGGTCTTTCTGCCCGGGATCGGCGAGATCCGGCGCACCGAGCGCCTACTGAACGACACACTCGGCCCGAACATCGACGTGTATCCCCTCGCAGGCGCCCTGACTCTTGCCGAACAGGACCAGGCGCTCGCTCCCTCACCAGCAGGGCGGCGTCGAGTGGTCCTGTCGACCGACATCGCCGAGACATCGCTCACCGTCGACGGCGTCCGCATCGTGATCGACAGCGGACTCGCCCGCGAACCGCGGTTCGACGCCCGCTCCGCCATGACTCGCCTGACGACCGTCGCGACCAGCCGGGCGTCGGCGGAGCAGCGCGCCGGCCGAGCCGGGCGTACCGAACCGGGGGCGGCGTATCGCCTCTGGAGCAAGCTCGAGCACGGCACGCGCGCCAAACATCGCTCGCCCGAGATCACCCAGGCCGACCTCGCAGGTTTCGCTCTCGAACTCGCCGCCTGGGGTGGTGCCGACGACCTCGACTTCATCGACGAACCACCTGCGGGAGCGCTCGCACAGGCCCGCGAGCTGCTCACGAATCTGCATGCGCTCGATGTCGATGACCAGTCGATCACCCCGCTCGGCCGCAAGATGCTCGGCCTGCCGGTGCATCCTCGTCTCGCACGGATGATCGCCGTCGATCAGAGTCCCCTCGCGTGCGCGATCGCCGCCCTGGTCGACGAGCGAGACATCTTCCGCGGACGCGATGTGCCGACCGATCTCGCACTGCGCGTGGGCGTGATCTCGGGTAGACGCGGCCACGACCTCGCCGACCGAGGCGCGGTCCACCGGCTGCGCGACCGCGCTGCGGACCTCGCTCGACGGGCTCGACTGCCCTTCGACCGCGGCGACCTCGACCCGGATCGGACCGGCGCGGTGCTGCTCCTCGCGTACCCGGATCGCATCGCTGCACTGCGCCGTGCCGCCCAGTACCAGTTGCGTGGGGGCAGCACTGCCTTCCTGCCGGCCGATGACTCGCTCGTGGACGAACCGTTCATCGTCGCAGCGGACCTCGACGGCAAGCGTGACAAGGCTCGCGTGCGCCTCGCCGCGGCAGTCGACCTCGCTGATGTACTTGCGAATTTCGGACCGGACATCGCTGAGCAGCGAACGATCACGTGGAACACCGACCGCAACGACCTCACCGAGACCATCGAGCGTCGGCTCGGTTCGATCAGGCTCGGCAGCCACTCCGATCGACCCGCGGCCGGCGAAGCCACCACCGCAGCCCTGCTCGACCGTGTGCGGACCACCGAGCTGAGAGTCCTCGGCTGGACCGCCGCCGCGTCAAGCTTGCGTGAGCGAGTCGCGTTCCTGCACGTCAACGTCGGCGACCCGTGGCCTGACTGGTCGCTGCCGACACTGCTCGCCACCCTGGACACGTGGCTGGCTCCGTACCTGCCCGGCGCTCGCGGCCGCGCTGATCTCGAGGGGCTCGATCTGACGACGGTGCTGCGGTCGCAGTTGCCGTGGCCCGAGGGATCGGACCTCGACGAGGTCGCCCCGTCGGCACTCGCACTTCCCACCGGGCGGAGCGTGCACATCGACTACACCGGTGAGCAGCCGACCTCATCGGTACGGGTCCAGGATCTGTTCGGTCTGACGGTCCACCCGACCGCCGGGGGCCGGCCGATTCGTCTCGAACTGCTGTCACCCGCCGACCGACCCATTCAGGTCACCGCCGACCTGCCGGGATTCTGGGCCGGGTCGTGGACCGAGGTCCGCAAGGAGATGGCGGGCCGGTATCCCAAGCACCGCTGGCCCGACGACCCCGCCAGCGCCCCGCCGAAGCGGATGAAGGATCGCTGAGTGACCGTTGCGGGATTGTCGGTCTTGGCCGTACTTGCCTGCGTCCTCGTGGTGTACGTCGGCACGACGGTGCAGGCATCGCTCGGGATCGGTCTCGGCATGCTCTCTTCGCCGGTGCTGGCACTTGTCGACCGGGACTTCATCCCGGTGGCGATTCTGCTCGCGGTGATTCCCCTGTCCAGTTCGGTGGCCTGGTCCGAACGTGTGCACGTCGATCGGCGCGGGGCCGGGCTCCTGCTCGCAGGTCGTGTTCCCGGTGTCATCGCCGGGGCACTCGTCGTCTCGAGCGTCAGCGACACGCTCCTCGGACTCCTGGTCGCGGGCTCGGTCATCGTGGCGGTGATCGTGTCGATCGTGGGCAAGAAGTTCGTCGTCGCGCCGACGGCGCTGCTCGCTGCCGGGACGGCTTCAGGGTTCATGGCGACGACCACGGGAGTCGGCGGCCCGCCGGTGGCGCTCACGTACCAGCACGAAACGCCAGCGACCATGCGAGCGACGGTTTCGCTGTTCTTCTCCGTCGGCGCGGTGATGTCGTTCGTCGTGCTGGTCCTCGCTGACGAGGTGAGCCGTCGATCACTGGAACTGACGACGTTGCTCGTTCCGTCGGTCGTGCTGGGCATCAGCACCGCTCGCCTCGCTCGCGATCGTCTCGATGCAGCAGTGGTCCGGCCGGCGGTACTTACGTTGTGCCTGCTCAGCGCCACCGCCCTGCTGGTCGAGACCGTTCTCTGATCGTCGAACAATCACACGATGGTCGCGACTCCCCCCGGCCACCGTGGCAAAGTGAGGCCATGCGCACGCCCCCTCGTCGTCCGGTCACCGTCGCCACCCTCGCTGCTCTGGCACTCCTCGCAACCTCCTGCGCCGGCTCCACCAGCGAGAACGCCGATTCAGCCGACACCGCACCCGCGACCGAGGCGCCCGTCAGCGACGAGACGATCGCCACCGAACCGCCGACCACCGAACCGCCGACCACCGAACCGCCGGCCACCGAACCGCCGGCCACCGAACCGCCTGCAACTGAACCACCGGCGACTGAACCACCCGCAACTGAAGCGCCCGCGCCAGCTGACAGCCCGGACATCGAGTTCGACGTCGGGTACGGCGACTACGAAGTCGGCGTGCAGACCATCACGATCGCCGACACCTCGGGCGGCGACCGCGACCTGACCGTCGACGTCTGGTTCCCGCTCGGCGACCTTTCAGGTGCCAACCCCGCGCGGGCCCAGTACACCCTCGTTCCGGGCACGTACTACGAATCCCCGTTCGCCTTTGGCGTCGGCGCCGAACTGATCGCCACCGACGGCCCGTTCCCGCTCGTGATCTACTCCCACGGCTCAGGCGGCACTCGCTTCATCCACTCGAACTACACCGAGACGCTCGCCAGCAACGGCTACGTCGTCGCGGCACCCGACCACACCGGCAACACCGCAGCGGACCGCCTCCTTCAAACCGAAGTCGACGGCACCATCACTGCCATCAATCGGCCCAACGACGTCCAGCAGATCATCAACGCATTCCTCGACCCGGAGAACGCCGAGACCGTCGGCTACGTCGCCAGCATCAGGCCCGATCAGATCGCCGTCACCGGCCACTCCTTCGGCGGGTTCACGGCCTATGCGATGGCCTCTGGCTTCTCCAACGACAACGGTGAATTTGTCGCTGACGAACGGGTCGATGCAATCATCGCACTCGCCCCAGCCGCAGGTCCGGGCCTGCTCGCCGACGAGCAACTCGCCTCGATCGACATTCCTGCGCTGGTGATAGCGGGCACGAATGACCAGACCACGCCGATCGACCCGAACGTGACCCGCCCGTGGGAACTCACGGCGAGCGCGCCCTCGTACCGCGTCGACCTGGTCGCGGCGGAACACGAGACGTTCACCGACCTGTGCGCCTACCAGGCGTTCTTGCCCACGCTGCCCGATGCGCTCCCCCTGGTGATCGACACGATCAACGAACGAACCGAAGCGGGCTGTGGTGACGACGACATGCCGATCGAGCGGGCGCAGGCGATCACCAACACGTTCGCCGTCGCATTCCTCGACGAGGTCTTCAAGGCCGGCGAGCCGATCGCGCTCGATCAAACCGACGAGCAGGACGACCTCGTCTACCTGGCGAAGTAGCGGTCCGCGACAGGTCGTAGAGTCGAGTCATGGCTGATTTCGACTACACCGAGATGTTCCCGTTGGGACCCGATGAGACCGAGTATCGACTCGTGTCGACCGAGGGTGTCTCGACATTCGACACCCCCGAGGGCACCTTCCTCAAGGTCGAGCCGAGCGCGATACGCAGCTTGACCTCCGAGGCAATGCGCGACATCGCCCACTACTTGCGCACCAGTCACCTCGAACAGTTGGCCAAGATCCTCGACGACCCGGAGGCATCAGACAACGATCGTTTCGTGGCCCTCGATCTGCTGAAGAACGCGTCGATTGCCGCGGGCGGTGTGCTGCCGATGTGCCAGGACACCGGTACGGCGATCGTGAAGGCCAAGAAGGGCGAGTTCGTCTTCACCGGCGGCGGCGACGAGGAACAGATCGCACGCGGCATCGCCGACACGTATCTCACCTCGAACCTGCGGTACAGCCAGATGGCGCCGCTCGACATGTACACCGAGCAGAACACCGGCACGAACCTGCCTGCCGAGATCAAGATCAACGCGATCGATGGCGACGCCTACAAGTTCCTGTTCATGGCCAAGGGCGGCGGATCAGCGAACAAGAGCTTCCTGTTCCAGGAGACAAAGGCGCTTCTCAACGAGGCGACGCTGCTGCCGTGGATCTTCGACAAGATCCAGGCGATCGGCACCTCGGCGTGCCCGCCGTACCACTTGGCGATCGTCATCGGCGGCACGTCGGCGGAGATCGCCGTCGAGACCGCCAAGCTGGCCAGCGCGCACTACCTCGACGCCCTTCCGACCACCGGGTCGGTGTCCGGTCATGCGTTCCGCGACCTCGACCTGGAAGCCAAGGTGCTCGAGCTCGCGCAGAACACCGGCGTCGGTGCTCAGTTCGGCGGAAAGTACTTCTGCCACGACGTCCGCATCGTCCGCCTCCCACGCCACGGCGCATCGTGCCCGGTCGGCATGGCGGTGTCCTGCTCCGCTGACCGCCAGGCGCGCGGCAAGATCACCGCCGACGGCATCTTCCTCGAACAGCTCGAAACCGATCCGGCCCGTTTCCTGCCCGCTGTCGGTTCGGAGGATCTGCTCGACACCGAGCCGGTCCACATCGACCTCAACAAGCCGATGGACGAGATTCGGGCGACACTGTCCGAGCTGGCCGTCACGACGCAGGTGATGCTGACCGGTCCGATGATCGTCGCTCGCGACATCGCCCACGCCAAGATCAAGGAACGCCTGGACGCCGGCGAGGAGATGCCGCAGTACTGGAAGGACCACGCCGTCTACTACGCCGGTCCGGCCAAGACCCCCGAGGGGTACGCATCGGGGTCGTTCGGGCCGACCACTGCGGGCCGCATGGATTCCTACGTGCCCGAGTTCCAGGCTGCCGGAGGTTCGATGGTGATGCTCGCCAAGGGAAACCGATCCAAGCAGGTGACCAACTCCTGCGCCGAGGCCGGCGGCTTCTACCTCGGCTCGATCGGTGGTCCCGCCGCTCGGCTGGCCCTCGACAACATCCGCAAGGTCGAGGTCCTCGAGTACGAGGAGTTGGGCATGGAGGCGATCTGGAAGATCGAGGTCGAGAACTTCCCAGCCTTCGTCGTCGTCGACGACAAGGGCAACGACTTCTACGCCAAGGTCCGCGCCGAAGCATCGATGCCGGTGTCGATGCGCTGAGCCGTCTCGGCACAGCGCAGCCGTCGCTGTTGCTGTCAGCAGGAGGTGAGCGCAGCGTCGATCGCTGCGTCTCCTTCGGCCGATTCGAGCGCGAGCACGACGTGACTGATCGTTCGGTCATCGAGCCTGTTGACCTGACGAGCAGCGCACCGTGCAGACGAGTTGTCGAGGCCGATACCGAACTCGAAGACGTTGACGAGAAGACGTTCGGCTTCGGCATCACCATGCCCGAACAACACATCGGCGATCTGCTCGTCGGTCGGGTCCTCTCCGGCTTGGTCCGTGGACGGACAGTCGAGGCCGTCGTGCGGCAGCAGGCCGTCGATCAGATATCGAATCACGGCGCCGTCGACGCATCTCGTCGGCGCAGGGAACGCCGTGTGCCCGACACCGCTCCAGGAGATGTCGACGGCGTCACCGAGGGCATCGGCGAAGTCGGGGGCGTGCTTGCCGGGGGTGAGCGGATCGAATTCGGTACCGATCACGAGGATCGGCGTCGCGACGTCGACGCGCTCCACCGGCTCCAGTGTCCGGTCGTTCTGCGGGACGCCGTCGCAGTACGCGCTGGTCGTGATCACATGGCGGAAATCTGCGCAGTAGATGACGATGTTCGCCACCTCGAACGGTTCGACTGGTTCGTCGAGGGCGTCAGAGCTGATTGCGGTGTCAGTGGACACCAGGGATGCCACCGCCGACGCATCGCCATCGGCTGCATCGGCCAGCGCGGTCCCGATGAGCTCCCAGTCACCGGAGTAGTTGAGGGTCGAGGTGAGGAGTTCGACGAACACGAGTTGGTCGACCGTGTCCGGTTCGCCGGAAAAGTCCGGGGTCGGCAACTCGTCGATCGAGGCGCGGATGTCGTCGATGGTGTCGGTACTGCTCGCCCCCAGGGCGCACCGATCGCTGGCGTCACAGAGTTCGCTGAACCGCTCCGCAGCCTCTGCGGTGCCGTCGGCGGCATAGTAGGGAAAGCCGTCCTCGAAGTACCCGTCAGTTGAGCCGATCAGCGGGTCGGTGACACCGTCGAGGACGAAACGCCCGACCTGCTCCGGGAACTGTTGCGCATAGGAGGCCCCCAGCGTGGCGCCGTAGCTGTAACCGAGGTAGTCGAGTTGTTCCTCGCCGAGTTCGACTCGGATCGCCTCCATGTCGCGCGCCGAATAGGGCGCTGCGAGGTGCTCGGCCAGCAATCCGGTGGACTCGGCACAGGCTGCCATCAGGAACTGTCCGTCGAGATCGGGCTCGTCACCACAGGTGATTGCCGGCAACGATTTACCGACGCCGCGCGGGTCCCAGCCCACGATGTCGAACGAGCGCAGGATGTCCACGGGGAGCGATGATCGGATCGCCCAGGCGAAGTCGACGCCACTGCCGCCGGGGCCACCCGGGTTGATCAGCAACGAACCGAGGCGCCGGCCGGTGGCGCGATGCCGGGTGAGGGCCAGTTCGACGGTGTCCGTGGCCGACGGGTCGAACGGATCCATATCGGCGACGAGCACGCCACACTCCCACGCGTTCGTCCCGACGAAATCCGCAGGCGGAATGTCGAACCGTTCACAGGTTCCCCAGTTGACGTCTCCAACCGGTTGGGGCGCCGGCGCATTCGGTGCCACCGTCGGAGTCGACTCGATCTGATCGGAGCGTTCGGCCGCGACGTCGATCTGCATCGCGCACCCAGCCATCGCCGAACCGACGATGACCGCTGCGGCCCCCACCATCTTGCTTCGCCCGCTGGTACTGCGTCGAGCACGCCGCCCTGTCACCCGGTCAGTGTGCCAGGTCGATCAACGAACCGACGCGGACCGGGCTCAGCCTGCCCGACCCCAGACATCAGAGCTCGCCGGCGAGTTCGCCGAGGCGACGTTCGCCCCCGGGCGTCTGACCGCCTCGGCTCATGAAGCTGGCCAACGCTGCATTCGTGTCGTCTCCGCCCAGCAGAGCGTTGAACGCGGCGCCTTCGGCGAGCAACTCGTCGTCGATGGCGTGCTCGCTGCGCAGCACGCTGGCTTTGGCAGCTGCAACCGCTGCGGGCGGGAAGGTGGCGATGCGAGCCGCCAGCCGACCGACGAATGCGTCGATGTCGTCGGCAGCGACGACCCGGTTGATCATGCCCCACCGTTCGGCGGTGTCGGCGTCGATGTCGTCGCACCCGAGGATGATCTCGAGTGCTCGACTGCGTCCGACCAGGCGCGGCAGCCGCACCGTGCCGCTGCCACCGGGCAGGATGCCGAGCGCGACCTCGGGCTGGTTGAACACTGCTGCCGGCGTCGCAAAGCGCATGTCGCAGCTCATCGCCAGTTCGTTGCCGCCGCCGCCGACGCGGCCCTCGATCACTGCGATGGTCGGCTTCGGCATCGTGCGCAGTGTTTCGCACATCCGATGGAAGTTGTTCAGGTCCGTCGTCACTGGCTGGCCGGACGGCATCTGCTGGATCGCTTCCACGTCGAAGTGGGCTATGAACCACTCGGGGTTGGCCGAACGCAACACGACGGCACGCACGTCGGCATCGGCGGCCAGTTCGGCCGAGGCTTTGGCGAGCTCGACGAAGACATCGACGGTGAGGAGGTTGATCGGCGGATTGTCGATCGCGAGCGTGGCGATGCCACGCTCGTTGATCGCGATGTCGACAGCACTCACCGGTCAGTCGATCAACGACGTGATCGCTTCGCGCGTGGCGGCGAACTCATCTGGGTTGCCGGGGAACTCGACGGCGGCGAACTCCGTCACGCCGAGATCGGCCAGTGCTGCGATGCGCTCGGTCACCTGCGCGGCGGTGCCGGTGATCGCGACGTCTTCGGGGCCGGCGGCACCTTCGCGATCGAGCATCGCCCGGTACGAGGGCAGCGAACCGTAGATCTCGAACACCTGCGCCGCACGCTCTTTCGCACCGGTGAAGTCGTCGGTGACACAGACCGGCAGGGCAGCGACGACGCGAGGTGGCGGCCGGTCGGCGGCCTCGGCAGCGGCGTTGATGGTGGGCACGATGTAGTCCCCGAGTGTCTTCGGCCCGGTGCACCACGTGATCGTGCCCGCCGCCATCTCCGCGGTGATCTTCAACATCTGCGGGCCCAGGGCAGCGACGACGGTGTCGAAGGGCTGAGCACCTTTGGCGCTGATCCCGCCGTGACTCGTGTAGTCATCGCCCGCATGGCTCACCGGCCGGCCCTGGGACAGCGGCCCGAGGATGCTGAGGTAGTCGCGGATGTGGCGGATCGGCTTGGCGTAGCTCATCCCCATCATGTCTTCGATGACGACCTTGTGGCTGAGCCCGATACCGAGGGTCAGGCGGCCTTGCGACGCTGCGCTCACGGTGAGCGCCTGCTGGGCAATCGCCATCGGGTGGCGCGGGTAGGTCGGCACGACGGACGTTCCGAGTTCGATGCGCGGCACCTCGCGCCCGACGATGGCGAGCGTCGTCAGGGCGTCATGGCCGAAGATGTTCGGAGCCCAGTACGACGCAAACCCGTCTGCTTCTGCCTGACGGGCTTCGGCGACGACGTCGTCGATCGTGCCCTCATTGAGTGTTCCGCCGAAGTATCCGATGCGCATGCGACCATTCAAGCCGGTCGGGCATCACGCCATCGATACGAGGTCGAGCCAGTCTTCGGAGTAGTAGTCGACGTCGCCGTCGGGCATGAGCAGCACTTTGGTCGGATTCAGCTCGCGGACGAAGTCCTCATCGTGACTCACGAGGATGATCGCTCCGGGCCAGTCGACGAGCGCCGAGGCGACTGCATCGCGCGATGGCGGGTCGAGGTTGTTGGTCGGCTCGTCGAGCAGCAGCACGTTGTTGCGCCCGACCATCAGCATCGCGAGCGCGAGTTTGGTCTTTTCCCCACCCGACAGTGTGCCGGCTTCCTGGAACACCTTCTCGCCGGACAGGCCGAACATTCCGAGCAGCCCGCGCAGCTGCGTCTCGGTGAGTTCGACCTCGGTCGGGACCGCACGACGGATGTTGTCGAGCAGCGATTCGTGCACCATCAAGTTGTCGTGTTCCTGCGCGTAGTAGCCGGCGTGCGCCTGGTATCCCCACGTGAAGTCACCGAGATTCGCCGTGGTCTCGCCGGCGAGGATCCGCAGCAGGCTGGTCTTGCCGGCACCGTTCAAGCCCAGGACGAGGAGCCGTTCCCCCTTGCCGAGATCGAAGCTGATGTCTTCGAAGATCGACGGCCCGCCGTATCCCTTGCAGAGTCCTGTTGCAGTGATCACGGTGTTGCCGCACTTCGGCGGTGGTGGAAAGCGGACGTTCATCGACTTGGTCGATTGGGGCCCGCGTACACGCTCGCCTTCGAGACGAGCAATCCGCTTCTCGACGCTGTGGGCCATCGCGGCCTTCGTTGCCTTGGCACCGAAGCGATCGACCACGGTTTGCAGCCGGTCGATCTCCTTGCCCTGCAGGATCGCCTTCTTGGCGAGTCGGGTCTCGTCGTCGGCGCGGGCCCGCTTGTACTGGGTGTAGGTGCCCTTGTATTCGAAGATTTCCCCGACAGCGTCCTCGGAGGCACGGTCGAGGTGGATGACGCGGGTGATCGCCTCATCGAGTAGTTCGAGGTCGTGACTGATGACGAGGAGGGCGCCCTTGTACTGACGCAGAAAGCCGAGCAGCCACTCCTTGGCGTCGATGTCGAGGTGGTTGGTCGGCTCGTCGAGACACAGGACATCGGAGCCGGCGAACAGGATGCGGGCGAGTTCGATGCGCCGACGTTGGCCGCCGGACAGGGTGCTGATCGGCTGATCGAGTCGCTCGTCCTCGATGCCCAGGCCCGCTGCCATCTGGCGTGCTTCGCTCTCTGCTGAGTAGCCGCCGTTGGTACGGAACGCCTCTTCGGCGTTGATGTAGCGGGTGACGTTGCGCTCGTCGGGGTTTTCCTCCATGGCGATACGGAGCTTGTCGATCTTGACCAGGGCGTCGTCGATGCCTCGACCGGACAGGATGTGGGTGATGCAACTGCGCCCATCGAGTGCGGAGTCGATCTTCGGGTCCTGCGGCAGATAGCCGAAGCCTCCCTTGCGCAGCACCGCACCCGACTTCGGCTCGACTGCACCACCGAGCACCTTGAACATCGACGTCTTGCCGGCGCCATTGCGCCCGACGATGCCGACCTTGTCGCGCGGCATCACGGTGAAGCTGGCGCCGTCGACGAGCAGGCGTCCACCCACTTCGACCGAGATCGCCTGTGCTTGCAACATTCCGTCCAGGCTACGAGCGCCGCTAGCGCGCGAGGCAGATGTCAGGGTGTGCCGTCGTCACCTTCGCCGGCGCTCGGCGAGGTGGTGTTCGGCGAGGTGGTGTTCGGCGAGGTGGTGTTCGGCGAGGTGGTGTTCGGCGATGTCGTTGCGGGAGCAGATGTGGTTGCGGGAGCAGATGTGGTTGCCGGCGCAGACGTGTTTGCCGGAGCACTCGAGTCCGGCGTGCCCGAATCCGGTGTGCCCGAATCCGGTGTGCCCGAATCCGGTGTGCTGGAACCGGGGTCGTTCGAATCTGGCGTCGTGGTCGCGACGCCGTTGGAGATGGTCGTGGTGGTGGTGCCCGGCGCCGTGTTGCTGGACGCCGTAGTGCGCGGTGTGGCGGTCCCTGATCCACGTCCGCTCGAAGACCCGCCGCCGCTGCTGGAGCCATTCGATGAACCGCTGGACGAACTCCCGCTGGACGACGAACCGGTGTTGGGCGACCCGTTGCCGTCCTTGATGGCTGAGTCGTCGCGGAATCTGGACCGGATGCAGTCGGCCTCGCCGGCCGGGGCATCTCCGAGTGCCGCCGCTGTCAGGTCGACCAGCACCTGTTCACCGGCGTTGTTCGGGTGCAGGCCATCGCTGCGCAGGACGCCGGGCGTCTTGGCTGCCTCACGCCAGTCGATCACGGTGACGTTGGAATAGTCGGCGGCCAGCTCGGTGATCACGGCGTTCACGTCGGCGTAGTTCGAGCGGTATTCCGTGACGGTGTACAGCAGTGTCGGGCGAGGTTCGAGCCGGTCGAGGATCGTGCGCATCTTTGCGTCGTAGTTGCCACGGTCGCCGTTGTAGTTGCTCCCGAGAAACACTGCCGCAGCATCCCAGTCGTCGGAGTCGGCTGCCGCCGGCGAATCGGGGGCGTTCGACTCCTCGTCGAGGTCGAGACGTGCGTCGGGCTCGTTCGACTCCGGCACCTTGCTTCGGGCGACCTGCACACCGAACTCGACGAATCGGCCGGCTTCGGCAGCGACCTCGACAGCCCATCCGAGTGGTTCGAGCCCTGCGCACATCTCACCGCCGTACCGGTTCTCGGTGCCGGCGAAGATCGAGTCGCCGATCATCAGCAACCGGTTGCCGCCGACCTGTTCGCCCACGAGTTCGGCAACGTCGCCGTCGGCAGTGATCGGGCGCTCGATGACGACGAGCGGCTCGGTCCTCACCGCGTCGCTCGTCGGCACGTCGCTGGCGGGCGACACGGTTGCGGTCGCCCGTTCGGGAACCGTTGCGGGCAGGGATCCGACTCCGGGAATGGTCGGTGCCGGCGTCGGCAACGTGGCAGCGTCGGAATCGACGGCACCGCTGGAGGTCCCGCACCCTGCCAGCACGACAGCAGAGACGATCCACAGGCGGCGCATCACCACATTGAAGCGCGGATCGGCAGTCCGATTGCGTCGTCAAGCGAAAAAGGGTTGCACGAAAAGACCAACGACGCGATCGCCGAGGCGTCGTGACACCCCGACGATCGCGTCGGTCAGACTGCAGTGACCAGCATGAGCCGGTCAGCGATGATCAGCGTGTGCGCAGCGAGTCGCGGATCTCGGTGAGCAACTCGACTTCGCTCGGACCGTCGTCCTCGGCAGCCGGCTCCTGGGTCTTGTTGTACGCCTTGATCATCAAGAACAAGATGAACGCAACCGCGACGAAGCTGATCGCTGCGTCGATGACGAGTCCAATACTGATGCGGGCTTCGCCGAGGTCGAAGCCGATGCTGCGATAGTCGGACTGGCCGAAGATCGCCGCGATGATCGGGTTGATCACGCCATCGAGGATGGCGTCGACGATCTTGCTGAAGTAGAGCGCCAAGATCAAGCCGACGGCAATGGTGACGACGTCACCCTTGTCGATGAACTCTTTGAATTCGGTCATCATGTTTTTCATAGTGGTTCTCCTGAACTGGGTGGGACGTGTTCCCGTCAGAATTAGATCACATTCGAACAAGCGATCCGCGCACCTCGTCTGCTGCTCGCCTCCCGTGCGCTGCCCGTGCGCTTCCCGTGCGTGTCTGCTGTGCCGCTCACCGAGCGGTCCACCCTCCGTCGACGATGAGGCTCTGGCCGGTGATGAACGACCCTGCCGGGCTCGCGAGCAAGAGAAGCGCGCCGTCGAGTTCATGGGGCTCGCCCATCCGCGGGATCGGCGTGTTGGCCCGCACGAACCGTTGGCTGCTCTCGTCGGTGTCCATGCCTTCGGTCATCTCCGACGGGAACCAGCCCGGGCAGAGCGCGTTGACGGTCACACCCTTGCGAGCCCATTGCACGGCGAGCTCGCGGGTCAGATTGACCACCGCTCCCTTGCTGGCGCTGTAGTGGGCCTGCTTCACCGGCGACGATGCAACGTGACCGAGCATCGAGGCGATGTTGATGATCGAGCCGGATCCGGACTCGATCATCGACGGAGCGCTCAGTTTCGACAGGTGCCACAGCGCAGTGACGTTGATCTCCATGGCCCGCCGGAAGGTTTCGAGATGTTCGTCTTCGATGGCCACCTTGCCGCCGACGCCGGCGTTGTTGACCAGCACGTCGAGACGGCCGAATCCTGTCAGCGTCTCGGCGACGATCGTCTCCCGATCGTGCTCGAGAGCGACATCGCCGGGCAGTGCGATCACCGACCCGGCGCGAGTCGCGTTCAGGTCGGCCGCGAGCGCTTCGAGACGGTCTGCGCGCCGCGCCGTGATCACGACGTTCGCCCCCACACCGTGCAGCACACGCGCGAAACGGTCACCGAGGCCTGATGACGCACCGGTGACGAGCGCAACCCGGCCACGGAGATCGAAGTGCTGGAGCGGCTGGAGCGGAGCGGACATCCACCGAAACTAGCTCTCGCCACGCCGCGTCTGGTGGGCGATCCCGAAGTGCCCGGGTAACAGGGCCACGTCGGTCGCGCCCGGGGTCGTGTCCGCCAACGTTCTTGGTCGCGGGCTCGGCGCGTCTCGTCCCGGCATGTCCCGGATGGAACGTCGAGAACGTGATCACCCACCTTGCGGACCGGCAACCGCCGGATCGCCGCGAATCGCCGCGAATCGCCACGCATCGCAGCGCGTCGGTGTTCACGGAACAGCGACATGGTCGTCATCGGTTCGTCACACCTTTCCGCGCGATCGTGTGACAAAGCCGACAGTCCCGTGACAAGTAGGCGAAAGAGTGAAACTCGGAGGCGGCTGGTGCGTCCTTTGAACTATGAACACGTACATGGACATCAGCCGCCGCACCTGGATCGCCGCCATCAAGTTGGCCATGGTGATCTCGATCATCGCCGCCCTGGCAGCGGTGGTGGTGTCGCGCGCCGGCCAAGTTCCTGACGTTGCGATCGTGGCCGTCGTGGCCGTCGTGGCATTCGGCGCCAGCTGGGTGCAGACCGGCCGGGTTCGGAGCACTGCGGTCCCGCTGCCTGCTCGCAGCCCGATGCATGCCCGCTGACTCGCAGATCTTTCCGCTCGCTGTGCGAGCATCGTCGCATGGCTGACCCCCGCCCTGTCGTTCTCGATCATCACGCCGTGTTCGCTGCACGCTGCAGCGACGACATCGCCCATTCGTGAGCGCCACCGCTGCCGCAGAAGACGAGGTGTTGAAGGTCCGAGTCGGCTTCGGGCTCGGGACCCGCACGAACCTGCACGATGAGACCTACGGCGTCGTTGTCGACGCTCTCGAAGCGCACGACTTCGATTCGCTCTGGCTGTCAGAGAAGATCAGTGGCGAGGCACCCGACCCGCTCGTTGCGATGGCCTACGGCGCCGGCCGGACCACGAAGCTCAAGTTCGGCATGTCGGTGATGGTGCTGCCGGGCCGCAACCCGGTCGTGCTGGCCAAGGAACTCGCCACGCTCGGCCTCATGTCGGGCGGGCGGCTGCTTCCGGCCTTCGGTCTCGGAGCGGTCGATCCGGTTGAACAGCAGGCCTTCGGAGTCGAGAGAACCGAGCGCGCCAAGATCTTCGACGAAGCGCTCGCGGTCATGCAGAAGTGCTGGACCGGCGACTCCTTCGATCATGACGGCACCTACTTCCAGTACGAAGGCGTGCGCGTGCTGCCCGCACCGAAGCGGATGGATGTCTGGCTGGGCGGCATTGCACCGTCTGAACTCAGACGCGTCGGGCGCGTGGCTGACGGTTGGCTGCCCTCGTTCGTGACTCCTGCTGATGCTGCTGCGGGGCGTGTCGTGATCGAAGACGTGGCTCGCGAGCACGACCGGTCGATCGACGACGACCACTACGGCGTCCTCGTCCCCTACGCGTTCGGTGAGGTACCGGATGCGTTGCTCCGGCTGCTCGCGAAGCGCCGGCCTGATCTCGACGACGTCGCTGAACTCGTACCGTCGTCATGGGACGGCTTGTCCAGGCTGATCGAGCAGTTCATTGATGTCGGCACGACCAAGTTTGTGGTGCTGCCGATCGACGAACCCAGGTCGCCAGACCAGTGGGTTGCGCACATCGCTGAGGCCGCCGACGCGCTCCTCCCGCTCGAAGTCGGCTGAATCACCTCGCCGATTCACGGCACGTTGACACTCGACGCACCGTCACGGAGTTCGTCGATGTCGAAGGCGCTCGGTTCGTACTTCACGACTCGGTAGGCCTGGCTCGACGAGGCAGCGCCGATCGAGAGCAACAGCTCTCCGTCGGCATCGAACTCGTTGAACATCGGTTGAAGCCCTCCCCAATTAATGAGGCGGCTGCCGTCGGGGTTCACTCGAATCGATCCCAGGCCATTACTCACCCGGCCGAACGGTTCGGCGATTTGCCAGAGCAGTGTCGCAGTGCCCGCTTCCGCGTCGATCTCGTAGGCGACGGCGCGCGCTTGGTCGGTGGTTGCTGTCTGGTTGTCGAACAGGGTCAGGATGTCGCCGTCGAGGCGCGCATCGTGGGGTCGACGCGGCCCACCCAACGGATCGCCGATGATCTCGAGCCGCCGGTCTTCGTTCTGGTCCGGTTGGACCCACCCCTGGGCCGGCTCGCTTGCAAGAATCCATTCGACGTCGCCTTCGGCGTGAGCGGGATCGGCGTTGCGATTGACCCGGAACACAGCATCGAGGTGCCGAGCGCTGACGACGTAGTCGCCATTGTCTTGCAGATCGAGGGAGTTGATGTGGAACAGGTCGACTTCGCCGGACGTCGGCAACGGTACGTAGTTGTTGAAGCGCTGCTGGAACTGCACCTCGCTGAGGTCGAAGTGGTCGAGTGCATCCCACTCCCACTCGAGCGTCGGGACCGCCAGATCGCCGCTGTCGTCCACGGGGTCACCGACTTCGCGGATCACGCTACCGACCGCAGGCTCGCAGTACAGCGACGGCTCTGGTTCGGGAACCGTGGTGGTCGTGGTGGTGCTGCTGGTCGTGGTGCTGCTGGTCGTGGTCGTCGATTCCGGCACGGTCGTGGTGGTGCTGCTGGTCGTGCTGCTGGTCGTGGTCGTTGATTCCGGCACGGTCGTGGGCGGCGGGGCCACCGTCGTGGTGGTCGTGGTCGTGGTGGACGTGGTGGTGGTGCTGGTCGTGGTGGTGGTCGTTGGCGGCGGGGCCATCGTCGTGGTGGTGGTGGTCGTGGGTACGGGGTCGGGGCCACAGTCAGGATCGAGGTCGGGCGCCGCCGTCGGGTAGATCGCTGACACGTCGAGCGACGGGTAGTACGGATAGCTGAGCATCGCCCAGCCACCGCCCGGCCGTTCGAGCAACTCGTGATGATCCAGCGGGAACGCGTCAGGGTCATCGGTGGTCAGTTGCTGCACGACGTCGCCGTTCAACTCGATGATCGTCGCCGCCTCATCTGGACCGACGCCGAACCCGACACCATCAGCGGTGTCGTACATGATCGTGCCGTCGGCAAGCCGCTGAGCGTTGATTGCCCACCGCGACGTTCGCTGATACCAGATGGGAAACCCGCGTTCATCGAAGATCACGGCGAACGTCGGATCGTCCGGGCCACCGCCCAGCGCTGTCAGGTACCAACCCGGCTCCGGATCTCCAGCCCGGTTGATGATCAACTCCGGAAAGTCCGCCGGCATGCAGCGGAAGTGATAGGTCACGTCGTCGGTTCCTGCGCCGCTCAGCTCGACGGTCGTCAGGTCGTCGGCTTCCAGTTGCAGTGTGACGCTGCCCGAATCGTCGACGAGTTTCCCGCCGACGCGCACTGCGCGACCCCGATGCGGTTCCACGGCGAAGGTGACGTCGTTGCTGCCCTCGTCGCAGGCCAATGTGTAGTCACTGCCTTCGATCCGATACTCCGGCCAGACATCGGGCCCGCTGACCACGATCTCGTCGAGTGGCGACCCGTCGGGAACCACCATCAGCCCGACGAGATCGAGCACGACATCGCCGCTGGTGTGCGACAGCACACAGATGGTTCCCTCGTCGCTCAGCTCGACCGTCAACAGATTTGCTACTTCGCTGGCTGGGAACGTGTTGAGTGTCGACACCAGTGGCGGTGTGTCAGAGCACGGGAACACGGTCAGGTATCCCTGCTCATCTGCTTCCAGCCCGATGGCATTGATCACCACTGCTGAGGCGTCCTCGGCCCGGGCGAGCCCGACGGTCGGGTCGATCTCACGGATTTCGCGGGCCCGGAACGGGCGGTCCCACGGACCGGTGGCATCGCGGGTGTCGACCAACCGCTGCTGCACCGGTTGCAGCTCCATCGAGGGGCCGAAGGCGGGTTCGGGTGCGTAGTACCCCACGACATCGATGATGAAGTGAGCAGCGACGTGGGTCTTGACGCAGATCTGACCCTGGCCACCATTGCGGAAACCGATCCCGACGACTGCAGCGACCGCCCGGGTGTCACCGGTTCCGTAGTTGAGATTCGAGGCGAGCGGCGGCGTTTCTCCGCAGGGGTAGATGACCATCCACCCTGGCTCTGCGGTCTCGGTGGCGGTGAGATTCACGACGATCGAGGTGGCTTCGGCCGGGACGAAGGCACCGCCGACCTGCAGATTGCGGATCTCGCCGGCACCGAGGCGAACCGGCTCGGCGAGCTCGCGGGTGTCAGCGGCGCGGACTGGTTCGACGGGCCGGAAACGGCTGGCTCCATCTGCCCACCAGCCCTGGATGTCGATGACGATGTCGCTGTCCTGGGAGGTGAACACACAAATTTCTCGCTGCGTGTCCGGGACCGCGACGACCAGGTTTGCCGTCGGCACATCGGCGCGTGTGTTGAGGCTGGACGATGGCGGGCGGCCTTCATCGCACGGAAACGACGTCATGAAGCCTCGCACCTGGGAGACCGCGGTCAATGAGAGCGCCACCGCTCCGGCATCATCGGGAACCGCGGAGTTCGCGAGCTGCAATCGCAGCGTGCACCCGCCGGGAACCGTGCCCTGATGACCACCGCGCCCGTCGCGGGTGTCGACGACACGACGTGGTGTGATCGAGGTGTAGCTCTGCAACGGCGGCGACACCGGGACGCTGACCTGCAGGGAGTCATCGCACGAAACCGCCGACGACGCCACGGCTTCAGCCGCCGGGGGCTCGAGCACGTCGGTCGGCCAGGCCACCGACCCGGCGACGGCTGCAGCCAGGCCAACGACCAGCGCCGTCAGTCGCAATCCCGGTCTCGATGTCAGTCGCGACGCAGTGACCTGCGCTGGACCATCATCTACAGTCATGCGCGGAAGTTACCGCAACACCTGCGGCAGATGTCGTCGCCTTCGGCGTCACTTCCGTTTCTGGATGTTGGCCCATTCGTCACGCAGACCGACGGTGCGATGGAAGAGTCTCGGCTCGGTCGGGTCGGCCGCGAAGTAGCCGAGGCGTTCGAACTGCACGACATCGCCGGGCGTCACGTCGGCCAAGATCGGCTCCAGCTTGCAGCCCGAACGAAGATCGAGCGATTGCGGGTTGAGGTCGTCGAACGGATCACCCGTCTCGGCACCTGGGTTGTCGGCGGTGAAGAGACGGTCGTAGAGGGCCACCTCGGCGTCGAGGGCGTGGGCGGCACTCACCCAGTGCATTGTCGACTTGACCTTGCGACCGTCGGGCGCGGTGCCGCCACGCGTGTCGGGGTCATAGGTGGCGTGCACTTCGGTGACGTTGCCGTCGTCGTCGGCGACGAAGTCGGTTGCGGTGATGAAGTAGGCGCCCCGGAGGCGGACTTCGCGGCCGGGCGTGAGGCGGTAGTACTTCGGCGGTGGGTCAGCTCGGAAGTCGTCCTGCTCGATGTACAGCACGCCGGAGAACGGCGCGCTGCGGACCCCGTCGTCGGGGTTCTCCGGGTTGTTGTTCAACTCGACCTGCTCGACGATCGGCGCTCCCGACTCGTCGGTCGGCCAGTTGGTGATGACGACCTTCACCGGGTCGAGCACGGCCATCCGCCGGAGCGCGACCTTGTTCAGCCGTGTCCGGATGAACGACTCGAGCAGCTCGATCTCGTGGCGACTGTTGGTCTTGGACACGCCGATGAAGTCGCAGAACTCCCGGATCGATGCAGCGGGGTAGCCCCGGCGACGCAACCCGCGCAGGGTCGGGAGGCGGGGGTCGTCCCAACCACCGACGACTCCGTCCGCGACAAGCGTCGCGAGTTTGCGCTTGGAGGTGATCGTGTGGGTCAGTTCGAGCCGGGCGAACTCGTACTGACGGGGTTGTTCGTCTTCGAGGGCTCCGAGCTCGCCCAGTCGGTCGAGGTACCAGTCATACAGCGCCCGATGGGAGTCGAATTCCAACGAGCACAGCGAGTGGGTGACCCCTTCGATGGCGTCGCTCTGGCCGTGGGCCCAGTCGTAGGTCGGGTAGACCTTCCATGCGTCGCCGGTCCGGTGGTGGGATTCGAGTCGAATCCGGTACATGACGGGATCGCGGAGCTGCATGTTCTCGTGCTGCATGTCGATCTTGGCGCGCAGAACGTGAGCGCCCTCGGCGAACTCGCCGTTGCGCATCCGGCTGAACAGATCGAGATTTTCCTCGGGCGTGCGATCCCGATACGGACTTTCGAAGCCAGGCTTGCCGTAGCCGCCGCGCTGCTCGGAAATCGTGTCGCCGTCCTGGTCGTCGACGTACGCCAGGCCGTTGCTGATCAGCAGCTCGGCCCAACGTGCGAGCTGTTCGAAGTAGTCGCTCGCAAAGAGTGCGGGGCGCTCCAGCGGGTAGCCCAGCCAGGCGAGATCTTCGATGATGCCATCGACATAGCTGGTGTCCTCGGTGTCCGGGTTCGTGTCGTCGAAACGCAGATTGCACACGCCACCGAACTCGTTGGCGAGTTCGAAGTCTGCCGTGATCGCCTTGGCGTGGCCGATGTGGAGGTAGCCGTTCGGCTCGGGCGGGAACCTGGTCTGCACGCGACCACCAAATGTCTGCTCTTCGTTGTGCGTCTCCACGATGTCTCGGATGAAGTTCGCCGCCGCTGGCGGTGCGCTGTCCCCGGGCTTCATCGGTGTGCTCGCTGGATCGGCCATGTCGCCCAGTATGCCCAGGAGTGGCTCAGTCAGGGCGGGGCGGGTCAGGACGAACTGAGTCAGGACGACTCGAGCTGCCTCGACGAATGCGACGACGACTCCGATGATGCGACGACGTCGATGTCGACGTCGAGGACCGCTGCGAGCAGTCCCGACCGTTCGCCGGCGGCGTAGATCTCGAGGTCGATGTCGGAGTCGTCACGGGCGAGCGGCTCGATGGTCATCTGCCCGTCGTCGACGCTGACGCGCATCGTCTGGACGTTGCCGGTGTGGCTTCGATCGAGTCCGATCGCCACTCGCATCATTCCAGCCAGTACACGCACGAGACGCTGGTCTGTCTTGGACAGTGCGGCGAACTCGTCGTGCTTGTCACTCGGTCGCGATTTTCGGTGGTATCGCGCGATCACGGCGATCAGTTCGATCTCGTGCTCGGTGAAACCGGTGAGCTGCTCGCTGTTGCGGATCACGTAGTACGAGTGTTTGTGGTGGCTCGAATGGCTGATGAACAACCCCACGTTGTGGACCACCGAGGCCGCGACCAGTAGCTCGCGTGCGTCGTCGTCGAGATCGTGGAGTGAGCGCGAACGGTCGAACAGTTGCCCGGCGAGTTGTGCGGTGTGTTCGGCGTGGGCCGGATCGGGGTCGAGTTGTCGCGCAAGACGCACGAGGTTGGCTCGACGAAGATCCTGCAGGTCGCCGCCCGACCGGTCAGCGAACCGATCGAACAGCACGCCCTCACGCAGTGCATTGGTCGAGATCGTCATCTCCGCGAGGTCGAACGCCCGAAACACCTCGTCGAGCAGAATGGCACCGCCGAGAATGATGTCAGCACGCTTGTCGTCCAGCCCGGGGACGCGGGTGCGATCCTTGGCCCCGATCACGCTGTCGACCACCTTGCCGAGTTCCCGTGCGGTGAACACGACCCCGTTCATCTGGCGGATGTCGTCGCCGCGCTCGGCGGCTGCCATCGCTGCGATCGTCGTGGCCGTGCCGGAGCTGCCGATCGCGATCTCCGGTTGATGCCCACCGAGCTCACGACCGACAGGAGCGAGTGCGGCGCGCACGTAGTGACGGCATGCATCGACGTCATCGCTGCTCGGGCGGCGTCCGCTCCTGGTCGCCTCACCGAAGAACCGTTCGGTGAGCCGGATCGCCCCGAGCTTCATGCTGCGCGCCTCGATCGGCTCAGCTCCCTGGCCGATCAGGAACTCGGTGCTACCGCCACCGATGTCGACGAGCAGCAACCGTTGGTCGTACACCGGCAGGGCCTGCAGCACACCCAGGTGGATGAGGCGCGCCTCTTCGAAGCCACTGATCACCTCGATGTCGATACCGGTCTCCTGCAGCGCGCGGTCGAGGAACTCGGCTTTGTTCGATGCTTCGCGTACGGCGCTCGTGGCCACGGCGACCACGTCCGCATCACCAAAACTGGTCGCCACCTGGCTCATTCGGATGAGCGCGGCCACGCCACGCTCGATGGCATCGGGAGCGAGCTGCTTCATCTCGCCGCCACCCTGACCGAGACGCACCGATTCCTTCTCGGTGGTGAGGATCTCGAAGCCGCCGTGATCGGCGAGACGCGCCACGATCAGGTGAATCGAGTTCGTCCCGATGTCGATCGCGGCGGTGATTCGAGCGTCACCTGCTGCGGAATCAGGTGTCGGCGGCATGGGCGACGGCCAGTTCGATCGAAGTCGCGATCCGACTGAACAGGCCATCCATGTCGACACCGTCCGTGCTCTTCTGACCCATCCGGTAGCGGGCGTAGACCCCGTGCAGGATGCAGGCGGTCTTGAACGAGTTGAAGGCCCGGTAGTACGACAGATCGGACAGATCAGCGCCGGTCAGGGCCGCGTAGTACTCGACGAGGTCGTCACGACTGCAGAACCCCTCGATCGCAGTCGCAGCATCGGCCTCCACCGCCGCTGCTTCATCGGCTTGCGACCATGCGTTGAGGGCGTATGCGAAGTCCGCAAGCGGATCGCCGAGCGTGGCGATCTCCCAGTCCAGTACGGCCACCAGGGATCCGTCGCTGCCGACCATCGAGTTGTGGACGCCGTAGTCGCCGTGCACCACTCGGCCGGGACCTTGCTCGGGGAGGCGATCGTTCAACCAGCTGTGGAGTTCGTGGATGCGGTCGTCGTCGTAGTCGGCGAACTCCGCGGATGCAGTCCACGAGCCATACCACGTTCTGATCTGACGAGCCACGTAGCCGTCGGGCCGCCCGAGATCGCCGAGCCCGACGTCGGCGGGCTCGATCGAATGGATCGCAGCGAGCGTCTCCATGAATGACCTGCCGACTCTGGCACGAGCATCGAGATCGAGCCATTCGGCTGCGTCGGTGCCCGTGTAGAGCGCTTGACCGCCGACCTTGCCCATCACGTAGAAGTGCTTGTCACAGACCGTGCGATCGTCGCAGTAGCCGATCGGTTCGGCGACGGGGATACCGACCGGATGGAGCGCTTCGATGATCCGGTACTCGCGGAACATGTCGTGGGCCTTGGGAAGCAGTTCGCCCTGCGGCGGTCGCCGGATCACGAACTCCTCGCCGGTGCTGTCGGTGAGGAGGTAGGTCAGGTTGGAGTGTCCTCCGGTGAGGCGGGTCCATCGGCACGGCGGCACGACCCGGGTGTTGGCGGCCATCCACGGCTCGACCAACGACACATCGAATCCGACCGGCGTCTCAGCGTTGTCCACCCCCGCAGTGTTGCCGATCATGCCCCGCTCAGAGCAACTCTCGGGAGCTCGGACGAATCAGCGGCTCCGACACATCAGAGGTTCGGAGCAATGGCGTCACCGGGCAGCGGGCCGCCGTTGGACAGTGCGCCCTGGAAACGTCGCATCCCTGCGAGCCATCGATCGACGTCAGTGGCCTTGCGCTCCATGTACGTCTGCACTTCCGGATGAGGCAGGACGTGGAAGCGGCCCTCACGGATCGCGTCGACGCATGCCTGTGCGGTGTCTGCGCTGCTGATGACGCCATCTCCGGAGGCGACACCGCCTTCGAAGTCTTCGGGCTCATCGCCGATGTCGGCACCGCCGTCAGCCGGCCCGCCGAGGTCCGGGCTGTTCGCGACGATGTTGGTGGCGACTGCCTGCGGACACAGGACCGACACCCCGATGCCCTGGTGGTGATGACTGACGGACAACCATTCGGCGAGCGAGACCGCTGCACTCTTGGTGATCGAGTAGGCGAGCGAGCCGATCTGGGTCAGCAGGCCTGCTGCCGAGGCAGTGCTGAGCAGGTAGCCCTCGCCGCGAGCGATCATCGACGGCAGCACGGCACGAGCTGCATAGATGTGGCTCATCACGTGTACGTCCCACATGTGGTCGATCCGTTCGTTGGTGTCTTCGAGCCCACCGACGGTGACGTACCCGGCGTTCGACACGAACACGTCGATGGGGCCGTGGGCCGTCTCGATTGCCTCGACCATTGCCACGATGGCCGCCTCGTCGCGGACGTCGATGGCGACGCCGGTACCGTCGACTTCAGCGGCAACGCGGTCCGCCGCTGCGCCGTCGAGGTCGGCGACCACGACGTGGCGGGCACCTTCGCGATGGGCAGCGTGCGCGAGCGCCTCACCGATGCCCGATCCGCCGCCGGTGATGATGATGACTCGATCGTTCAGCTCCATGGACGACATGGTGCCAGGCACCGCGTCGTCACCGGTTATCAGAGTCTGGCTACCGGAGTCGGAAGCGTTGGATCTTGCCGGTGGCGGTCTTGGGGAGGTCGTCGACGAACTCGTACCGCTTGGGTCGCTTGTACCCGGCGAGCCGATCGCGGCAGTGCGCCCCGAGGACATCCGCGGTCGCCTGCGCGTCGGGGGCGCTCACGACGAACGCGACGGGGCGCAGGACACCTTGATCGTCCGACTGGCCGACGATCGCCGCTTCGAGGACGGATTCATGCTCGATGAGCACGCCTTCGACCTCCGCGGGCGACACCCATTCGCCACCGACGCGCAGCATGTCATCGACCCGGCCGAGGTAGGTGTGGAAGCCGTCGGCATCGCAGGAGTACAGGTCGCCGGTTCGCATCCAGTCGCCCACGAACGTCGACTGCGACGTCTCACTCCGGCACCAGTACCCGGTTGCCATCGCCGGGCCGCGCACGAGCAGTTGGCCGGGTTCGTCCGCCGGCTGGTCGGCGCCGTGCTCGTCGACCACGCGCGCCTCGTAGCCGGGCACGGCCATGCCACTGGTGCCGGCGCGCAGCGCGTCCGGTCGGTTGGAGAGGTAGATGTGTAACTGTTCGGTCGAGCCGATGCCATCGAGGATGACGACGTCGAACCGGGAGCGGAAGCGCTCGAAGGTTTCAGCGGGCAGCGCTTCGGCCGCCGAGACACCCCAGCGGACGGTGGCAAACGTGTCGTCGGTGATGTCCGACGCGAGCAGCGCTGCGTAGAAGGTGGGGATGCAGAAGAACAGCGTGACACGATGAGTGCTCACCGTTTCCGCGACTCGCTGCGGCGTCGGCGGACGGAGGGGGTCCAGCACTGCGGTTGCTCCGACCGAGAACGGGAACGTGAGTGAGTTGCCCAGCCCGTACGCGTGGAACATCGGCCCGACCGAGTAGCAGACGTCGTCGCGTCGGATACCGAGGACCTGCTCGGCGTAGGTCTCACAGGTGGCTGGGATGTCGTTGTGGCGATGCATTGCGAGTTTGGGTGCACCGGTCGACCCCGAGGTGCAGAGCCAGAAGCCGGGCGATTCGGCCCACGTCTCGAATGTCGGAGCGATGCCGACGCCACCGTGCTCGAAGTCGCTCCAGCCGACGACACCGTCGCTCAGCACTGCGTCGTCGTTCGAGGTGACCACCGTGGTGCGGACCTCGGGGGCGCCCGCGAGCATGTCAGGACGGCTGACGAGACGCTCCGCCGACATCACGACGATTTTCGCTCGCGCATCGGCGACGATCACGCCGAGATCGCGTCCGGGCAGCAGCGGGTTCATCGGGATGGGGACCGCGCCCATCCGCAGTGCACCCAAGAAAGTGGCAACGAACTCGATCGAGTCGAGCATCACCATCGCGACGCGTTCTTCGGCCCTCACTCCGAGTGCTGCGAGGCCGGACGCGGCGCGTTCGGAGAGCTGCTTGACATCGGCGTAGGTGTAGTTGTCGTCACCTTGGATCACGGCAATTCGCGCACCGTCGCCAGCGTCGACGTGGCGGTCGACCAGCCAGGTGGCGGCGTTGAAGTGTTCGTGCATGTCAGTTCCCCTCGGCAACCCTCGGGGCCGCCACGTGTTGATCGTAGAACGCTGCGACGAGGCCCGTGACCGTGTCGGGCACCTGATGATGCAACACGTGGCCGACTCCGTCGATCGACATGGCCTCGGCGTTGCTGCCGATCGCGAGCGCGGTCTGTTCGAGTTGAGCCGCCGTCGCATACTCGTCCCCGCTGCCCTGGACGACGAGCACGGGCCGATCGATGTCGCCGAGTGTCGGCCGGACGTCCCACGGAGCGAACGCATCGCTCGTCCAGGCACCGCTCCAAGCATCGAACAACGGTCCCGGGGCATCGTGGTGGCGGGCTAGACCCGCAACGACGACCTCCGGAAATCTGCGCATCGCCTGGATTGCCTCGACGCACATCGGTTCGACAAAGGAGTGTGGAGCCAGCGCGACGACTCCGGCGACTGCGCCACCTGCGGCGGCATGGAGCAGGGCGATCGATCCGCCGTCGGAATGCCCGACGAGCAGTGGTGCGTGGGCCTCCAGGCAGACGAGCAGGTCGGCGAGCACCACTGCTTCACGGTGGAGCCAGTCGGCAGGCCACGGGCCATCGGGGATCGGAGTCGATGCCCCGTGCCCCGACCGGTCGACCGCCATGACCGTTGCGCCCGTCGCTCGTCGGATGTCAGCGGGGACGCCGCGCCACTGCCCGATCGAACCGAGTCCGTCGTGCAGCAGCACGATGTCCGGGGTGGCGCTCCCCCAGGTGGCCGTCCGGAGTCGAGCCCCGTGCACGTCGACGACGTCGATCGTCACGGCGCCCTGTGGTTCCGATGCTGGCACGGTGGGACTAGAGCCGGACGTAGTCGTAGTCGACCGGCAGGGTGCCGACACCGCTCGACGGCGGCGCGATCCAACCGGCCATCTCACCCCCACCGAAGGCGGGCTTCATCAACGAACCGACGTGTTCCTTTTCGGCCTGCGAGGGAAGCCAACCGGGCGAGCGTTCCGCCCACTCCTGCTCGGTGAGCAGGACGCCGTCGGGGCTGACGTGATGATCACGAAACGATCCGACTTCCCGGTTGAAGCCGACGTGCGGCAACGACAGTTCGACGGCGATTCCCGCCTCGGAAAGCGTGCGGTTCCAGCGCCGGAGGCCCTTCTCGCAGTCGACGGTGTATTCGGAGCGCAACTCGTGGTTGACCAGCGCCCGAGCGGACAGCGTCTCACTGGTAATCGCTCCGTCGGCAACGGTGAGGTAGTGCGCCTCGGTGTCGAGCAGGACGTGGTCGTCGTCGTACTTGTCTTCGCCATAGCGGCCCTTGAGTCCGGCGGCGTAGTAGTTCGCAGCGTTCGTCGACTTCTCTGAGCCGAACAGATCGAGACTGACCGAATAGTGGAAGTTGATGTAGCGCTGCAGCGTGTCGAGGTTGATGCCGCCGTGTGTGGTGACGTCGTCGGTGTCGTATTCGTTCATCAACTGCGCGGTGCGTTCGACGACTCGGCCGACTCCGGTCGCCCCGACGAACATGTGATGGGCTTCTTCTTTCAACATGAAGTCGCAGGTCCGACTCAGCGGATCGAATGCCGACTCCCGTAGGGCCCCGAGTTGGTATTTGCCGTCGCGGTCGGTGAAGTAGGTGAACATGAAGAACGACAGCCAGTCGGGCGTCTCTTCGTTGAAGGCACCGAGGATGCGTGGCTGATCGTCGTCACCGGAGTTGCGTTCGAGCATGGCGTCTGCCTCGTCACGGCCGTCCTTGCCGAAGTAGCGGTGCAGCAGGTACACCATCGCCCACAGGTGACGGCCCTCTTCGACGTTGACTTGGAAGAGGTTGCGCAGGTCATAGAGCGACGGTGCCGTCGCACCCAGGAGGCGTTGCTGTTCGACCGACGCTGGCTCGGTGTCGCCCTGCACCACGATGAGGCGGCGGAGGTCGGTCCGGAACTCACCCGGCACCTCCTGCCAGACCGGTTGGCCTTTGCTGTCGCCGAAGCCGATCGTGCGATCGGGTTGGGCCTCGCTGAGAAAGATCCCCCACCGGTACTCGGGCATCTTGACGTGGCCGAAATGCGCCCACCCCTCACGGCCGACGTCGACGGCGGTGCGGAGATACACGTCTTTTTCTTGGAAACCGGCCGGACCCATGTCGGACCACCAGTCCTGGAACCGGGGCTGCCAGTTCTCCAGTGCACGTTTGAGGCGCCGGTCGTCGGCGAGGTCGACGTTGTTCGGGATGCGCTCGTTGTAGTCGATGTTCGTCATGTCATCTCCCTGTGCTCAGGTGCGGTGGTGGTCGTAGGTGGGTCGGATGCCGGTGCCGTACTTGCGCAGTGCGCCGTCGGGGCCGCTGGCGTTCGGGCGGATGAAGACCCAGTTCTGCCAGCCGGAAAGGCGAGCGAAGATCTTCGTCGCCATGGTCTCGGGCCCGGCGAAGCGATGGTTGGCTTCCATTGCGGTGAGGGCATCTGGCGAGAAGCTGGCGCGTTCTTCGATGGCGAGGCGGACCTCGTCGTCCCAGTCGAGGTCGTCGGGCGTCGACGTGACGAGGCCGAGTTCTGCTGCGCGGGCGGCGTCGATCGATTCGCCGATCGCTGCTTCGGTGGCGGCCACGTCGTCGGGTGATCCCCAGAACCGGGAGGTCAGCCGCGTGATGCCGTTGGCCATCGGCATCGGCCCTGCGCTGGCCGGCGTGAGTCGGATCGTGGCAGCCGGCAGCGGGTCGTCGTCGTCTTCGAAGATGCCGTTCAGCATGTAGCTGCGGTCGGCGGCGAGCAGCACTTCGGCGAGCACACCGGCGAAACAGGAGCCGGGCTCGACCACGCCGATCAGGCTGCGAGCCGTGAGGTCGAGCCGTGAAAGCACCCGCTTCCAGAGCAGCGCCGTCTCGCGTGAGAGGTGATCGGTGCCGGCGAGGAGCCGTTCGGTGTGCGCGACGACGGCGTCGGAATCACCGGCTGTGCGCAACACGATCGTGCCGAGCAGCGGTTCGTTGAAGCGGAGGTGACACAACACGTCGTCGAGTTCGCGCGCAGCGGTCAGCGACCAGTCGGCGTCTGTGCTGGCGGTGATCGTGAGCGACGCCGAGCGGCCGGGACGGTCCAGGTCGGCCCGCACGAACCGGTAGGCGACCGCATCAGCGGTGACCGTGCGGTCGAGCGGTTCGAGCACGATGCCCGTACCGTCGTCGACCCGCTCGGATGTGGCCGCCAGCGCTCCGGCCCGTTCGCCCACTGCAGTCTCGAACGACGACGGAGGCGCGACTTCGTCGACCAGATTCCAGTCGACGGCCTGCGCACCCTGGATGCCCTCGGACAGGGTGGCGAACACGTCGGCGCGATCGCGCCGGACGTGGCGCTTGTCGGTCAGTCGGGTCAGTCCACCGGTTCCCGGCAGCACGCCGAGCAGTGGCACCTCGGGGAGCGACACCGAACTCGAGCGGTCGTCGACGAGCAGGAGGTGATCGCAGGCCATGGCGACCTCGTAGCCGCCACCGGAGCACGCACCGTTGATCGCTGCGAGGAAGCGGAGCCCGGACTCGGCCGATGCCTCTTCGATCTCGAGGCGGGTCTCGTTCGTGAACTTGCAGAAGTTGACCTTGTGGCTGTGGGAGGCAGCGGCGAGCATTCGAATGTTCGCCCCGGCACAGAACACGCCCTCGACGGCGCTGTCCAACACGACGACCTTGACCTCGGGGTGCTCGAAGCGCAGCCGCCGGACTGCGTCGGCCAACTCGATGTCGACGCCGATGTCGTAGCTGTTCAGCTTCAGTTCGTAGTCGCCCAGGAGGCCGCCGTCGACTGCCACACTCATCGAGAGTCTGGCGATGTCACTGTCGATCTTCAGATTCCAGTGCGCATAGGAATCGGGGCTGCGCTCGAAGGTGATCGGTTCTGCTGCGGTTGCTTCGGTCGTCTGCTCAGTCATGTTGCGAGCCCCCTGTCGCTTGCCTATCCCGTTCTGTCGGCCTCTCGAACATACCTTGCTTTCCATGTCGAACGCAAGCAAAATGTAGAAGATGAATCCCGACAGTGCTCCCCTGGCCCCGGTTCTCGGCGTGCGCAACGATGGCGGTGCCGGCTCGTCGAGTGCCTCCGATCTCCTCATCACCGTGTTCGGTGAGCTGATGCGACCTACCGGCACCACGGCCTGGACGCAGACGCTCGTCGCCGCCCTCGGTCTGGTCGGAGTGGAAGAAAAGGCCGCACGGCAGGCGATCAGCCGGTTGGCCGAGAAGGGGTGGCTTGCATCGGAACGCATTGGCCGGCGAACCCGCTGGGCGCTCTCCGACTGGGCTGCTGATGTGCTCGACCGAGGAGCGGAACGGATCTACGGACTCGGCCAACGATCTGACGACTGGGACGGCACATGGCTGGTGTTGCTTGCCAGCGTGCCCGAAGCTCAGCGGACCGTGCGGGGACCACTCGGCGTTCGGCTCGGCTGGGCCGGTTTCGGCACCATCGGCCAGGGGGTGTGGGTCAGCCCCCGCCTCGAACGCGAAGCAGAGGCCGTGCAGGTGCTCGACCAGTTCGGCATCGATGCCACGATGTTCCGGTCCGAGATGACCGAAACCGGCGACCCGATCGAACTCGCACGCCGCGCATGGCAGCCGGACGAACTCGCTGCCGAGTACCGGGCATTTCTCGTCTTCGCCGAACAGCTCACGCCGACCACAGCCGCCGATTCGTCACAGTCGACCGGTGACCTGATCCGGCTGGTCGATGCGTGGCGACGCTTCCCGCTGCTGGACCCGGACCTGCCCGAGACGCTGCTCCCTCACGATTGGCCCGGCCAGGGCGCCGCAGCGAATTTCACTCGCCAGCGCGCCGAACGGGCTCCCGTCGCAGCCGCCTGGTGGGCCGCCACTGACGCAAACTTCCACTGATCACCCACGCCGTCGTCGGCTTTCGGGAGGTTCTTGCGCACAGTGACTGCACGAACCTCCCGAAAACGTCAGGGGTGGGCTCGGATCAGTAGATCTCGATGAGACCGGCTGCGCCTTGGCCACCACCGATGCACATCGTGACCACGCCGAGCTTGGCGCCACGACGCTTGCCTTCCTGGAGGATGTGGCCGGCGCAACGGGTACCGGTCATGCCGAAAGGGTGTCCAATGGCGATCGAGCCGCCGTTGACGTTGTACTTCTCGGGGTCGATGCCGAGCTTGTCGCGGCTGTAGAGGCACTGCGAGGCGAAGGCCTCGTTCAGCTCCCAGATGTCGATGTCGTCGACGGTGAGGCCGTGGCGCTCGAGGAGCTTCGGGACGGCATAGATCGGGCCGATGCCCATCTCGTCAGGCTCACAACCAGCGACGGCCCAACCCTTGAAGGCACCGAGCGGCTCGATGTTGCGCTTCGACGCTTCGGTATCGGACATCATCACGACGGCAGCAGCGCCGTCGGACAATTGGCTGGCGTTGCCGGCAGTGACGTAGTTCCCCTCCCCACGGACCGGGCCGAGCTTCGCGAGGCCTTCGAGCGTGGTGGTGGGACGGTTGCATTCGTCGCGATCGACGACGTAGTCCACGATGGACTCTTCTTTGGTCTCGCGATCGACGAGCTTCATCTTCGTGGCCATCGGGACGATCTCGTCGACGAAGAGCTCGTTCTCCTGGGCCTGCGCCATCCGCATCTGGCTCTCGAGGGAGTACTCGTCCTGGTACTCCCGGGTCACGTTGTACCGCTCGGCGACGATGTCGGCGGTCTCGATCATCGCCATGAAGATGGCCGGGTACTCCTCGGTGAGCGCCGGGTCGACGCCGCCGAGGCTGTCGATGCCTCCACCCGGCATGGTGATCGATTCGACACCAGCTGCCACAGCGACGTCGACTCCGTCGTTCTTGATGTGGTTCGCTGCGACGGCGATCGAGTTCAGGCCCGACGAGCAGTGGCGCTGGATCGTATTGCCACCGACGTTGACCGGCAGACCGGCGAGTAGCCCGGCCAGGCGCCCGAGGTTGCCGGCGCCGTGTGCACCGTTGCCGAGCGCGACGTCCTCGACGGATTCAGGCTCGACACCCGACTTCTCGACGGCGTGCTTGATGGCGTGCGCCGCCATCGACATTGCCGGCGTCATGTTGAAGCCGCCGCGGCCAGCTTTGGCGAGACCGGTACGGGCATAGGAAACGAAGACTGCTTCGGGCATTGGGGACTCCTGAGATCAGTGAAGGGTGTGCGGTTGCGAACCTAGTGACCGGTGCGCCCGTTCGTTGCACCCGACAGGGCGACTGTGACACCTGGCGCCGCACCGGCACGCTGTCGCTGTGCGTTGCGGTGGCAAGATGCCGATCATGAGCGAGTTCTTTCCGTACCGTCTCGACAAGCGGTGGAGCCCGATGTTCGCTGCGCTGAGGATCAAGCGGACCGACGGCGTCACGCTCACCGATGACGGATTGCTCCGAGCCACGTTCGGCTTCCTGAACGTCGAGACGCCGGTGGAGAACATCGATCACACCGAGGTGACGGGACCTCACCGCTGGTACACCGCCGTCGGAGCACGCCTCAGCCTGGCCGACGATGGCCTGACGTTCGGCACGAACCACGAGCTCGGTCTGTGTCTCGAGTTCGTCGAGAGGATCCCGAAGGTGATCGGGTTCCGGAAGCACTCGACCCTGTGGGTCAGCGTTGCCGACCCTGACGGTCTGGCCAACGCCCTCGGCTGCTGACCATCGAGTCACCAGCAGCGAGCAGGCTGCCTCAGATGTCGGGATCGATACCGGTCATCTCGATCGACAGTTCCCACAGACCAGCCGCGAGCGCATCGTCTTTGGCAACCGCGGTTGCCCGGGCGACGCCTGCGGGCCCGGCGGTCTCGTTGCGCCTGGTCGGGCCGAGATATGCGCCACTTTCGGTTGCGGGATCGGTGGCCGCCATCAGCGTGGGCCAGGCCCCCTCGGCCGCCGAGTTGAAGAGCGGCCGGAACAGCGGAACAGCGAACCGAACGATGGCGGGCAGGTGCCTCGCGAGCTCGGTGTCGGCGATGCCCGGGTGGCAGCCCACTGCAATCGTGGACGAGCCTGCGGCTCGGAGTCGGCGGTCGAGTTCATACATGAACATCAGATTGGCAAGCTTGCTCTGGCCGTACCGGTCCTGAGTGCGGTAGGAGTTGTCGGCGTCGATGTCGTCGAAGTAGATCTTCGCCCCGCGGTGGGCAATGCTGCTCGTGACGACGACGCGCGGTACCGCGTCAGCACCCTGTTCGGCGAGTTTGGGAAGCAGGAGTGAGGTCAGGGCGAACGTGCCCAGGTGATTCACCCCGAACTGGGATTCGAAGCCGTCGGCGGTCATCTCCTTGGGCGGCATCATGATGCCGGCGTTGTTGACCAGCACATCGAGCCGGTCCTCGGCCAGCACCTGGTCGGCGGCGCGGCGCACACTGGCGAGGTCGGCCTGGTCGAGGGACACGAATTCCAGGTCGGCACCGGGCACGACTGCTTCGATCTCGGCCATTGCCCGCATCGCTTTGTCCTCGGAGCGGCACCCGAGCAGGACGCGGCCTCCGCGCTCAGCGAGCACCTTTGCTGCTTCGAGCCCGAGCCCGGTGTTGGCCCCGGTGACGAGGAAGGTTCGGCCCGACTGGTCCGGCACGTCGGCTGCAGTGAATCCGGAAGTCATGTCCGCTGTGTATCACCGCACGTCCCGCGCGGACACCACCGACCTGCGAGGATCGCCCGATGGTCAACAAGAAGTATGTCGCTACCAACCGGATCGTCGAACGCGCCGAACTGAACGACTTCATCCGTCCTCGCCACCACGGCGTGCTGCTGACCAACCGGCGCGACGGGTGGCCACAATCGTCGCTCGTGTCGATGGGACTCGATGACGAAGGCCGAATCGTCGTATCGAGTTACCCCGAACGCGCCAAGGTCCACAATCTGCGTCGCGATCCGAAGGCGTCGATGGTCGTGCAGAGCAATGAGTGGAACGGCGAATGGGTGCAGGTCGATGGCGCCGCCGAAGTGATCGACCTGCCCGCAGCGCTCGATGGACTCTGCGACTACTTTCGCGTGATCTCCGGCGAGCACCCCGACTGGGACGAATACCGCGAGGCGATGAGTGCGCAAGGCAAATGCCTGATCCGGCTGACGATCGAACGCTGGGGGCCGGTCGCCAAGGGCGGCTTCCCCGCTCGGCTCGTCGACTGACTCTCGGCAGACGCAGCTGCTCGGTTCCCCACGCCGTCGAGCCCGCTTCCCGCCCGAGTCGGAGATTCTTTGTGTCACAGCAACCGGCGTAGTGCTGGACATGTGGTGACGCAGATCGCGGCCCAAGTTTCTGTGTCACGACATCGCGCGGTTTTCTGTACTTGTGGTGGCACAGAATTCGGGAAACACGACGGATCGCGCTGCTCATCGGCCCGGGACAGGGACCGCTTCGTCAACACTGTGACAACAGACGTCGATGATGAACACATGACCAACCTCAACCGGCGCATTGCGTCGGTCGCGAACGGTCAGCTGGGGATCGTCTCGAGGAGCCAAGTGCACTCGATCGGCGGTTCGGATGACCAGCTTCGGCGCCGAGTCCAGAGCGGCACCCTCCTTCCCATCGGACGACAGACGTTCCGTCTTCCCGGTGCCGCTGTATCTGCAGAAACCGAGCTCAGAGCGCTGCTGCTCGACATCGGGGGCCAGGTCTGGGCGAGCGGTTCGACCGCCGCAGCCCTCCTCGGCTTCGACGGCTTTCGGCTCGGAGCACCCTTCGACGTCACGGTGCTTCGCGGCCGGAACATCCAACGCGTCGGGCACCACGTCCACACCACGACAGCGCTCGACCTGATCGATCGAGCGACTGTCGACGGAGTCCGGTGCTTCAGCGGTGCGCGAACTCTCATCGACCTCGCCCGTTCCTCGCCAATCGACGAACTCGTCGTCGCGCTGGACTGTGGCTTGCGCGATGGCCGCTTCAACGAAGACCTGCTACACCGAAGAATCTGTGCGCTCGCCTCGAAAGGTCGATACGGCATCCCCACACTGCTCGATGCCATCAACACCTTCGAGCACGGTCGCGGCGGACACAGCTGGCTCGAACGACGGTTCCTCGACGTGGTCGACGCCGCAGGCCTCCCCCGACCATTGACGCAGCAGGTGTTGACTCGGGCTCAGGATCGACTCGTTCGCGTTGACTTCCGGTTCACCGAAAGCAATGTCGTCGTCGAGGTGCTCGGGTACCGCTACCACCGAACGCCGACCCAGATCGAACGGGATGTCCGGCGCGTGAATGCCTTGATCGCCGATGGCTACCGGCCCTACCAGTACTCGTACGCAACGGTCGTCAACGACGCCGGAACGATGGTCGACGATCTCCGTCATGCGCTCGCCAAAGCCGCCTGAACACCTCTCTGGGGCCGCCTCGATGTTCCGGCGCGGTCTCTGCGTCACGAGCCTGGCGGGCGGCCTCTGTGTCACAACAACCGGCGGGGTACTGCACTTGCCGTGACACAGATCGCTATGCGAGCTTCTGTGTCACGGCAACCGGCGGAGTACGGCACGTGCGGTGACTCAGAGTCGCCCAGTGCGGGTCCGGGCGGGCACCGCTGCAGCTCACGCTCTACTCTGACGGGTATGAGCGATGCTTCGAACCGGTCCAATCGCGAAGTCTGGGAGGAGGCCTTCGGGGAGTCGAAAATCCGGACCGCTGACTACTCGACGATGTCGGGTGTTCCACTGGAGCCGGTCTACGGCCCCGACGACGGCGAGTTCCCCGGCCAGTACCCGTACACCCGAGGTCCGCACGCCTCGATGTACCGATCACGGCTGTGGACGATGCGCATGTTCGCCGGCTTCGGCACCGCAGACGACACCAACGGACGATTCAAGGAGATCCTGCAGGCGGGCGGCACCGGGCTGTCGACGGCGTTCGACATGCCGACGTTGCTCGGGTTGGATTCCGATGACGAGATGTCGCTCGGCGAGGTCGGCCGTTGCGGCGTCGCCGTCGATTCCCTCGCCGACATGGAGGATCTCTACGCCGACATCGACCTCGACGAGATCACGACGTCGATGACGATCAACAGCCCGGCGGCGCCGATCTTTGCGATGTACGTCGCGCAGGCAGAGAAGTCGGGCATCAACCGGGCTCGGCTGGGCGGCACCCTGCAGAACGACATCTTGAAGGAGTACCAGGCTCAGAAGGAGTTCGTCTTCCCGCCCCGCCAGTCGATGCGGTTGGTGCGCGACACGATCCGCTTCACGGCGGCGGAGATGCCGCGCTGGAACTCGATCTCGATCTCGGGTTACCACATCCGCGAGGCCGGATCGACCGCCGCCGAGGAGTTGGCGTTCACGTTGGCGAACGGTTTCGCCTACGTCGAGTTGGCGCTGCAGGCAGGCCTGCCGATCGACTCGTTCGCACCACGACTCAGCTTCTTCTTCAACGCGCACATCGATTTCTTCGAAGAAATCGCCAAGCTCCGTGCCGCCCGTCGGATCTGGGCCCGTTGGATGACCGAGCGCTACGGCGCACAACTCGCGAAGTCGCTGCAGCTCCGGTTCCACACCCAGACCGCCGGCGTCTCACTCACTGCGCAGCAGCCCGAGGTGAACATCGTGCGCACGGCGATCGAAGCGTTGGCCGGCGTACTGGGCGGCACACAGAGCCTCCACACGAACTCGATGGACGAAGCGCTTGCGCTGCCGACCGAGAAGTCCGCTCGGATCGCTCTGCGCACGCAGCAGGTCATCGCGCACGAGACCAACGTGGCTCATGTCGCAGACCCGTTGGGTGGCTCGTACTTCGTCGAAGAACTCACCGACGAGATGGAGCGTCAGGCAGAAGAGATCTTCGCCAAACTCGACGAGTTCGGACAGGGCTCGATGCTCGAGGGTTGCATCGCAGGCATCGACGACAACTGGTTCCAGCGGCGGATTGCTGACTCTGCATTCGAACTCGAACGCAAGTTCAACTCCGGGGAACGGATCATCGTCGGCGTGAGCGACTTCCTGGCCGGCAACGAGGACGACGAGATGGAGACGCTGAGGATCAGCAACGCCGACGAAGGCCGTCAGCGGAGTCGACTCGAAGCCGTCAAGCAAGATCGCGATCAGGAAGCCGTCGACAAGATCCTTGCTCGACTCGCAGTCGAGGCGGCTGACCCGGAAGTCAACCTCATGCCGACACTGATCGAGGCGTCACACACCTATGCGACGCTCGGCGAGATCATGAACACCATGGCCGCCGTCTTCGGACGACACACCGAAGTACCGACGATCTAGTTCGAGTCGGCTAGCTCGAGCCGGGCTGCGCTCCCCACCACGCAACCGCAGTTCGGGTACCGGCGGGAATCTCGGTGAAACCGCCGTCGCGGATCTGGATCGGGGCGTCGTCGGCCATCGCAGACCACAATCGTTCGTCGGGGTGCACGATTCTGATCGGTCGCCCCGCAGCGTTCCAGTGTGCCACCACATCAGCATCTGCTCGCATCCATGCCCACTGTCCGGCATGGGCACACTGCGCGGCTTGTTTGCCCCAGGACATCTCGACGAGTGGCGTCACGGCGATGGCGAGCACGTCCGCCGATGCCGCTTCGTCCTGGCTGCCTTCGGCAGCGAGCACGACTTTGCTGACTGTGGGGACCTCGACGAGCGGCACGGACTGGATCCGCAGCTTGGCGAGCGCCTCGGGCGCCTGGTCCATCGGCGATGGGACGAAGGCGCGCACTTCGGCCGTGCCGTACTTGACGGTGACTCCGTCTGGCTCCTGAGCTCGCTGCCAGGCTGATGCGCGTCCCCTCCGGACGATCTTGCGGATGCGCGCACCGTTCCAGGCGTCAACGGCGTCGTGCCACGGGCCACCGGGACCGCTGCGATCGTCATCGAGCAGCGCGATCGTCGCGAGCACGGCTGCGGTACTTATGTCGACCGTGGTCGGTGGAGCGAGCTTCTCGACCCGAGCGGCAAGCTGCAACGCCCACGGCGATTCGTTCTCTGTGTGATCCGTGTGATCCGTGAGCAGTTCATCATCCACGAGGCCCGGTCTATCGCACGTCGCTACGGTGGAGCCATGAGGATCGACAAGATACCGATCGGCGCCAACCCACCGGAGGACATCAACGTGATCGTCGAGGTGCCGGTGGGTGGTGAGCCGATCAAGTACGAGATGGACAAATCGTCCGGCACGCTGTTCGTCGACCGGTTCCTCTACACCCCTATGCGCTATCCGGGTAACTACGGCTTCGTTCCCCACACGCTGTCCGAGGACGGCGATCCCATCGATGTGCTCGTCTGCAACACGCGGGTCATCATTCCCGGTGCCGTCATCAACTGTCGGCCGGTCGGCGTGCTCGTGATGGAAGACGACGCCGGGTTGGACGAAAAAGTGCTCGCGGTGCCGAGTGACAAGGTCAGCCGTCGGTATGCGAACGTCGTGGAGTACACCCAACTGCCCGAGATCACTTTGCAGCAGGTCGAGCACTTCTTCGACCACTACAAGGACCTCGAGCCCGGCAAATGGGTCCGGATCGACCACTGGGGCGACGCGGACGAAGCCAAGCAGATGATCCTCGAAGCAATCGACCGGGCGCCCGACTGAACCGGAGCCGAATCCGGGGTGCGAACCGCTTCGTTTTACATCCGGGGTGGGAAGTGCTCGGATCTACGCGGTGGGCTCGGTCGAGATCGCGTCTGCGACCTTGCCGCCCGCGGCATCGGCGGCGCCTGCGGCGCGCTGGTTGGCTGCCTCGGTGACGTCGCCGACGTTGTCGGAGATCGACGACACAACCGCGTTGCCTTTCACCTTGTCCACCGTGGTGGACGCCTTGCGGGCGACCGTTTCTCGCTGTTCATCGCTGAGGTTGTTGATGATGTAGCCACCGAGGGCTGCGCCGATGATGATGCCGAGTGAGAATTTCATGATGTCGTGCTACCCCGTGTGGACGTTGTCAAACCTGGTCGGATGCAGAAGCGCTTGATCACGCTGCTCGCAGTGCGGCGATGAGCTGCTTCTTGTTCATCGAGCCTCGACCGTCGAGATCCAGTTCCTGTGCACGGTCGTACAATTGCGCCTTGGTCCACTGTCCGTACGGAACACCCGGATTCGGGCGATCAGGGTCAACCGCGCGGGAACCTTCGTCGAGGAGCCGTTCGGTGGCTTGCGTCGCGGCGTCGACGGTCTGGGCCGTCTCGGCTCGAACTTGTCCTGCTGTCTGTCGTGCCGTGTCACCGGCGATTTTCGCTGTGCGGTTGACGGCCGAAGATGCCTGGCCCACCGATGTCCGGGTGCTCGTCGAAGCGGTGTTCCACACCGAGTCGGCGGCCCGACGGACGGTGCACACCACATCTGCCGATGTATCGATCACCCGACGAGCAGAAGCGCGAGTCAGGTTCAAACCCTTCGACGGGATCGACGGCAGCGATTCCTCGAGGTCGTCGAGGCGTTCTGTGACGTCATTCTGGACGGAAGTCAGTGAAAGATTCATGGCGTCGGGATGCCCGCGACGCCGAATGTGAAACATGCGAATCGTGTGACGTCCGCCGCAACACGCCATGCTGTGGTCATGATGGGACAAAGCGACATCGACGGCGACGTGCTCGCAGATGCGTTCAACGGCAGCGGCCTCAGCGCGTGGGATTGGGGAGTCGCCGGCATCGTCCTCGCGGTGGCGATCGTGCTGTCACGAGTGGTCAAGATGCTCATTGTCCGCATCCTGCGGCGTCGTGTCGATCCGGCCCTCGCCAGCTTGATCGGACGGATGGTGGGCTACTTGGTGCTCATCGTCGGCTTCGTCTACGCCCTCGAAGGGCTCGGTGTCCAAATCGGGCCGGTCCTCGGGGCGTTGGGTATCGCGGGTATCGCCCTGGCTTTCGCGCTGAAGGACATCTTGGAGAACTTCGTGGCCGGAGTGTTGCTGCAGTTGCAGCGTCCGTTCACCTACGGTGATCAAGTGTTGATCAACGAGCAGGAGGGCACGGTGCATGACATCGACACGCGTCTCGTCACGCTGATCACCCCCGCAGGCGAAACGATCAAGATTCCGTCGGCCACCGTGATCAAGTCGGACATCAACAACTACACCGCGCAGGGCGCCCGCCGGACGACCCTGCCGGTGGGCGTCGCCTACGGCACCGATCTCCGCTCAGCGATCACCGTCCTCACTCGCGCCGTCGAAGCAGTTGCCGGCGTGCACGACACCCCTCGCCCCGAGGTACTGCTCGTCGGGTTCGGCGATTCGAGCATCGATTTCGTGGTCCGCTTCTGGCACGCGCCGAGCATCGCCGCGTTTTGGACCACACGCAGTGCCGTTGCGCTCCAGGTGAACGACGCTCTCAAGGATGCTGGGATCACGATTCCGTTTCCGCAACGCACCATGTGGTGGGCTGGAGAGACCGACGCATGACCAGATCCCCGAGCCGGGAACCCATCCGCATCACACTGGTGAACGACTACCAGATCGTCGTGGAGGGGTTGCGCACCATGCTCTCGCCCTACGAGGACCGAGTGCGGGTTGTCGAACTCGAAGCCGGAGGCGTCCCCGACGACAGAGCCGACATTGCGATGTTCGACACGTTCGCGGCGCGCCGCAGCGTGTCGAATCGGGTTCGGGCAATGGCAGCCGACGGCGACATCGGTCGCGTTGTGCTGTACACCTGGGACGCTCCACTGCAGTTCGTCGACGACTTGAACGACGTCGACGCCGTTGTGCTCAAAACGGTGACCGGGGGCGCTCTCGTCGACTGCATCGAACGAATCCACGCCGGAGAGAACGTCGGTCTCGATCAGGTCGCCCCTCCCCCATCGGCTTCACTCAGCGAACGCGAACATGAGGTGCTGGCCCGGCTGGCGCTCGGTGACAGCAACCGGCAGATCGCCGATGAGCTGTACCTGTCGATCGACACCGTGAAGACGCACGTCAAGAAGGTGTTCGGCAAACTCGGAGTGACGAATCGCACGCAGGCGGCGCTCGCTGCGCGTTCCTTGGGGCTCGGCCCGCCCGAGTGACCGCCATCGTGACCTGACCGCCAGCGTGACCTGGTGGTGCTCCGGGAGTCGGCTCGCCTCCGAGGCCGCCTGATCAGCTGTTCGGTGCCGTGTGGGTGTCGTTCGAGGAGTGGTCCCGCCGTTTCAGCAGCGTTCCCACGGCCACGAGCACGATGAGCGCAGCGAGAACGCCCGCAACGCGTTGCGGGTGATGTCGCACGGTTCGCACTGTCGTGCGGACAGCGCGCACGCCGAACCGGCTGCCCCGGCGCGCAACGATTGTCGCGAAGTCGGAAACATCGTCCAGATCCGGGGTGATCGCGCCGAGCGCACCGCCGACCTTGTCGAATGGGAGCGACGTCACCACGTCGGTCACGTCGCTGATCGACCCCGAGGTCGAGGGCAGCGTGGGAGCGGATGCGAGAATGTCCATGCCGGCAACGTACCGGCGCGCTGGTCGGACCGCACACCACGCGTCCTCCCTCTGCAAATCGGTTCGCCCGACGTCGATCCGCTACCTCTCCTCGGACCGGACGGACTCCTCGTCGGCATCTGCAAACACCCGAGGTCCAGGCCTGACCTGCTCGACTGATCGGCGCGACTGCGCGCACGCCGTCCGCGTCTCGGCGCTGTCTGGTGACGATGTGTGAAACCGGCACGGCGTGGCAGACTGAGCCATGCTGCAAGATGCTCGATCCTGGCTATCCGATCGAGTCGGCATCGTCCGGCTTCGCCAGTTCGCTGACCGACTCCGCCACCGTCTGTCGTTCATCCCGGTGCTCTACGCTCTCGGGGCCACCCTCTTCGTTCATGTGAGCCTGTTCGGCGATCGCCTGCTGGCTGACGTCGACCTCCCCGTCGTGTTGACCACGACGGTCGATAGTGCGCAAGCGGTGTTCTCGGCGATGGCGGGCGGGTTGATCACCTCGATCACCTTGCTGCTGTCGATGATGCTCGTCGCTGTCCAGCTCGCCAGTTCGCAGTTCTCGCCGCGCACCCTTCGAGACTGGCTCGGCGACAGAGTGCTCCAGCACGCCGTCGGATTGGTCCTCGGGACGACCGTCTTTTGCCTGCTCGCCCTGCGAGTGACTCGAGACTCCAGCGACCCAGATGGGGTGAGCACGGTGCCCCACATCACCGTGCTGATCGCGCTCGTGCTCGGCGTGGTCTCGTTGATCGCCGTGGTGCGCTCCGTCGACCACATCACTCACAGCGTCCGCATCGGCTCGGTTGCCCAGCGAATCGCTGGTGACACGATCAAGGCCGTCAGAGCCACCAGCGCGTTGCGACCGGGGCAACGGCCGGACATCGTGCCGACGAGCCCACCGGCAGACGTCGGTCGACCACCGCTCGACCAGATCCCCACGGCTGCGCGGGCGATCGAAGCGCCGGTCGCCGGATGGCTCCAGCAGATCGAGAACGACACGATCATGAGCGCCCTCCCCGACGGTGCAACCGGTTACGTCACCGCTCCGCTCGGTGGCTTCGTGTTAGCGCACGCACCGATCATGTGGATCACCCCTCCCCCCGATGACGACGACGAGTGCCTCCAAGACGTCCTGGAGGCATTCGCCTTCGGCGACACGCGAACGATGCAGCAGGACGTTGCATTCGGGCTCCTGCAGTTGAGTGACATTGCGGTGCGCGCCCTGTCACCCGGCGTGAACGACCCGAGCACGGCAAACGACCTGATCGTGCACCTCGGCAATGTCCTGCTCGCGATCTGGGAGCACCCCGAGCCTGGCGCGACGACCGAGGACGGCTCGCGGACCATCGTCCGTCACCAGACGACGCATCGCGAGTTCCTCGATCAGGCCTTCTCCGCGATCCGCCGGTACGGGTCCGACGATCCTCTGGTGCTCATGACCATGGTTCGCACGCTGCAGACAATTCACTCAGAAGTCGAGCGCCGCCGGCTTCCGGGGCCGTTGGAGCCGATCGATGAACTCTTAGGCCAATTCGCGTCGTGGGGTGACCGTGCGACCTGGACGACCGGCGAAGGCGAACAACTCGACGCACTCGTGACTCGCAGCTGATCGCGCCTGCGCTCAGGTCGAGTCGACGACGCTGATGTGATCTTCGAGACCGCTCACACTCAGCAATCGTCGCACCGTCCGTCCGGGACTGCGCAGCACGAGGGAGCCTCCGCCTTCGCTGAGCGTGCCATTGGCCGAGATGATCACGCGGAGACCACTCGAATCCATGAACGCGAGATCAGTGAAGTCCAACACAATGTCGGCATCGTCACTGACACCGGCAAGGGCGCCTGCCAGCCCGGGAGCGGTGTGCGCATCGAGCTCGCCGGCGACGAAGAAGACCAGCTCATCGTTGGTTTGAACGGTGAGACGCTCGGGAGCTTCAGCCATCGACTGCAGTGTAGCGATGGCGACGCGCCGTGACGCAAGCTACGGATAATCACCCGTTCGGGTGCCGTAGTCGGAGCACGATGGCTGCAGCATCGTCGTCGGCACCTTCGGAACGGGCCCGCTGCTCGAGCAGCGACACGACGGCGGCGCTGGCGAAGTCGGTGACACCACGCCCGAGTTGATCGCCGACCTCTCGATCGATGTCGGCACAGAGGTCGAGCAGGGAATCGTCGATCACCTCGTCTCTGCGTTCGACGACACCGTCGGTGTAGGCAACGAGCAATGTTCCGGCTGGCAGTTCGCGCACCACGCTGACGTAGCCCCCCAGTCCGGTGCCGATCGGTGGCCCCACCTCGGTGCGCATCAAGCGCGACGCTGTGCTGGGGTCGGTCAGGATCGGCGGGAGGTGGCCGGCAGACGCAATGGTCACCGAACCGGCTGCAGCGTCGACGACCATCACCAGAGCGGTCGCCATCGTGTCTGGCGAGCGACGCGTGAAGTAGTCGTCGGTCTGCTGCAGGCTGAGTGCGGGGTCCCCACTGGTCGACAGGAGACTGCTCGCCAGCACGTGGCGCACCTGTCCCATCTCCGCCGCGGCGCGCACGTTGTGACCAACGACGTCACCGATGACGAAGGCGCTCGAGAAGTCACCCAACTCGACGACGTCGTACCAGTCTCCGCCCACGGACAACTCGTCGCGGCCGGGTACGTAGAGCGAGGCGACGTCGAGGTGGTCGTGCTCCGAGATCGCGGGCGGCAACAGCCAGTTCTGCAGTGTCTCGGCGACCTGTCGATCCGCTGCCCCGCGACGCGCCCGCTCGAAGGCGGGGGCGGACGCCGAGATGATGTCGGCGAGCAGGGTCCGTTCAGCGTCGTCGATCTCGTGTGCATCGGGCCACGCGAGGCCGATGACCGCGGTCGGAAGCGTGCCGTCAGAACTCGGAATCGGCAGGCAGTAAAAGCTTGCGAAATCGGCTCGGTCAGCCTCGGCTGCGAACAACGGCCATCGATCGAACCCACTGGGATCGGGAAGTTCAGCGGCGGCGAGGTCCCCCCGGAGCACCGCCGCCATCGGAACGTCGGTGGACAGTGGAGCGTTCTTCCAGTCGCGCGCGACGTCGGCCGGCATCGTTGGTCCGAAGACGAATTCCATGGTGTTCGGATCGTCGGCCGACAGAAATGCCACGACGACCCAGCCGGTTTGCACGATGTCCGTGAAACCGCGCGCGATGACGCCGGCCACGCCGAACGGGTCGACCTTCTCGGCAGTCTCGACGAGCAGCGTCTGCACGTCCGACCGATAGTCGCGCGCACGCCGCTCTCGGCGGAGCAGGGCGCGCAGCGCATCGTTCTCCTCACGGAGTTTCGCTTCGGAGGGCGGTGACACCGCACCACTCAACCACAAGTTTCAGTGACTGCTACGACCGTCCCGCTCAGTTGTCTTGCTCGGCGGCAGCCACGATCCGACGGAGCATGATGGGAAAGATGACTCCGTGGAAGGGCCACACCGACCACCAGTAGGCCCGCCCGAGGAGGCCGCGGGGTGCGTAGCGTGCACGTTGGACCACCCGAGTCGATCCGTCGGGTTCGGCTGTCGTCTCCCACTCCAGCCAGGCCTGACCTGGCAACTTCATCTCGGCGCGCAGCCGGAAGAGATCGTCGCCGAGTTCATCGACACGCCAGAAATCGAGTGCTTCGCCGACGGTGATGTCGTCTGGGTGACGTCTGCCGCGTCGGAGCCCGACACCACCGACGAGTTGGTCGAGCACGCCCCGAAACGCCCAGAGTCCGCCGAACCCGTACCATCCGCGGGCTCCACCGATGCCCTGCACCGTGCGTTGTACGTCGTCCGATGTCGCCACCGTGGTTCGTTCGCGGCAGTCCTCGTACAAAGTGCCGCCCGCCCACGCTGGATCCCACGGCTTTTCACGTGCGGAGCGTTGGCGCTCGCCGCCGCCCGTCCATCGCGTCGGAATGTCCAGATCGGCAACAGCCGACATGGCGGCCTCGATCGCAGCGTCGACGGACATCGGCGTGATCGGGCTGAGCTGGCGAGCGGACTCGTCGGTGACGATCACGTCGTTCTTCAGGCTGCTGATCAGCGCCGCGGCGAGCTTCTTGGGTAACGGAGTGATGAGGTTGACCCAATGAGACGACAGGCCCGGTGAGAGCACCGGCACCGGAATGAGGCGCCTCGACAGGCCCGCGACACGGGCGTACGTCAGAATCAGATCGGCGTACGTGATCGGTTCACCGGCCCCCACTTCGATGATGGTGTGACCCGGTCTGGCGTCCACATCCGCCGTGGTGAGGTCCAACGCTGCGACGAGATAGGTCAACACGTCGGCGATTGCGATCGGCTGGAGCTGTGTCTCGTTGACCCACCGCGGCGTGATCATCACCGGAAGCACCTCGGTCACGCCGCGCAACATCTCGAATGACGCTGAGCCGGCACCGAGGATCACCGCCGCTCGAACTTCGATCAGCTCTGCGCTCGATGACGCGAGTTCGGACCCGACGGAGTGTCGCGATCGGAGATGCATCGACAGGTTGTCCTCATCGTCGCCCAACCCGCTCAGGTACACGATGCGCTCGACGCCTGCGTCTGTGGCGGCCTGCCGGGCGTTCGTTGCGCACTCGAGCTCGCTGGCCTCGAAGTCGGCACCGTCGTCGAGGGAGTGCACCAGATAGACCATGTGGCTGACGCCGGTGAATGCGTCAGTCAACGATCGAGCGTCGAAGAGGTCCCCTTCGACGATCTCGACGGCATCTGACCACGGCATCCGATCCAGGCTCGATTCGTCGCGCGTCATGCACCGGACGCGGCGACCGAGACGCACGAGCTCGGGCACCAGTCGACCGCCGACGTACCCCGAGGCACCCAAGACCAGAATGAGGGGCTCAGCGGAAGTGCAGGAGTCGCTGGCGTCAGTCTGATCGGGCGGCATCGTCGTCTCCGTCGTTCATCCAGGTCCGCATCTGCTCGAACGAGCGGCGAAGCAATCGCGACACGTGCATCTGCGACATGTCCATTTCCTCGGCGATGTCGGACTGCGTCTTCTGCTCGAAGAATCGCAGCCGAACGATTTGGCGCTCCCGATCCGGGAGCCGTTCCAGCAGTTCGTCGACGATGGTGACGTTCTCGGTGTGCTCGAACAACGGGTCGACGTCACCGAGCGCAGCCTGGCGGTCCGTCGGCCCGGCGTCGTCATCGCCGCCGAGTCCGGCGTCGAGCGTGCCGACGCTGTACGCGGCGCTCGCGGCGAGCCCACGAAAGACATCGTCGCGATCGATGCCGAGGTACTCGGCGAGCTGCTCGACGGTCGGCGCGGTCGCCGTGCGCGACGCCAATTCGTCCGACGCATTGCGGACCAGTAGGTGCAGTTCCTTCGCGCTGCGCGGCACTTTGACGGTCCAGGAGGTGTCGCGGAAATGGCGCTTCAGTTCGCCTTCGATGGTCAGCCCTGCAAATGAGGAGAATGCGGCACCGTGCTCCGGGTCGAAGCGGTCGACGGCTTTGACAAGGCCGAGCATCGCCACTTGGCGGAGGTCTTCGTCGTGCAGACCGCTGCGACCGAAGCGTTTCGCGATGTGCGCGGCGAGCCCCATGTGGCGCTCGACGAGCTGGTTTCGGACGCGTCGTGATGGGCGCTCGACGAACGTGCGGAACAGCTCGAGGTCTTCGAGATCGGAGTCTGCCATTGCGGTCAGTTTGACGACTTCGCCTCGTCGGCGACCTTCACGAGGCGGACCGTGCTGCCCTCAACCGTGAATTCGTCGACGACTGCTCGCAGGATCGTTGCACCGAGGTCGTCGATCTCGATCGGCTCGGCGCCACCCACCCGGGCAATCGTCGCTGTGACCTCATCGCCGGCGACTCCGAACGTCACGCGGGCCCGGCCATCGGGCGAGGCCTCGACGAGCACCGAGAAGACCTCGCTGATCGCAAGGCGGAGATCATCGATCTCGTCGACACTGAAGCCCGCATCGGCCGCAAGCGATGCAGCGACCATCCTCACCGTCACGGCACGCTCGGTCTGCAACGGCACTTCGATCTCGACATCGTGCGCACTCGGGGCCGCCTGCTGGACAAGGTCACTCATGACCAGACGGTACCCGTGCCGCAGCCGACCAAACCAGCGATGTTTGAGCCATGCGGAGGGTGGGAATCAACACGAACATGACTATTTTCGAAGCACTTCGCAGCGATCACGACACCCAGCGCACTCTGATCGGGATTCTCACCGACACCACTGGCGACAGCGAGGGCCGCAACGAGATCTGGGCCAAGCTCCGCAACGAGTTGAGCGCTCACGCTGGCGCCGAGGAGCGTCACTTCTACGTGCCACTGATGGAACACGATCTCACGCAGGACGCTGCCCGCCACTCCGTTGCCGAGCACAAGGAACTTGATGACTTCATCGAGCAGCTCGACGGATATGACATGAGCGGATCGCAGTGGCTGCAGACCGCCAGAGAGCTGGAGGAGCGTCTTCTTCATCATCTCGACGAGGAAGAACGAGAAGTTTTCCCGGTTGCAGGCAAGGCTCTCAGTGACGCCGAAAAGAGCAGTCTCGGCGAGGACTACGACGCCGACATGGATCGCCGCCGGGCGCTGGATGATTGAGATCACGACATCTGGGTACATCTCTCGCGGCAACATCGATCACCCGATCAGGTGTAGTCGCAAGATCAACAGCACAGGAAAGGAACATCATGAGTGGAACAGCAGATAAGGCCGAGGGCCGCATCAAGCAGGCCGCCGGAGACCTCACCGACAACGAGGACTTGAAGGACGAAGGCAAGAAGGACGAGGCCGCCGGCAAGGTCAAAGATGCCGTTGGTGATGCCAAGGACAAGGCGAATGATGCCGTCGACTCGGCCAAGGACGCGTTGAGCTGATGCTGGTCGGAGGGAGCATCCTGCTGACCATCTTGGTCGTGTTGGCGATCATCTACTTCGTCAAGCGAGTCTGACCAGAGCCGACTTCACGATCGAGCGAACGACCCGGCCGAACTGGCCGGGTCGTTCGCTTTTTCGGACCGCCTCGACCCACATGCGCTAGCCGGCTTCATGCGAGAGTCCACACGGCGCACGCCGACGGAGCGAGTTCCAAACATCGTCCATGAATGGCGAGATTCTTGCCGCGAGTCGGAACTGGTCGTAGCTGGCGATTGCGTGAGCTCCGACCTTGGCCGCTTGCTCGATTACAAAGAACTCGTAGTCGTCAAAGCAGACGGTGGGGTTGCCATTGCTATCCACGCCACAGGTCTCAAGGCCGCTCGGGTCGCTGTAGGTGATCGGATTGGCCGAGCCGTACACGTACGGCTTCATCGCCTTGGTGACGAGTGGATTAACGCTGACGAACACACCGGTGGTGGGGTCGTAGTGGCGGTTGTTGAGGCAACCGATGCTTTACGAACGGTACGCGTTTGGGCCTTGCTCTCGCCGTCGGGACCGACACCGCCGCCTGGTGACAGTTGAAGAGTTCAGGCGACTTCCAAAAACCGGCGCAACGCCTCGCGAATCACTTCACTCGTCGAGGAATCATCAGCAGCTACACGCGCATCGATAGCAGCCTTCAACTCCGGGTCGATCCGCACCGGCACCACCGACGCAGGACCAGACCCCATGGATGGGCGCCCGCGACGCCGCTCCAGCAACGCACCAACGTCATAGTCGGCATGCTCGACCTCATCAGCAACCGCCGCGATGTCAGCGTCGGTCAACACCGCACCAGACCCCGTCTTGTACGTCTTGTCACTCATTGTTCTCGGCCTCCAGCAACCGCGCGACTGTCTTGGGACGCGAGTACGCCCCGCCCTCAGCCGTGTGGCGGTGGTCGGGGAGCGTCCGGGCGAACGCCCGATTGTTCTCTGCGGTGGTGGGTTCGATCAGGCCAGCCGGCGCGTTGGATGGCACGGAGTGATATGTTATATGTATGACTGAGAGTTGGGATTTGCGCGAAATGCGGACGGCCGGCGGTTTGACCCTTGCGTCAGTGGCGCGCGCAGCCGGCACCTCGACACCGAACCTGTCGGCCTACGAGACAGGCCGGAAACGGCCGAACGCCGCCACACTCCACCGAATCAAGACAGCAGTAGCCGCAGGCGCCGACAGCCCCATCCACCGATCCGCCCTACTCACATTCCCTGCGTGCGCCGCATCCATCCGACGAGACGTGAGATCAGGGACCGCATCGACCGGGGACACGCTCCGCTACGTCCGCGAAACCATCAACAACGCCGCATTCGTCGTCGGCAACAGGCCCGACCGCACAGCGTTCTTCGCAGAACCTTCCACCACCGGCGACCCACGATGGGATGCACTACTCGCAGGAGTCGCCGACCACCTCGCCACCAAACACCACATCGACCCACCACGTTGGACATCAGACCGCTACGTGACCCCATTCTGGTTCGTTGGCACCACGCCAGCACTCCACGCCTACGCCTACGCTCATTCACCGGCGCCACTCGCCTACCGCGGAGTGTTCATCGACCCCGCAGACCTGGAATCGGTCTAATGCCATCGCGACCCAACGACAGTGGACGAACCGACGCAAAAGGTCGAAAGATCAAGCTGTCCGACCACACGGCAACCAACCAGGCAACGGCGCCAGCACCGCCCGACACCGACCAAACCAGCCTCACCCTGCAACGCGTCGACGAGTTCGATGCAGCGACCATTCGTGACCTCCTCGCAGAACTCGGTCGCCGCGTCGAGCAACAAGGTGTCCACGCGAGAATCTTCATCGTCGGCGGAGCCGCGATGGCCCTGGCATACAACAGCCGCCGAATCACACGCGACATCGACGCCGTGTTCGAACCAAAGACCATCATCTACGAAGAAGCGCGCCGCATGTCCAACGACATCCCAGGACTGCCGCCTGATTGGCTCAACGACGGCGTCAAAGGACTCATGCCAACGTCGACGACGACCGCACTCGCAACGGAAACATTCGCCACGACCGGCATCTCGGTCGGCGTAGCGTCGGCCGAATACATGTTCGCGATGAAAGCCAGCGCCGCCCGTTCCGAAGTCGATCGCGACGACCTCCGAACACTCATCGGCGAACTGGGCATCAAGTCCACGGACGAAGCACTCGCAATCCTCGAGCGCCACTACAACGCTGATCGGCTCACCCCGAAATCGCAGTTCATTCTCGACGAACTGGTCACCGAGTATCTAGAACAACGAAACGAAACCGATCCGGCAATCTGAACCACCTTGGCTTCGTTGGAGGCTCAGTTGTTGTCGCTCTTCGGACCAGGGCCCTCCGGACTCGGATGATCACCAGCTTCGTCCTCAGCCTGGTGACGGATCCATGACGCCGTATCAGGATCCAAACCGTCGGGGTCGCTGTAGGTGACGGGGTTTGCTGCGCCATAGATGTAGGGCTGCATCGACTTGGTCACGAACGGGTCGACGGTGACGAAGGTGCCGGTGGTGGGGTCGTAGTGGCGGTTGTTGAGGCAATCGAGGCTGGGCGGGTCCAAGACGACCTCAGTTCTGGCGGTGGGGATGGCTCGACCGATCGGAAGTTCGACCGCTCCGCCAGATCAGCCATACCGCGAGCAATGCGCTGGCGGTTCCGACGACAATCCACGGTATTGCTGTGGCGGGGTTTGCCCCTCCCTTCAACGTCGCCCAACTTGCGAATCCACAGACAATCGCCACCAACACGGCGAACGTCGTCATCGCTCGATCAGCGAACGCGACAATGACTGAGAGCGCGGCACCACCGAAGAAGAACGCTCCAGCGCCGTTCGAACCGAGCAGAGCCACATACCCCGCCACCGCGAGCAATCCCGCGAGGACCAACAGGAACATCCGGAACCGCCTACCGATAGTCATTGCTGAGCCCGTTCCAGTTCTTCGTGCTGAGGCGCGGCGTTCGAGTGAAGATGTTGACCTTCTCGGTGTACCGGAACAGTTCTTGCGGAGAGCTTCGTCCCGACGGTGTCCAGCTCACTTGCTCTGACGGGTACGGGTCCCCCTTCTCCTGATACGACAGCGACCCGCTGCCTAGAATGTTGAAGCGATAGACGCCGTCAATCGTCGGAGCCTTGACCAACCCGGAGCTGTCACGGCGCGAGTTCAGCGCACGAAATTGCACGCGCAGCCCATCGTCATCACGAATGACGCTGAGGTTGTTGAGGTCGTCGTTGAAGGTTTTCGGAGACACTGGTTCGCCGAGCACGAAGGGCTCGTCAGGCGAGGCAAATTCCCACGCCCTGCCACTCCGACATCCATTCCCGTTCCGATCGCAGCTACCAGCAGCGCTTGCAGTCAAGAATCCGCCGTCGAGATCAATGATGATCTGCACCTTGCTCTGCGACATTGGGGCGAAGAGATCGAACGTTTTGTTGTTGCCGGAATCATGTGCACCAGGTGCTCCCGCGATTGATGCAGCGATGAAATGGTCGATCTTGATTACCCCGCCACCTGGGATTGGCTCGAATGGCACCTGAATCGACGAAACAGTCGGATCACCGTAGAACTCGTATCCGCAAAGCCCAGTGGGGTCGCTGATCGTGACGGGGTTGGCGCTGCCGTAGATGTAGGGCTCGCCGGTCATCGTGACCAAGGATCAACGCTGACGAAGATGCCGGTGGTGGGGTCGTAGTGGCGGTTGTTGAGGTAGCCGAGGCTCGATGCGACCAACTGCTCCACTATTCGCTCAGACCCATCACCCAGGGGCGCTCGTAAAACTCGCTCTCAACGCCTCCGACGAGAAAGAGGATGGAGGCTTGACACCCCCCGCTATTGATCCGATCTCCAACAACTGACTGTCTCTGGCCATCCCGTTCCACCGACGCAAGAGCATCGGCAAGCTCGATTCCCCACTCGGTGGATTCCTCAATCGCTCTTTCGAATGGGCCAATACTGACTAGGACATCACTTAACCGCTCCGGTAGCTCGACGTCCTCTGGTGGGACAATCCGAGTGACAGACGATCCCGCAGGAATTTCACCGAACTGCTCATCGGCGGCAATTGCGCGATACCCATCCGAAAGCTCAAGACTGGACCCACACACGGTTACGTGGTCGTCCCACCGATCGATCTGGAACCAGTACCAACCGAAACAGAACGCCAGCACTGCGAACACAGCCAAGAGAACGATGGGCCCCCTTGAGCGTCGCTGCGGCTTTGCCTGCTCGTAGCTCATCGCCACCACCCGCTCCGCCATGTAGTCACTTCGGCGGCGACGTTCGGCCCCATCGCGCTTTGCGACGCAAGCCCGTCGACCGTGTCAGGGCCGTATCTGTATCGCAGGAGCGCCAACTCCACCGGAGTCACCCCAACTGGTCCCCCACCAGACGACGAGTATGCCGCTCGATTCTGGTCGAGTATCGCTGCAGCGATCCAAATCGACGCCTCAAGATCGGCAAGGACTACACGCTCAAACGCCCATGTATTCTCAGCGACGCCGAGAAGGCCGGGGAACTGATCTTGCAGAGTTGCTGAGCTCTCGACTGCGGCGAGCGCCGTCGCCGGATTGAGGTTGAGCGGGCCAAACGAATCGACGTCCCCAGGCCCGCCGATCGGATCGAAGGGATCTCCGAGGGCGATCATGAGCCGCTCGATCAAGTCGGCCGTCTCCTTGTCGTCCAAGAACATCAAGATCGACGGATCAATGTTGAACGCTGAACCCGCTGCATCGTATGCGTTGCCATTCGGACCGACTTGGCCGGGGTAGTCGATGTCGTTGATCTTGGGACCCGTCGGAACGCCAACCGTCTGCGGCCGACTCCAGTAGCCAGCCCAATTCTTCGTCACGTTGTTCTGATCGCTCGCATCGGAATGCGGCTGGGCATAGTCACTCAGATCACCGAAGAACTCGCAACCGCAGAGGCCGCTCGGGTCGCTGATCGTGATCGGGTTCGCGGAGCCGTAGATGTAGGGCTCACCAGTCATTGTCACCAACGGGTCGACGCTGACGAACACTCCCGTCGACGGGTCGTAGTGGCGGTTGTTGAGGAACAAACCACTCTTGCCGCGAGTTGCCCGCGACGTCATAGATCCGCCCATGCGACGCCTGCACTTCGCCCGACGCGACCGACGGTTCAAACCCCGACCCGGTCCCGAAAAACGCGGACGCGTGTTTTTTGAGCGTCGGCGTCGACCGGGCGATCGAAAACGTTGGCTGGCGCGCTCATTGCTGCTCAGTGTTGCAGACGTGGCGGGTTCAGATCCGGCGTTGCAGACGCCTGGCCTGATGGGTGTGCTCAGATGATTTGGCCCCACTTGGAGCCGTAGTGCTCGGGTGCGGGACACAGAGTCGTGGCGAATGCCCCCGAACCGATCATCCATCGCCCGACAGATCCAACAACTGAACCCGTCGCTCAGCCTCGCTTCGGACCTTGTCCCACGGGTGGCCCAACAGCGCTTCAAGTGCCCATCGCGGCGTTTTTGGATGGTGAACAACATGGCCGACAACTCCCTCTTCGTCGTCCGACGCCAACAGTCCCAGAACCTGCGGACTCGCCGCATGCTTCATAGCAACACGAGATCTGCAGCGCCGGTCACCAACCAGGCAGATGGCCACGTTGACCACGTCCGGGGCCTCCGGCCGTCCAGCGAGCATGAACGCCGCCTCCGGGACATCCCTGACCGCTCGGAGCCACACGTCGACCGGCGCATCGATGGGCTCGTTCTTCGAGGAATGTTCGACCAGCTCCAGCAATGCCGCGACCGTGTCAACTGAAGTCACCCTGCCAGCTCCTTCCAAGGAATGAACCTTCCGATCGGGCCCTTGTGCTTTCCGTCAATAATGGTTCCAGTTGCATCGAGGTCAGCAACCCACTGCAGGCCACGGCTCGTTTCCTCGTACATCTTGAACGAAGAACCGTGGCGGCTGTTGTCGACGGTCAACCACATGGAATCCCCATTTCGGTTCACTGTCTCGTAGAACGTTCCATGGGTTCCATGACGCTTGGTGCTGTTGGCCCCCTCCCGCGTGAGTTTCCAGAGATTGCACCCATCCGTGTTGTGAACCAGCACATGCTGGAGGCCGATCTCAACGTAATAGGTGTGGATGCCGTCAACGGTGAGGTTGTACGCCCAACCGTTGGCCGCTGTCGTTTCGTCGAGACCGCCGACCGCAACGAGACCGCCATCATCTGTCAACAACTTCTCGCCGGGGTCGATGCCGTTGGCCCACTGCCACTCACGGTCCGACTCATTCCAGAACGGATGATCCTCCGTTGTCCTGACCGACCCTGCCTCAGTCACCAAATCAACCAACTCATCAACATGAGCCCACAGATGCGTCACCACACGAGCACCACGCACACCCGTCACAGGATCCTCCGCGACAACCATGTCACCGACCTGAACCTCGGAGATCGGCTTCGTTGACCCATCAGCCATCAACACCGGAGTCTCGGCACTGAACGAACGCAACCCACAAGCTTTCGCAACATCATTGCCGACACCAAGGGCATCAGCAACATTGTCAACATCTCGAACCTTGTCACCACCGTTAGCAGCGTTGCCCGCCCACCTCGCAAGCCTGCCGACCCTGCCCCACGGCAACGCCGCGCCCACCTCAAACGAGCAACCCCAACTCACCGTGTCATCACACGCCCCCGGATCAAACAAGAACAGCTTGCCGAGCCCAGAAAAGAAACTCCAGTCAGCACCCTCACTACACCCCGAGCCTTTACAACCAGTCCCCACCCGATCCTGCTCACGATGCCCAACCTGAGTTGTCTTCGAATAACCGCCGCTCTTGTAGCTGTCCTCAGCATCACCAGCCCAGCACTCAGCACCACGCATCGGAACAAAACCAACCGAACCATCAGCATTCACATAGAAACTCTCCACACACAACCCAGACGGATCCGAAAACCGAACCGGATTCGCAGATCCGTAGACGTACGGCTCGCCCGTCATCGTCACCAACGGGTCGACGCTGACGAACACACCGGTGGTGGGGTCGTAGTGGCGGTTGTTGAGGAAGTCGAGGCTTCGCTTGGGGAACCGCGAAGCATCTGTCGTGGCCCGCCGATCTCGCCGACACGACTGACCTGCAGTGATCACGTGTCAACGACGAGGCGCTCGAACCGCTGCCGAGCCCCCTGACGAGTCACACCCAACTGGGCACCGATCGTGCCCCACGACAACCCAGCACCCTTCGCTGCAACGACAGCGGCTTCCAACCGTTCCTCAGCCGCACGGCGACCAGCCGCAGCAGCGCGCAGCTCACGGAACACAACGCCATCGACCTGACTAACGCGACCCTGCTCGACTGCCTCGTCAAATGCGGCAACCATTGCATCGACGTCAGCGTCGGTCAGGTCTCGAGGGTGCTTCTTCGTCGTTGCCATTCTGATCACAACCATTCCAGGTACTGGGTCCGGGCCCGCATTGCATGGATCGCTTACTCGATGTCATCGTTGACGACGATCCCGACCTCCAAGAAGTTCCCAGACTGATCCGGACCCACCAACATCATGAAATCGTTGTCATCAACACCGCCACCGGCAACCGAGTTCTCCACGGCATGCCGTATGTCATCGTCAGAGATCCCGTGCCTGCGAGCACTCGCCAAGATATCCCCAGCGACAACAATAGTTGTCACATCCGATCAACGCAACAGAGACTGGCGGCGCTTCAGTTGCGAGCGTCCTTCGAGATCGCTCCGGAGGAGCAACACCTCCCCCGGCCCGCTCCTCAAACAGGCGAGATCACATGTCACCAAAACGTGCAGCAGAACCCCACCCAACAGTCGCTGGCCGATGCTGTGGGCATCCACGTCACGCAACTGCGCCGCTATGAAGCCGGGACCAGCCAACCAACCCTCGACGTCTTGAACCGCATCGCTGCGTCGTTGACGGTGAGCATCAACTCCCTCGCCAACAACGACAATCATCTCCCCCAAGACCTCCGCCGCCACTTCGAAGCCATCAACCAGCTCGACGAAGACAAACAATCCGTCATCAAAACCCTCATCGAAGCAAACCTCATCCCGCCACCAAGCCCGCAAGATCACCGCCTGACCATCTAGGCGACATCATCGAACGGCGCAGGCCTCCGCGAGCTGATCAGGGCCAGCAGGCACAATCTCGTCGACACGCCAGCTGGCCGAGTCCAAGATGAGCCGGACAAGCGCGAGGTCACAGCGGGGCCGCCGGAGGTGCACCTCCGCGAACACAAGCGAATCTGACCGGACCCCGACCCCCACCTCGATCTCAAGTTCCGACTCACAGTCACTGCTCCCATCGACCAACTCAAAGATCGACTCTTCGCCATCAACAGCGATGGCCCCTGCCGGCGTGAAATAGGAGCCATCTGGTCGACCCACTCGGCCCGACTCCAACGCGTAAGCCAGTTGCTCGGCGACGGCCCGATCGGCAGCATCGCCCGAGATCAGCCGGACCACGTATCCCTCGGCGGGATCCGGCTCCCCATCAACGACAAGAACGGGCTCGCGGAAACTGCACTCCCCAACCGTCGTCACACTCGGCACAGGCCCAGCCTGATCGACGGCATCACCTGAGCAACCACCCAGCAACAACGCAGCAGCAACGAATACGTGAAGAGAACCAGGAGTGCTCATGGTCTGTTGATCTTGGGCATAAAGAGGACTCGGGACGTAAGCGGATAGATCGGCTCAAGTACTCCGAACGGGGTCTCGAGCCGGACCGACGCCCCAATTTTCGGCTCGTCCACGAGCACCGCTTCGCCAGCCCACCCTGGAAGAGAATTCGGGAGCGGCTGATAGCGGTAGCGGGCAAGAAACTCAGCACGCGATCCCCAACCCTGCCTCGACATGGCAGCGATCAAGATCGGCGAGTTGTGCTCGAAGCGCGTGCCGTTCGTTCCTCTTGTGATCTTGGCCACCACCTGGGTGCCCATCAACAGCCGCCTGCGGGGGGCGGCCACGTCGGCAGGCCAGAGAGCTGCATACATGCGTTGCCAGGGTTCACTGGGACATTCGGATCCCAGTTCCAATCCGTCAGCACATATGCCTGGGCAAGCAACGACAAACCCACTCCGATGAACGTGTCGGGACCCACTCCCGTCAGCGGTGTTGCCGAGTTCGACAGAACCGTCGGACCATCAGCACTAAACGCCAAGAACTCCGCAATCGACATCACTGAGTCGTCATAGGGGACGCGTTCGCCGCTACCGCTCCACCGGTCAAACGGGACGAGCGGGTCAGACGTGTAGTCCACGGGATTCGGCGCTGCCGGTAGTCGACCGATGATCTGCGCTGCCGAGCCAACCGGAGCATCAGGTCCCAGCCACATCACGATCAACCACCACGGCAGATCCTGCGCATACAAACCGTCAATCTGCGGAGCATCCCACGCGTGCCCCTCGAACCCACGCTGCACCCACCAACGAGCACCGCTGCGAATCTGGTGCGAGGTGTCCGTGACCAGGTTGTAGCCATCGTCGCCCGTCATCCGCGGAGTCGAGTTGCCCAAGGCCTCCTGGATCGGTGCTGCACCCTCTTCCGAGTATCGAATTCCGCCGCCACGACACAAGTACTTCGAGTTGTGGCAGCGGGCATCGGCGCCGCGACCATGACTTCGACCGTGCTCCTGCAACGTGCAACCCGTCGTCGGGCAGGGCTCAAGCCCGCTCGGATCGCTGAACCGGACCGGGTTCGCCGCGCCGTAGATGTAAGGCTGCATCGTCTTGCTGACCAGGGGATCAACGGACACGAACACGCCCGTCGATGGGTCGTAGTGGCGGTTGTTGAGGAACACGAAGGGTCTAGTGCGAGTGCCTCGCGTTGTCGTAGTTTCGCCCTTGCAGCGCTTGGCTCGCGCCCGACGCGACCGCCGGTTGAGGCCCCGATCCGGGTGAGTCCCATCTCGTGGTGTAGGAGGCGGTTATCACCGAGATGGTGATGGCCATCGTGCGATTCTCAATAGCGA
>ENA-ORXM01000386-ORXM01000386.1-marine-metagenome-genome-assembly--contig:-NODE-386-length-81773-cov-7.705261_pt1 | contig 81773 bp, 88 predicted proteins | sample MGYA00237867_ERZ511480 | MGnify/ENA primary metagenome ERZ511480 (study PRJEB26309, sample SAMN06266103) | marine metagenome | isolation source: Algal blade | place: United Kingdom:Sidmouth, United...
CTCAATTGGGTTTGTATGCGTTTTGTTAGTATCTTGTCCATAGGAACTGTTTTTGAAGTAAATTTTGTTTTTTTGCATCTACAAAATACAACTTTTCAAACAGTTTTCCTATTTTAAACAATCGAGAAACACCAGTAAAATCAAGCTATAAGACATAGTGTTAAATGATTTTCGGGGGATGGCTAACTACTTTTAAAGGTATAAGCATTGATCAAAAAAATTATTAAGATGATTCGTAAAACGGTAAACAATGTCCAAGAAGCTTTAGATGGCGTGGAAGATAGTATGACCTTTATGTTAGGGGGTTTTGGTTTGTGTGGAATACCAGAGAATGCAATAGCAGAGTTAGTACGTATAGGTATCAAAGGTATTACCTGTATTTCTAATAATGCTGGAGTAGATGATTTTGGACTTGGTTTGTTATTGCATAAACATCAAATTAAGAAAATGATTTCTTCTTATGTTGGAGAAAATGATGAGTTCGAAAGACAAATGTTGAGCGGAGAGTTAGAAGTAGAACTTACTCCACAAGGAACATTAGCCGAGAAATGTAGAGCAGCACAAGCTGGTTTCCCAGCCTTTTATACGCCTGCTGGTTATGGAACTGAAGTGGCAGAAGGAAAAGAAACTAGAGATTTTAAGGGTAAAATGTATGTATTAGAAAATGCATATGATGCAGATTATGCATTTGTAAAAGCATGGAAAGGAGATGAAGCTGGGAATCTTATTTTTAAAGGAACTGCACGTAATTTTAATCCTTGCATGTGTGGCGCAGCAAAAATTACAGTTGCTGAGGTAGAAGAATTAGTGCCAGTAGGAGCGTTAGATCCAAACCAAATTCATGTTCCTGGAATATTTGTACAAAGAATCTTTAAAGGAGATAATTATGAAAAGAGAATAGAACAACGGACGGTAAGAACTAACAATTAAACAATTTGAAGATTAAAATTTGAAAATGAGAAATGACAAAGAAAATATAATTGCAAATTTAATCTTTGAACAAGCGCTTAATGTTATTTCATTTTTTCAGAAAAAATAACAGATTTGATATGGTTTCCAAGATTTTACAAGTGAAACCTCTATAGGAGCGAATATAAGTGAAGCTTAAAATGCAGAAAGTAATAGAGGTTTTATAAACAAGTTTAAAATAGCAACAAAGAAGCAGGCGAACTTAAATATTTGGAGTTTTATCTAATCCAAGATGAGAATTTACTTAAAAAATTAAATTTGGTAACTTTAATTAAAATTATTTCAACAGGTAAAAAGTCTTAATTATCAGATCCTCAAATTAATTTATTTTTAAATCAAAAAAGATGTTAGATAAAAACGGAATAGCAAAGCGAATAGCAAAAGAGGTAAAAGACGGATATTACGTAAACCTAGGAATTGGTATTCCTACCTTGGTAGCTAATTTTGTTAGAGATGATATAGATGTAGAATTCCAAAGTGAGAATGGTGTATTAGGAATGGGGCCATTCCCTTTTAAAGGAGAAGAAGATGCTGATGTTATAAATGCAGGAAAACAAACCATTACAACGCTACCTGGGGCTTCTTTTTTTGACTCTGTGACTAGCTTTGGTATGGTCAGAGGAAGGCACGTTAATCTAACAATCTTAGGAGCCATGGAAGTAGCAGAAAATGGTGATATTGCTAATTGGAAAATACCAGGAAAATTAGTAAAAGGCATGGGAGGAGCTATGGATTTAGTTGCATCGGCAGAAAATATTATTGTAGCCATGATGCATACTAATAAATCGGGTAAGTCTAAATTATTAAAAAAGTGTTCACTACCGCTTACAGGCGTTGGTTGCGTAAAAAAAATAGTTACTAATTTGGCCGTCTTAGAGATTGTTTCTGGAGGTTTTAAATTACTAGAGCGTGCACCTGGTGTAACAATAGATGCTATCAAAAGTGCTACAGAAGGTTCTTTAATTATAGAAGGTGAAATATTAGAAATGGTAGTATAATCTATGTTATTTTTATTTTTTTTGAAAAACACAAACAATATGTGTTAAAAATATACGTTTCATAGTAAAATTTATTATTTTTAGGTTTTATCATTAATCGTCAACAAAAAATGAATCAAGAAACAAACCAAGGAGAAGTAGTTTACGCAAATCAGAATAATTTTTATACAGGTTTTTTAGCTTTAATTAAAAAGCTTTTTATGGTATAGTTCTTATTTCTAAGAATTGTAAAGGAGTAAGAATTTAAATCTTACTCCTTTTTTTATGCATAACCCTACTAATTCTCTAATAAGTTATCTAAATAATGTTTGTCACTTTCAGACAGTAATTGCCTTGCAAACGAATTTTCAAAAGCTATTTTTATAAGTATAGCAATAGCTTTTGAGTTGGATTTAGTTAGGCTATTTGTCCTGTATACAACATCTCTTATGGTAGAAAAACTTATATTTGTTTTTCCAGCTATGTTTGCATAATCATCTTTAGTTGTGTTTCTCCTTAAGGTAATTGCCAGTTTTTCATTTATAGGTTTTCCATAATCGTTCTCGTCAAACATAATTTAAAAGTTTTGTTATTGGTTATACATATTCTTAAAGCACAATATTATTTCACATTTTACTATATTTGTTTGTAAACGAATTACAAATATGTGTACTATAATTACACATACAACAATATATGTAAGATTATTACGCAATAATACAATATTATGTTTATATTAAAGCAATTAAGACGTAAAAAAAATGCTAGTCAAACAGATTTAGCACTAGTTATTGATGTAAGTCTACGTACAATTCAGCTTTACGAAAAAAAAGAAGCCAATATCCCTATTAAAAATCTCACAAAAATTGCTCAATATTTTGATATTACTATAGCGGAATTATATGCTATGGAGAATAATACGGCAGAACCAGAGTTGACTTATGATATACAAAGGAAGTTAGTAAAAGTAGATAATGGAGTTAGAGTGCCGTATGTGAATACTTTTATAGTTAATGTGCCATTTATTGGTGTTGCAATCCAAGAAAAGTATATGCACGAATATGAAAACTTAAAGTTTATAGAAGCATTACCTTATATAGATTTTATCAATAATACCATAGATGAAGGTTATTATGCTGCTTTTGAGATTAAAAGTAATGCAATGGATAATGGTCTTGTAAATGGCTTTCCTGATAAAGCAATAGCTTTTGGAAAATTGCAAACAAAAAAACAACTAATAGAAAGTTATACTAATAACACCTGTTGGTTGCTGGTTTGCAATAACAGTATTTTGTGTAAAGAGGTTGTTGGTTATAATAAGGATTTGAACACCATTACGTGTCATAGTTTGAATGCTTCTCCAGAATTTTCTGATTTTGAATTAGAATTGGATACTATAAAGCAATTTTTTGTAATAGTTAAGAAGCAAATGTGAGATTTATTCAAAATAAAAACCCCAAACTATACAAGGTTTGGGATTAAGTATTTAAAAAGTGTTGTTTTTAACCTTTAAGATTGGCACTCAGAAACTCACGATTCATGCGTGCTATGTTTTCTAAAGAAATTCCTTTAGGACATTCAACCTCACAAGCTCCAGTATTAGTACAGTTTCCAAAACCTTCTAAATCCATCTGAGCAACCATGTTTTTAACTCGGTCTACAGCTTCTACTTGCCCTTGTGGTAGTAATGCGTATTGAGATACTTTAGCGCCTACAAATAACATTGCAGATGAGTTTTTGCAACTTGCTACACAAGCACCACAACCAATACAAGTAGCAGCATCCATAGCTTCATCAGCTGCATGCTTAGAAATAGGAATAGCATTTGCATCTTGTGTGTTACCAGAAGTATTTATAGAAATATAGCCACCAGCGTGTTGTATACGGTCAAAAGAAGTTCTGTCTACCACTAAATCTTTTAGAACAGGAAACGCAGTAGCCCTAAATGGTTCTATTGTAATGGTGTCACCATCTTTAAACATACGCATGTGTAACTGACATGTAGTAACGCCTCTATCTGGTCCGTGTGCTTCTCCGTTTATATACATAGAACACATTCCGCAAATTCCTTCACGACAATCATGATCAAAAGCAACAGGTTCATCACCATTATTAATCAACTGTTCGTTTAAAACGTCCATCATTTCTAAGAAAGACATGTGCTCGGAGATTTCGGTTACCTTGTAATCAACCATTTGCCCCTTTGATGAAGCATCTTTTTGTCTCCAGATTTTTAATGTAAGATTCATACTTTTTTAGTATTGAGTAATGAGTATTAGGTAATGAGAAAATCTAATATCTCACATCTAATATCTCAATACTATTATTTATAACTTCTTTGCTTTAATTCAATATCATTAAATTCTAACTGCTCTTTGTGTAAAACAGCAGCTGCAGGCTCTCCTTTATATTCCCAAGCAGAAACAAAAGCAAAATCTGTATCGTTACGCTTTGCTTCTCCTTCTTGTTCTCCATCTAACTCTACAGACTCTTCTCTAAAATGACCACCACAAGATTCTTCTCTTGTTAAGGCATCTTTAGCAAATAACTCGCCTAATTCCAGAAAATCTGCAACTCTACCTGCTTTTTCTAATTCAGGATTCAACTCATTAGAATTCCCAGGAACAGAAACGTTTTTCCAAAAATCTTCACGTAAAGCCTTAATATCAGTCATAGCCTCTTTTAAGCCTACTGCATTTCTAGACATTCCGCATTTATCCCACATAATTTTACCTAATTTTTTATGGTAATAATCAACAGAATGTTCTCCTTTATTAGTGACAAAAAATTCTAAACGTTGTTTAACTTCTTTTTCGGCTTCTTCAAACTCAGGGGTATTAGTAGGTATTTTTCCTGTTCTAATATCATTAGACAAATAATCACCGATTGTATATGGCAAAACAAAATAACCATCTGCTAAACCTTGCATTAATGCAGAAGCACCTAATCTATTAGCTCCGTGATCAGAGAAGTTTGCTTCTCCAATTGTATAACATCCAGGAATTGTAGTCATTAAATTGTAATCTACCCAGATACCACCCATTGTATAATGTACCGCAGGGTAAATCATCATTGGTGTTTTGTATGGGTTTTGGTCAACAATTTTCTCATACATCTGGAACAAGTTTCCATATTTAGCTTCTACAATAGCTTGTCCTAATTCGTATATTTTTACATCAGAAGCATTAGATATACCTTGTATCTTAGCTTGCTCTTTCCCATAACGAGTTATAGCAGATGCAAAATCTAAGTACACGGCTTCTCCAGTAGCATTGACACCGTAGCCAGCATCACAACGTTCTTTTGCGGCTCTAGAAGCTACATCACGAGGCACTAAATTTCCAAAAGCAGGATACCTACGCTCTAAGTAGTAATCTCTTTCATCTTCAGATAAATCTGTAGGCTTTTTAGTTCCTTCTTTTATCGCTTTAACATCTTGTAACTTCTTAGGAACCCATATACGACCATCGTTACGTAAAGATTCAGACATCAATGTTAATTTAGATTGATAATCTCCAGAACGAGGAATACAAGTAGGGTGTATTTGTGTATAACAAGGGTTTGCAAAGAAAGCGCCTTTTTTGTGTATTTTCCAGTTTGCAGTTGTATTAGAACCCATTGCATTGGTAGATAAGAAATATACATTCCCATAACCACCAGAAGCAATAACAACTGCATGTGCAGAGTGACGCTCTATTTTTCCAGTAATTAAATCACGCGCAATAATACCACGCGCTTTACCATCTACTTTCACAACATCCAACATTTCGTGTCTGTTGTTCATTTCAATTTTACCACGAGCAATTTGTCTGTTCATGGCAGAATAAGCTCCTAATAGCAACTGTTGTCCAGTTTGTCCTTTTGCATAAAAAGTACGAGATACCAATACACCACCAAAAGAACGGTTATCTAACATACCGCCATAATCACGTGCAAAAGGAACACCTTGTGCAACACATTGGTCAATAATATTCGCAGAAACCTGTGCTAAACGGTAAACATTAGCTTCACGAGAACGGTAATCACCACCCTTCACAGTATCGTAAAATAAACGATAGGTAGAATCACCATCTCCTTGGTAATTTTTTGCAGCATTAATACCTCCTTGTGCAGCAATAGAGTGTGCTCTACGTGGAGAATCTTGGTAACAAAATGCTTTTACATTGTATCCTAATTCTGCTAAAGTTGCACAAGCAGAACCACCAGCTAAACCAGTACCAACAACGATAATATCTATATTACGCTTGTTAGCAGGGTTCACTAAATCAATATGGTCTTTATAATCGGTCCATTTATTTTTTAACGGGCCTTTAGGTACTTTAGAATCTAATACAGACATAGTATTGTATTATTAATGATTAAAATGATGAAAAAGAGCAATGATTATAAATCCAACAGGAATACCTATTGCATAAATTTTACTAAATCCTTTTAATCCTTTTGTATATTTATTGTTTGCTCCCACAGATTGGAAAGCAGAGTCAAAGCCATGCAATAAATGTAGTGATAAGAACACAAATCCTAGGCAGTATAATGCCACTCTCCAAATAGGAACAAATTTATGCACAAGTTCTTCGTAGTAACGAAAACCTTCTCCGTTCGGTAGTAAACCAGACATATCACCAAGAATATATTTAGTGTTAATTTCTGGAACCCAAAAATCTAAGAAATGTATAACCATAAAAATAAGAATAAATAAGCCGCTATAAATCATATTTCTACTCATCCAAGTAGAATTAGCAGCGCCATTATTTTTAGCATATTTTACAGTTCTGGCATTTCTATTTTTTATCTCTAAAATAAAGCCCATTACAAAATGGAATACAACACCAAAAAGTAATACAGGTTGCAATGCGTATTGTACTAATGGGTTAGTTCCCATAAAATGAGACACTTCATTAAAAGTATCTGGGCTAAATACAGATAAAATATTAATTGTCAAATGTTGTAATAAAAAGAACATTAAGAATAAAGCAGAAAGCGCCATCGATATCTTTCTACCTATAGAAGAGTTAAAAAATCCACTCATTGGTTATTTATTTTTACACAAAGTTACAGCACAAACAATTGACTCACAAACTTTGTTTTGGTTTAACTCAGTATTTATACCTAGTAAAAATAAGTTTAATTGAAACTGTTTATTCTTTTTATACAAAAGTTCTCATTTTTCATAAAAAGATGCAACAGATAAGCTTTTTAAAAAGTGAAATTATCGAAGGTTAATTTTGTTCTAATTCTTTTTTTGCACCAGACCACACCTGAATTAACTTGACGCAGCAAAAAAGAGAGCATTGTATATAACATATTAGATTACACAAAGTGCAATATTTATTAGGTAAAGGCATACCTCAAATGAGGTCTAAAAGTAGAAACATAATTAGTAGATTTGATGCTATTATCGCTAGATTAAATGTTAAATATATAAAGTATGGTTGTGGAATAGTAAAACAATTTTAAACCAATAATATTTTGGTGTTAAACAATTGTTGGCTATTTTAAAGGATAGGGATAAAAATGCTTACAATGTAATGATGCTGCAAAAAGTAAGCAAAACTAACTATTGATACTTTTTTATAAGATGGATACTGATATTCTAATTCAAAAATATATTGAAGAAGCAAATGGAGATGACATTCGCATTTTTGTAACAGATTAAAATTATAGTTGGCACGAAGCGCAAAAGCATTTCAGGAGACTTTAGGTCTAATTGTGCATAGCGGGGCTGTAGAAAAAGATAAATTATTTACAAAGAAAGAAAGTATGACATTGATGGGAGTAAAGCAATTAGGATTGGGAATGGCCGGGGCAGATTTAATTAGTTCTAAAAACGGACCTTTGCTTATAGAGGTAAATGCATCTCCTGGTTTACAAGGCATAGAAGATGCTACTGGTATTAATGTAGCTAAGGAAATTATACTTTACAATGAAAAAAAAGAAGATAAAAGAAGAGAATAAAACAATTGTTATTTCAGTAGAAAAAGTTGCTCTAGGAGAAAAGAAGTTGTTAAAAATTAATATTGATAGATTGCCAATAGTTACTTTAGCAGGTATTCCAGTATGCGTATTTACTGCAAAAGAAGCAGAGCCGACTATAGTACTTCAAGCTGGTTTGCCTGGCGATGAAATAAATGGGATAGATATTAAGGGGAATACTGCATCAAAAACAGTTTAAAGTAGAAAAAGGAGCAGTAATTGTAGTTCCCTTATTAAATGTTTTTGCATTTTTCTATAGATGTACCAGATGGTGAAAATGTAAACAGGAGTTTTCCTAGTCCTAAAAATGGCTCTTTAGCAGGTAGAATAGCATATTATTATGCATCACAAATTTTATCTCAAATAGATTTTGCAATAGATTTACGTACTGGCTGGTGCAAGATGCGATAATTTTCCGCAAATACCATACACTAAAGGCGATGAAAGCATTATTAAGCTAGCTTCCGTATTGAATGCCCCATATACTTTTTTATCGGAATTAATTAGTTAATCTTTTAGAAAAGAAGCTTTTAAAATGGAGTTCCAACCATTGTTTATGAAGCAAGGGAGCGTATGCGTTTTGATGATTTTTCTATCCAAGAAGGGATTAAAGATATTCTAAAATGTTTCCTTCAAAAGAAATAGATTATAAAGATAAAATTATAGAATTAAATCAAAGAAGATGGTTAAGAGCATCCACGGCAGGTATGTTTATTCCTGAAATAAATAATGGAAGTCAATTTAATAAAGGACAAGTTTTAGGGGCTGTACAGATACCTATGGTAATTATAGTAAAGAAGTAAACATGCCCTAAGGAGGGTTATGTTTTTTGTGTAAATTATTAAGCAGTTATAAACCAAGGATATGCATTATTTCATATTAGAGCACAATAAATTTAACATTTAATCAAATTTAGATGTTATTATTACGTATTATCTTAATTTTTTGTTAATTTAATACCATATAAACATTTAAACAATTTACAATGGAACAGTATCTACCATTAATTATCCAACTTGTTACAGGAGCTGTAGGAGGTAATGTAGCAGGAAAATTATTAAAAAACATGTCTTTAGGGGTCGTTGGGAATTCAATTGCGGGGATTTTAGGAGGCGGACTAGGAGGGCAACTTTTAGGGATGCTTGGTATTGGAGTAGGAGCTGCGTCTGGTGGGGATACTATGGAGATGTCTAGTCTTTTAGGTAGCGTTGTTGGCGGTGGAGTTGGTGGCGGAGTTGTAATGGCAGTTATTGGAGTTATTAAAAATACACTCTCCAAATAAAAAATATAGTTACAAGTTTGTAAAAAGGAGCTTATTTTAAGCTCTTTTTTTGTTACAAAGTAAGAAATTAAATTATTAATGCTACTACATAAAATCAAATAATTACATTTGGGTAAATTGTTTTAGTCTATGAAATATCAACAAATAAATAATCAGCTTTTTATAAAAAACCGCAAGAAGTTTGTTGCTCAAATGAAACCAAAAAGTATTGCCGTTTTTAATTCCAATGATATTTATCCAATTAGTGCAGATAGCACTATGCCTTTTCAGCAACATAGAGATATTTTTTATTTAAGTGGTGTAAATCAAGAAGAGAGTATTTTGGTGCTGTTTCCAGATGCGCTGGAAGAAAAACATAAGGAAGTGTTATTTGTTAGAGAAACTAATGAACATATAGCTGTTTGGGAAGGAGAAAAATTAAGTAAAACTAAAGCAACAGAAGTTTCAGGTGTGCAAACTATATATTGGTTGTCAGATTTTGACAAGGTATTTTTTAGTTTAATGACGGGTGCAGACACCATCTATTTTAACACTAATGAACACTATAGGCAATCTGTAGAGACACAAACAAGAGAAGATCGTTTTATTAAAGATTGCAAAGAAAATTTTCCTGCACACCAATGGGCAAAAAGCAACCCCATATTACAACAAATAAGAGGGGTAAAAGAGGTTGAAGAAATAGCATTAATCAAACATGCGTGTAGTATTACAGAAAAAGGTTTTAGGAGAATTTTAGATTTTGTAAAACCAGGTGTTCGGGAATATGAAATTGAAGCTGAATACATACACGAGTTTGTTAAAAACAGGTCTAAAGGTTTTGCGTATACTCCAATTATAGCATCTGGGAGTAATGCAAATGTGCTGCATTATATTGTAAATAACCAACAATGCAGGGATGGTGACTTATTGTTAATGGATGTTGCTGCTGAGTATGCAAATTACGCTAGTGATATGACTAGAACTATTCCAGTAAACGGAAAATTTACAGACAGACAAAAAGCTGTATACAATGCGGTCTTAAGAGTAAAAAAGGAAGCTACAAAAATGTTAGTTCCAGGAACCATATGGGCAGAATATAATAAAGAAGTAGGTAAATTAATGACTTCGGAACTTTTAGGGCTTGGTTTGTTAGATAAAGCAGCTATACGGAATGAAAATAAAGAGTGGCCAGCCTATAAAAAATATTTTATGCACGGTACAAGTCACCATTTAGGTTTAGATACACATGATTACGGGGAATTAAAAACACCTATGAAAGCCAATATGGTTTTCACGGTAGAACCAGGAATTTACATTCCAGAAGAGAGCATAGGTATACGAATTGAAGATAATGTGGTGATACAAGAAAATGCAGCGCCAATAAACCTAATGAAAAATATACCTATTGAAGTTCAGGAGATTGAGGAAATTATGGCTAAGTAATTTATATATAAAGCAGCTAAGCACATGTCTAGCTGCTTTTTAATTTTCATCTTTTTTTAGTTGCAATCACCATTGCAGGATATAGCATTATCAAAATTTTCTTGGGTAATGGTGTATATTCTATTATTTCCCTCGAATTTATAATCTCCTAAATCAAGGAGTGATTTACCAAAAGGAATTCATGATACATGAACTTCTTTTCGTTCGTTATTAAATAGTAGTACAATAGAATCACCAAAAAACACTTCGGGAATTGATGATTCAGTCTTATCAGCATATAAATCCATAGTTTTTTTCCAAAGTATTCCTTTTCCATCTATTTCTTCTGATGCTATTTTTTTTAGTTAATGTGCTATATACATTTAAACTTACTTTATTATTTGTTTCATTTAAAATCGTATAGTTAAATAATTCTGCTTTTTTTAGTACAGTTAAAAAAGAAGGTGCAGAAAATACTTATTGTAATTAAATTAATTTTTTTATTCATAATAGGTCTATTTTTACCAATCGTTAAATAACGCTTTAATTTTCGAGGCTTTCCCATACATTATCAATTGAACGATTCAATAAAATTTCACCAAAATCTGTCCGTTGGTTGAAGGTGTCGGTCATGTCATATACAGCTGTTGTGTAATAAATATTGTTCTTATTCTTGCTTCCAACAGTCAGTTTTGTTTGGTCATTCCCTTTAGAGACTCCATTTAAAACTCTTAACTTGCCACTAGGTAAACCTGCATTGTATTCATAATTAGAGTTACCTAAACCTTTATAATATAAATTAGTTAAATATATTTCTACTCCAGTAGCCCAGCTCTCCAAAAACCTTCTTGCATTGTCTTCTTGGTTCCCAATAACGGGTGTTATACTGTTGGCAATGTAAGTATTAAAAACGGTGTTAGAATAACTTCCTTGATCTACTCTCCAATGTGCAGCATGATCTAATTCATGAATTGTTGTGCCATAAACCTGCTCAGAATTTAAGCCCCAACGTTTTATTTGTATTCTAGGGGCAATTCCTAACCATCTTGCAATTGGTTTGTGTGACGATACTCCTCTATTTTCTATAGCCGCTATTTTCATTTGTGTTTTAAGGATACTATTAGTAGGAGGTCTTGTTAGTCCTCCTGTATTTCCATAATAAAAGTGGTGTGCCGCTTGGAAAATATGTCCTCTATATTGTTCTCTGCCACCTTTTATATTATGATTCCATTGTTGTTTGTGCAATTTAGGGCCTTTGTCTTCCGCTTGGAACATACCTGTATTATCTCTAATATTAAACTCATGCCTGTCCCATTGTATAACGTATTTTGCCTTAGCGCGTAACCTCTTAAACTTACAATACCCATAGTTATTTGTAATTTTACTATCTAAAGTCCAAGTATCTCGTACTAGTACATTTGCTTGCGCTAAAGGAATAAATGCTCCGGGTTTTGTGCTTGTAAAACTGTTCTGTATCCATAAACAATACTTGTGCATATGTTGTTGATATTTAATTTATTAGCCAGGGTAGCTTGTCTAGGGCAAGTGTATTTTTCATATCTAATAATGTATTTTATTTTCTAGGTAGGTAAAACATTATCATCCCAAATTTTTAGTTGCGCACTAGGGTGCCAACGTGCTCGTAAATTTATGCCTAAAAAACAAGTTTTACAATCTCCTTTTTCTGTTTTCGTTATCTTCTGGCAACCAATCTAGATTGTTGGTTGCAGTATAAGCTTCTTCTAACAAATGGTTTAAAAAATCGATATCGTCATTTATTTGTCCTCTAGCAGTTTTTGCATTTCCCTTGTTGCTTTTGGTATTAATTTTCTCATCCTTTTCTGGCATGTACATTTCTTGTAAAATAGTATAAGGAAGTGTTCTGGTAATTTCATGCTTATAGGTACACTAGCCCAACAGCTATTTAGTTCCCCTTCTTTAAACGTTTTAGTTTTACGATAGTCTTCCGTATTATCATATTCAAAAGGGTAATCTATAACTACAAATTTCTTTTTGTCTTTCAATCTGCCTTCTTGTTTAAGGTTTTGAGGGTCAAAACGGATATACAAATAATTTGGTTGGATCCTTATTTTCTTAAAAGTAACAGCCCCTTTGCTGGTTTTTATATTGTTTTTGCCAATTCTATATAGTACACTATCGTATGCAGCACGCATGTTTTATCTCATAAGGGTTTTTTAGAGTTTTGCCAGTGGGTTTGTAGTCTTCTTTTCCTAAATTTTCTGATGCTTCTACAGAATTAGGTAGTAAGTCTTCTTCTTTTAAACATGAGCTTAAAGAAAAAAGGAATAAAAATAATACGAACGAAAATAATTTTTTCTTCATTAATATAATTAATATTGATTTTCATAAAAATATAAAAGCAGAATTACCTTTTTTTTTGTAATGTTATGTTTGTGTCAATATTTTTTTATTTTTACAAAATATGTAATTACGTGTTTTTTAAGAAGAAAAGGTAGGTAGTTGCAATGCGGTAGTGTAAAACGGCTCTAATTGTAGTTGTACAGAAGAATTGGTGCTCAGAATAGAGTGCTGTTTTTGTGCACTTAATAAAACGTATTTATCAAAAATTTATGCAGCGGCTTCTTTTGGTATAAAAATATAATCTTTTTCTTAAAAAAAGCAGGTGGATAATCTAATTAGGCTACCATTTGGTTGTATAAAGTGCTGTTCATCGAATATCTGCTGAAAATCAGTACCCTATAGCCAATAAAAACAAGAAATACTTCGTTATAGTACCAAAGGGAAACCAAAAGTTGGTTTTCAATGTAAAAAAAATAAAAATTCCTACAGTGTTTATATACTCCCCAAGTCATATAAATATGATAAAAACCTACTAAGTATGAAAAAAGTATTTTCTAATTATAGCAGTAAATTCACCTCTTTTTATTGCAATATATTCGGGCATCACTATGCCATATCTAAAAGAGTAACATTTCATATTAAAGAGTATAAATGTATCCATTGTTCTAAGCAAGTTACCACAAACGTTAGTGGTAGTCTTTCAGAATTAACACCAGAGTTACAGGATATTAATGTAACGCTTCACGATTTATACCAAAAAAGACATAGAGCTACGCAAAACGTAGCCTAATTATGCTTGGCAAAAGAATTCCAGCCCTGAGCGGTTATTGGAATTTTAGAGTTATTCCTAGAAATTAAGTGTGCACCTTCATTTTCATCTGTCATGTGCCCTATGACAGTTAAATTAGGATTGCCCTTTATTTTTGGGAATTCTTTTTGGTCTATAGTGAACAAAAGTTCATAATCCTCGCCGCCACTTAAAGCCATGGTTGTACTATCTACTTTAAATTCTTCGCAAGTAGAAATAACCGTTGGATCTAAAGGAATTTTATCTTCGTATAAATTACAGCCAATAGCACTATTTTTACATAAATGCAGAATTTCGGAAGAAAGTCCATCACTAATATCAATCATAGAAGTAGGCTTTACGTCTAGTTTTTCTAAAAGCTCAATAATATCTTTTCTAGCTTCAGGTTTTAATTGTCTTTCAACAATGTAAGAATACATAGAAAGGTCTGGGTTGCTATTTGGATTTACTTTAAAAACTTCTTTTTCGCGTTCTAAAACCTGTAAACCCATATACGCAGCACCAATATCACCAGTTAACACTAATAAATCATTAGCTTTTGCTCCATCACGATATACAATATTCTCTTCATCAGCCTCACCAATAGCCGTAATACTAATTAGCATTCCTTTTGTAGAAGAGGTGGTGTCGCCACCAATTAAGTCAACCTTATAAATTTTTGCAGCTAATGCTACACCACTATAAAACTCTTCTAAAGCTTCTAAGGGAAAACGGTTAGATACAGCAATAGAAACAGTTATTTGTGTAGCTTTGGCATTCATGGCATAGATATCAGATAAATTTACCATTACAGCCTTATAGCCTAAATGCCTTAGTGGCATGTAGCTCAAATCAAAATGCACACCCTCAATTAATAAATCTGTAGAAACTACCGTTTTTTTATCTTTAAAATCTAAAACTGCAGCATCATCTCCGATTCCTTTAAAAGTAGAGGAATGGTGTGTAGGGAAATCCTTGGTTAAATGTTCTATTAAACCAAATTCCCCCAATTGTTCTAAGGCTGTTTTTTCGTTGTTTTTATCTTCTAACATAGTACAAAAATAGCAAAACAGGCTTGTATAAAACTAAATTTACAGGTAAAAGAAATGCATGTAGAGTTTAATTATAGAAAAAGCTTATGTTAACATATTTTATATTAATGTCAGGAATTATGAAAAAAAGCTACTTATATAGTATATTTGTAAACTATTTAGATTAAATCCAATTAGTTATGATAAAAGTATCAGAAACAGCTAAGCAAAGAGTCATTTCTTTAATGACAGAAGGAGGCTATGATGCTACAAAAGATTTTGTGCGTGTTGGTGTAAAAAGTGGCGGCTGTAGTGGATTGTCTTATGAATTAGATTTTGACAATAAAGTAGAAGATTCGGATAAAGTGTTTGAAGATAACAATGTTAGAATTATTGTAGATAAAAAGAGTTTTTTATATCTAGTAGGTACGGTTCTAGAGTACTCGGGCGGACTTAACGGAAAAGGTTTTGTTTTTAATAACCCAAATGCGCAGAGAACATGTGGTTGTGGAGAGAGTTTCTCTCTTTAAAATAAGTTAAAAAAGAAAAATCAGTAACTTTCATTTTTTGACGGATTAACTAATTATTATGGCATATACAGAAGAAGAATTAAAAAAAGAATTAGAGACCAAAGAGTATGAGTATGGTTTTTATACTGATATTGAGTCTGAAACATTTCCAATTGGTTTAAATGAGGAAATTGTTATAGCTATTTCTAAAAAGAAAGAGGAGCCAGAATGGATGACACAATGGAGGTTAGAAGCTTTTCGTATTTGGAAAGAGATGGACGAGCCAGAATGGGCAAATGTAAATTATGAAAAGCCAGATTTTCAGTCAATAGCCTATTATTCAGCACCAACCTCAATAGATCCCAATAAGACCTTAGATGATGTAGATCCAGATTTACTTGCCATGTACAAGAAATTAGGTATATCTGTTGATGAGCAAAAGAAGATGAATAACGTAGCTATGGATATTGTTGTAGATTCTGTTTCTGTTGCAACAACATTCAAGAAAACCTTAGGAGAAAAAGGAATTATATTCATGAGTATTTCCGAGGCTATTAAAGAGCACCCAGAATTAGTTAAAAAATATTTAGGAACAATAGTTCCAGTAAAAGATAATTTTTATGCAGCTTTAAATTCGGCAGTATTTTCAGATGGGTCTTTTTGTTACATTCCAAAAGGCGTTCGTTGTCCAATGGAACTTTCGACGTACTTTAGAATTAACCAAGCAGGAACTGGACAGTTCGAAAGAACTTTATTGATTGCAGATGAGGGTAGTTACGTAAGTTATTTAGAAGGCTGTACAGCGCCATCAAGAGACGAAAATCAATTACATGCGGCAGTAGTAGAGCTAATAGCTTTAGATGATGCAGAAATAAAATATTCAACAGTGCAAAACTGGTTCCCAGGAAATGCAGAAGGTAAAGGAGGTGTTTACAACTTTGTAACCAAAAGAGGATTGTGTGAGAAAAACGCAAAAATTTCTTGGACACAAGTAGAAACAGGTTCTGCAGTTACTTGGAAATACCCATCTTGTATATTAAAAGGAGATAATTCTATTGGAGAATTTTATTCAATTGCAGTAACTAATAATTACCAGCAAGCAGATACAGGAACAAAAATGATTCATTTAGGGAAAAATACAAGAAGTACTATTATCTCTAAAGGAATATCAGCAGGGAAATCACAGAATAGTTATAGAGGATTAGTGCAGATAAATAGTAGAGCAGATAATGCCAGAAATTTTTCTCAGTGCGATTCTCTTTTAATGGGAAATGAATGTGGTGCACATACGTTTCCTTATATCGAAGTAAAAAATAAAACAGCAAAAATAGAACACGAAGCTACTACGAGTAAAATTGGTGAAGACCAAATATTCTATTGCAACCAACGAGGTATAGATACAGAAAAAGCAATTGCATTAATTGTAAATGGTTTTAGTAAAGAAGTATTAAATAAATTGCCTATGGAGTTTGCCGTAGAAGCGCAAAAATTATTAGAAATAAGCTTAGAAGGTTCGGTAGGATAATTTAGGTCTTGATTGCAATCGACCCAACAAAAGAGATAAATGTCACCTCGAGCGCAGTCGAGAGGTTTTTGTTTAGCTATACTGAATTAACACATTGATAAAAAAGGTTTTAATAATCGCCTAGCGCGATAAAACATATAAAGTAGAAGATTATGTTGAAAATTAACAATCTACACGCACAAGTAGAAGACAAGGAAATATTAAAAGGAATTAACCTAGAGGTGAAAGCAGGTGAAGTACATGCTATCATGGGGCCTAACGGTGCAGGAAAAAGTACGTTGGCATCTATAATTGCAGGAAAAGAAGAATTTGAGGTTACCAAAGGTGAAGTGCTTTTAGACGGAGAAAATTTAGAAGAAGATTCTCCAGAAGAAAGAGCACATAAAGGTGTGTTTTTGTCTTTTCAGTATCCAGTAGAAATTCCAGGAGTATCGGTAACAAATTTTGTAAAGACAGCAATTAATGAGTCTCGTAAAGCAAGAGGAGAAGAAGATATGCCAGCAAAAGATATGTTGAAGCTTATTCGTGAGAAATCTGATTTGTTAGAAATAGATCGTAAATTTTTATCACGTTCTTTAAATGAAGGATTCTCTGGCGGAGAGAAAAAGCGTAACGAGATTTTCCAAATGGCAATGTTAGAGCCAAAACTAGCTATTTTGGATGAAACAGATTCAGGATTAGATATTGACGCCTTGCGTATTGTAGCAAACGGAGTAAATAAATTAAAAAGCAAGGATAATGCAGTAATAGTAATTACACATTACCAACGTTTATTAGATTATATAGTGCCAGATTTTGTACATGTATTACACAATGGTAAAATTGTAAAATCTGGTACTAAAGAATTAGCATTAGAGTTAGAAGAAAAAGGATACGATTGGTTAAAAAACGAAACAGTTGTCTAAAAATAAGTTGGCAGTAGCCAGTAAGCAGTATATAAATACTGAATACTAAATACTTCATTACTGAATACTAAATACAAATGGATTTAAAAGAAAAATTAGTTTCCTCTTTCTTGGTTTTTGAAGATAATATTGATGTGCATAATGAGTTGCATGATATTAGAACCGAAGCTATAAAAAACTTTGAAACTAAAGGATTTCCTAGTAAAAAAGAAGAAGCTTGGAAATATACATCCTTAAATAGTTTGCAAAAGATAGATTTTAGCGTTTTTCCAAAGAATGAGAGTACGTTGGAATACAAAGATGTAAAAAAGTATTTTTTACATGAAATAGATACCTATAAAATTGTTTTTGTAGACGGCGTATATAGCTCATATTTATCTGAAACCACACACGATGGTGTAGATATATGTTTAATGAGTGCTGCGCTAACAAAGCCAATGTATAAGGCTGTTATAGATGTGTATTTTAATAAAATAGCCTCTAAAGAAGAGTCGCTTACTACCTTAAATACGGCATTTAGTAAAGAAGGAGCATACATTTATATTCCAAAAAATAAAGCACCAAAAAAACCTATTGAAATTATTCATTTTTCGACAGGAAACGAGGCTGCATTATTAGTGCAACCACGTAACTTAGTGGTTGCAGAAGAAAATGCTGAATTGCAAATAATAGAACGCCATCAGAGTTTAACAGCTAATGATGTTTTTACAAATGCAGTAACCGAGATTTTTGCAGCAAAAAATGCTATTGTTGATTATTATAAGGTTCAGAATGATGCTGCTACAGCGTCATTAATAGATAATACCTATGTAAACCAAAAAGATAGTAGTATTGTAAGTGTGCATACTTTTTCTTTTGGAGGGAAACTAACAAGAAACAATCTTAATTTCTACCAAAACGGAGAACGTATAGACTCTGTTATGAAAGGTGTTACTATATTAGGAGATAAGCAGCATGTAGATCACCATACATTAGTACACCACATAGAACCTAATTGTGAAAGTCATCAAGATTATAAAGGTATTTATGGTGAGAACTCTACAGGTGTTTTTAATGGGAAAATAATTGTAGATAAGCTAGCTCAAAAAACAAACGCTTTTCAAAAGAATAATAATATTTTAATAAGTGATAAAGCAACCATTAACTCAAAACCACAATTAGAAATTTTTGCAGATGATGTAAAATGTTCGCATGGTTGTACTATTGGTCAGTTAGATGAAGATGCTTTGTTTTATCTGCAATCTAGAGGTATTCCAAAGAAAGAAGCACAGGCATTGTTAATGTATGCCTTTGCAAACAATGTATTGGAAAGTGTAAAAATACCAGAATTAAAAACTAGAATTAATAAATTAATAGCGAACAAATTAGGTGTTAATTTAGGATTTGATTTGTAGTTTTTAATTTCTAAATAATAGTAAAAACCCCTAAATGCCATGTGCATTTAGGGGTTTTTTTAGTATCTTTATTTCTTACAACAACCCTGTATCATTATGAAAAAATTGCCACTTTTTTTTCTTTTTTTTGTATTCAGTTGCACAAAAAAAGAGAGTACATTATTAAATGAAACATCATTGAATAGCGAATTTGAGAATAGTATTTCGAAAATTACCCCTTGTGAAAATGGAAAGGCAGGAATCTACCCTTGTAATGGATTTGATTTAGTAGGAAAAATTTCGCTTGGAACTTTTGATGCTGCTAAAGGGATGGATATTTGGGGTTGGACCGATGCTACTACCAATAAAGAATATGCTGTTATGGGTTTAGATAATGGGACAGTCTTTGTAGATATAACGGATGCCAATAATTTAATTTATTTAGGTAAATTGCCAACAGCAACAAGAGAAAGTCCCTGGAGAGATGTTAAAGTGTATAAAAACCACGCTTTTATAGTCTCAGAAGCAGTAGGTCATGGCATGCAAGTTTTTGATTTAACAAAATTACGAGATGTTACTACTGCTCCTGAAAATTTCACAGCAGATGCACGCTATACAGGCTTCGGGAAAGCGCATAATGTAGTTATAAATGAAGCTGCAGGATTTGCATATGCAGTGGGCACGGCACGAGACGATGCATACTTGGGAGGAGCACATTTTATAAATATCCAAGACCCTAAAAATCCAATTGCAGCAGGGGGGTACGGAGAAAATGGCTATTCTCATGATGCGCAAGTGGTAACATACAACGGGCCAGATATTGATTATATAGGTAAAGAAATATATATTGGCGCCAATGAGAACAGAGTAGTAATTGCTGATGTTAGTGATAAAATGAATCCAGTAGAAATTTCAACCATTAATTATACGAATACAGCGTATACGCACCAAGGTTGGTTTACAGAAGACCAGCGTTATTTTATATTGGGTGATGAGTTAGATGAAACAGATTTTGGTTTTAAATCGCGAACCCTTATTTTTGACTTCACAGATTTAGATAATCCCGCTTTGCATCATACATACCTAGGAGAAACAAGTGCCATTGATCATAATGGATACGTAAAAGGAGATGAATTTTTTCTAGCAAATTATACTGCAGGAGTTCGCGTGTTAGATATTTCAGGAATAGAAGGTAAAACAATTACAGAGAAAGGTTTTTTTGATACATACCCATCTACAGATACCGCAGATTTTAATGGTGTTTGGAGTGTCTATCCTTATTTTTTAAGTGGAAAAATAATAATTAGTGATACGAATGGTGGATTGTTTGTAGTTAAAAAATCAGAATAAATAATTTGATGAGGAAATTAATTTATAGCATACTACTATTGGGTTTCTTATCATGTTCAAAGGATAAATCTACTGCGGATATGATGCCTGAGTCCGTTTTTATTGGAGAAGTGGCTTGGGTAAAAAACTTTGGAGGAACAGGAGAAGACACAGCTCAATCTGTTATAATAACTTCAGATGGCGGTTATGCTGTTTTAGGATATTCTAATAGTATGGATGGAGACCTTGCTGGAAAAACTACAGATGTAAATGATTATTGGTTGCTAAAATTAGATGTTGATGGGAATTTACAATGGAATAAAACCTATGGCGGTACAAAAGATGATAGGGGACAAAGCGTAATACAAACCAAAGATGGTGGTTTTGCAATTGTTGGCTACGCTATGAGTAGTGATGGTGATGGGACTAATAATGAAGGGTTTCATGATAATTGGATTTTAAAGTTAGATGCAGTAGGAGCAATAGAATGGGAGCGTAGTTTTGGATTCTCTGGACATGATCACTCCTATGATTTATTACAAACCGAAGATGGCGGATTCTTTTTTGTTGGCTTTGTAGATGTAACAGCATCTGGTGGTGCGGGAGCAGATACTAACAAAGGAAATTCAATTACGCGGCATGGCGTAGGAGAATTTTGGGGAACAAAATTAGATGCAGCAGGTAATTTAGAATGGCGCCGATTTTTTGGAGGAACTTCCAATGATAGGGCATACGGAGTAGTACAATCTAATGATGGTGGCTTTGTATTGTCTGGCTCATCGGAAAGTAATGATTTTGATATTTCGGAAAGTAGAGGTAGTTATGATTATTGGGTGATAAAAATTACGGAAAAAGGAGATTTGGTTTGGCAAAGTTCTTTTGGAGGAACAGGAATAGATAAAGCTTGGGATATTACTAAAACCAACGATAATGGATATGTAATAGTGGGTAACACGTTTAGCTCTGATGTAGATATTTCTAAAAATAACGGAGAGTCAGATGTTTGGCTTATTAAGATTGATGACAATGGAAAATTGCTTTGGGAAAAAACATATGGAGGTACGCAGTTTGATGCTGCTAAGAGTGTGATTTTAAGTAATGATGGCGGATTTATTATGGCAGGAAATTCTAAAAGTAAGGATGCAGATGTTACCGCTAATGTTGGCGAAAACGATTCGTGGCTACTAAAAACTAATGCATCTGGAGCTGTTATTTGGCAACAAACATTTGGAGGAACTAGTTTGGATTATGGTTTTGATGCCGTAGAAAATGTAGATATGAGTATTGTATTGGTAGGAGAAACAGCAAGTGTAGATTTTCCAAATATTCAAAACAAAGGAAAAACAGATGCTGTGGTTATTAAGGTAAAGTAACTTTAAAGGAATATCATTTTATAAACCCTTAAAAGCACCTAAAAATGTAAATAGTTGGTACATTTGTAGACTATTACAATTGCTATGATTGATATAAAAAAAATACGTGCAGATTTTCCAATTCTAAAGAGAGAAGTAAACGGTAAGACATTGGTTTATTTTGATAATGCAGCTACTTCGCAAACACCACAGCAAGTAATAGACGTTATTGTAGATTATTATAGTAGTTATAATGCAAATATTCATAGAGGTGTGCATGCACTTTCACAGGAAGCAACAGATTTGTATGAGGGAGCTCGTAAAAAAATACAAGTCCATTTTAATGCTGCTAAATCTCACGAAATTATATTTACTTCGGGTACAACACATAGTATTAATTTGGTAGCGAATGGTTTTTCATCAATCTTAAAAAAAGGAGATGAAATTATCGTTTCAGCTTTGGAGCACCATTCTAATATAGTTCCTTGGCAAATGTTATGTGAGCGTACAGGTGCTATTTTAAAAGTAATTCCAATGAATTTGGAAGGGGAGTTGTTAATGGATGACTACCATAAATTACTTTCTGATAAAACAAAATTAGTGTTTACAAATCATGTTTCTAATGCGTTAGGTACCGTAAACCCGATTGAAGAAATAATTACAGAAGCACACAAAGTGGGTGCGGCAGTTTTAATAGATGGGGCACAAGCAGCACCACATATTAAAGCAGATATGCAGGCTTTAGATGTAGATTTTTATACAGTATCGGCACATAAAGTATGTGGGCCAACAGGAGAAGGAATGTTATATGGTAAAGAAGAGTGGTTAAACAAATTACCACCTTACCAAGGAGGAGGAGAAATGATAGCTGAGGTTACTTTTGAAAAAACGACCTATGCAGAGTTGCCACATAAATTTGAAGCAGGAACACCAAATATATGCGGCGGAATTGCTTTTGGAGCCGCCTTAGATTATATGAATGCAATTGGGTTTGATGCAATTGCTAATTATGAGCACGAACTTTTAGCATATGCTACAGAGCAACTTTTAACTATAGAAGGGTTAAAAATATACGGAACAGCAAAAGAAAAGACATCGGTAATTTCTTTTAATATAGAAGGGTTGCATCCGTATGATATAGGTTCTATTTTGGATAAATTGGGAGTAGCAGTAAGAACGGGACACCACTGTGCGCAGCCAATTATGGATTTCTTTAAAATTCCAGGTACGGTTAGAGCTAGTTTTAGTTTTTATAATACCAAAGAAGAAATAGATATTTTAATCGGAGGAGTAAAGCGTGCACAGGCAATGCTACAATAGGCAGCGTTAGGATTTTTTTAATTTATTGATATCCACCAATTCTTATCGTATTTTTGCGTAAAGTTAACGACATCAGTGGTTAAGCCTCGGAAGTTTTTTAAAAGTATAATTTTAAACATTTCGATTTAAATATCGAAATATCAAACCCACTAGGGGGGAATAAAGCAATGGGAATAAAAGAAATACAGGAAGAAATAGTAGATGAGTTCTCCATGTTTGATGATTGGATGCAGCGCTATGAATATATGATAGACCTTGGAAAATCACTTCCTATAATAGACGAACAATATAAGACCGATGATAATATCATAAAAGGGTGCCAAAGTAAGGTTTGGGTGCATGCAGAGTTAGATGCCGATAAATTGGTTTTTACAGCAGATAGTGATGCTATTATTACCAAAGGAATTATTGGGATATTAATACGTGCTTTTAGCAACCAAAAACCGCAAGATATTATTGATGCGAATACCAATTTTATTGATGAAATTGGACTAAAAGAACATTTATCTGCTACTAGAGCTAATGGATTGGTAAGCATGATAAAACAATTAAAAATGTATGCAATAGCATATCAAACACAAATAAAATCCTAAAATTCTATATAATGAGCGATGAAAATACAGTAGAGACCCTAGAATTGGGAGATAAAATAGTAAACGTATTAAAAACAATATACGATCCAGAAATTCCTGTAGATATATACGAATTAGGATTAATATACGATGTTTTTACCAATGAAGACAATGAGGTTAAAATACTAATGACGTTAACTTCTCCTAACTGCCCAGTAGCAGAAACGTTGCCAGTTGAGGTAGAAGAGAAAGTGAAATCTATTGACGAAATTAAGGATGCTGAGGTAGAAATTACTTTTGATCCACCTTGGACTCAGGAACTAATGAGTGAAGAGGCTAAGTTAGAGCTTGGAATGCTTTAAATTAGCTGTAAGATATCAGAAATCATGGAAAAAGGTTTTGAGTAAATTATTTTTTGGAAAAAAGCTAGTGAGTTAAATATAGAGATTTATAATATTACGCTGCAAGAAAACTCAAATAGAGATCTTGTATTAAGAGACCCGAGAAGTAGGACTTCAATATCAATATCTTCTAATATTACAGAGGGTTATAATAGAAAATCAACTAGAATTTATTTTCTAAATGTAGCTCAGGCACCATGTTATGAGATGAAATGTCAATTGCACCTACCATTGAATACTTCATGTATTAATGAGAGTAAATTCAATACATTGTATGGTTTGTCTGATGAAACACTTAGAAAAGAAAATTTCTTCAAATAATTAATTTTTATTTCAGATATCTGACTTCTGAGAACTTAAATTTTTAAAGTATGGATGAAATAGTAAATCGAGTAGCTCAAAGTAAGCTAATCACTTTTAATTTAGAAGACCATTATCTGGAGGGTAAACGAGTTGTTTTAGATATTAAAGATTGGTTGCACGAAGAACTAATTTTAAAAGAAAAAGATTTCAGGTCATTTGTAGCTGAGCATAACTGGGAGCAATATAAAGATTCGTATGTTGCTTTAGGTTGTTCTACAGATGCTATTGTGCCAGGTTGGGCTTATATGTTAATTAATACAAAACTAAGTGCTTTTGCTAAAAAGACTATAATAGGCACTTTAGAAGATATGGAAACGGCTCTTTATCAGACAATTATTGATAATTTAGAGGTGTCAGATTTTAAAGATAAGTCGGTTATTATAAAAGGGTGTAGTAATAAACCAGTACCACCAAATGCTTATTTATGGATAATTTCTAAAATACAACTAGTAGCAAAAAGTGTAATGTATGGAGAGGCTTGTTCATCGGTACCACTATATAAAAGAAATTAACAATTATCCGTTTTTATATTAGTTAAGTATTATTACATTTGCGCCACATTAACTATAAATAAAAAATAATATTATGAAAAAAGCAATTATCGCATTGGCATTATTTGCTGGTATGACATTAACTTATGGACAAACAGAAGCTGAATTAAAAGCTGAAAAAGGTTCAAAGGAACAATCTATAAAGGTATTAAAAGGTGAAGTGAGTGCTTTAAAAGCTAAAATTGATGCTTTGCCAGGATGGAGAATAGGAGCATTTGGTACTATAGGTGGTACACTTTCTGGTTTTAACAATTGGTATACTCAGCGTTCTAGGGATAACAGTTCAGGAAACATTGGGTTTACAGTAAATGCCTATGCTAATTTAAATAAAGAAAAGTTTTTCTGGAGAAATGGTGTTAATGTAAACTTGTCATGGGTAAAATTAGATGATAAAAACGATCCTAATGATGATTCTGATTTTAGAGAAACTACAGATGTATTTAACGTATCATCTTTGTTCGGATTTAAATTAAGTGAAAAGTTTGCAGTTTCTGCTTTAGCAGAATATAGAACAACAATTTTAAACAATTTTAATGATCCTGGTTATTTAGATTTTGGTGTAGGTGCTACTTGGACACCTATTCAAGATTTAGTTGTTGTTATACACCCATTAAACTACAATTATATATTTAGTTCAGGAAATTCAGTTTTCGAATCATCTTTAGGTGCTAAAATAGTAGCAGATTACACAAGAAAAATAGGAGACATTAATTTTAAATCTAACCTTTCTATGTTCCAAAGTTATAAGAGTAATAACTTATCTAATATAACTTTTACAAATTCTTTTGGTTATACTTTATGGAAAATGATTGGTGTAGGTTTTGATTGTGGTTTAAGAAGCAACAAACAAGAAGCATTAAATTTTGCAAAAATTGCTAATCCTGGAGAAACATTTGATACGGTTGATAATAAGTTACAAACGTTCTGGACACTTGGGTTAACATACGATTTCTAAGAAATAAGCGTACCTTTATAGTTAGCTAATTTAGCTACTATAAGTTTTAAAAAAGCAGTTACAAATTTAATTTGTAACTGCTTTTTTTTACGACAATAGTGTAATAAAACATTACTTCTACATACTCGTATTATATCGTTTGCTATTCTTTATCTTTAGGACAGTGTATTATTTGTTTATAAGGGAGGAATAGGTAAATCTTGCCTTGTATAACCTGTTTGTTATTGGAGTACGTGGTATAGTGGTTTATATGATAGAAAACATTTTTCTTTTAAATTTGAAATAACTTTACAAACAAAAAAATCCCGAAGCTAATTTTGCTTCGGGATTTTTTTATGTTAGAATATGTTTTAGGAGCCGCACATTAAACAATCATCATCTGCTTGCCCTTCTTTTGCTCTTTCAATCATTTCTTTCATCTCTGTAGCAGTCATAGGTTGTATATCTACGTTTTGTTGTTCTGCTGGCGTAGGAGCTAGTTTTATAGGTATTGCTTCTGATTTTGCAGCTGTAACTTCTGCTTCAGCAGCTACGCTTACAGGAATTTCTTTCTTCTTGGTGTTGTCTAGGGTGAATTTTATGGCATCTACGGCAGCTTTTGTACGTAGGTAATACATTCCTGTCTTTAAACCACTTTTCCAAGCATAGAAGTGCATAGAAGTAAGTTTAGAATAGTTAGCATTCTCCATAAATAAGTTTAAAGATTGACTTTGGTCTATAAAGTAACCTCTCTGCCTAGACATGTCTATGATGTCTTTCATGCTTAATTCCCAAACTGTTTTATAGAGTTCTTTGATTTCTTGAGGAATAATGTCTATATGCTGTATAGATCCGTTAGCACGCATTAATTCTTGTTTTAGATTTTCGTTCCATAAACCTAATGCAACTAAATCTTCTAATAAGTGTTTGTTTACTACAATAAATTCTCCTGATAGTACTCTACGTGTATAGATGTTAGAAGTGTAAGGCTCAAAGCATTCATTATTTCCTAGTATTTGCGAGGTAGATGCTGTTGGCATTGGTGCTACTAATAATGAGTTACGAACACCATTTTTCTTTACATCTTTACGTAATTTTTCCCAGTCCCAGCGTCCAGAAAGGTCATCATCTTTAATGCCCCATAAATTATGTTGGAAATCTCCTTGAGAAATAGGAGATCCTTCGTAAGAAGAATAAACACCTTCATCTTTAGCTAACTCCATAGAGGCAGTAACTGCTGCAAAATATAAAGTTTCGAAAATTTCTTGGTTTATTTTTTTTGCTTCATCACTTGTAAAAGGTAAACGTAGCATTATAAATGCATCTGCCAACCCTTGTACACCTAACCCAATAGGTCTATGGCGTACATTAGAGTTTTTTGCTTCTTTTACAGGGTAGTAATTGCGATCAATTACTTTATTTAAGTTTTTGGTTACTCTTTTAGTTACTCTGTACAATTCTTTATGGTCAAACTCACTATTCTTTATGAACATTGGAAGCGCAATAGATGCTAAATTACATACCGCAACTTCATCAGGAGACGTATACTCCATAATTTCTGTACATAAATTAGAAGAACGAATAGTTCCTAAGTTTTTCTGATTACTCTTGCGATTAGCTGCATCTTTGTACAGCATGTAAGGTGTTCCTGTTTCTATTTGTGACTCTAGTATTTTTTCCCAAAGCTCACGAGCCTTTATAGTTTTACGGCCTTTTCCATCAGCTTCATATTTTGTATATAATGCTTCAAATTCATCACTATGTATTTTGAAAAGACCTGGGCATTCATTTGGGCAAACCAATGTCCAATCTTCATTAGCTTCTACTCTTTTCATGAATAAATCAGGAATCCACATAGCATAAAATAAATCACGTGCACGCATTTCTTCCTTTCCGTGGTTCTTTTTTAAATCTAAAAATTCAAAAATATCTGCATGCCATGGTTCTACATAAATAGCAAAACTACCTTTACGTTTTCCTCCTCCTTGATCTACATACCTAGCCGTATCGTTAAATACTTGTAACATAGGAACAATACCATTGGAGGTGCCATTGGTGCCTGCTATGTATGATCCTGTAGCTCTAACATTATGTATAGACAAGCCTATTCCTCCTGCAGACTGCGATATTTTGGCAGTTTGTTTTAAAGTGTCATAAATACCATCTATACTATCGTCTTTCATTGCTAAAAGAAAACAAGAAGACATTTGTGGCTTTGGAGTTCCTGAGTTAAAAAGTGTTGGTGTAGCATGTGTAAAATACTTTTTTGACATTAGCTCATAGGTTTCTATGGCTGCATCTAAATCGTTTAAGTGGATGCCTATGGCAACACGCATTAGCATATGCTGTGGGCGCTCAGCTATGTTTCCATTTATTTTTAAAAGATAAGAGCGTTCTAGTGTTTTAAAACCAAAATAATCGTAGTTAAAATCTCGGTTATAAATAATTGTAGAGTCTAGTAATTCTGCATTCTCAGAAATAACTTTAAAAACTTCATCTGACAAAAGAGGGGCTTCTTTTTCTGTTCTTGGATTTACATATTCGTATAAATCTTTCATTGTTTCGTAGAAAGATTTTTTTGTATTTTTATGTAGATTAGATACAGAAATACGAGCAGCTAGTTTTGCATAATCTGGATGTGTAGTCGTCATAGTTGCTGCAATTTCCGCAGCAAGATTGTCTAATTCAGATGTAGATACGCCATCATACAAACCATCAATAACACGAACAGCAACTTTAACAGGGTCTACTAGTGCATTAAGACTATAGCATAATTTCCTTACTCTTGCCGTGATTTTATCAAACATCATCGGCTCTTTTTTTCCGTCTCTTTTTAGTACAAACATGTGCTGTATTTTTGTTTTTAGTGGTGCGTTAGTTGTGTCAGACTTTTTTAAATAAAAAAGCCGACAATTTTAAGCCTCTTAGTTAGAGGTTTAAAAAATTTAGTAATGAATTTTTATTTAAAAATCAGCGTCAAAGCTAAATTTTTGATCTTCGCCATCTGGTTCTTTGTTAAGAATACCTGCTTTTTGATACTCGGATACTCTTTTTTCAAAGAAATTGGTTTTCCCTTGTAAAGAAATCATATCCATAAAATCAAAAGGATTTGTGGCGTTGTATACTTTGTCACATTCTAACTCTACCAATAAACGGTCTGTTACAAATTCTAAGTATTGGGTCATTAATTTTGAGTTCATACCAATAAGACTCGCAGGAAGCGATTCTGTAATAAACTCTCTCTCTATATCTAAGGCATCTACAAGTATTTCTGTAATACGTTCTTTAGGTACTTTGTTTATTAAGTGTTTGTTGTGTAAGTGTACGGCATAATCGCAGTGCATACCTTCATCTCTGGAGATTAATTCATTAGAAAATGTAAGACCAGGCATTAACCCTCTTTTCTTTAGCCAAAAAATAGAACAAAATGCACCTGAAAAGAAAATTCCCTCTACTGCTGCAAACGCTATTAAACGCTCAGCAAAACTTGGAGATTCTATCCAATTTAATGCCCAATCTGCTTTTTTCTTAATAGCAGGGAAGTTTTCTAAGGCTTTAAAAAGAATATTTTTTTCTTTTTCATCCTTTACATAAGTATCTATTAACAAAGAGTAGGTTTCAGAATGAATGTTTTCCATCATAATTTGGAAACCATAAAAGAATTTGGCTTCAGCATATTGTACTTCACTAACAAAGTTTTCTGCTAAATTTTCGTTTACAATTCCATCTGATGCCGCAAAGAATGCTAAAATATGTTTTATGAAATAGCGCTCATCATCATTTAGCTTATTGTTCCAATCTGTTAAATCTTCGTGTAAATCTATTTCTTCAGCAGTCCAAAAACAAGCCTCACATTTTTTATACCACTCCCATAAATCGTCATGTTTAATAGGGAATATTACAAAACGATCTTCATTTGCTTCCAAAATTGGCTCTATTGCTGTTGACATAGTTTTATTGTGTTTTTGTATTATAGTGAAGGAAAAAAATCTTTGTTCTTTTCTTTAACAAAGATGAAAAAATATGGCCAATTTTTAAGGTGAAAATCACAAATAACAATACAAAGTTTTTAACACATACTGTTGAAATCTGTGTTGGCAAGTGATGTTTGTTGCGTTCTAAGGAAAAAGAAGGTGTTTTAATTTTTTTTTCATGATACCGCTAAACTGTACGACCTAACCGATTCATCACAATTTGTGTTTGCTATAACTTAAACTTCTCGATTGAAGGTAGTTCCCCCGAAACCTAAAAATCGATTATATTCCAAAACAACAAGTTGGTTTGGTTTGTCTAATTTACCTGTAACTATACCGGCGGGTTAATTTCTTAACAAAGGAACGTTCTTATATTATTAACGAACCACCCTAAGGACGTACTTAGTTTAACAGTCTCATAATATTATATGTATAATTGATTTTAAATTAATAAATATGTTAAAAATCAATAAATCTTAAAGTTAAATAGGGGGGCTGTAAAAATAATGATATTTTTAGTAAAATGCCCTTTATTGCTACAACTCTTTTTGCTATTGCCTTAGAATAGAATTTGTATTTTTTTATATTTAATTGCTAGTTACATTTTATTTGATGTTAAATAATTTTTGTATAGTGTTTAATTTGAGTCCTTTAAGTGGGTTGAAGTGGAAAGATGCCAGAGCTGGTTTTTTGTGTTTTAAGTATAATTGGTTTGACACTGCCAGTTAAAACTGTTACGATTAAAACAATTATCAAGATTAAAAACAAAACAATATATTTTTGCAGGTGGATTCAATTCATAAACGCAAAAATCACAATGTTATTGATTGCGTTAACAAACACTCCCCAAAACAACGGGAACAGAGGTGGTGCTGTGTATTCTTAAGATTTAGAATGTTCTTTAGCTATTTGTTCTAATTCTTCGTACCAGTCTGCACCAAACTTCCTAATTAAAGCTTCTTTAACAAATTTGTAGATAGGTACTTTAAGTTCTTTTCCAAGAGTGCATGCATCGTTACAAATTTCCCATTTATGATAGTTTACGGCCGTAAATTCTGTATACTCTCTAGTTCTAATAGGGTATAAATGGCAAGAAATAGGCTTTTTCCATTTAATTACACCCGCATTATATGCCTGCTCTATACCACATTTGGTAATTCCATTTTCGGAAAAAACAACATATGCGCATTCGCTCCCGTTTACTAAAGGTGTTTCCCACTCACCATCTTCTCCCTTTATAAAAGCACCTTGTTTCTCTATAGCAGCAATGCCTTCTGGTCTTAAGAATGGTTTTACTTGAGCGTAAATATCTACTAAAATTTCTGTTTCATGATCTTCAACTGGCGCACCTGCATTGCCATCTATGCAACAAGCCCCTTTGCATGCATTTAAATTACAAACGAAATCATTTTCAATAATTTCTTCAGATACTAATGTTTTTCCTAATTGAAACATATATGCTATATTAAAGCGCAAAGATAGGTTCTTAAGGTATTTTATTATAGTTTTTATGGCGTATCTTAGATTAAAATTAAAAAAATACTCTTCATGCATTTCAATTTTAAAGAAATTCTTACTGTGAGTATGGTTCTTTTTGCAGTAATAGATATTATAGGAAGCATTCCCATTATTATTAGTCTAAGAAACAAAGTGGGCCATATACAATCTGAAAAAGCATCCATTGTGGCTGCTGTTATTATGATAGCATTTCTGTTTGTAGGTGAAAAAATTTTAAATCTTATAGGGATTGATGTGAATTCTTTTGCAGTAGCTGGTTCTTTTGTACTGTTGTTTTTGGCATTAGAAATGATTTTAGGGATTACGTTGTATAAAGATGATGAGCCAGAAACGGCCTCTATAGTTCCTATTGCTTTCCCTTTAATTGCAGGAGCAGGAACCATAACAACCCTTTTATCTTTGCGAGCAGAATATTATTTAGAAAATATTATTATAGCTATTGTTATAAATATAATTTTTGTGTACCTAGTTTTAAAATTTTCTAAAAAAGTGGAAAAATTTTTAGGAAAAAATGGAGTAGGTATTATACGTAAAGTTTTTGGCGTAATTTTGTTGGCTATTGCGGTAAAATTATTTGCAGCGAATATTAATCAGCTTTTTTAAGAGAAAATTATTATTATGAATAAAATTTTATCCAGTATTATTATTGTTATAGCGCTTGGACTTATAGCCTATAACTGCACATTGGTTAATGCAAAAGCTCCTTTTGTAGATGATAGTCTAGTAGCTTTAATTGGTGTTTTTGCTTCTCTTTGTGCTATTATTCTGATACTAATATATAACACGTCAAAAAAAATACAAAATGAAGTAGAAGACGAGTAAGTGGTAGTTTGTTTTAGTTGTCAACTTGTGTCTTTGCATCTTCAAGTTCTATTATTTTTTGTAACATTTTATCGTTGCCACTTTTAATTTTTTCTTGGATATTACTACTAAACAATTGTTGTGCAAGCGCTGCTTTAATGTATAATTTTAAAATTACCTCCATATCGTAGTATTGCAATCTTAAATTACGAATAGCAGAAGAACGTTCTGCGTAATTGATAAAATTTTCAAATAAAATATCATCAACAGTAAAAGCAGCAACAAAACTTTCTTTAGTATAATCTAAGTATTTAGTTCTGTCTTTGTCTAAGTGTTCAAAAACAAATCTGGATATAAAACCTAAGCTTTCAAAACTATTAATAGCTTCTTCTTCATTAGAGCCTATAGGAACAAAAACATCTGGTATAATACCGCCCCCACCGTAAACTACTTTGCCTTTTGGTGTTGTAAATTTTAGGGAGTCTGCAACTTTAATACTATCTACAGAAATTAATTCTCCACTGTGATAGCGTTCTGTAAACTTATTATAGTAGTCTTTGCTGCCGTTTTTATATGTTTTTTGAATTGAACGTCCTGTAGGTGTGTAGTACCTGGAAATTGTTAAACGAACCGATGAACCATCTCCCAACTCCATTTCTCGTTGTACGAGTCCTTTTCCAAAAGAGCGGCGACCTATAATAGTGCCAACATCATTGTCTTGTAGTGCGCCAGCTATAATCTCACTTGCGGATGCTGATCGTTCATTTATTAATACATAAATGGGTTTTTCTTCAAAATCGCCCTTACTGGTGGCAAAAGACTTTTCAATTTTTCCTTTTTTATTTTTGGTAAATAAAATAAGTTTTCCATCTTGTAGAAATTCATCGGCCATTTGTTCTGCTATTCCTAAATAACCGCCAGGATTATCTCTCAAGTCTAAAGCCAGCTTTTTGGCTCCTTTTTTAAGTAGGCTATTTAACGCCAATTTAAATTCTTTATAGGTAGATTCTGCAAACCTATTTACCTTAATATACCCAATATCTGGCGTAAGCATATAATAGGCATCCACACTTTTAAGTGGTATAACACCTCTTTTTATTTTCAGGGAAAATGTACTATCTGTTTGTTGTCTGTAAATTTTGAGTTTTACATAGGTTCCTTGTTTACCTTTAAGCTTATCAACAATTGCATTACTTGGCATTCTTTTGCCAAATAAGGTATCGTTATTTGCCATCAATATGCGGTCACCAGCTTTAATGCCTTTGTTGTAACTTGGGCCTCCTTTTATAGGGCGTATAACAGCAATAGTATCCTTATACATGTAAAAGTTAACACCAATGCCTACAAAGTCTCCTTTCATATTCTCGGAGACTTTTTTCATCTCTTTTTTAGGAATATAAACGGAATGTGGGTCTAATTTATTTAGAATGTTGTTTACAGTAACATCTACAATACTATCTGTGTTTACATCATCTACATATTCATAATCTATATAATCTATTAGTCTATTTAGCTTGTCTTTTTTAGAATTTGTAGTAAAAAGTTTTTGTGGTGTATCATTAAAATTGAGTTTTCCTCCAATTAAAATACCCAAAGCCATTGCAATAGCAACTATAGTAGGTAATATATATGTATATTTTTTTTTCATTTATTCCCACCAAATGGGTTTAGTGTTTCAGAGCTTTTATTAAAAAAAGTTGAAAAATTATTTAGTTTTTATTGTTTAAATAACTTTATTCTAAGTTACCTACTGGCATATGTACTATTTCTACACCTGCTTTTTTTAAAAAAATTAGGCCAGACGTATCTTTATACGCATTTTCATATACTACACGCTTTATGCCAGACTGATGAATTAATTTGCTACATTCCTTACATGGTGATAACGTTATGTATAGAGTAGCGCCATTACAAGATTGTGTAGAAGCGGCTACTTTAGATATTGCATTAGCTTCTGCATGCAAAACATACCACTTAGTATACCCTTCTTCATCTTCACATATATTATTAAAACCTGTTGGTGTACCATTGTAACCATCGGAAATAATCATTCTATTTTTTACTATAATTGCACCTACTTGTTTTCGCTTACAATAAGATAATTTACCCCATTCTTGAGCCATTCTTAAATAAGCTTGGTCATATTTTTTTTGTTTCTTTTCTTCCATACCATCAATTCAATTACACCATCCTAATGGTCAATGTAATTTTCTTTGTTTTAGCATTTATTTTCTTTAGTAGATTAGTTCCACATAAATTTTAATCAAAAAACTAAAATACGAATATGCCTGCTTTATAAAATATCTACACTGTTAAACGTTCAATTTTGATTAAAATTTTATTGGGGATAAGCCTTAACTAGCAATGGTAGGGTTATTCCGATAATTAATACAGAAATAATAATCACGATTATATACTGTTTTATTTGAAAAATAGATTTCGAGAAATAGATAAAAAGTAAAATAATGAGAATAATTATACTTTGAGATGCTTCAATTCCAGTAGCAAAGCCAAGTAAAGGAATTAATTTTTCATTTTCATTAGTCATCAACATTTTAAAATAACTAGAAAATCCAAAACCATGAATACCCCCAAAAAAAGCAGTTATTATCATGTGAAAAGCAAAATTCTGATTTATTTTCTTGAAATATGCAGCATATATATTGTAAAGTGCTGTTAAAATAATAGTAATGGGTATTAAAAACTCTATAAGGCTAGCACTAATAGTTTTAAGTTCATAGACCGATGCTGTTAAGGATAGGCAATGAGCAATTGTAAAAATGGTGGCTAATAAAAGTACTTTTTTCCAAGTTTTAAAAGAAAATGGAATAGCTAAAGCCGCTAAAAATAACACATGGTCATATGCACTAATATCTAGTACATGATTAAAACCCAATTGTATATAAAACCAAAATTCTTGCATGTTAAAATATTACATTTCTCTTTCTTTCTGTATTTCTTCGTAGGCTTTTTGCACTTGTTTAAACTTTTCTTCAGCACCTTTTTTTATGGCCTCATTCTCCGTGTTTACCCTATCTGGATGGTATTTTTTGGCCATAGTTCTGTAAGCTTTTTTAATGGCATCATTAGAAGCGCTTTTGTCAATCTCTAATATTTTATAAGCATTATCGGTAGATTTTATAAACATGGCCTTTATACTTTCAAAATCACGCATGTTTACTCTTAAATACCCAGCAATTTCCTGTATTTTTTGCACTTCAAGATTACTAACCGTACCATCTGCTTGTGCAATTCCGAATAAAAAATGAAGTAATTGCATGCGTACCTCGAGTCTGGTGCGTTGGTTTAAAAAGTTGCATATTTCTTGCGCAGTAATTTCCTGTTTTTTAATAACTTCATTAAAAGTTCTAAAAATAGCATTTGCTTTTTCTTTTCCATAAGTGCTAACAAAATAGCGTTGGACATAATCCATTTCACTTTTGCTAACTTTGCCATCAGCTTTTATAACTATAGAGCATAAGGAAAGTAGTTTCAATTCAAAATCTGCTGGAGAAACTTTTTGTCTAGTTATATCGCTAAAAACAGATTTTACTCCGCCAGATTTACTAGTTGCATTATCAAAAAGACTACCAATAAAAAACCCTGCAACACCACCAATCCAGTGTTTTAGTAAATAATACCCAATAAAGGCAGCAATCCATTTAATCATCTTAGTTCAAAATTTTTTCAAAGATATGTTTTTAGCAATAAAAATATGCATTAAGTAAAAGTTAAGGTAATCTTTAAAAATGCGACAAATAGATTATCTTTGAATACTTTTATTAATTGATTAAAAAAATAGATTATGTATCCTGCAGAATTAGTTAAACCTATGAGAGAAGACCTTGCATCTGCTGGGTTTGAAGAATTACATACAGCAGAAGCTGTTGAAGCTGCAATTAGCAAACAAGGAACTACATTGGTAGTTGTAAATTCTGTTTGTGGTTGTGCTGCTGCTAATGCAAGACCTGCTGCTAAATTCAGCTTAACAAATTCAAAAAAACCAGACCATGCTGTAACAGTATTTGCTGGTGTAGATAAAGAGGCTGTAGATAAGGCAAGAAGTTTAATGGTGCCTTTTCCTCCTTCATCTCCAAGTATGGCATTGTTTAAAGATGGTGAGTTGGTTCATATGATAGAGCGTCACCATATTGAAGGTAGACCAGCTGAAATGATTGCCGAAAATTTAATGGGCGCATATAATGAATTTTGTTAATTTCTTCTTTTCTCCTTTTATAGGTGAATAAAAAAAGTTTATAAAAAACCACTCTTTAATAGAGTGGTTTTTTATTTTTGTTGAATGCGAAAAATAATAGCATACCCTCTTAGCGTTCTCTATACTCTTTTATTTGGGCTAACTTTGTTAGTGTTTGATCCCATACAAAGGGTAAGTAACCGTGTGTTTGGATATAGCGGACTTAAACGTACTGTTAGTTTTCTTAATTTTTTTCTTATTAAGTGTAATATTACCTTAGGAACAAGGCATTCTTTTAATAATTTATATAAAATACCAAAAGACACTCCTTTAATTATTGTGGCAAATCATCAAAGTATGCATGATATTCCTCCAATTATTTGGCATATGAGAGCGCATCACCCAAAATTTGTTAGTAAGATTGAATTAGGAAAAGGAATTCCTAGCGTTTCGTATAACCTTAGATACGGTGGCTCTGTTTTAATAGACAGAAAAGATCCTAAACAAGCTTTAAGAGAAATTGCCAAACTTGGTACTTATATAGAAGAGCACAAGCGAAGTGCTGTTATTTTTCCTGAGGGAACAAGAAGTAAAACAGGAAAGCCAAAGAAGTTTCAAACAACGGGATTAAAACTATTGCTTAAAAAAGCGCCATCTGCTTTAATAATACCAATTAGCATAAACGATTCTTGGAAAATACATCGTTATGGTAAATTTCCTTATGGAATAGGAACTCACGTTATTTTTGACGTGCATAAACCTATCAAGAATGAAGGGAATTTAGATAAATTAATTACAGAAATTGAGCAGCAAATTAAGATGGGAGTAACCTCTTTTTAATGATACAAGATACTATTATACAAAAAACAATAGCCTTTGTTAAGGAAACTTTAGAGGATGCAGAAGGTGGTCATGATTGGTTTCATATACTTCGTGTGTATAACAATGCAAAACATATTGCTGAAAGCGAAGAAGTGGATAACTTTATTGTTACTCTGGGTGCCTTACTACATGATATTGCCGATGCTAAATTTTATGATGGAGACGAAACAGTCGGCCCTAAATTAGCAACAGAATTTTTAAGTTCTTTAACGGTTGATGCAGATGTTATTAATCATGTAGTACAAATAATTAATAATATATCTTTTAAATCTAGTTTAGATAATAAGGCACAAAAATTTACCTCTAAAGAATTGGAAGTGGTACAAGATGCTGACAGGTTAGATGCTATAGGTGCCATAGGTATTGCCCGTACATTTAATTACGGAGGCTTTAAAAACAGAAGCCTTTACAATCCAGAAATAGGTCCTAATTTAAAAATGACCAAAGAGCAGTATAAAAAATCTACAGCTCCGACCATTAATCATTTTTACGAAAAACTGTTGTTACTAAAAGATAAAATGAATACTGAAACGGGTAAAAAACTAGCGGAAGAGCGCCATCAATTTATGCTCCAGTATTTAAAACAGTTTTACAAGGAATGGGAGGGTAAAGTTTAAGCTTTGTTTTTCAATAAAATTTTTGCTATTCTTTTTTCTCCAAAAGTCTTCATTTGCTCTATAATCGGAAAAATTTCTCTACCAAATTCTGTAATAGAATATTCAACCTTGGGAGGAATTTCTTTGTATGCTTTTCTATGTAGTACCTCTAATTCTACTAAAAATTTAAGTTCTTGAATTAGCATTTTTTCGCTAATGGCAGGGATACGCCTTTTTAAAGCCCCAAAGCGTATTTTTTCATTTCCTACTTCATGTATGATTTGCAATCGCCATTTACCACCAATTATTTTAGTGGTTTCTTCTACAGGGCATAGGTTGAGTGTTTTTTCTTTCATGTATAAATGCTTGATAATCAATAATACAAACTTATAAGTAAGTATCTTACTATTAGGTGGGTACTTGATAAATATATAGTATCTGTTTAATTTTACAACTATGATAAAACCTAAAATAGTATATTTTACAGATGTTCTTTGTGGTTGGTGCTATGGATTTGGTCCTGTAATTTCTAAAATTTATGATGAATACCAAGAAAGAATAGATTTTGAGCTTATAAGCGGTGGCCTTTTTATTGGTAAGGGCGTAGGGTTAATTAATGAGGTTGCTCCACATATAAAACAAGGTGCTTATAAAAATGTTGAAGAGTTAACAGGTGTTACTTTTGGTGATGCTTTTTTAAATGGACCTTTAAAAGATGGGTCAATGATACTAAATTCTGTTCCTTGTGCTATGGCGCTTTGTATTGTAAAAGAATTTATGCCGGGGAAAGTTATAGAATTTGCAGATATTCTACACAAAGCTGTTTATTTTGATGGTATGCATCCAGAGGATATACCAGCTTATGGTGCATATGCTCAAAAAATAGGGTTTAATGCAGAAGATTTTGGTGTTAAAATGAAAGAGCCTGCCTATTACAGTAAAGCGGACAAAGATTTTTTGCTATATAATAAGCAAAACATACAGGGCTTCCCTACAGTGGTTCTAGAAATAGCAGAAAAGAAAATAATATTAGTTCGCGGGTATGCTACGTATGAAAAGTTTAAACATTATTTGGATGAAGTACTAACTATGGTTTAGTTTTTATTGATAGTAAAAACAGGTAATAATAGTCATTATTTTCGTTGTCTAGTAGTTCGTTTCTCCTTGTTTTTTACATAAACTAATTTGTATTTGTTATTAGAGCCTTCACGACGCTCTATTTCAAAATTGTTAATAGACGTTATTAATGGAGTTAGTTTTTGAAAACCAAAATTCCGAGCATCAAAATTAGGTTGTTTTTTCTGTAAAAGACTTCCAACATCACCTAGAAAAGCCCATCCATCATCATCTGCTAAATCTGAAATTGTAGAAGCTATTAATTGCGTTACTTTAGGTGTTATTTTATCTACATTTTCTTTTTTAGATTTTTTGCCTTCTTTTGTTTCTTCCTCATTTTCTTCGGAAAGGCTTTTAAGAATTTCTATATAAATAAATTTATCACAAGCAACAATAAAAGGGTTTGGTGTCTTTTTTTCTCCTATGCCATATACCTGCATTCCGGCTTCTCTTAAACGTGTGGCAAGTTTGGTGAAATCACTATCGCTAGAGACCAAACAAAAGCCGTTTACTTTTTCGGAATATAGAATGTCCATAGCATCTATAATCATAGCAGAATCTGTAGCATTTTTACCTGTGGTATATGCATATTGTTGAATGGGTGTAATTGCATTTTCTAATAAAAGATTCTTCCATTTAGACAAATGTGGTTTTGTCCAATCACCATATATCCTTTTTATAGTTGGATTGCCGTATTTTGCAATTTCTTCCATCATCTCTTTTACATAAGCAGAAGGGATATTGTCTCCGTCTATTAATACCGCTAGTTTCGTATCCATACCTGTCTAACTTTAATTTGTTATAAATATAAAGAAGCGAAATGTAAATTTCGCTTCTTTAATATATTTACGTTTTATTTTTTGCTTAATCGTTCTCTGGAGAGATAAATTTATATACAATTCCGGCTAAAATAGCTCCAACAATTGGGGCTACCCAAAACAACCATAATTGTTCCATTGCCCAACCACCAGCAAATAATGCCTGACTCGTACTTCTTGCAGGGTTTACAGATGTATTGGTAACAGGAATACTAATTAAGTGTATTAATGTTAATCCTAAACCTATAGCCAAACCAGCAAAACCTTTTGGTGCTTTAGAATGTGTAGCGCCTAATATTATAATAAGAAACATAAAGGTCATTACAATTTCTATCACTAACGCAGACATCATTGCATAGCCATCTGGAGAATGTTCTCCGTAACCGTTTGCAGCAAAACCACCAATTTCAAATCCTGGTTTTCCACTTGCAATAAGGTATAAAATGCCAGCACCAGCAATACCACCTAATACTTGAGCAACAATGTAAGGGACTAGCTCTTTTTTATCAAACCTACCACCAATCCAAAGTCCAATAGATACCGCTGGGTTTAAGTGGCAACCAGAAATATGTCCAATAGCATACGCCATTGTTAATACCGTAAGACCAAATGCAAAGGATACGCCCACAAAGCCTATTCCTAATTCTGGGTATCCTGCAGCTAAAACAGCACTACCACAGCCTCCTAAAACAAGCCATAAGGTTCCAATAAATTCTGCTACTAATTTTTTCATGTTTTTATTTTTATAGTTAAAAAATGGTTAGTAGTAAATATACTAAATTTCGCATAAAAAATTGCACACCTATTTTATTATCAATAGTTAAACAATTGTTTCTTTGCGAATTTCATTTTTTAAGCAAGTTTAGGTTTCTTAAACACTGTGTTACTTGTCATCATAAGAGAAATAAGATTGTAAATTAAATTTACGGTCTTCAAATTGTTCGGGGAGAATTTTAAAATGCTGAATTCTATCAATTCTAAAAGCTCTATATTCTTTTCTTAAGTAACACCAAGCTATTAAAATCCATTTGTTTTGTGTAGAATAAAAGGCATAAGGCTCAATTTTTCGAAATGAAATAGTAATGTCATTCGCTTTTCGGTAGTTAATCTCTATATAATTAAGATTGGTAATTGCCAGTTGTATTTCAGAGAGTGCATTACTGGCACTATTTTCTTGGTTTAAATTGAAAACGTGAATCTTTTTACTTAGTAATTCACTTTTTTCTTGGATGGAAGATTTAAAGACTGACTTAACCTTGGTCATTGCCTCTTCAAAATCATTCACAAAAGAAGAATCATTGCTTAAGTTTACTAAATGTTGCGCTGTAATTAATGCATTGGCTTGTTTTTCGGTAAATTGCACCGGAGCTATTGTATAACCATCCATTAAAGAATATCCTCTACCTTCTATGGTAATCACAGGAACACCACTTTCTTCTAGTTTTCGAATGTCTCTGTATATAGTTCGTACACTCACATTAAATTTTTGAGCAAGTTCGGTTGCTGTTAAAATTCGTTTAGATTTTAGCAGCGTAAGAATAGATATAATTCTAGATAGCTGAGACATACGAACGAAGATAGCAAACCCATGTAGAATTTGCTATCTTTAAATTTTGTTGGTGATTAAGTTATGACATTGAGTGTAGTGCAACTTTGTTGCCCTCGGTATCTATAAATTGTGCTATAAAACCATCTTTGTCTATGTTGGTTTTAGGCATAATTATTTTGCCGCCTGCCGCTTCTACTTTTCCCAAAGCAACGCTCAAATCATCACCGCCGTTTAAGTAAACCGTAGCGCCGTCTGTACTAGGATTTGCCCCTTCCATTCTTACAATTGCACCGCCTGTTAAATTGTTTTTTATATCATAAGGAAATACGCCATACTCCATTGTTGGCATGTGGTGGTCTATAATTTCTTCCCCAATAATAGTTGAATAAAATTTTTTTGCCCTTTTGTAATCTGTTACTGGAATTTCGAACCAGTTAATTGCATTTGTCATTTTAAGTTGTTTTTATATTAGACTTATTACAAAATTAAATGGATGACGTGGCAGACTATGTCAGGGGTGTTTATTTTAGTTGTATATGTATGTGGTCATCATGTCTCACTGCTCTACAGCCATGATATCGTATTTTATCATTGGATAAGTTAAGTCGTTGTTTTAAATGAGGTTCTATAAATAATTTTCCTAAAGATTTATTTTTTAATAATACTTGTATCAATTTATTGGTGCCTTTTCTTGAAAAAATTAAATCCTTATTAATTGTTCCAAAAGTGATATATTTTGGATAATCGTACTGAAAATAGCCTTTATTTATACATTTAGTAATTTGATTGTATTCTCCCTTTGTTGGACTTTCAAAAACACCATATCCACTTACTGATTTTTGTTTGTTGGTGATTTCTCCTTTCTTAGTTTGATAGACAAGACTTAAATCTATCTTTTTACCATCATTGTGACTTAAATGTGGAAGTAATGGAAATTTGTTTATGAATGGGAAATTAGCATCCAAATAATTAATTTCTATAGAAGTTCCTTTTAGCTCGCTTGTGGTTTTCGCTAATAAAATATTTAATGCTGGTTTTACATAGTTTCTATTCAATAAAACCGTCATGTAATTAGTAGGCTTTATTTTATGGTTATGTGATACCTTTTCTCTTCCAAATAACGGAGCAATATATGGAACAATTAAAAGAGTTGTGAATGTGTAAAGAATAACGAATGTAACCAGTGGTTTAAATTTAAAATTTTGACTCCATCTTTTACTAATAAATAGGCTAAAAAAATAAACGATACCTCCAATTTGAGTGCTAATTGTTAAGAAAACAAAAAGTAATCCCCGAAGAATTATTTTCAAAAAGAGTTTCATAGTCTATAATGTCCAATTATTTTAAAATCAAAAAGACAATCTTCTAAAATTTGTCCGGCTCCAATATTATGAACAATTAAATTTCTTTTCGCATCTTCAGATTTTTTGGCTACGACTATTCCAATTGTGGTGGCTCCTCCTAAATTCCAACAAACAATATCGCCAGGTATATAATCTTTTGGGTTTTTAGTAATTTCTTTTTCTCCTTTCTTTCGTTTAAAATAAGTCATTAAATTAGGTACTCTTCTATGATCTATATTTTTATCGGTAGTTTTTAAGCCCCAAATTTTAGGATATGCATTAAAATTGGATTTCATATCCTCGTGCACTTCTTTTTGCAGGTCTATTCCTAATTTCCTATAAGCTCTTATAACAACATCTGTGCAAACTCCTTTGTTTGATGGTATATCTCCATTTGGGTAATCAATAGAAAAATAGCTAGAGTCATAGGTTACATTTTGTTTTGTTAACTCTATTGCCGCATCAGACACTGTTAATTTTTCTGTTATTGTTTGTCCAAAACCAATATGGTATAAACAAATAAGTAAAATTAAAATCCATTTCTTCACAAATGCTGTATTATTATTATCCCCTACGTCTTTCTAATAAAATCATCATCATTAATCCAAGAATAATTCTCTGGTCATCATCAGCATCTATTTTTTTTATTTTTGATATTTCGAATTTTCTACCAGTAAATGAGGGTTGTTTTTTTAAACGTACAATGCCTTCATTTTTTAAATTGGTAACAATATATGTAGGATTAAATAGGTATCCTGTAAATATACTTAATACAGGAATTTGTCCTAAAATACCATCCAATACTTTTACCCATGCATTTTCTTCTTTGATATGATATTGTAGTTTTTGATGCTGGTCTATGAGCTCATAAGAAGCTTTCCATATAGAGCGCCACCCTTTACGGGCTACTTTTCCCAGTTCATGACCTGTATTGCTATCTGTTATGCTATATGCAGTGGAGAAATCTATCCATTTATCTGCTTTAATTTTAAAGTTTACTTTGGTCTTGCTTTCGTTTTCGAAAATTGAAATATCTTCTTTTAGCTTAAACATTTTTTGTTTTACATAGGCTATTGTTTTTCCATTAGCATCTGTAGCAGTAAAGTCATTAGAAAATGTAGAGATGTTAAAAACAAAATTGATTGGGAATTTTAAATCATTCATGGGTGGTGGTATAATGGGTTGTTTATATAACTAACGATAGTTATGGTGCTATATTTTCTGTTATAATTTTAGTTACAAAATTTTTGTTTCAAAACCATCAATACTTTTGGTATTTTTTTCCTTCCAGTAGTTTTCTATACGGTCTGTACCTTGTTTTTCTGCCCAGTTTTTTAAAGTGCTTCTTTCTTCTTTAAAACTCATAAAAGGTACTGCAAAACCAAAGGATGTTTGCAATAATTTCATTCCTATTATTTGGCGGGCATCTGCAATTTTAGAAAATAAATTTATGTTGCTTTTAAATTATTTATCTCTGGAATTGTGTATGTTAACAGTCCCATACAATCGTAAGATTAATGGTTTTCTTTCAAAAGAGTAAAACATGATTGTCATTCGGTTGTATTTAAGTAGGTGAGCGGCACTTTTATTTCCGCTTTCTGTTAGATTGAGCCAAACAACTTTGGTGGGACTTAATACACGTAAATTATCCATTCCTTTTGGGGATACATTTACAGAACCTTGTGTAGCTGCAGTTCCTGCAAAAAAAAATATTTCCTGCTTTTTTTAGTAATTTTTACTTTTTGTGGTTGATATATCTTTTTTAATAATTAGATAGGAAAAGAAACAAACTACGGGGAAATATAGTTTGTTATAAATAGAAGAAAGTTTAATACTTTTTTTGTGCTTCTTGATGCTTAATTTCCAACAAGCTTCCCTTATGGGTTTTACTTAAGAAAATTGTATTTTCAAAGGCAATTATATCTCCATCTTTTAATATTGTAGAATCTATTCCTGATGATGCAGGAGAGCCATTTAGAATAAACTGCCAGTACATATTAGAAATTGGCGAATCATATGTCCCATTAAGCATAACGACCATATATCCATACGATCCATAATAGGTTACTCCAAAATGTATTCCTGGATAACTTTCTTCTAATGCTTGCTGTGCATTCATCCCTGTGAACCAGGTTACTTTTGTTGGCGCACCACCAGAAATTATTATTGATACCATAATTTTAATATTTGTTTAAAAAAGTTATTATTAATATAATATATGTACTCGAAAGGTACAAAATTATAAGTTTTTTCTTGTTATTTTAACAGTAATAAACAATTATTTTGTAGGTTTAATAGTTACTTTTGTAAGTAAAATTTATTTATACGTCTTTTCATTGATTGTATATATTGTTGTTTAATATCGTTTTAGGAGTGCAAACTTAAAATGACAAAGCATGGTATCAGTCATCATTTTTTCTAAAACCAATTAAATATAATTTATTTTTTTTGTATCGATATTTGGTTTCTCAGAGATATTTAGGTTCAAAAATAGCATTTAGTCATTACAAGAAATCAATTCAAATCTATTTTTATTGAATTCTAGATTAATCTAAAACCTACTCAAAAACCACTTTCACCAATTGCTTTTTGTTGCCTCTTTTCGCATAAAAGAAAATGGTGTCATCCGCTGCTACTACTAAAGGTTTAGAAACCATTAAAGGCAAGCGAGCATCTTTATTGTCTATTATTTTTTCATAAGACATGTTTCCAGTAGCATCTAGTTTTATAAGAAAAACATTTCTGTTACGGCTAAACCCTTGTCTAAAAATAATACGGTCTTTCCCTAATTGTTTTGGCTGTTCACTGGCAGTACTTATAAAAAAGTAACTATCCTCTCCCTTTATATAAGTGCTGTAAGATACATAGGCTTCGTCATTTAGGGTAACTTCAGATTTGTTAATGTTTCTTGTCCAAATAAGATCACCAGTAGCATCTAGCTTTGCACTAACCATATCGTTGTAATGGTATCTTTTTACTTTTAGCCTATTTCCACTACCAGCATCAATTTTGTAACCACTGGTAACAAAATACTCTTCAGCATTAAAAATAATTGCCTTTTCTGGCGTAATACTAAGATTTTTAAAGACAAGATTTTTAATTTCTTTTTCAGTATCCTTACCAAATTTATCTTGCATAAACTGGGTAGAGAATGGATGGTATTTTTTGGCAGTTAACTCTAATGTTTGTGGGTCCACACTAAAATAGGCTACACCATTGTAACGGTCATCTTTTCTGTTGGAATAAAACCCAACACATAGTAATTTATTATCTGCTGTAAGTATTGGTTTTAGAGCTTCGGAATATTTACCTGGGTCATCAAAAGTTTGTGTTTTGCTAAATGAATTAGATACTTGTATCATTTCATATTGAAACTTACGTTCTTTTGCAGCAAAACGTTTCTTTTTAAAATAAGCTTTTCCAATAATATATACTTGCTTTAAATCTTTAGCAATGACAATTTCTTCAAAAGCGTAATTTTTTTCTTCTACTTCTTTAGAAAAATCATGAGTTATAAGCTTGTTTAAATTGGCGTCAAACAAATAAATGTAGTGCTGATTTACTTTTCGTTTTTTAAAGTGTGCACTAATTACGAAAGCAGATTTGTTATCGTTAAATAATACAGATGTAGAAAAGCCAGAAGAGAAATTTCTATTATAATAATTTTTATCCAACGGAAAATAAACTTCTTCTGATTGGATAGATAAAATATTTTTTTCAGTAAAATTAATAGCATCTAAAGGGCTGTAGTGTACCGTGTAATCATAAGAAGCTTTTCCTTGGTTGTAATCTAAAAATAACAGGAATAATTGTCCATTTTTTAAATATGCATCTACAAAATTATGTCCTTTAAGTTTGTAGTTATATTCAGAAATTAATTCTAAATCCTTATTGTAATGTTCTATTAAGTACCCTTTAGGTTTTAGTATGAGACCAGAGTAGTAGCTTCTTACTAGAATGATGCTTCCGTCTTCTTGGTTGTCAATAGATACTAATTTGGAGTATTTGTGTCTATCGTTGTTTTTTTCTCCAAAATCATAAGAAACAGGCATCTTTTGTGCTTTAATAAGACTAAAAGCAAAAACAAAAAGAACTAGTAATCGTTTTTTAAGTATCATACGTATTGGTTTAAAATTGGTTTTACTCGATAATCGAGATTTAAATGCTCCGACATTTGCCCTTAAATAAAAAAGGTTTTCTTTCGAATGCCTCATGGGTTTGTCTTAAGGTTGTTTACTTGCCAGGGAAATAAGCTTTTCTTTTTTCTAAAAAGGCAGTTGTTCCTTCTTTAAAATCGGCAGTTCCAAAACAGGTTCCAAAAGCTTTGATTTCGGTGGTATAGCCATCTATGTCATGTTTAAAACCAGCATTTACAGCTTTTATTGCATAAGTAACAGCAACAGAAGAATTATTCGATATCTTGCTTGCTATTTTATTGCAGAGAGGTAAAAGTTCTTCTTGAGTAACTACATGGTTAACAAGTCCGTATGTAAGGGCTTTCTCCGCGTTTATCATATTTGCAGTCATAATTAACTCCATGGCTCTTCCTTTTCCAATAAGCTGGGGTAAGCGTTGTGTGCCACCATAGCCGGGAATCACCCCCAAGGATACTTCTGGTAACCCCATTTTAGCGTTATCACTTGCTATTCTAAAATGACACGCCATTGCTAATTCTAGACCGCCTCCCAATGCAAAACCATTTATGGCTGCGATTACTGGTGTGCCTAGGTTTTCTATAAAATCGAAAAGTATTTTTTGTCCTTCAGCTGCTAATTTTGAGCCTTCTTTAGTAGTAAAATCTGAAAACTCAGCAATATCTGCTCCTGCCACAAAAGCTTTGTTGCCACTACCGGTAAGTATAATTACTTTTATTTTTATATTTTTATTTAATTTTTTGCAAGCTAAATGTAGTTCTGCTATGGTATCTTTATTTAGTGCATTTAGTTTATGAGGCCTATTAATGGTAACTGTTCCAATAGTATTGTCTTCTGCAACTAAGATATTAGTATAGCTCATAGTTTTAATTTTATATTCCTTTAGGGAGTTTAACAGTAAAAATAGTTCCTTGTCCTTCTTTTGAAGTAAAATCTATAGTTCCTTTATAGTTTTCTATAATATTTTTCACCATTCCTAATCCTAATCCCATGCCACTAGATTTGGTAGTGAATTTAGGTTCAAATACTTTGTCTTTAGCTTCGTCTGCAATACCAATGCCGTTATCACCAACTATTATTTTAATACTGTTTTCTTCTGAAAATACAGATACTAGAATTTTAGGAGTTTTGTTTTCTGGAATTGCTTGTTCTGCATTTTTCACTAAATTAGTAACAATTCTAATTAATTGTGTTCTATCTAATTTTGCAATTATTTTTTCTTCATCACTTACAAAATGAATGTAATTTTCATTAAAGATATCCAATGCCAATTTCACAATTTTAACCACATTTAAGGTTTCGTTCTGTTGCGCAGGCATATTTGCAAAGTTAGAAAAGGCAGAAGCTATACTACTTAAAGTATCTATTTGCTGAATCAATGTTTTAGAATATTCATTAATTTTTTCTTCAATATTTGGGTCCTTCGAATTAAACTTACGTTCAAAACTTTGAACGGTTAAACGCATTGGCGTTAGCGGATTTTTTATTTCATGAGCTACTTGTTTTGCCATTTCTCGCCATGCTTGTTCTCTTTCGCTACGGGCCAGTTTTACAGCACTTTGTTGTAATTCATCTATCATCCAATTATAGGAAGAAATTAGTTTTCCTATTTCTTCTCCAGGGTTTTCAATAATAATGTGCTTGTTTTTCTGTATAAAATTGGTTTGGTTTAATTTATCGGAAATGGTTTGTAATGCACGAGTTATATACTTTGAAATTATATATGCTAATGAAATAGCAATGAGCAATAATACCAAGTATACCCACGCCAAACGAAATAAAAATTCTTTTAATTCTTTGTCATTAAAAGTATTGTCTTCTAAATATGGAAGGTTTAATATACCTATTGGTTTAAACTTATTGTCAGTTATATAGCTATATGATGCATGGAACCTATCCTTAGAACTTGTATTTTCTTCTATGTATCTTTTAGAGGCTGTTGTTGCTAAGTTGTTAAGAATATTTGCATTTAAGCAATTAGAAATTGAATCATCATTAAATGATGCTTTGGAGCTTTTTATTAGCTGGCCTTCTAAATCGTAGAGATTAAAATTTACATTTTGTACATCTGCAATTTGGTAAATAGCATTCTTAAAAATAGCCTTTAAATTCTTGGTTACTACAGGATAGGTAGTTTCTTTAAGGGTATATGCAATACTTTGTTTTACCTGTAATTCTTTACGAGCTAAACGTTTTTGATGGTATTCATTGGTTTGCTCTCTGTATTGATAAATTGTGACTCCAACAATTAGTACAGACGCTATTAGTACCAATAAAATCATTGAAATAAAAATCCGGGAACGAAACGATAAGTTTTTTAACAAGGCAAATTATTTTGAACTAAGATAAGAATAATGACTACGTCATAAAAGCTAAAAATAAAAACATAGATTACGATGTTTAAAAATCTCTTTTGTTTCCTCTGATTAATGAGAGGGCTAAGGTGAGGGTTGTTATAGAGAAAACCCTCATCCTAAACCTTACTGCCAAGGCGAGAAGGGGCTTTTATATTATGCTTTGGGGTTCTTATTGCGAATACGCTTGTATAGCTTTATGCCTAGCATTAGAAGAATTGCAAGGACAAAAATACCAACAACGCCATAAATCCAATTAAAAGCATTTTTTAGAATTACTAAAAATACGACTGCAAAAAGGATTAGTGTTGCGCCTTCATTCCAAATACGCATAAAATTAGAAGTATATTTAATAGTATTACGCTGCAATTGTAAAAATATTTGATGCGTTTTTAGGTGGTAGATAATTAGTAATACTACGAAACCAAGTTTTACATGCATCCAAGATTGTTCTAGCCAAGCAGGCATTAAAATAAGCAACCAAACAGCAAAAATAACAGCAAGTATTGCAGATGGCCAAGTAATAATAAACCACAAACGTTTTGCCATTAATTGCATTTGCTTGCTAAGAATTTCTTTTTCTGGAGATGATTTTTCGGAAGCTTCTATGTGGTAAATAAATAAGCGAGGAATATAAAATAAGCCAGCAAACCATGTAATTACAAAGATGAGATGTAATGATTTTATGTAATTGTAATATTCTACCATGCTATTATCTAGTACTACAAAGATACAAATGTTGGATTAGATTATTTGCAGCATTTTACAAATCCAAAAACTCCAAACAAACTGGAGCTGGTAGTTTAACTTCTTGTAAAAAGCTTAAAGTTCCTTTTTCTACATCTCTTTTGAAAATGGTGATATTATCACTTTTTTTGTTTGCTACTAGAAGAAAATTATTAGTTGGGTCCAATGCAAAATTACGAGGCCAATCTCCATGTACATTTTCTCTACCTACTAAAGTTAATTTACCTGTAGATGCATCAACTTTAAAAATAACAATAGTGTTTTCTCCACGGTTAGAACCGTACAAAAATTTACCATCATCAGAAAGGTGAATATCGGCACATGATTTTTGTCCTGTATAATCTGGAGCTAAGGTATTTTTAGTTTCGAGTTCTATGTAATCTCCATCTGTATTTTTCCTAAACACAGTAATAGTAGCATTTAGCTCATTTATAACGTACAGTATTTTTTTGTTTTTCCCAAAAGTAAAATGTCTAGGGCCGGCACCATCGGGGAAATTAATTGAAGCTTGTTGCGCAGGTACAAATATGCCATCTACTTGTGTGTATCTTTTTATAGCATCTAAGCCTAAATCGGCAATAAAAAGTCCGTCTTTGGTGAATAAAGAAGAATGAGCTTTCGCTTTTTTTACAGTGTCTAATATTTTGTGATTTATAAATTGAGGATTAGGATGTAAGCCACCATTTTCATCAATTTTAAAAATTGAAACATTTCCTCCACCATAACTAGAAGAAGCCACATAATTACCGTCTGCAGAAATACCAATATGACACGAACTTGCATGCGCAGGCATCTCGTTAATTGGTAGTAATTGGTTTTTGTTGACACTAAAAGAAACGACAGAACCATTAGTGCATTCAAATTTATTGGTCTGATTTACAGCATATAAATATTTTTTATTGATTGAAATTTTTAAAAAATTTGGGCCCGTTAATTTTGCTGCTAACTGTTTTTGTGAAAGTTCTCCCGTAGTCGCATCAAACAAATAGCTATAGATTCCCTCATTACCCCTTTCATTAAAGGTTCCTACAAAAAGAGTGTAGTTTTTTTGAGAATTTGTGTTGCAACTAAAAAACAAGGTAATGGAACAAAAAAAAAGAGATAAGCTATAGTTTTTCATTTATTTGATTTTCAGTATAGTATACTAAAATAGTAACAATATTTTACTTTTTTAGGATTTTATGTTTAACTCCTTTTTCATTTCTCGTCTTAGATAGTAACCAGTTGCAATGGTAGCTAATACATCTGCAATAGGGAATGAGAGCCATACACCCAATTCTCCATAAAACTCTGGCAATATTAGAACAAGTGGTATAAAAAAGAATCCCTGTCGTGTTAATGTAAGTAATAACGCTGGTATTGCTTTGCCAATAGCTTGAAAATATGCTGCACCAATTAATTGTATGGCAATAATTGGGGTTGCTATGTATACCAATCGCATTGCTGTAGGTATGTGCTCCAACACGAATTTATTTACTGCTATTTCACTTGCAGGTAAATCTGGTCTACTGCTTAAAAATAGCGAAGCAATTTCTAAAGGAAACACCATCAATCCTATAAAAACTATTGTGGCTAATAATGCGGCATATTTTATAGCGGTATAAATAGTTTCTTGTACTCTTTGGTATTTTTTAGCGCCATAATTAAAACCAGCAATGGGTAAAAACCCTTGAGTAACGCCGTATACTGGAAAAAAAGCGAACATTAGTGTACGCCCAATTATAGCGTAAACAGCAACCATAGCCTCCCCGCCTAGGTTAAATAATATGTTATTCATTAATAAATAAATAACACTAACTACAGCCTGTCTAGCCAAAGTAACAAAACCTAAAGAGGCTATTTCTTTTATAATTGGAAGTTTTAATCCAAAATGTTTAGGACTAATTTTAAGCTCAGAATTTTTTGATAAGAAAAAGTAAAAGATATAACTACAACATAATAAATAACCAATAGTTGTTGCCCAAGCGGCACCAGCCATTCCCCAGTCAAATACATAAATAAATAAGTAATCCATGAGGAGGTTTCCAACAGAAGGGATAATCATTGCTATCATGGCAAATTTAGGTTTGCCTTCTGCCCTAATTACAGTGTTTCCCATCATGCAAAAGGCTAAAAAAGGAACACCATACAAGACTATAGTATAGTATATTTTTGCCGATTTATAAATATCTCCTTTTCCTCCAAAAGCGGGGATTAAATCATCTACAAAATACAACCCTAATATTACCATTATCAGGGTTGTCATGAGGGTTAATATAATTTGATTGCCAAAAGTACTTAAAGCCTTCTTTTTGTTTCCTGTACCTAATGCTCTAGATATAATACTGGAGCCACCAACTCCTATAGCCATACCCAATGCTCCTATAAAGAATGATACGGGGAGTACTACATTTATTGCTGCAATAGCAATAGAGCCAATCCAATTACCAACAAAAATTGAATCTACTAATACATTTAAAGACATTACCAGTATTCCAATAGATGCTGGTACTGCTTGTTTTATAAGTAGTTTCCCTATAGGCTCAGAACCTAACTGCTCAGAGGAGAGGCTAGCCATTAAAAGGGTCTAGTATCTTTAGTAAGCCATGTATTTACCCATTTACCCATAACCGCTACCCAAGCATCATCGTCATTTAAACAAGGAATATGTTTGTAATGTTCTCCACCAGCCTCTTCAAATTGTTCTTTACCTTCCATGGCAATTTCCTCTAATGTTTCTAAACAATCAGAAACAAAAGCAGGAGTTATAACAGCTAATCGTTTTTTACCTTCTTTAGCTAAACGCTCAAATTCAAAATCGGTATATGGTTTTAACCATGGGTCACCAGCTAAACGAGATTGGAAAGAAGAACTTACTTTTTCTTCTGGCAATCCTAAATAAGCTTTCACTAGCTCTGTTGTATCATATACTTGGTGCCTGTAGCATGTGTTATGGGCTACAGAATTTATTTTACAACAACTACCATCTATTTTACAATGAAACTTAGTGGGGTCACTTTTCCTAATATGCCTCTCTGGTATACCGTGGTATGAGAAGAGGATGTGATCATATTGAAAATCTTTTAATTCGGCAGCTATTTTTTCTGAAAGTACTTTTATATAATCTGGACTTTTATAGAAAGCAGGTAGCGTAATAATACTCATTTCTGGGAAGAGTTTTTGCTGTTCTTCCATTACTTTTACCACTACTGTTTCATATGAAGACATAGCGTAATGTGGGTACAATGGCACTAATAAAATTTCATCTACGCCTTTTTCTTTAAGTTCTTGCAATGCTTTTTTTGTGGTCATAGAACCATAACGCATTCCTAAAGCCACAGGCATTTCTGTTTGTAGTTTTAATTTTTCCTTAAAGCGCTCAGATATTACAACCAATGGAGAACCTTCATCCCACCAGATTTTTTTATAGGCTTCAGCAGATTTTTTAGGTCTCGTTTGCAAAATAATTCCTCGTACTAATATGTTTCTAAGCCAATTGGGAACATCAATTACCCGTTCATCCATTAAAAACTCATCCAAATATGGTTTTACATCTTTTGCAGTAGGGCTATCTGGCGACCCCAAATTCATTAATAATACTCCTTTCATTGTGCAATTTTTTAACTTAAAATTATTAGAGCGTTTTAAAAACGTGCAATTTTAAGGCGTTAGAGGTGTTTTTCTTTTTCAGAAAGTAAAAATACTACATGTATGCAAATTACGTTATATTAAGTAGTTACTTTTTTGATATTACTATTGAGAATATTTATTTGGTTAAATATTCTCTGTTTTTTTGCGAAAAACAATGTGTTAAATAGTATATAAATTGTTTCTCAGGCTTTTTCTTGTCCATTTTTTTTATCACTTTTATTGGCTAAAATGGTTTAAAACCCTAATCATAAATTAGATATACCTAATAAATATTGTTTTAATGTTTATGAGTTAGTTGTAAAGTGCCACCTTTTCAAAATTTTGTTGCGTGAAGAACATTTGTATTTTCTTACTATTATTTTTATCGTTCCTAGGTTTTTCTCAAGAAAAAAATAGTTTGCTTTGGGAGATCTCGGGGAATGGTTTAGCTCAAAGTTCTTATCTCTACGGCACCATGCATGTTAGTAAAAAAATAGCTTTTAGATTAGACGATGTTTTTTATGATGCGTTAGATAAAAGCGACATTATAGCTTTAGAATCTGACCCTAATACGTGGTTAGAAGAAGATGTTGTTACAGAGGCTGTAAATACAAGAAATAGATTTCCAATAAAAGGATTTTATAACTATCCTTTTTTAATGAAAAACCCAAAGCAAGAAATGATTGGGGCATACATTTCTTTTGAAGACCGCTTAATAAATAACATCTTATTTCGTACTAGCCCCATGTCTCAAGATTTTGAAGAAGAGACGTACTTGGATATGTTTATTTATCAGGCGGGGAAAAAATATGAAAAAATAATTGTTGCATTAGAAGATTTAGAAGAATCTTCTGCTTTAGTTGGTAGGGCTAGTTTAAATGCAATGCGGCAGAAACCAGCAGAATGGTTGCAAAAAAAGATGCAAGAAGAAGCGCCTATTTTGATGCTCCAAAATGCATACAGAGAACGCAATATTGATCTTTTAGATTCTATTAATCAGGGGATGTATACCGAGCATTATTTAAAGAACATGCTTTATGTGCGTAATCATAATATGGTGCGCAGGTTAGATTCTATAATGCCCAAAGGAAAAGTTTTTACAGGAATAGGAGCAGCACACTTACCCGGAAAGAAAGGCGTAATTTCTTTATTGCGTAAAAAAGGGTACGCAGTTAAGTCACTAACCTCTAATACAAGTTTTAAAGGCTCTTATATTAAAGAAAAGATTGAATCTTTAGATAAAGAAAATACTTATAGGTATTATTCTGTGGATGATGAGGCTTTCTCTCTATTATTATCTAATAAACTATACCCTATAGCTGAGCATATAAACACCACTTATATCTCTCCGAACCTAGTTAATGGAAGCTATTTTATGGTGAATAGAATTCCATTTTTTTCTTTTTTGAAGAAAGATAATACCTATACGATAGAGGATATAGATAAATTACTTTTTGAGAATATTCCAGGTAAAATTATAGAGAAGGTAGCAATTGTAAATAACGGATATAATGGCTTAGATATTAGGAATAAAATAAATAATGGCGATCATCAACGCTATCAAATATATATTTCTCCGTTAGAAATTCTAATTTTTAAAATGGGGGGTAAGGGCGATTATGTTCAAAAGTATTCTGATACCATTTTTAATAGTATAAAGTTTAAAGAGATAGAATTTAAAAAAGTAAAAGTAGTATCTGGATACGATGATTTTGAAATTGAAATGCCAGATTTTCATAGTTTTACCAATAAGCACCGAACCGGAAATCGATTAATAGAAGGGTATGATAAAGAAACCAATTCATATTACTTTTTACGCAAAGCGAGATTAAACGATTTTAATTTTATTGAAGAGGATACCTTTGAGTTAAAACAAATACAGAAGCGCTTTTATGAGGATTTAAAATTAGATGCAGAATATGGTAAATTCAAAAGTAATAGCCTTATATCTAAAGCTCGTTTTAATGCTGGTAAAAATGAATTTCTACATTTGAAAACAGTTTTTAAACAAAGTGATTATTATTTGTTAGGAGTTCTTAGCACAGATGAAAATAAGGCAAATGAGTTTTTTAATTCATTTAAAATTAATGAACCCATATTTAAGGAGCCTTTTTTACAAGTAAGAGATACCGCTTTGTATTTTACTACTAAAAGCACTGTTAAGCCACCGAAATTTGTAGAAAACAGCACAGTCTTTCATCAATATAAAAAAAAGTTAAAGCCCCACGACGGGTATGAAAAAAAAACAGTATACCAAAATAAAAATAATGAGACCATAACAGTAGAGCTTAAGAAATCACATGACTATTTAATGTTCCCTGCTATAGATTCTGTCTGGGCATTGCGAAAGAAAATATATGCACATAATAAGTTTAAGATTAGTAATGAAAAATCTAGTGTAAATAAAAAAGGATTTTACGAATTGCAATTAACCTTAACCGATACAGCGAGTACCAGAGGAATTTTAATCAAAAATATTGTTAAAAATGGACTTTTATATGAGGTGAAAGCAATTGTAGATACTATTCATAAGCCAACGAAGTTTGTAACTGAATTTTATGAAAACTTCGAACCATTTGATACTATCATTGGTAAGGATATATTAACAGACAAAACATCAGATTTCTTTAAAGCACTAAGAAAAAATGACAGTATTATTATAAAAGGACACAGGTTTTTAATGTTTGATGAAAAACATATAGATTCTCTTAAATATTATATTTCTAATTTTAATTTTAAAGAAGACCAAACCTACATTCAGAATTATTTGATTCAGAAAATGGGAGAAATTAAAGACCCAAGAGTCATTTCCTTTTTTAGAGATTTCTATACAAAATCATACAATAATTCTACCGCTCAGACAAAAATATTACAAACGGTATCTGAAAAATCAGATGTTGAATCTATTTCGCTTTTGTTAGATTTAATGTCTAAAGATTTACCCTTAGTAGCAAGTTCTTTTGAAACCTCTAAAATTTTTGAACCCTATTTAGATAGCCTTCCACTGGCTAAAAAATTATATCCAGAAATATTAGAGTATAGCAGCATTGAAGAATATAAAGAACCTGTTTTTTCTATTTTGGCAAAGCTAAAAACCGAGGGGTATGTGAAAACAAAACTTTATAAATCTTTTAGAAAGCAAATATTAACCGATGCTAAAATTCAATTAAAAAGACATTTAGGTGCATCTGGGTCTAATATTAAATCTAATTATGTAAATCTAAAGCAGAAGAAAAATAGCAGAATATTAGAAGCCTATGTTATTTTATTACATCCTTTTATGAAAGAACCAGAGGTAGCTTTGTTTTTTCAACGTTTAATGCTTTCTAAAGACCCAGCAATTAGAACTTCTTACGTAGCACTTATGGCCAAAGAATCTAACATACCTTTTGGTATGTTAGATTCTTTGGCAAGTGATGTTACTAGTAGAGTACAGTTGTTTAATAAATTAAAAAGGATTAATAAATTAGCTATTTTCCCAAAAGCATATGCATCACAGAAGGCACTAGCAGAAGCATCGCTTTTTAAAAATAATGAATCTAAAAAGAATAAAGGTTCCTATGAATTTTTAAAGAACAAATCCATCCAATATAGAAACAAAAATTATACAGGTTATTATTTTAAAATGAAGAAGGATCTTGTTGAGTATGACAAGAATTACTATATGTATTTGTTGGTTTATAAGACAGATAAAAAATTACAATCAAAACCATTTTATGAAAATATAGGTTTTAGAATTGAAGATACTGATACAGATGATGAGGTGATAGATTTGGTTACCGAAGAATTTTTGTTGAAAGATAGAAAAAGAGCCATGATACAAAGAAAAAACCAATATAACAGGTCTAATCAATATGGATATTAATATGAAACCCACAACAGCCTTTTTATTTATTCTTTTTAGTTGTATTTCCGCTGCGCAAAAAATTACTTGTTCTTTAGAAAATAAAGCAGCTTTTGAAGCTAAAATTGAAGCTATAAAAAAGTTTCAAGACAATACTATTGGTGACACAATGGTTGCTGTTGGAAAAAGCTTTTTGGGAACTCCTTATGTTGCAAAAACTTTAGAAGTAGGAACAACCGAATCTTTGGTTCTGAACCTACAAGAATTAGATTGCACTACTTTTGTGGAAAATGTATTGGCATTTAGTTACCTACTTAAAAATAAACGAACACATTTTGATGATTTTATAAATACTTTAGAAACCATTCGGTATAAATACGGAAAGCTAGATGGCTATTCATCACGTTTACATTACTTTACAGATTGGATTCGAAACAATCAAAAAAAAGGACTAGTTTTAGATATTACAAACAACATTGGTGGTTCTGAAACAACCAAACAGATTAATTTTATGAGTTCGCACCAAGAATTGTATCCTTTTCTAAAAGATAATGATGAGAACGTGTCTAAAATAAAAAAGGCGGAAGATTCGCTAAACCAGGAAGTTATGTGCGTGTTACTACAGGAAGACATTGCAGCAAATGAGTATTTACTACAATCTGGAGATATAATAGCGCTAACCACATCTATTAAAGGATTGGATGTTACCCATACAGGTATCGTCATAAAACAACCAGACGGCCGTATCCACTTACTACACGCATCTACTACAGGAGCCGTAAAAATATCGAAGCTGCCATTAGTAGCTTATTTAAAAAAGATAAAGCATAATACGGGGATTATGGTAGCTAGGGTGGTTTTTGATTAATTTTAGAGAACTGGATGAAGGCTCTTCATAAGAGGTTTTGTTGGACTAATCTTCATCTCCCGGAAGCTTTTAGCTACTGCTTAAAAATAGTTTAATTTTAAGCATATACCCATAAACATTATAAATTATGTATCAAAAAAAGTAAGACGATTTTAGACACTGCATTAAAAGCTATTTTAGCATTCAGTGTATTAGTAGGCAAACTGGTAAAGAATTTGTCTATAAATGGAAAAATCAAAGAGTACGCTTGCCAGTTATTTACGGTGTTTATCACATTTGGCTCTTCATTATCAAGTGAGTCCTGGGATTTTGGATATAGCCACTATAAACTATTATTTATTCTACTGCCAACACTTAGACAAAACACTATTGGAACGTTTTTAAGCATATATTTATTAGAATTAGGCCTTGCCATTATGAGTTTAAAAGAACTTCTAGGTCATGCCCATATATATAAACCACTATTATTTATCTGTATGTGGCCAACACAGGTGGGTCATTTAATTTAGTCCTTTAGATATTTTTTTGCGAATAATGGCTCTTAAACATACTTTGGTAGCGTTCTTGAATCTAGAAGTTAATCATCTTAACCCTATAGCATTGAAATATACAAAAGAGGTCTACAGCATCTTGTATCATGCGGTTTGAAAAACCTATTTTCTTTTGGTAATAACCTGATTGTTTGTTTTCTGTAAAGGCCTTGAGCTCTAAAATTAGAGGTGCTTTTGCCTCTAAATTATCACAGATAGAATGGTAAATTTTTCCACGCCATGTTATCTGTAAATAGGGAAGGGAAGTCTATTTTACATCTTTATGAAAAAGACGGGCATAGGTTTTTATTAGAAGAAAAAAGATAAACATTTACATGTATGGGCAGACCGTTTTATGAATGGTTAGAAAGTTTAAAGTAAAATATATATGGTATAAAAAAACAGCATATCCTAATGATTTGCTGTTTTTTTATTATTATCTAAAATGATTACTTAAAATTCGTAAGCACCTATATCTATTGATGAGCCATTAATTTTTCTAGGCTCTATACCATTTGGTAATTTAAATTGGTATTCTAACTTTTTTGCATCTACAGGAATTTCCATTCCAGCATCTATTGCTTTAGAGTTGGTTTTAAGTTTGTAAGAGGCAGAAGAATCAAGTAAAAAATCTTGATCAGAAATAATCATGCCTTCCACTTTATCAAATAATAAACTAGTATTTCCACATCTTTTTTGATCTTCACCAGTATATCTGGTGCTATAGGCAGCTAAGGTTGCTTCACTAATTAAATTATTAGAAAAAACTTCAGCCGTTCCAGAATTCCTTAACACACTTACATGTATATTAGGATTTTTGCTATCATTTTCATAAAATAAAACATTATTAAAAGCTTTTAGTTTTCCTTCGCAAAAAGTAAGGTCAAAAAACATTTTGCGATAACTTATTTTATTATTTCCTCTTAGAACAAAGGTGTTATTATAACAATACAAGGTACCTTTTCTGTTTCCTTTTCCTTCTGGTGTTGCAGAATTTGCATCATTTCCATAATGTAAAATAGTACCAGCACCTATATTACTACCTTCTATGATATTACCAGCAAAATAGGTTGTTTTAAAAGATGGTAATTGCGGAAAATAATCAACTGCATTTTCCGTTTCAGCAAGATTAATTTGTCTGCCAGCAGGGCCAACAAAACGATTGTACATAATAACATCTCCGGCAGATCTACTTTTGTAGTTACCTCCACTAGAACCTTCTCTAATAGGACCAAATTGATTTCCAATAGAAACAAAACCATTTGCTTCTATATAAACATTATGTTGGCGGTTTACTTTAAATGTACCATTTTTTTTAATTATATTATTATTTAACCTAACATCTACTAAAGGGTCTTTAGGGCTATTGTATGCTCCAAAAATTCCATTTCCATTATGTATAATTAAACAATTATTAATTTCTATATGTTCTCCTCTCATGTATATACCAGAAGCAGCTCTTGAAAAAGGTCTTAAATTTTCAGTACCCATTTCATATGTCTGTTGTGTGTCATCTTCTTTATATTGGTTTGCACCTTGTAGCTGTAAGTTACTAACAGTGATGTATTCAGGATGATTATCTGAAGTTCCGTTTATAACTATCATACCAGTATAAGCTGTGGTAGAATTAAAATAGGGATGCAAATTAATAGGTCTTACTCTAGAATTTTTACCATCTAAGATAGGTAGTTTTCCATTTTCATCCGGAACACCACAAACACAAATAGGTTCTGCCTTAGTTCCTTTAGTACTTATTATTAAACGTTCATAATAAGGCTCATTTTTAGCATAAATTCTAATAGCATCTCCAGGGGCTAAACTTTCTGTAGGAACGTCAATAATTTTCTCATATTCCTTTCCAGGTCCAATTTCATACAATTTACCATTACCTTTAGCTTCACAAATTTTTATCGTTTCGCTAATAATATCAGGAGAGTCTTCATCTGAAGTGTTTTTTATTTCGTCTTTGCTACATGCAATACATAAGACAAATAATAATATGTATGCCAAATTTCTTAAGATAGGATTCATATATGGTAATAGGTTAAGATGAAAGGAAATAACGCTTTGCAAAAAAAATTGTTGTATAAGAATCAGTGTTTTTTAAGAAAATAGAGCCAATTACATAGGTATCTTTAATATTTTTTGTTGATCTAATTTTAAAGCTAAGCTTGTTGCAGAACTACAAAAACAGGGGGTCAAAGATCAAAAGTTATTTGATGCCTTATTTACCAAAAAGTGGGTGCATATTCTAAAAAACCTTTTGGCTCTGTATCCACTGTAATAGAATATTTAGGTCGTTACACTCATAAAATAGCCATTAGCAATCACAGGATTTTGGCTGTAAAGGATAACAGGTTGATTTTTAGCATAAAAGAATACATAAATGGAGGGAAAAAGAGCTGTTTAACGCTAGTCGTTACAGAGTTTATATGCCGTTTTGCTTTGCATATTTTACCTAAAGGCTTTGTTAGAATACGACATTATGTTTTTTTAAGTAGTACAGGAAAACGTTTGTATTTATCCAATTTACAAAAGGAATTAGGCGCACCGATAATGAGCTATAAAAATGCGCTGACTTAGCATTTAGTATGTCCGACATGCAAAGTTGGTACTTTACAAACGGTTAGCCTGCTTAAAGGAAGGGCACCACCAAAAAGATGGTTATTGCGCTTAGAAAAACAGAAATTTCAAAAAAAATAACGCAAAGACGTAAATGAATCTCTATGTCTAAAAACAAGGAAAAGGGGCTATAGAAGCACTACCTTAAATACAATGAGAAAAAAATTAAAATTACCCCTATCAATACACTGAAATAGAACAAAAACTTCACAAAATAGAGCGAATACTAGCCCTGAAACACCCAACCAATACTCAATACAAAACCCCATACTGACCCTTCCTATCAGCACAGGGAGTAGTCAATATAACGTTCATATTGGGCTTTTCAAGCCATACGAACATCTAGTTGTTACGTTATTTATTTAAATAGTTACTTATTTTTTCAGTATCGACTAATTCGTAAACCATCATTTTCCCATCTTTATTTTTTATAAGGATTCCTCTTTGCTCTAAATCAGTTAAATCCCTGCTAGCAGTTTGTCGAACAATGTCATGGCTTTTAGAGTATATAGGTAGAGTCATTTTCGCTTTAGGCTTAATAAATAAATAACCTAGTAAATCAGCTTGACGCTTATTAAATCCGTTTTGAGTTAATTCATATACTATTTCAGAAGCTTTCTGTCTCTCGTCTCTCTTTCTATCACGATATGTTACTAAACTTTGAAAAGCAACCCTTAAGCTTTTCATTGAGTACATTATAAAATATGTTAAATCATTATCGTCATTCTCTGTTCGTAAAAATGCTTTATCATAACTAGTTCGTGAGTTCAGAATTGCTTTTGAGATAGATATGTGTTTTAGTAAAGAATATCCTTTTTTAATTAAATACCAATAAAAAAGAGCTCTTGCAGTTCTACCATTACCATCTCCAAAAGGATGAATAAATCCTATCATAAAGTGAAGTATAGAGGCCTTTATTATAGGATGATGAAATTCATTTTCTGAATTTATAAACTCAATTAAATGTTCTATTAATTCATTTAATTCTGAATGATCTGGTGCCGTAAAAGCAATTTCACCATCAATATGATCTGTAACATATATTGGGTGGTTTCGAATTTTTCCTGCGTAGATCGATGCGTCGGTTTTCACAGTCATTATTTGGTGAATATCAAGTATTAGTTCTATTGATAAGTCTTCATCCAATCTATTTTCAATTTCTTTAATAGCCCTGAAGTTATTAATAATCATCTGTTCAGATTCCGTTCTTGGTTTTCTTCCACATTTTATCATATCCCTAGCAACGTCAGTTGTTGTTGCTGCTCCTTCTATTTGAGAAGAAGCTATAGCTTCTTCAATTAGAGAATTTTTGAAATATTCTTGCTGCTCTTGAGGTGTTATTGAATTTTTATATAAACCTCCAATTAGTTTTAAATCAAAGTTGTGTAAATCTTCTTGTATGGATGAAGTTAAATTATAAGAGAAATTATGATTTCCAAAACTCAACCTTTTCGCACCGAGAAATCTATGTGCTTTAATTGTTTTCCAGGCTTTTTCTGGATTGTCAAATTGCAAGTTAGGACGATGCTTTATTTCTGACCAATACAAGTATCTCTTATCTGTTTCTTGAAGGAAAGAAACCATTTCATCTTTTTTTAAACACTCTATATATTTGTTCAAATCTAATTTTTCAATTCTTGGTGGTTTTTCTATCTTCATATTACAACGTGTTATATAGTGACACAAATGTAACGCATTTTCGCATTTTGTAACACGTAATTCAAATTCTTCTAAGTGATTTGAGAGTTAATATGTTGAATTATTTAGCCTATCTTTAGGATATAACAGGTGCGTAGTAATGTTTTATAACGTCTTAATTTAGCATTTTAATAAAAACACTAAATTAAGATTTATTAATCATAAAGAACCAAAGAGAGGAATAAGGTTATTTTATACATGGAAACCTAGATTTCGTCAACATTGATAATCCCTTCTCTTTTCTATGTTAAATTCGTTCAGTTCTATGAAGCTTTAGACTTCGATTTCAAGTTGTTGAATTCACATTAGATTGGCTCTTTATAACCTTTTTTTATTATGAATAAAGATAAAGAATATTTAGGAATAGACATTAGTAAAGATGTCTTTGATGTTTGTGATAGTAATTTCAACTATTATCAATTTAAAAATAACGTATTAGGCTTTAAAAAGTTATTAAAACTATTAACAGTAAACTCTATTTGTGTTATGGAAGCTACGGGTTATTACCATGTCCGCTTAGCGTATTTTTTGTTAGAAAACGGTAAAGGTGTTTGCGTTGTAAACCCATTAAAGATTAAACGTTATATTCAGATGGACTTATCAAAAATAAAGACAGATAAGAGCGATTCAAAAATTATTTAAAATTATTCAAAAGACCGCAACCCATCCTTATGGTGCTTCTTTTCTTTTTTCTTGCAAGTTTCAGGAAATGATTTAATTACATTTGTTTTTCAATTCCAAAATTTTAATTTTTCTCCGATATGAAAAGATGCGAAAGCAACCATTCCAGCCCATTTATAAAACTTGGGTTCACTTTGATACAACCTTGCGTAGTAGTTTGTAATTGTTCTGTTTCTTCGAATTACACCTTCTTCTGGAGGAAGGTTAAATTTATATATGAATTAGTGCTCAACTCATTTTATTCGAAATTAAACAATACCAAGGACAGATGACAAAGTAGATGCCAATCCTAAAAAACTTAAAAATCCGCAAATGTCAGTTACTGTGGTCAAAATAATAGAGGATGATGTTGCTGGGTCTTGACCAATCGCTTTTAAGCCAATTGGGATTATAGCGCCAGAAAATCCGGCGATTACCATTGAAAGTATCATTGATATTCCTATAACTACAGCTATACCTATTGAGTCTGCCCAGAAAAAAACAACAATACCAGTAGTGATTGCGACTGCTACGCCATTTATGAGACCTACCATAAGTTCTTTTTTTGCAACACAAAACCATTGACCAATTCTAATTTCTTTAAGTGCTAAACCTCTAATGGTAACAGCTAAAGCTTGTGAACCTGTATTACCAGATTGACCAGCAACAACAGGTAAAAAAATGGCGAGAATTGTAATTTGCGCAATAGTTTCTTCAAAAAAACCGACTACCATTGAAGCTAAAAAAGCAGTTATAAGATTAATTTGTAACCAAGGCAAACGTTTGCGTACTGCAAATGACGTTTTGGAAAGTGCGTGCTCTTCTTTACCAGCACCAAACATTGTTTGTAAATCTCCGCTTGCTTCTTCACGTGAAGCTGATAAAACTGTATCGTTTCTTATAATACCAAGTAAATGGTTATTAATGTCAACCACAGGTACTTGCAAAAGTGCGTGTTTTTCAATGGTATTTAAAATTTCTTCCCTCGTTGCCATCGCTTGTACGCTATGTGCTTCGTACATCAGTTCATCCATTTCTTGTTCGGGACTTGCAATTGCTATATAATTTACAGGAACTCTGCCAATTAGTTTATGTTCTTCATCTATTATGTAAATTGTAACAATTCTTTTGTCGCCTAATTTACGCAGCTTTGTAAGTGCTATTTCAACTGTATCTTCCTTAATTCCAGTTAGCATATTAGATTCCATAAGAAATCCTGCGGTGTTCTCGTTGTAGTTTAAGAAATCTGTGATTTCATGCGATGTTATTTTAGGAAGGAGTTTCAACTTTTTATCAACTGTATCTCGTTTCAATCTTGAAAGAATTCGTGCAGCTTTATGGGTATCTACTTTAGTGAAAATTTTATTAAATAAATCATCGTTTACAAATGGAAACATATCTACTATAAAGTGAGTAGAAAATTCAAAAAAGACATTTTGAGCTGTTTTTTTATCAGCAGTTTCAAGAAATGATATTACTTCATTAGGACTGGTTTTTTCTAAGTTAGTGGCAACTTCTCGTGAATTATTGATTAAAAATTCTTTATTCAACATAGCTATAAAAATTCTTGATTAATTCTTGAAATTTTTTTTCTGCTGTTCATCCATAAGTAAATTCATTTTACGAATGGTTTTAATAATAAAAACATTGTTTGGCAATATAATTTCATCCTCTGAGTCAATCAATTTAATTTTAGTAAAAAACAATCCAATATTTAAAACTTCTCCTCGTATTTCATAATCCTTAGTTTCCATTATTGAGATGGCATCCCCAATTTTTACGGAATGAGCAAAGAATATAATAATACTTGAAGTAATATTAGATAGTAATGACCATTGTGCAAAAAAAGCGACACCAACAATTGTTAATATTGAACCTATAAATACAGTTAGCTCAGATTGTTTTACACCCCAAATCACCATTAATAGAGAAAAGCTTATTGTAAGTAGAATGAAGTTGATAGCTCTCCTAATAAGCTGGCTTCTGGATTTTTGAACCACCTTATCTATAATTGTTTTGTTAATAAAATGGTTTGTCACAATTCTAATAACTACAAATAGAGTTATAACAATAATAGATTCCGTTATTTTAGTGTAATATATTTCCATAGAGTTGAATCCACTTAGTTTTTGATAATCGAAAGATAAAACATTAAATTACTATACCTTCTATTTAAAATTTTTGGTTAAGCTATATATTTCTTTAAATTTAGCATAACGTTTCGGATCTCTTTGGTAAGGGGTTAAAAGTAACAGTCCTTTCGATTAAGTACTTAGCCAAACTTTTTTATTTTATCTTTTCATTTTAAAGCTAAATAAAAAGATTTAGGGACTTTGTTAAAATGCTATAAAATTTGAATCAAACACTAAAACCCATATTAATTATAGCCAATGTCGTAGCTAGTTTTTGTATTCAAAAATATATTCAGAAGTATTGTTATTCCAATGGGTCTTTTTTCCTATAATATTTTTGCTTCCTAATTCTAATAATAAATTTTCAACCTGCGTATATTTTATTTTTTCGGGGTTAAAATGTATTTTAATTTTATTATCAATTAATAATTCCCAATTGTATTTTCCTATTTCCGTAATAAACTCCTTTCCGCAAGAAGAGATATCTTTTTCAGTTATAGTTACTTCCTTTTTGTTAAAGAGTAGCGTTAAATAGGTCATACTTCCAGCACAAGGATTATAATCAGACGTTTCTTCACAAATAGAGCCAATATTTGCAATAAGTTCTTTGTTCAAATAGTTTTTCATTCCTTGAGCATAAGACGAGAAGCATATTAAACTTAATATTATGATACAGGTGTTTTTTTTCATTTTTTTTAATTAGCTATAACGTTCATGGTAAGAAAAGTAGGGCACGGAATAAACGCTACATTTCGGGTTTAACACTTAGCTAAATATAAATATTTTGTTTTAATTTTTGTTTAAATGCCAAATTTTATATTTAGCGGACTTTGTAAATAAACACGAACCTCTCTGAAACCTTGTAATAGCTATGTTTTATATACGTCTTTGTTACAAAACGTTTTCCTTTACCAGTCCGGCTTTCCTGTTAATCCTTTTACTTTAATTTTTTCATAGTTCTCAATGTTATTCTTTAATATATTTAAACTATACATATGATATCTACCACAATCTTGGGCTTCGACAACAAATTTTTCTAAAATAATTTTGTTATCTTCTACTTTATAATATCCAACTCCGCCTTTTTTAAGATTATTGTATTAATCTAAATGTGGAATATCTTTTTTCAACACGTTACTTAAATATCTTCCATCTGCAAAAAAAACGTAAAAAAATAGTGTAGTCTTTTTTTTCTGATTCATCCATTGTAAAAGAAGATTTATAAATATAATCTATTTGTATATTGTCTCCTTCTTTTAATTTATATGGTTTTTTTCCTAATTTAAACTTGTTTTTTATTGGTCTATTACTATCGTATTCTGTTGTATAGAATTTTTTTTGCAGTAATGGAATACAACAACTGTTTATGGAAACAGTAACAAAAATAGCACTTACCAGTTTTTTCCACCCCATATTTCTATATTTTTATGATTATACTCAAATTTGAAATCTTTTATCGCTTTATGTATTGCATTTTGCAACCAAGCATCACCAATTAAATCAACAGCTACATTATATCCGTTAGAATTATTAATTCGAAGGTAAGTTGAAGCCTTGTTTAGATTTCTTTGATAAGGTGTTTGCCTATGAAATCCTGATTCAAAAGGATTTTCATTATTATTTCTCATTATATCTCGTTTTTCATCATCATTAAAAGTACCTAATTCATCTTTAGCTCCTCTAAAATAATCTCCCGAGAAGTCTTGAAACCCAACTTCAAAGAATGGAGTAGCTACTGATATTCCGCCTGTCCAAGCCATATCTATTCCTCTACCAAAATACAATCTACGTGTATCATTATTACTGCTGACATTGACATCACCCAATCGAAAACCAATCATACCTTCTCTTTGGATTCTGTCTAAAGAAAATTGATTTTCATTGACTCCAGAGTTCCACGTTAGCAACTGTCCATAACTAAAAGAGTTTTGAAAATTATTAAGTGTTGGTATTGGAGAATTATAGTTTAGTGAATACGATTGTAAAGGTGTTCCTTGTCCACCTCCAACAGTAAGATTCACCGCTGCGGTTAAATCAACTACTAAATCGTTTTTATGGACTCCTGTTCCAACCCCTTCATTATAAGCTGCAAAATGAAGTGATAATGTTGCTCCAAAATTGCCCCATCGGTTTCAATATCCAATATTAGCATTGCCTCTCAATCTAATTTTGTATCCTACTAAAATCTGAAGCCCAAAAGTTACCCTAAAACCATTTCCTGGAGGGTCAAATTCCAATATTATTACCAAAAGAGTTACGATTATTAGCTATTTTTCTTGCTGCACCCTCTACTTTTCCTTGTAAGCTGGTCATTGCCCATAAGTCTGCACTACTATAAGGTTCTCCAAAATCAAACAAACTAGAATGTAGAGCCATTTCTAGTTCATTTTAATGGATTGCAAGTTAAATAAAGAATTTGATACCATATTTTTCAAGTTTTAATGAGTAATGTCTTATACACGCCGTTAACCATTATTTATTACTATTCAGTATAACTATAATCATATTCAGTTTTGAATTGTGATTGGATAGTAAACTCTTCTTTTGAAGATGCTTTCATTATTTTTACTTGAAATTTTCCTTCTATTATGAATTTATTGTTTCTTATTCCTTTTCCTTCATAAATTTCAATAAATTCCTTGGAATTCTCAATCTCTTTTATTGACTCTATTACAAAGTTGTTTTTCTCGTCAGGTATTACAATAAAATCAAAGTGTAAGACTTCTAAAAAGGCTTCTTTATCTAACGACTTAAGTTCCTCATACATTTTGTTGTATGTATTCATAGTTAATGCATCCATACAGTAGAATGTATCTTCTTTATTATTTTCTATATAATCGTTATCACTTTCAATTCCTTTTATATAATACTTCCCTAGTTTTAACATAAGGGGTGAAGTCTTTTTTGAGTGATTAAATTTAATTTCGTGAGTATTTTTATCAAAAATATTTTCAGGTATTTCAAGTGTAAAATTACTTATAGCTCCTGTCAAATCGCTTCCTCCTTCACCATTAAAAAAACCATAAGCTTCTTTTATTTCTTTATTATTGATTATTGTTTTTGTGAAAGTTTCTGACTCATTATTTGTACGTTGTTCTACGACTATTTCATTTTTTTTGGAAGGTTCAGAACCATTTTTGCAAGAAAAGTATAATAGGGATATGATTAATAATAATAAATTTTTCATTTTGTTTTTTTAATTGTGGATAATCTACGATTACAGTTATTTTTATCGTAAAAATAGAGATAAAGGAATCATTTTCATTATTTAGTTAGCTTAAAAACTTATAAAAAATAAAGATGCCCTTTAAATTTGAGAAACATGTTTTACTGATAACAGACAATCTAACCATTGGTCAACGACAACAAATATTTTTTTGGGGTAGTGCCGTATTTTTTCTTGAAAGCAGTTATAAAATGGCTAGAAGTGCTGTAGCCTACTTTTAAGCCAACTTCATTCACATTGTGTTCGCCAGAATCTAGCATTTTACGAGCAAATTCCATCTTATAATCAAATAAGAAGCTGTAGACAGAATCGCCATAAATTTGTTTAAAACCTTCTTTTAGTTTTTTAAGGCTCAGTCCAATTTCTTCGGCTAGTTCTGCTAAGGAAGGCGGTTCCGCCATTCTAGCAATAATAATTTCTTTAGCGTTCTTTATGCGGCGTACATTTTCTTCATCTACAAGGAAAGGACATTGTTCTATATCTACGTCTTCACTTCTATTAAAAAATAAAGCTATAAGCTCGTAAATTTTCCCTTTTATGTACAATTCTTTAATAGAGTGGTGTACATTGTAATTCATAATCTGATTTAAAATTACGCCAATAACAGGCGCTACACCTTCTTGAGAATAGTACTTTTTGTCCTTGTTCTCAGAGGTCAAAAAAGGAATGTAACCCGCCTCCGTAGAAAATAGCGAATGAAATTTTTGAATGGTCATTACCACAGATATTAACCATGAGTTTGGATTTAATTCCAAATTCAAAGGTAAATCTGTTTGCGTATTGTAGAGTAATAATGAGTTGTCTTCTGCAACATCTAGAGCGTACCTGCCATCATTAAATATAAACTTAGCATTGCCTTTTAAACAAAAGTGAAACTGAATGTAAGAACGGTTAATTTCTTTTTTAACTTTCTGTATTTTGGTGTTATTATTCTGTATTTTCAATATAAAAAAGCCATTATCAATTTGTACCTTCTCGTAAGACCCTTCTGCGATATTTTCTTGTTTCATTTTTTTATATTTCTATTTAGAATAGTTCTAAATAATTTTAACAATAACCTTGCTAACAAGCATAAAATTAAGGAATTTAGATTGTTTATGAGCATTTAAGTCTAAAAAAACTTGAAACGATACTAATAGTTCTTCTAGCGTTATTTTTATAAAAGCAATGCCTTTATTTTTGTAGAACTCGAGAAAGGTTAAATGGAAAGTTACCACATATCTAAACATAGTTCTTTTTACACCATAGGTCTTAATTATAAAAAGGCAGATGCAGTAATTCGCGGTAAATTTAGTTTAAATGAAAAAGTAATAGGGCTTTTAATGCAACAAGCTATAGCTTTAGATATAGACGGTCTTTTAGTAACTTCTACATGTAATCGTACCGAACTGCATGGTTTTGCTCAGCATCCTTTTCAGTTAATTAAATTATTATGTGATAATACAAGAGGTACCGTAGAAGAATTTCAAGAAGTAGCCTATGTGTATAAAAATAAAGATGCCATTAGTCATCTTTTTAAAGTTGGGACTGGATTAGATAGTCAGATATTAGGAGATTTTGAAATAATTAGTCAGTTACGTCAAAGCTTCAATAGATCAAAAAAAATAGGCTTAGCAAATCCGTTTATAGAACGCTTATGTAATAGCATTATTCAGGCGAGTAAGCGTATTAAAAACGAAACAGAAATATCTTCAGGAGTTACATCAGTATCTTTTGCATCAGTAAAATACATTCAAAATAATATTTCAGATATAGCAGAAAAAGACATTTTGCTTTTTGGAACAGGGAAGATAGGTAGAAATACGTGTGAAAACCTTATAAAACACACAAAAAATTCACATATAACTGCAATTAATAGAACTAAAGATAAGGCAGAAAAATTAGGTAATAAATTTAATCTCGTTATTAAAGACTATGGCGAGTTACAAACAGAAATTAGAAAGACCGATGTTTTAATTGTAGCAACAGGAGCACAAATGCCAACAATAACCAAAGAGCTTATTTATACTAAAAAACCGTTGTTAATATTGGACCTTTCCATTCCTAAAAATGTAGCGGAAGATGTGTCCGAATTAGAAAATATAACAGTGATACACTTAGACCATTTGTCGCAAATGACAGATGATACCTTGGATCGTAGAAAGCAATTTATTCCAGATGCAGAAAGAATTATAGAAGAGACAAAGGAAGATTTTACAAAATGGTTAGAAACACGAAAATTTGCTCCCGTAATTCAAGCATTAAAAAAGAAATTAGGTACCATTAAAGATCAGGAACTAGATTTTCAAAGTAAAAAAATATCTGATTTTAAACAAGATCAGGCAGAAATAATATCGAATCGTATTATCCAGAAGATAACAACACAGTTTGCAAATCACTTAAAAGGGGATACTACAGATACCGATTCGAGTTTAGAATTCATTCAAAAAATATTTCAATTAGATATAGATTCCAAATGAGTAAAATTATCCGCATTGGTACTCGTGATAGTGAGTTAGCTTTATGGCAGGCAAATACCGTAAAAAATAAATTGGAAGCTTTAGGGTATAAAACCAAATTACTCCCAGTAAAATCCATAGGGGATTTAATTTTAGACAAACCGCTTTACGAGTTGGGAATTACCGGAATTTTCACCAAAACATTAGATGTAGCCATGATAAATGGCACTATAGATATAGCGGTACATTCTATGAAAGATGTGCCCACGGCATTACCAAAAGGAATGGTACAGGCGGCAGTTTTAGAAAGAGCGCCCACAAATGATATTTTAATACATAAAGGCATGGATTTTTTAAAGGCTAATGGAGAAATAGCAACAGGAAGTCTTAGAAGAAAAGCACAATGGTTAAACCGTTATCCAATACATAAAATATCTGATTTACGAGGCAATGTAAATACACGTCTACAAAAGCTAAAAGATAATAAATGGAACGGAGCAATTTTTGCTGAAGCTGGATTAAAAAGAATAAACCTATTGCCAGAAAATGCACTGCGATTGGATTGGATGGTTCCTGCACCTGCACAAGGAGCTATGTTGATTGTAGCGATGGAAAAAGACACCGATATTCTAAAAGCAATAGCGCCTTTAAACCATACAGATACTGAAATTTGTACGACTGTAGAGCGTGAGTTCTTAAGAACTTTAGAAGGTGGCTGTACCGCACCAATAGGAGCTTTAGCAACAATAACAAATGATATATTATTTTTTGAAGGTTGTTTGTTTTCTTTAGACGGAAAACAAAAAATGGAAATTAAAAAGAGTGTTGTATTATCTGATGTTTCTGGTTTGGGAAAAACATGCGCAGAAGAGGTATTGGCAAACGGAGGAAAAGAATTGATGGTAGAGATTAAAAAGAGTCTCTCATAATAATGTGTAAAAAAAAATGAGGAGTAAAACTATTCTATCAACAAAAATCCTTTCATTGGCTCAAAAAGAGTTGTTATTAAATAGCGGATTGGGATTGGTGGAGTATGATGCTATAAAAGTTGAGTTCCTAGATTTTAAGGTTGATAAAAAAGCTGATAATTACATATTTACGAGTCAGAATGGAGTGAGAGCATTTTTAAAAAACCAAGCTGGTTTGCTGAGTAGTGCCAAAGCAGGGGCGAGGTGCTATTGTGTTGGCTTAAAAACAAAATCATTTTTAGAAAAACATGGGCTGAAAGTGACAGAAATGGCTAAAAATTCAATTGAATTGGGTCAGGAAATCGAAAAAAATTATAAAAATGAGTCGTTTTTGTTTTTTTGTGGAAATAGAAGAAGAGAAGAATTGCCATTAATCTTAAAAGAAAATAAAATTGATTTTACTGAGGTTGAAGTTTACAAAACAAGCTTGCATAAAAAGAAATTTAATACTGTTTTTGATGGTGTTTTATTTTTTAGTCCAAGCGCAGTAGAAAGTTATCAGTTAGAAAATAAAATAAAAGAGAGTATTGCCTTTTGTATAGGCGCTACAACAGCCCAAGAGGCAAAAAAGCATACAAGTACAATAGTAACTGCAACTAAAACAACCATAGAAAATGTAATAGTACAGGCGGTTAAACATTTTAAAACGAACACTGAATAATATAAGATATGAGCTTAAAAAACGACTTATTTCTAAGAGCTTTAAAAGGAGAAATTGTAGAAAGACCACCAGTTTGGATGATGCGTCAGGCAGGGCGTTATTTACCAGAGTTCATGGAGATTAAAAAGAAATACGATTTCTTTACCCGTTGTCAAACACCAGAACTAGCTTCTGAAATCACAGTGCAACCCATTCGTAGGTATGGAATGGATGCTGCTATATTGTTTAGTGATATTTTGGTAGTGCCACAAGCCATGAATATAGAGGTACAGATGAAACCCAATTTTGGGCCATACTTACCAAACCCAATTCGTTCACAAAAAGATTTAGATAGTGTAATTGTTCCAGATGTAAATGTGGAGTTAGATTATGTAATGCAGGCGATAAAAGCAACCAAAGAAAAATTAGATGATGAGGTTCCTTTAATTGGTTTTGCAGGTTCACCATGGACATTGCTTTGCTATTGTGTGCAAGGAGAAGGAAGCAAAACTTTTGATAAAGCTAAAGAATTATGTTTTACACAGCCATTAGTAGCACACGGATTACTGCAAAAAATAACAGATACAACTATTGCATACTTAAAAGCGAAAGTAAAAGCAGGGGTAAATGCTGTACAAGTTTTTGATTCTTGGGGGGGAATGCTTTCACCAGTAGATTATCAAGAGTTTTCTTGGAAATACATTCAGCAGATAGTTGATGCCTTAAAAGATGAAATCCCGGTAATTGTTTTTGGAAAAGGATGTTGGTTTGCTTTAGGTGATATGGCAAAATCGGGAGCCGCTGCTTTAGGAGTAGATTGGACCTGTTCCGCAAGAAATGCACGTTATTTAACAGGTGGTGATATTACTTTACAAGGGAATTTTGATCCTACCCGTTTGCTTTCGCCGCCGGCAGATATAAAGCGAATGGTTACTCAAATGATTAATGAATTTGGAAAAGATAAATACATTGTAAATCTAGGGCATGGTATTTTACCACATGTTCCTGTAGAGAATGCAAAAGCATTTATAGATGCTGTAAAGGAATATAAAGGTTAGTTTTTTAATAACCTAGGGGCAATCCCAAGAGGCATTAGAAAAGAAAAGGCTTTTAAAATATAGCGGTGAGCCTTGGAGTATTTAAATCTCGATTATCTAGTAAAACAACTCAAAATCAGTTAAATATGTTTAAAGACATACTAAAAGGTATAAAATCATATTCTGGTACTTTTAAATTAATTTCAAAGTTAAGGCTTTGGAAATATTTTGGAATACCAATGCTTATTAGTGTTGTAACCGCTGGTTTAATTGGGTTTTTGGCTTGGAGTTTATCCAGTACTATAGGTGGCTTTATTTCAGGTATATGGGTGTGGGAGTTTGGGAAAGAAACATTTACTTCCTTTTCAAGTTTTACAGGAGGAGCCATCATTGTTATTTTAGGTTTTATCCTATACAAACACATTGTAATGGCACTGTCTGCACCGTTTATGAGTCCAGTTTCAGAAAAGATAGAAGCACACCTTACAGGTATAGCTAGTCTTGCGTACAGGAATACCACTTTTAAAGAGCAATTATGGCGGGGTATTCGTATAAATGTTCGTAATTTATTTAAAGAAATACTGTTTACAATACCATTAATTATCTTAGGTTTTATTCCAGTTATGGGATTTATAGCATCAGCACTTATTTTTTTAATTCAGGCTTATTATGCAGGTTTTGGAAACATGGATTATACGTTGGAGCGCCATTTGAAATACAAGGCAAGTTTTGCTTTTGTACGTAAAAATAGAGGAATAGCAATAGGAAACGGAATTGTCTTTATGATATTCTTATTTATTCCTGTAGTAGGTATTATTTTGGTGTTACCATTATCAGTAACAGCAGCAACAATAAAAACGGTTGAATTGTTAAAGGCAAAAAACAAATAGAAAATGAAAGACAAATTTTTTGCATACATTCAAAATCTCCAAGACACCATTACTTCAAAACTAGAAGAAATAGATAGTTTGGCAACTTTTAAAGAAGATGTTTGGAAACGTCCAGAAGGTGGCGGGGGTAGAACTAGAGTTATAGAAAACGGAGCTGTTTTTGAAAAAGGAGGTGTAAATATTTCGGGAGTTCACGGAGAATTACCAAAAAGTATGCAGACTTATTTTGGCGTAGAAGATGCCGATTTTTTTGCCTGTGGATTAAGTCTTGTACTACATCCTAAAAACCCTATGGTGCCAACAGTACATGCAAATTGGCGCTATTTTGAAATGTATGATAAAGAAGGAAACTTAGTAGATCAATGGTTTGGTGGCGGACAAGACCTAACGCCTTATTATTTGTTTGATGAAGACGCAACCCATTTCCATACCATATGCAAACGCTCCTGTGACCTTCATAATGCAGAATTTCATGCTATCTATAAAAAGAAGTGCGACGATTATTTTTGGAACACGCACCGTAATGAAGCACGTGGTGTAGGCGGACTCTTTTTTGATTATTGCAAGGCAAATGAAACAACAAGCATGCAAAACTGGTATAATTTTGTGACCGAAGTTGGAAATAGCTTTTTAGAAGCCTATGTGCCTATTGTAGAAAAGAGGAAGGAATTAACTTATTCAGCAGAACAAAAAACTTGGCAAGAAATACGCCGAGGACGTTATGTAGAATTTAATTTAGTACACGATAAGGGAACGCTATTTGGTTTAAAAACAAACGGACGTATAGAAAGTATTTTAATGAGTCTTCCACCACACGTACAATGGGTATATGACCATAACCCAGAAGCAGGTAGTGAAGAGGAGCGCCTGCTAAATGTATTAAAAGAAACTAAAGAGTGGGTCTAAATGGATTGCTACTGCGGAACAAATAAAGAATATAAAGATTGCTGTGAAGTTGCTCATAAGAATATAGCAGCAGTTATCACGGCAGAACAGTTAATGCGTTCCAGATATGCTGCTTTTGTAAGAGCAGATGGTGATTATTTGATGAAAAGCCACCATTCTTCTACTAGACCACTAAAAGAGAAGAAATCTATTGTGTCTTGGGCAAAATCTGTAACTTGGATTCGCTTAGAAGTATTAGAATCATCTAAAGGAAGCAGTAATGAGCCAGAAGGAACAGTAACCTTTAATGCCTATTTCTTGGAAAACGGAAAAATGGAAGTCATCCATGAAAAATCAGCCTTTATAAAAGAAAATGGAAATTGGATGTATTTGGGATTGGCTGAATGATATGTTAAATAAATTTTAACAAAAACGGGCTGAGATTGGAGTTTGAAATAAACAGAAAATTATTAATGTAATAGATATTAGAGAATAATTATATATTGTTCATTAATAACTCACAACTGAAAATTATAATATGTACCCACTAAAAAGAAATAGAAGGCTAAGAACTAATGCAGCAATTAGATCTTTGGTTCGTGAAACAATAATTAGTCCAGACGATTTTCTAGTACCGTTGTTTGTTGTAGAAGGAAAAGGCGTAAAAGAAGAAATTGCCTCTATGCCAAATTACTTTAGGTACAGTTTAGACTTATTGGAAAAAGAAGTAAAAGAACTTTGGACAATGGGATTAAAGTCGATTTTGGTATTTGTAAAAGTACCAGATAACCTAAAAGATAATAAAGGAACCGAAGCCTTAAACCCTAAAGGATTAATGCAACGTGCTGTGCAAACCATAAAAAATGCGTGTCCAGATATGTTGGTAATGACCGATGTTGCTTTGGATCCATATTCTTCTTACGGGCACGATGGTATTGTTGAAGAGGGTGAAATATTAAATGATGAAACGGTTGAGGTATTAGCAGAAATGAGTGTGTCGCATGCCGAAGCTGGTGCAGATTTTGTAGCGCCGAGTGATATGATGGACGGCAGGATTATGAGCATTCGTGAGGCACTAGAAGACGAAGGTTTTTTAAATACGGGAATCATGAGTTATAGTGCCAAATACGCCAGCGCTTTTTATGGGCCTTTTAGAGATGCTTTAGATTCAGCACCAGGTTTTGGAGATAAGAAAACGTATCAAATGGATTTTGCAAACCGATTTGAAGCTATTACAGAAACACAATTGGATATAGACGAAGGAGCAGATATTGTAATGGTAAAACCTGGCCTGTGCTATTTAGATATTGTTCGTGAAATAAGAAACGAAGTAGATGTACCTGTAGCAGTATATCAAGTTTCTGGAGAATATGCAATGTTAAAAGCAGCAGCAGAAAAGGGTTGGCTAGATCATGATGCGGTTATGATGGAACAGTTAATTGCTATAAAAAGAGCTGGTGCTAACATCATTGCTAGTTATTTTGCCAAAGATGCTGTAAAGTTACTTAGATAAGTTCTAAAGGGAGTAACTTTGAATACAGTAAAGGATATTAAATAATAGTTATCGACTGCGCTCGATGAAACAAATAAGCTACAACGTACCATGAAAAAAACATTTTTTGCATTATTTAGCTTACTAACAGTATCTATGGCGGCTCAAGAAGTAGTGCCCACTTTTTTAGAAAAATGGCAAAATTCTAAAACTTATTTATTACAAATAGCAGAGGTTATGCCAGCCGATGTGTATGACTATAAGCCTACCGAGAAGCAGATGAGCTTTAAAGAGCAGCTTATTCATATACGTGCTAACATGCTTTGGCTAAGCATCACCTATTTTTTAGAAAATAAAATTGATAAGAAAGATTTAGAGGTAGAAGCTGCAAGTAAAGAGGAGGCTGTACAGTTACTAAAAGAAAGTTTTGATGCCGTTACCGAGGTTTTAAAAAAGAATGCAAATGAAGAAGATTTAAATACTAAAGTAGATTTCTTTGCTGGTGAAAAAACCAAATTACAGATATTAAATTTAATGCAAGATCATGTAACACATCATAGAGGTCAACTAATTGTTTATTTAAATTTAAATGAGATTAAGCCACCAAAATATTCCGGTTGGTAATTTTGATTAGTTGTCTTTCAATTTAATTAACAACAAGTGGTATATAGGTATATTGATGATTAACATTATTTTTATCCTTATTTTAGTGCTTTAAAGATTATTTATACACTCATGGGATTACTTATTTTTTATGCAATTATTTCTATTTTCTTTTCTTTTTTATGCTCTATTTTAGAAGCGGTATTACTTTGTATTACACCAACTTTTATTAATATAAAGAAAAAAGAAGGAAAAGTATTTGCAAAGACCTTAGAAGAGCTCAAAAAAGATGTAGACAAACCTTTAATAGCTATACTTACTTTAAATACAATTGCTCATACGGTAGGAGCAATTTTAGTTGGAGTGCAAGCCAAAGTAGCATACCAGGAAATCTACGGTACAGCAGAACGTTCTATACTTGGAATTAAATTCTCAGAAGACCTTATGGTTGGTGTTGTTTCTACAGTAATGACCTTACTTATTTTAATTGCTTCAGAAATTATTCCAAAAACCATTGGTGCAACTTACTGGAAACAACTCTCTAATTTTACAGCAAAGACACTAAAAATAATGGTGCTTCTTCTTAAATGGATGGGCATATTATGGGTTCTTCAATTATTTACAAAGTTGGTAGGAGGTAAAGGACATCATGGGAGTGTGTTAAGTAGAGAAGATTTTACCGCTATGACAGATATAGCTAAAGAAAAAGGTGTTTTCTTAGAATCTGAATCTAAAGTTATTAAAAATCTACTAAAGTTTCATCAAATTTTAGTAAAACACGTAATGACGCCCAGGTCTGTAATGGCGACAGCATCTGAAAATGAAACAATTGAGGCTTTTTTTAGAGCTAACCCTAAAATGAGATTTTCTAGAATTCCTGTCTATAGTGATAAGGCAGACCATATTTCTGGGTATGTGCTAAAAGATACCATTCTAGAAGAAGTTATTTATGAAAGAGGTGAATGCTTGCTTTCAACTATCCGAAGAGATATTATAATTACAAACAGAAATACACCTATTCCACAATTATTTGAAACCTTAATAGAAAAACGAGAACACATTGCATTAGTAGTAGATGAATATGGTTCTGTTAGTGGTTTGGTTACGATGGAAGATATTATTGAAACCTTATTAGGTTTGGAAATAATAGATGAAAGTGATAACGAAGAAGACTTGCAGACATTGGCTCGTAAAAATTGGAAAAAGAGAGCCGAGGACTTAGGTATTATAGATGATAATTCTTCTGTAGAATAAATGAAACAAGCCTTCGGCTAATATTCAAACTAAATATATTTATCTTGTAAGGAACTAATTTAATACCCGACATATATTAAAATTCGAAAATATGAAATATTTAATATATGTTTTCTCATTAGTGTTATTGGTTGGTTGTGTAGGTAGTGACATTCTAGATGATACAATACCAGAAGTTGTTAGAATAACAAGCACAGCCAAAAATATTCCAGTTGGCGAGACGTATCAATTCAAAGCAACTTTTTTTAATAACATAGGTCTTCCAGAAGAGCATCCTGTTTTATGGTTTAGTGATGATGAATCTGTAGTTACAATTAGTTCTAACGGACTAGCAACGGGTGTCAAAGAAGGTGTCACAAAAATAAAAGTGAGGGTAGTTTTGGACGATAATTTATCTGTAGAAGATGAAAAATCTATTACCATAATTACAGGGGAAAGCACAACACCAGATGATGGTTCTATGGGAGAAGAGATGCCAGAAAACCCAACAACAGGAGATTCTGAAAATTTAAAAGAAGGTACTATTGCAACTACCAGCAGTTATGTATTATCAGGTGACTTTACATTACAAGAGATACCTGGGACAAATAATCTTGAACTTACTTTTAGTGATAGTTATGTTGCAGATTCTGGTTTGCCAGGATTGTATCTTTATTTTACAAACAACACCAACTCAATAAACGGAGCTCATGAAGTAGGTATGGTTGTTACCTTTAAAGGAGAACACTCATATGTTTTAAGTAATGTAGGTATTAATGATTTTTCTTCTTTACTCTACTGGTGTAAACCTTTTGGAATAAAGGTTGGAAATGGAGAGTTTAACAATTAATTTATTAAAAATATGAATTTCAAAAATCTATTTATAACGCTAGCATTGCTATTTATATTTTCTAATGCAACATACTCTCAGTGGACTAAAGGAAAAGAAAAAGGGTACTACAAATTATCTGCTTGGTATTTGGAGTCAGATCAGCATTATACAAGCACAGGAGGGATAGATCCCAATACAACTAGAGGGCAGCTTAATATTAGTTTTTATGGGGAATATGGTCTCACAGATAAATTAGATATAATCGCATATATACCATTTTTTTCTAGAGCATATCAGAATGAAATTTTATCAGGAACAACAGGAGAATTAATTACTCCTAGTGAAGAGCTAAATGGAATAGGAGATATAGATTTAGGGGTGTCTTATGGTTTTGTAAATAATGGAAAATATGCTATTTCAGGAACGCTTAAATTAGGACTTCCAACGGGAAATGATTCTGGAGGAGAAAGTGGAAGTCTACAAACAGGTGACGGAGAGTTTAATCAATTATTACAAGTAAACGTAGGTGTGCCTTTTAAATTAGGAGAAATTCCTTTTTATTCAAAAGCTTATTTAGGGTTTAATAATAAAACTAGAAATTTTTCAGACGAGTTACGAGTAGGTTTAGAATTAGGTTTAAACCTATTTAATAAAAAAGTATGGCTTCTAGGAAGGACAGCTATTGTTAATTCTTTGTATAATGGTAGTTTATCCGCTCAAAATAGTCAAGGAAGTATATTCGCAAACAATGTTGAATATACGAGCCTTGGAGGAGAGGTGGTTTATTATTTTACTAAAAAGTGGGGAGTTTCTTTTAACTACACAAGTGCTATAGATGGTAGAATAATATTTGCCAGCCCATCTATTTCTGCAGGAATATTTTTAGATATTAAATAATAACTTAATTATCCGTAATTTCATAGTATAAATTAGACCTTAGCTATGAAAACAGCCTTTGTGAAAACTCCTCTTGGAATTGCGAAAATAGAGGGAGATGAAAATGGACTTGCGTCAGTTATTGTTTTAAATAGCAATGAAGTTATAACCACTGTTATTCCAGAAGCATTAAAGGATACGGTGTATCAACTTAAAGAGTATTTTGCGGGCGAGCTAAAGGTTTTTAGCCTGGACTTAAATCCTTATGGAACAGACTTTCAAAAAAGAGTATGGAAAGCATTAGAAGCTATACCACACGGTAAAACACAATCTTATTTAGAACTTTCTAAAACCCTAGGAGATCCAAAAGCAATAAGAGCAGTTGCAGCTGCCAATGGAAAAAACCCATTGTGGATAATTGTTCCATGTCATAGAGTTATTGGAAGTGATGGTAGCTTAACAGGTTATGCAGGTGGTTTGCATCGCAAAAAGTGGCTTTTAGAACACGAAAGCCCCGTAAAACAACAATCCCTTTTTTAAAATATCACAAACCGAATGGTTTGTAGTGTAATCTTTTTTATTGCAAAAATGTATTTCATCGATTATACCTTTTTTATACCTAGGTTTTATACCATTTAAACTTTGAAAACGTTAGAAAAAGCCTTGACATAGAATTGATAACCTGTTATTGATTTAATTATTTCATTTTCAGCATTTTGTAATAGTTGTTCTATTTTGTTTTCTAAATCTTGTAATGTATCATATAT